>Ga0308156_1001403_pt1 | contig 28713 bp, 27 predicted proteins | sample PhyAR2_FD_201041 | JGI IMG/M metagenome (GOLD analysis project Ga0308156, IMG submission 201041) | Phyllosphere microbial communities from UC Gill Tract Community Farm, Albany, California, United States - DLSL A.R2 | ecosystem: Host-associated > Plants > Phyllosphere > Unclassified | place: USA... | reverse complement strand
CCATGCACCGGCTCGTGCAGGGCGAGGTCGGTTCCGGCAAGACCCTCGTGGCGATCCGGGCGATGCTCACCGTGGCGGAGTCCGGCGGGCAGTCCGCGCTCATCGCCCCGACCGAGGTCCTGGCGGCGCAGCACCTCCGGTCCATCGTGAAGTTCCTCGGGCCGGACCTGGCCGCCGAGCTCCGGCCCGTCATCCTCACCGGCTCGCAGTCGACCGACGAGCGGCGCCGCGCGCTGCTGGCGGCCGCGTCGGGCAGCTCCCGGCTCGTCGTGGGCACGCACGCGCTCCTGGGCGACCGGGTCGACTTCGCCGAGCTCGGCCTGGTCGTCGTCGACGAGCAGCACCGGTTCGGCGTCGAACAGCGCGAGGCCCTGCGGACCAAGGGCGCGACGCCGCCGCACGTGCTCGTGCTCACCGCGACGCCGATCCCGCGCACCGTGGCGATGACGGTGTTCGGCGACCTCGACGTCTCCACCATCACCGGGTTGCCGTCCGGGCGCGCGGGCGTCGAGACGTTCGCGGTCGGCCTCGCCGAGCACCCCGGGTGGGAGGGGCGGATCTGGAGCCGGATGGCCGAGGAGCTGGCGGCCGGGCGCCAGGCGTTCGTCGTCTGCCCGGCGATCGACGACGCCCACGCCGAGGACGACGGCGAGCCGGACCCGGACGCCGGCGACGACGGGACGCCGAAGCGCGCCCCGGCGACCGTGCTCGCGACGGCCGAGCGGATGCGCGCCATGCCCGTGCTCGACGGACGGCGGATCGAGGTCCTGCACGGGCGCATGTCGGCGGACGAGAAGGACCGCGTGATGACGTCGTTCGCCGCGGGCACCGTCGACGTCCTCGTGGCGACCACCGTCATCGAGGTCGGGGTCGACGTGCCGAACGCGTCGATGATGGCGGTCCTCGACGCGGACCGGTTCGGCGTCTCCCAGCTCCACCAGCTCCGCGGGCGCATCGGCCGCGGCCAGTACGCCGGCGTCTGCCTGCTCGTCACCTCGGCCGAGGCGGAGACCACCGCACGCGAGCGCGTCGACGCGGTGGCGGCGTCCGACGACGGCTTCGAGCTCGCCCGGGTCGACCTCGAGCTGCGACGCGAGGGCGACGTCCTCGGCGAGCGGCAGTCTGGCGGTCGGTCGTCGCTCAACCTGCTCCGCGTCGTCGAGCACGCCGACCTGATCGTCGACGCCCGGGGCGAGGCAGAGCGGGTGCTCGAGCCCGACCCCGAGCTGCAGGACCACCCGGCCCTCCGCGAGGCCCTGGCACGACGCCTCGACGAGTCCGACGCCGCCTTCCTCGGCAAGAACTGAGACCACGACGCCGGTATCGTCACCGACATGGCTCAGATCGCGGTGGTCCCCGGTTCCTTCGATCCCGTGACCCTCGGGCACCTCGACGTCATCGGGCGTGCCGCCCGGCTGTTCGACGAGGTCCACGTGCTGGTCGTGCACAACCCGGACAAGCAGTCGGCGATGTTCCCGGCGGCGGACCGTGTGCGCCTCATCGAGCAGTCGCTCGTCGAGGTGGGCGCGCCGGACACCGTGCGCGTGGGGGAGTGGACGTCCGGGCTCCTCGTCGACTACTGCCGCCAGGTCGGTGCCGGTGTGCTCGTCAAGGGCGTCCGGTCCGGCGACGACGTGGCGTACGAGACCCCGATGGCGATCATGAACCGCCACCTGGCCGACGTCGAGACGGTGTTCCTGCTGCCGGAGGCATCCCGGGCGCACGTGTCGAGCTCGCTCATCCGCCAGGTCGCGACCCTCGGCGGCGACGTCACCCCCTACGTACCGGTCGTCGTCGCGGACGCCCTGGCCGAGCACCTCGGCCGCTGAACCGTCGGGCACCCGAGGCGCAGCTGACACGCCACGACCTCGGCGTTGTCGACGTCCGGCGCGGAGCGCGGTAGACTCGTCGATCGTGTCTTCCCCCGTGAACAGCCCCTACGCCCTGCGCGTGCGTGACCTCGCGCACCGCCCGGGTGAGATGCGCGAGCACTCGCTCGACGTCGAGGTGCCGGACCCGATGGGAGCCGGCCTCATCGCCGTGCGCGCGGGGTCGACGATGCAGCTGGACGTCAAGCTCGAGGGCCTGCACGAGGGTGTCCTCGTCTCCGGGCACGCCTCCGCAGAGGCCACCGGGGAGTGCTCCCGCTGCCTCATCGACATCAGCGAACCGGTCGAGGTCGATTTCGCCGAGCTGTTCGCGTACGATGTCTCGGAGGATTTCGACTTCTTCGTTCACGAAGACCACGTGGATTGTGAACCGGTCGTTCGAGATGCGGTGGTGCTGTCGCTGCCGTTCCAGCCGGTCTGCCGACCGGACTGCCCCGGCCTCGACCCCGTCACGGGTGAGCGGCTGGCCGACCTCGACGAGCACCCCGTGCACGAGGTCCTGGACCCGCGTTGGGCCGCGTTGAGCGGACTCCAGCGTGCCGGTGACGACACCGACGCCAGCACCACCACCCAGAGCCCCGAGGGCGACGGCCGCACGGCCTGACGCTCCTCGCCCCTGACCACCGACCAACCGAAAGAGAACCACCATGGCCGTTCCCAAGCGCAAGCAGTCCCGTGCCAACACGCACGCCCGTCGTTCGCAGTGGAAGGCCGCGCCGGTCCAGCTCGTGAAGACGATCGAGAACGGCAAGGTCACCTACAGCCTCCCGCACCGCGCGAAGGTCGTCGAGGACTCGGCCGGCACCGCCCTGTACATGGAGTACAAGGGCCGCAAGGTCGCCGACGTCTGATCGGACACTGCACATGACAGCGACGTCCGGCGCCGCGGGGTCCCGCCCCGTGGGGTCGGACGTCGTTCGTCTGCAGGGCATCCTGGGCGTCGACGACCTCGACCCCCAGCTGCTCCAGCTCGCCCTGACGCACCGCTCGTACGCGTACGAGCACGGCGGCATCGGGCACAACGAACGCCTCGAGTTCCTCGGGGACTCCATCCTCGGCCAAGCCGTGACCGTGAAGCTCTTCCGGTCCTTCCCCGACCTCGACGAAGGTGAGCTCGCCAAGCGGCGCGCGAGCCTCGTCTCGACGGTCGCCCTCGCCGAGATCGCCCGCATGATCGGGCTCGGTTCCTACCTGCGGCTCGGCAAGGGCGAGGAGCAGACCGGCGGACGCGACAAGGCGTCGATCCTCGCGGACACGGTCGAGGCCGTCATCGGCGCGACGTTCCTGTCCGCCGGACCCGACGATGCCACCGCGCTCGTGCTGCGCCTCGTCCAGCCGCTGCTCGTCGACCCCGCGCGCTTCGGTGCCGCCATGGACCCGAAGACCAGCCTGCAGGAACTCGCGGCGAGCCTGTCGCTCGGCAACCCCGCCTACCGCGTGACTGAGGAGGGCCCGGACCACGACAAGACGTTCCACGCCACCGTCGTGCTCCAGGGCGAGGACGTCTCGACCGGCTCCGGCTCGAGCAAGAAGACCGCCGAGATGGCCGCCGCGCTCGAGGCGTGGACGCGGCTGTCCGGCCGGACGGCCTGACCACGTGCCCGAACTCCCCGAGGTCGAGGTCGTCCGCGCCGGCCTCGAACCCGCGGTCAGCGGTGCGCGCGTGCTGCACGTCGACGTGGTGGACGACCGCGCGCTCACCCGGCACGACGGTCCCGCGGAGGACTTCGCCGAACGCCTGACCGGCCGGACCATCGCCGCCGCCGTCCGCCGTGGCAAGTTCATGTGGTTCCCCCTGGTGAGCGACGGCCCCGCCGGCGCCGACGACCGCCCGGAGGCGCTCGTCACGCACCTCGGCATGAGCGGGCAGGTCCTGCTCGGCCGCGGTCGCGAGGCCGCCCGGCACCGTCGCATCCGCATCGACGTCCAGCCCGCCGGGACCGGCCGCGACGGCACCCCCGAGGAGCCGGTCGAGCTCGAGTTCGTCGACCAGCGGACCTTCGGGTCGATGGCGATCGACGCCATGGTGCCGACCGTCGACGGCGCCCCCGCCGGGTCCGCCGGCGCGGTGGACGAGCGCGACCCCGACGCCGTGTGGCGGCGACGCATCCCGAAGCAGGTCTCCCACATCGCGCGGGACCCGCTCGACCCGGCGTTCGACGACGACCGCTTCGTCGCGACGGCCCGGAAGCGCTCGAGCGGCATCAAGCGCGTCCTGCTCGACCAGGGCGTCGTCAGCGGCATCGGCAACATCTACGCGGACGAGTCGCTGTGGGCCGCACGGCTGCACTTCGACCGGCCCGCCGAGCGCCTGCCCCGCGCCGACCTGCACCGGCTCCTCGCCGAGGTCCGCAGCGTGCTCGGCCGTGCGCTCGAGGACGGCGGGACGAGCTTCGACGCCCAGTACGTCAACGTGAACGGACAGTCCGGGTACTTCTCCCAGCGCCTGGCCGTGTACGGGCAGCAGGGGAAGCCCTGCCCGCGCTGCGGCACGACGATCGTGCGCGAGGCGTTCATGAACCGGTCGAGCCACCGTTGCCCCGTGTGCCAGCCCGCTCCGCGTCAGCGAAGGGGTTAGCCTGCCCGGAAGCGAGAGAGCCCGGAGACCCGCATGTACTTGAAGAGCCTGACCATCAAGGGGTTCAAGTCCTTCGCGCAGCCGACCACCTTCGCGTTCGAGCCCGGGGTCACCTGCATCGTCGGACCGAACGGGTCGGGCAAGTCCAACGTCGTCGACGCACTCGCCTGGGTGATGGGGGAGCAGGGCGCCAAGACGCTCCGCGGCGGCAAGATGGAGGACGTCATCTTCGCCGGGACCTCGACCCGCGGCCCGCTCGGCCGCGCGCAGGTGCTCCTGACGATCGACAACAGCGACGGGCTGCTGCCGATCGAGTACTCCGAGGTGACGATCTCGCGCACGCTCTTCCGGAACGGCGGGAGCGAGTACGCCATCAACGGCGAGAACTGCCGTCTGCTCGACGTCCAGGAGCTCCTCAGCGACACCGGCCTCGGCCGCGAGATGCACGTCATCGTCGGGCAGGGGCAGCTCGACAAGGTGCTGCACGCCACCCCGGAGGACCGCCGCGGGTTCATCGAGGAGGCCGCTGGCATCCTCAAGCACCGTCGCCGCAAGGAGAAGACCCTCCGCAAGCTCGACGCGATGCAGACGAACCTGACGCGGCTGTCCGACCTCGCGGGGGAGATCCGCCGGCAGCTCAAGCCGCTCGGTCGGCAGGCCGAGGTCGCGCGCAAGGCGCAGTCCGTCGCCGCCGTCGCGCGCGACGCGAAGGCCCGCATCCTCGCCGACGACGTCGTCCGGCTGCGCCGGGAGCTGCACGACCACCTCGCGATCGAGACCGGTCGGAAGTCCGAGCGCATCGTGCTGCAGGAGCGGCTCGACCAGACCCGCGCCCGGCAGCAGCAGGTCGAGCAGAGCATGGTCGGCGACGACGTCGACCGCGCCCGGACCGTCGTGCACCGGCTCGAGAGCGTGCAGGAGCGCCTCCGCGGCCTGTCGAGCCTTGCGAACCAGCGCCTGATGTTCCTCGCGCAGCAGGCCGACACCCCGCAGCAGGGCCCGACGATCACCCCGGAGCGCGTGCAGGGCGTCCGCGCCGAGGCCGAGCGACTCCAGGCCCGCGCCGCCGAGATGGCCGCCGGGTCCGGGGCCGCGGCTGCGGAGGTCCAGCACGCCCGGGCACGGCTCGACGCCCTCGACGAGGAGATCGCCGCGCAGGCCGCGCTCGTGGCACGGCACGACCTGGAGGCCCAGCGCCTCGGCAGCGCGGTCGACGTCGCCCGGTCACGGCGCGGGTCCGTCGTCGCGGACCGGGACCGCCGCGCCCGTGCCCTCGCCGAGGCCGAGGATCGCGCGGTCCGCGCCGCCACGGCACTCGACGCGGTCGGGGCCGACCCGGGCGAGGGCGTCGACGTGGAGGCCCTCGCGGCAGCGCACGACGCGGCCCGGCAGGACCTCGAGCGCACGCAGACGGCGCGCGACGCCCTCCGCGACCGGCTGCACGCCCTCGAACGCGAACGGGACGCCCTCGACGCACGCGTCGCGGCCCTCGCGATGTCCATCGACGTCCGCGACGGGTCGCAGGCCGTCGTCGACGCGCAGCGCGACGGTGTGCTCGGCCGGCTCGCCGACGCCCTGACGGTCGAGGCGGGGTTCGAGGCGTCCGTCGCCGCGGCGCTCGACGGCCTCGCCGACGCGGTCCTCGCGGCGGACCGGGCCACGGCCCTGGCCACGGTCGCGCACGCGCGTGACGCCGACCTCGGCCGCGTCGACGTGGTCGTCGCCGACGCGGTCGTCGACGGACCGGCGCTGCCCGGTACGCTGCCCGCCGGTGTCCGTCCGGCGCTCGACCTGGTGCAGGGTCCGCCCGCGCTCACCACGGTGCTCCGGTCCACGCTGGTCGCGGTGGACGAGGACGTCGACCTGGAGGCGGTGCTCGCCGCCGCCCCGCACGCGACGGTCGTGACGCGCGCCGGTGACCTCGTGCGCACGGTCCGGGTGACCGGTGGCGGCGCCCGCACGGTGTCCCGCATCGAACTCGTGGCGGAACGCGACGACGCCCAGGCCCGCCGCGACGCGGTGGCGACCGACGCGGCGGACGCGGCCACGGGCCTCCAGGCCGCACGCACTGCCGTCGACGACGCACGCCGCCGCGTCGACGAGGCGGACCGCGCGCTGCGCGCCCAGACGGCGGCGCAGGCGGAGTACGACCGGTCGAGTGCGTCGACGCGGGCGAAGGCGGAGAACGCGGCGGCCGAGGTCGAGCGGCTCCGGTCCGCACTCGCGGAGACCGACGGCGCCGTCGAGACCGCGGACCGTGCCGTGGCCGAGGCCGAGGACGCCCAGCGGGTGTTCGGCGAGCAGCCGCGCCCGGTCGTCGACGCCTCCGCGCGGCCCGCGCTGCAGGACGCGCTCGAGGCCGCCCGCGGGGCCGAGATCGAGCAGCGGATCCAGGTCGAGACCGTGCGGGAGCGCGTGCGGTCGGAGCGGAACCGCGCGGCGGGGCTGCAGCGGCAGCTCGAGGCCGAGCGCGCCGCAGCAGAGGAAGCGGCGCGGCTGGCGGTGGTCCGGCGCGGCCAGATCGCGGTGGCGGAGAGCGTGCTCGCCGACCTGCCCGGCGTCCTCGCCGCGGTCGACCGGTCGCTCGCCGAGGCCCGGGTGCGGCTCGCGACCGAGGAGTCGGAGCGCACGAAGCGCAACACCGAGCTGCAGGTGATCCGGAACGAGGAGCGCGAGCTCCGCGACCGGCTGCAGACGATCACCGACGGCGTGCACTCGCTCGAGATGGAGATCTACGAGAAGAAGCTGCACGTGTCGGGGGTGCTCGACCGGGCGCAGAGCGAGCTCGGCCTGGGCGAGGCCGTGCTCGTGGCGGAGTACGGACCGGACGTGCCGGTCCCGGTGGACGTGCTCGTGGACCCGCGGGTGCTCGCGCGCCGGCACCGCGAGGCCGAGCGGGCCCGGGCGGCGGCTCGTGCCGACGGGACGGCACCCGACGCCGACGCCGACGCCGACGTGGTCGCCGATACCGATGCCGACGGCGACGTCGCCGAGCTCGTCGCGGCGGAGTCCACCCTGCCCGGCGGCCCCGCGCTGCCCGAGTTCGACGCCACCGACGAGGTCGACCCTGCCGACGTGGCGACCGTGCCGTACGTCCGCGCCGAGCAGGAGCAGCGACTGGCCGCCGCGGAGCGCGACCTCGGTCGGCTCGGCAAGGTGAACCCGCTCGCGCTCGAGGAGTTCCAGGCGCTCGAGCAGCGGCACGCGTTCCTCGCCGACCAGCTCGACGACCTGCAGAAGACCCGCGCGGACCTCCTCACGATCATCGAGGAACTCGACACGAAGATGCAGACGATCTTCGAGTCGGCGTACAACGACACGAAGGCCGCGTTCGACGTGATCTTCCCGATCCTGTTCCCGGGCGGCACGGGGTCGATCACGTTGACGAACCCCGACGACCTGCTCGCGACCGGCCTCGACGTGCAGGTCCGTCCGGCGGGCAAGAAGATCGACCGTCTGACCCTGCTGTCGGGCGGGGAGCGGTCGCTCGCGGCGGTGGCGCTCCTCGTGGCGATCTTCACGGCGCGACCGTCGCCGTTCTACATCATGGACGAGGTCGAGGCGGCGCTCGACGACGCGAACCTCGGCCGCCTGCTGTCCGTGTTCGAGCGGCTCCGCGAGTCCTCGCAGCTCATCGTCATCACGCACCAGAAGCGCACGATGGAGATCGCGGACGCGCTGTACGGCGTCTCGATGCGCCAGGACGGCGTCTCCGCCGTGGTCGGCCAGCGGGTGCAGCGGCACGAGCCGGAGCCGCAGCCGGAGCCGGTCGACGCGGTCGCGTAGCGCGGGGCGTTTCCGAGCCCGGCCGCGCCCGCGCGCTCCCGCGAGTACTCCGCGGGAGCGACAGTCCGCGCTTGAAGGATGCGCGAGCACTGTCGCTCTCGCGCACCTCTCGGCCCGTCGGAGCGCGGCCGGGCACGCGACGAACCGACGCGGGGCGGACCGGCGGACAGACCGACAGAAAAACAGACAGGCAGACGGACGGGAGGCGCGGTGCCAGCCGGCACCGCGCCTCCCGTCCGTCTCGCGGGGCGCGACTACTCGGCGTCGGCTGCCACCGGCTCCTTCGGCTCGCCCGTGGGGGTGAGGCCGCGCTCCTGGCGCTTCTTCGAGACCACGAGCGACGCGACCGTCGCGACGGCGATCGTCAGGGCGATGAAGCCCAGCGAGAACCAGATCGGGATCTCCGGAGCCCACTCGATGTGCTCACCACCGTTGATGAACGGCAGCTCGTTGACGTGCATCGCGTGGAAGACGAGCTTCACACCGATGAAGGCGAGGATGACCGCCAGGCCCTGCCCGAGGTAGATGAGCCGCTCGAGCAGACCCGCGATGAGGAAGTACAGCTGGCGCAGGCCCAGGAGCGAGAACGCGTTCGCGGTGAACACGATGAAGGCGTCCTGCGTCAGACCGAAGATCGCGGGGATGGAGTCGAGCGCGAAGAGCACGTCCGTGAGGCCGATCGCGACCATGACGAGCAGCATCGGGGTGAAGAGGCGCTTGCCGTCGACCCGCGCGGTGAGCTTGTCGCCGTGGTAGTCGTCCGTGGTCGGGATGATGCGACGCAGGATGCGGATGAGCCGGGAGTCGCCCTCCTCGGCACCGTGGTCGTTCCCGCTGCGGGCCTGGGACCAGGCGAGCCAGAACAGCAGCGCGCCGAAGAGGTAGAAGACCCACGAGAAGTTCTCGATGATCGTGACGCCGAGCGCGATGAAGATGCCACGGGCGACGAGTGCGATCGCGACGCCGACCAGCAGGACCTTCTGCTGGAACTCCTTCGGCACGGCGAAGCTCGACATGATGATGAGGAAGACGAACAGGTTGTCGACCGACAGGGCCTTCTCGGTCAACCAGCCGGCGAAGTACTCGCCGCCGGCCTGTCCGCCGCCGAAGACGAGGATCCCGACACCGAACAGGATCGCGAGACCGACGTAGAACGCCGACCAGAACGCGGACTCCTTGATGTGGGGCACGTGCGGCGTGCGCACGTGCGAGTAGAAGTCGAACACCAGCAGCGCGAGGATGCCCGCGATGGTGAGGAGCCAGACGTAGAGGGGAACGTCCATCGAGTTTCCTTCAGGTGAGGGCGCAGAGGGTGCGCCGAGGCCTGAAGGTCTCCTCCGCCGCGTCGACCAGATGGTCCGACATGACCGGCGTCCCGGGTCTGGATCGTCCCAGACCGTACTGACGGGTGCGCCGAAGTGGAGTACTCCCCTTCAGGACCCGAGCGTACCGGGCACACCCCGCCCCTGCGGCGCTCTAAGCTGGGAACATGGCGAGTTCCTGGTCCCTGTCCACCCGTCTCCGCGGCCTGTTCCAGCGGAAGACCATCGACGAGACCACGTGGGACGACCTCGAGACCGCGTTGATCGGTGCGGATTTCGGCCCCGACATCGCGGACGAGATCATCGAGGACCTGCACGCCCGGGTCGACCGGTACGGCACGACGGACCCCGCCGACCTGCAGCGCATGCTCCGCGAGGTCCTCGAGGAGCGGCTGTCGAAGCTCGACACCACGCTCAAGCTCAGCAACCGACCGGCCGTCGTCCTGGTCGTCGGGGTGAACGGCGTCGGCAAGACGACGACGATCGGCAAGTTCGCGAAGTTCCTGCGGACGTACGACCGCACCGTGCTCGTCGGGGCGGCGGACACCTTCCGCGCGGCCGCCGTCGAGCAGGTCGCGACGTGGGCGCAGCGCGCCGGGGTCGACGTCGTCCGTCCGTCCCAGCCGGGGCAGGACCCGGCGTCGGTCGCGTACCAGACGGTCGAGAAGGCCGTCCAGGACGGCACCGAGATCGTCGTCATCGACACCGCCGGGCGCCTGCACACCAAGGCCGGCCTGATGGACGAGCTGACCAAGATCAAGCGCGTGGTCGAGAAGCAGACCGAGATCGCCGAGGTCCTCCTCGTGCTCGACGCCACCACCGGACAGAACGGCCTCGCCCAGGCGCAGGCGTTCATCGAGGGCGCCGGCGTCACCGGCCTCGTCATCACGAAGCTCGACGGGTCGGCCAAGGCCGGGTTCGTGCTCAGCGTGCAGGAGAAGACCGGGATCCCGATCAAGCTCATCGGGCAGGGCGAGGGGATCAACGACCTGACCGGCTTCACCCCGCACGTCTTCGTGCAGAACCTCGTGGGCTAGTTCCGCGTACGGTCGGCACCATGCCTGCTCTGCTCGTCATCGCCATCATCGTCGGCCTGGTCCTGTTGTTCAGCGGGATCTTCGTCGCAGCCCTGAAGTTCCTGCTGTTCATCGGCATCGTCCTGATCGTCCTCGCCGTCATCGGCTACATCGTCCGGAGCGTGCGCAGCAGGGCCTAGACGCCACCACGCACGGACGGGAGGCCCGGTACCAGCTGGTACCGGGCCTCCCGTCTGGACTCCGTCCAACAACCGGTCCGCCGTCGTTGCACGCGAGCGGCCGTCGGCCGCAGGGTGCGTGTCGGCCGGGCCTGTAGGATCGACGGATCATGGCGCAATTCGGCTCACTCTCCGATCGGCTGACCGAGACCTTCCGCAACCTGCGGAGCAAGGGTCGGCTGACCCCGTCCGACGTCGACGGCACCGTCCGCGAGATCCGCCGGGCACTGCTCGACGCGGACGTCGCGCTCGAGGTCGTCAAGGCGTTCACCGCCTCGGTGCGGGAGCGCGCGCTCTCCGACGAGGTCAACAAGGCGCTGAACCCGGCGCAGCAGGTCGTCCAGATCGTCAACGAGGAACTCGTCGGCATCCTGGGTGGGCAGCAGCGCCGGCTCGAGTTCGCCAAGCGGCCCCCGACGGTCATCATGCTCGCGGGCCTGCAGGGCGCCGGCAAGACGACGCTCGCGGGCAAGCTCGGCAAGTGGCTCAAGAAGGACGGCCACACCCCGATGCTCGTCGCGGCGGACCTCCAGCGTCCGAACGCGGTGCAGCAGCTCCAGGTCGTGGGCGAGCAGGCCGGCGTGCACGTCTTCGCACCCGAGCCGGGCAACGGCGTGGGCGACCCGGTGAAGGTCGCGAAGAACGCGATCAAGGCCGCGGTCGACCAGCAGTACGACACCGTCATCGTGGACACCGCCGGTCGTCTCGGCGTCGACGCCGAGCTCATGAAGCAGGCCGCGAACATCCGCAAGGCCGTCGACCCGGACGAGGTCCTGTTCGTCATCGACGCGATGATCGGTCAGGACGCGGTGAACACCGCCCGCGCCTTCCAGGAGGGCGTCGACTTCACCGGCGTCGTCCTGTCGAAGCTCGACGGTGACGCCCGCGGTGGCGCGGCCCTGTCGGTCGCCAGCGTGACCGGCCGTCCGATCATGTTCGCGTCCACCGGTGAGGGGCTCGACGACTTCGAGCCGTTCCACCCGGACCGCATGGCGAGCCGCATCCTCGACCTCGGCGACATCCTCTCGCTCATCGAGCAGGCCCAGTCGGCGTTCGACGAGGACGAGGCCCGCAAGGTCGCCGAGAAGATCGCGACCGACTCCTTCACGCTCGACGACTTCCTCGGGCAGATGCAGCAGCTCCGCAAGGCGGGCTCCATCAAGGGCATGCTCGGCATGCTGCCGGGCGCCAAGGGCATGCGCGAGGCACTCGACAACTTCGACGAGGGCGAGATCGTCCGGACCGAGGCGATCATCCAGTCGATGACGAAGCAGGAGCGCCAGCTCCCGAAGCTGCTCAACGGCTCCCGACGCCTGCGCATCGCCAAGGGTTCCGGCACGACCGTGACCGAGGTGAACGCCCTCGTCAACCGCTTCGAGCAGGCGGCGAAGATGATGAAGACCGTCGCCCGCGGTGGTGTGCCGCAGATGCCGGGCATGGGTCCGATCCCGGGCATGCACGGCGGCAAGAAGAAGCAGCAGCCGGGCGGCGCGAAGAAGAAGAAGGTCGGCAACCCCGCGAAGCGTGCGGCGCTGGCCTCCGGTGCTCCGGCGCAGCCGCAGGCGGCGCCGAGCGGTTCCGGTCTCGGGCTCGGCGGCCCGAAGGGCGGTAAGGCACCCACCGAGGAGGAGCTGGCCAGCCTGCAGAAGTTCCTGGGTCGCTAGTCGCGACCCCCTGCACGGACGGGAGGCCCGGTGCCAGCTGGCACCGGGCCTCCCGTCCGTTCCGTGGTCGCGTCTAGAGCGAGTCGTGCAGCTCGGTGACCAGGTGGCGGACGACCGCGCGGAGGTCGCCGCCGTTCTCCTGCGCGACGCGGAGCTGCCGTTGGTAGGACGCGCCCTCGGTGATCATCGTGTCGAGGTGGTGCAGTTCCTGCTGGCAGCCGAGCCGCTCCGCGATCGGGTCGAGTCGCGCGACGAGGTCGTGGACCTCGTCGGTGACGAGCCGTTCGTCGCCGGCGGCGTTCGTGATGATCTCCGCCTCCATGCCGTACCGGGCGGCGCGCCACTTGTTCTCGCGGATGAACCACGGCTGCATCGACGGCAGGGTCTCGCCGCGGTCGAGCCGGTCGGACAGCGCGGTGACCAGGCACTGGACGAACGCGGTGACGGCGCCGACCTCGTGCAGCGTGGAGATCCCGTCGGAGACGCGGTTCTCGAGCGTGCCCCAGCCCGGCGACGGGCGGATGTCCCACCGGAGGTCCTTGAAGCCGTCGATCACGCCGGTCCGCGTGAGGTCGTCGACGACGGTCTCGAAGTCGCCCCAGTCCGCCACGTCCGGCGGGAGACCGCCGGTGGGCAGCTGCTGGAACATGAGGGCCCGGTTCGACGCGTACCCGGTGTCGGTGCCGCCCCAGAACGGGCTCGACGCGGTGAACGCCTGCAGGTGCGGCACGTACGCGAGCATGGCGTTCATGATCGGGACGGCCTTGTCGCGGTCGTCGATGCCGACGTGCACGTGCACGCCCCAGATGAGCATCTGGCGTCCCCACCAGCGCGTCCGGTCGATGAGCGTCGTGTAGTGCTCGCTGTCCGGCGTGATCTCCTGCTGGTCCCACACCGCGAACGGGTGCGTCCCGGAGCACATGACCTGCGCGTCCAGGGGCTCCGCGGCGTCGATCACCTCGCCGATGATGCCCGCGAGCTCGCTCGTGGCACCGCCGACCGTCTCGTGCACGCCGGTGACGACCTCGACGGTGTTGGTCAGGAGCTCCTCGGTGACCCGGTCCGGGTCGCCGAGCCGTTCCTGCACGGCGGCGATCACGGCGGGGGCACGGGGCGCGAGGTCGCCGGTGCCGCGGTCGACCAGCGGGAGCTCCCACTCGACGCCGAGGGTCGACGGGCGGGACTCGGTGAAGCGGATGTCCATGCAGCCATCCTGCCCGTCCGGTTGGAGGGTCGGCACAAGGAACGCGGACCGGGTCGCGGCGTCGGGCAGAGTGGTGCCATGAGCACCGTCGCTTCCCCGTCCGTGGTCCCGGACTCGGTCCGGACCGTCGCCTCGCCCTGGACCCTCGGTCCGCTCCACCTGCGGAACCGGGTCGTGATGGGGTCGATGCACACCGGGCTCGAGGTGCTCGACGACGGCGGGGCGGCGATGGCGGCGTTCTACCGGGAGCGTGCGGCCGGCGGTGTCGGGTGCATCGTCACCGGTGGCATCGCCGTCAGCGACGAGGCACGCGGGGGTCCGGACTTCGCCGTCTTCGGTGCCGGGGGAGCGGACGAGCGGTTCCGGGTCGCGGTCGAGGCCGTGCACGAGGAGGGCGGTGCGGTCCTCGCGCAGCTCTTCCACGCCGGTCGGTACGCGCTCGCGAGCGGCATGGTCGACCGGCACGGCCACCCGCAGCGCGTCGTGGCGCCGAGTGCGCTGCCGTGGGCGGCGGCACGCGGCGTGGTCCCCTCGGAGCTGTCGGGTCCCGAGGTCGAGCGGACGATCGAGGACTTCGCCGCCGCGGCACGGTCGGCGCGCGCCATCGGGTTCGACGGCGTCGAGATCATGGCGTCCGAGGGGTACCTGGTCAACCAGTTCCAGTCGCCGCTGACGAACCTGCGCGACGACGAGTGGGGCGGGGACCCCGTCCGTCGGCGCCGCTTCGCGGTCGAGGTCGTGCGGGCCGTCCGGGCCGCCGTGCCCGACCTCGCGGTCACGATCCGCCTGTCCGGCGCGGACCTCATGCCCGGATCGACGACCGAGGACGAGGTCGACGCGCTCGTCCACGACCTGCTGCCGCTCGGGCTCGACGGCATCTCGGTGGGGATCGGCTGGCACGAGTCCCGCACCCCGACCGTGCAGGCGGCGGTGCCGCACGGCGCGTGGCTCGCGTACGCCGAGCGGATCGCCCGGGTCGTGCGTGCGTCGGGACACCCGGACGTCCGGGTGATCGCGTCGAACCGGATGACCGACCTGCGCGACGGCGAGGCCGTGCTCGGCGACGGGCTCCTCGACGCGGTGGCGATGGCGCGGCCGTTCCTCGCCGACCCGGACCTCGTGCAACGGTCCCTCGACGGCCGGTTCGACCTCGTCAACACCTGCATCGGCTGCAACCAGGCGTGCCTCGACCGCTCGATCGTCGGCGCACCGGTGTCGTGCCTGGTGAACCCGCGTGCCGGCCGTGAACTGGCGTTCCCCGCCCGACCGACGGCGACGCCGAAGCGGGTCGACGTGGTGGGCGGCGGGCCGGCGGGGCTGGTGGCCGCCGTCGACGCCGCACGGCGGGGGCACCGGGTGACCCTGTGGGAGGCCGACGACGCCCTCGGTGGGCAGTTCGCCCTGGCGGCGGCGATCCCCGGCAAGGAGGACTACGCCGCCACGGTCCGCGCCGCACGGGCCGAGCTCGACGAGCGCGGCGCCACCGTGCACCTCGGCCGCGCGGCGGGCGTCGCGGACCTGCTCGACAGCGACGCGGTCGTGCTGGCGCCCGGCGTCGTGCCGCGCGCGGTCGACGTCCCGGGTGCGGACCTGCCGCACGTCGTGTCGTACGAGACCGCCCTGCGCGACGGGGTGCCCGCCGGCACCGTGGCGGTGATCGGCGGCGGCGGCATCGGCGTCGACACCGCGGCCTTCCTGGTCGAGTCGCCCGACGAGGTCGTCCGTGCCGCCGCGTTCGGCGCACGCTGGGACGTCGACGTGGCCACGGACGTCGTCGGCGACGTCCCGCAGCGCCTCCCCGCGGTCGACCGGGTGCTTCGTCCGGGCGACCAGGTCACGGTCCTCCGCCGGACGGGCAAGTTCGGCCAGGGCGTCGGCATCACCTCGCGCTGGGTCGCGGTCGGGCGGCTGCGCGACGCCGGGGTCCGGATGGTCGGCGGGGTCCAGGCGTACCTGCGCATCGAGCCCGGTCGGCTCTGGATCCGCGACGAGCAGGGCGTCGAGCGTGCGGTCCCGGCCGACCACGTCGTGGTCTGCGCCGGACAGGAGCGGGCGCCCGGCACCGCCGACGCGACGGACGGTGGTCCGGCCGGGGGACTGGCGGCCGGGCTGCTCGCAGCCGGGGTCCCGCACGCCGTGGTGGGCGGCGCACGGGACGCCCGGAGCGTCGACGCCGTGCGCGCGACGAGCGAGGCACTCGAGGCCGTGCGACGACTCGCACCCTGAACCACGACGTCACCGGCGCGTCCCGGCTCGCTTCTCGCGCGGAAACCTGCAAGAATGAACGGTCGAATCGCGTCTGCTCGACCCTCTATCCAGCAGTGCGCGACTCCCTTCGAGCTTCCACCGCGCGTGCCCCCACGCCCGCGGTTCCGGTTCAACCACAACATCACGCAACAGGAGTAATTGTGGCTGTCAAGATCCGTCTCAAGCGTCTCGGCAAGATCCGTGCGCCGTACTACCGTGTCGTCGTCGCCGACTCGCGCACCAAGCGCGATGGTCGTGTGATCGAGGAGATCGGGAAGTACCACCCCACCCAGGAGCCCTCGGTCATCGAGATCGACTCCGAGCGTGCCCAGTACTGGCTCGGCGTCGGCGCACAGCCGACCGAGCAGGTCGCGGCACTCCTCAAGCTGACCGGCGACTGGGGCAAGTTCAAGGGCGAGGGCAACACCGAGTCCGTCGTCAAGGTCGCCGAGCCGAAGCAGGCCTTCGTCGCGGACACCTCCAAGAAGGCCGTCCTCAAGCCGAAGTCGGAGAAGACGGCCCCCGCCGCCGCTCCGGCCGACGACGCCGCCGAGACGACCGAGGTCTGATTCCTTGCTCGACTCTGCGCTGACGCACCTCGTCAAGGGGATCGTCGATCACCCGGACGACGTGCGCGTCGCCAGCTCCACCTCCGCGCGGGGCGAGGTCCTCGAGGTGCGTGTGCACCCCGAGGACCTCGGCCGCGTGATCGGTCGTGCCGGACGGACCGCGAAGGCGCTCCGCACCCTCGTCTCGGCGCTCGCCGACGGCAAGCGGGTGCGCGTCGACGTGGTCGACACCGATTCCTAGGGAGACGACCCAGCTCCGGGTGGGTCGTATCACGAAGGCACACGGGCTCAAGGGCGGCATCAAGCTCGAGCTCTACACCGACGACCCGGATCGTCGGTTCACCCCGGGGGCCGAGTTCACGCTCCAGGTCCCCGCGGACTCGCCGTGGTCGGGCAAGACCCTGACCCTCGACGAACTCCGCTGGTACAACAGCCACCCGGTCGCCTTCTTCGAGGGCGTCGCGGACCGCACCGCTGCCGAGTCCCTCGCGCGGGCGATCCTCTGGGTCGAGCAGGACGCCGACGCCGAGACGGGCGAGGACGACGCCTGGTACGACCACCAGCTGGTCGGACTGCGGGTGCTCCGCGACGGCGTCGAGGTCGGCACGGTCGCACGCGTCGACCACATGCCGGCCCAGGACCTGCTCGCCATCGACACCCCGTCGCGCGGCGAGGTCCTCGTGCCGTTCGTCGCGGCCATCGTGCCCGCCGTCGACATCGCGGCCGGCACGGTCACGGTGACGCCGCCGACCGGTCTGTTCGAGGACCCGGAGGACACGTCCCGTCCCGAGACGGTCACCCCGTCGGACGAGGGCTGACCACCGTGCGGATCGACATCGTCACGATCTTCCCGGAGTTCTTCTCCGTGCTCGACGTCTCGCTGCTCGGCCGGGCGCGGCAGGAGAAGTTGCTCGACGTGCACGTGCACGACCTGCGGGACTGGACGACCGACCGGCACCGCACGGTCGACGACACCCCGTACGGCGGTGGCGCCGGCATGGTCATGAAGCCGGAGCCCTGGGCGCAGGCGCTCGGGTCGGTCCTCCGCGAGGACGGCTCGTCGACGCTCGTCGTCCCGACGCCGGCCGGGCAGCGGTTCAGCCAGCCCATCGCGCGGTCGCTCGCCGCGGAGTCGGACCACCTCGTGTTCGCCTGCGGGCGCTACGAGGGCATCGACGCCCGCGTGTTCGAGTGGGCCGCCCCGCGGTGCTCGGTGGTCGAGCTGTCGCTCGGCGACTACGTGCTGAACGGTGGCGAGGTCGCTGCGATGGCGATGATCGAGGCGGTCGGCCGTCTGGTCCCCGGCGTCGTCGGCAACCCGGAGTCGCTCGTCGAGGAGTCCCACGAGGACGGCCTGCTCGAGTACCCCTCGTACACGAAGCCATCCGTGTGGCGAGACCTCGAGGTCCCGGACGTCCTGCTCAGCGGGCACCACGCCCGAGTCGCCGCGTGGCGGCACGAGCAGCAGGTGCAGCGGACGCGGCGCGTCCGGCCGGACCTGCTGCCCGACGCGTAGCGCTCGGCGTACCGCGCCGGCTGTGGTCGGCGTACGGCGCCGGCCGCGATCGTGCGCGAGTGGTCTGCGAGAGCGACAGCGGTCGCGCGCAGGTCGCGCGACATCTGTCGCTCTGCCGTAGCGGTCGGCGTGCCCGTGCCGTGCCCGTGCCCGTGCCCGTGCCCGCGACGGCGTCGGACGGGAGGCGCGGGCGGGGCCGGCACCGTCCGCCCGGCTCGTTCGGCGTGGCCCGGGTGCCGCTCGCACGTCACCGTCGAGGGGGCCGCGCCCGTCCGTCAGACGGTCGACCCGGCGCGCTGGGCGCGTCGCAGGGTCAGGACCTCGGGACCGGCGTCGCTCACGGCGACGGTGTGCTCGACGTGCGCTGCCCGCGAGCCGTCGACGCTCCTGAGGGTCCAGCCGTCCTCGTCCTGCACCAGCTCGTCGGTGCCCTGCATGAGCCACGGTTCGATCGCGACGACGAGACCCGGGCGGAGCTTCAGCCCACGGCCCGGACGCCCGTCGTTCGCGACGTGCGGCTCGCCGTGCATCGTCCGGCCGACGCCGTGACCACCGAACTGCGTGTTGACGGTGAACCCGGCGTCCTTGGCGACACGACCGATGGCGTACGAGACGTCCCCGAGCTTGTTCCCCGGACGGAACTGCTCGATGCCCGCGACCAGCGCGCGCTCGACCGTGTCGATCAACCGCTGGTCCTCCTGGCGTGCGGTCCCGACCTGCACGGTGACGGCGGAGTCCGCGACCCAGCCGTCGACGCTCGCGGCGAAGTCGAGGCTGACGAGGTCGCCGTCCACGAGCACACGGTCGTGCGGCAGGCCGTGCAGCGCCGCGTCGTTCACGGACGTGCAGAGGTTCCTGCCGAAGGGCGAGTTGCCGAACGACGGGTGGTAGTCGACGTAGCAGCTCACGGCGCCCCGGTCGGCGATCATCCGGGCGGCGACGCGGTCGAGGTCGAGCAGGTTCACGCCCACGTCGACGGTCTCGAGCAGTTCGTCGAGCACGTCGGCGACGAACCGGCCGGCGGCGCGCAGGCCCTCCAGCTCGGCGGGGGTGCGGAGTTCGATCATGCCTCCATCCTGCACCGGTTGGCGGGGCGCCCCGTTCTGTGGCAGGATTGATCGCTGTGCCCTGGCTGGACTCTGCCACGGGGGAGTCGCCGACACCGGGCACACACCACTTCTTTCCACAACCGATCCGCGGCGACCCGTGTGCGTCCGCAGAGAGTGAACGACCATGCAGCTCCTCGACCACGTCGACGCAGCGTCCCTGCGCACCGACGTCCCGGACTTCCGTGCCGGTGACACCATCAAGGTGCACGTCAACATCATCGAAGGCACGCGCTCGCGTGTCCAGGTCTTCCAGGGCGTCGTCATCGGCCGCCAGGGCCACGGCCTCGGCGAGACCTTCAAGGTCCGCAAGGTGAGCTTCCAGGTCGGCGTCGAGCGCTGGTTCCCGGTGCACTCCCCGATCATCGACCACATCGAGGTCGTCACCCGCGGTGACGTCCGTCGCGCGAAGCTCTACTACCTGCGCGAACTGCGCGGCAAGGCTGCTCGCCGCAAGATCAAGGAGAAGCGCGACGCCTGATCGCCTTCACAGTGAGTGCCCGCGAGCCGGGTACCGCTGGCTGCCCCCCGCCGATGTACGGTTGTGCATCGACGGGGGGCTTTCCCGTTGTGCGCGCTCCGCGGGGCGCAGGGTCTGCACGCTCCTCGAGCGTGGTGTGAACGAGAGCGGAAATGACGGACACGACGCAAGGCACGGGGCGCCCCCCGCGGACCGAGAAGAAGGCGAACGGCGTCCTGACGTTCCTGCGGGACCTCGTCATCATCTTCCTCGCCGCGCTGCTCGTGTCCTTCCTCGTGAAGACGTTCCTGATCCGCTCGTTCTACATCCCGTCCGAGTCGATGGAGGACACCCTCCACGTCAACGACCGCGTGATCGTGAACGAACTCGTGCCGGACGTCGTGTCGCTGAAGCGTGGTGACGTCGTCGTGTTCAAGGACCCGGGCGGATGGCTCACCGGGGCCGAGGTGCCGAGCGTGGCGCCGACGACGCAGCCCGCCAAGGCGATCGACTGGCTCCTCACCCAGGTCGGGCTCGGCACCGGCGACAGCGACGACCACCTGATCAAGCGGGTCATCGGCCTGCCGGGCGACAAGGTGACGTGCTGCAACGACCTCGGGCAGATGTCGGTGAACGGTGTCCCGCTGAAGGAGCCGTACACGCAGCTGCCGTCGGGTGCGCCCGCGTCGGCCGACCCGTTCTCGGTCACGGTGCCGGAGGGCACGATCTGGGTGATGGGCGACAACCGGAACAACTCGCGGGACTCCCGGTACAACCGGGACACCCCGTCGAAGGGCTTCGTCCCGTTGTCCGACGTCACCGGGCGGGCCTTCGTCATCTCGTGGCCGGTGAGTCGCTGGACGTGGCTCGACGACCACCCCGAGGTCTTCGCCGGCGTGGAGGAGAAGGACGAGTGACCGCCGTCCGTCCCTCGCTCCGCCTCGAGAAGAAGCTGCTCGGCGCCGGTCGTGTGACGGTCATCGGCATGGACGAGGTGGGCCGCGGGGCGATCGCCGGACCGGTCGCGGTCGGCGTGGCCGCGGTGACGGTCGACGTCGGTCGGGTGCCGCAGGGGCTCGCCGACTCGAAGCTCCTGTCGGCGAACCGGCGCAGGGCGCTCGTCCCGGTGGTCCGCCGGTGGGCGCGGACCGCCGTCGGCATGGCCTCGGCCGCGGTCGTCGACGAGCAGGGGATCGTCCCGGCACTCGGGCAGGCGGGCGCAGCGGCTGTCGGAGCGTTGGTGCGTGACGGGCTGTCGCTCGACGGCGCCGTCGTCGTGCTCGACGGCTCGTTCGACTGGCTCTCCCGTGCCCTGCCGCCGGTGCTCGCACCGTCGAGCGGACCGCTCGACGTGGTCGTGCGGGTCAAGGCCGACCGGGACTGCGCCTCGGTCGCCGCCGCGTCCGTCGTGGCGAAGGTCGAGCGGGACGCCCTGATGGTGGCGGCGCACGACGACGCACCGCACTACGCCTGGGCGTCGAACAAGGGCTACGGCTCGACCGCGCACTACGACGGCATCCGGGCCGTGGGTGCCCACGCGCTGCACCGGACGAGCTGGCTGCACCAGGCCTCCAGCGTCGCGCTCGACGGCTTCGACGCGCTCGACGACCTCGCCGTCGCGCACTGACCGGGCCGTCGTCCACGGGCTGTCGACTCGCCGTAGACTGTGCGGGCGATGGATGACGACGAATTCGACGACTACGACCGCGAGGTCGAACTTGCCCTGTACCGCGAGTACCGCGACGTCGTGTCGCAGTTCCGGTACGTGGTCGAGACCGAGCGGCGGTTCTACCTGGCGAACGAGGTCGACCTCGTCCGCCGTGACACCGAGCACGACTTCTACTTCGAACTGACGATGAACGACGTGTGGGTCTGGGACGTCTACCGTTCCGACCGGTTCGTGAAGTCCGTCCGTGTCCTGACGTTCAAGGACGTGAACGTCGAGGAACTCACGTCGAGGGAACTCGAACTGCCGAAGGAACTCGCACTCGACGAGTGATCGTCGACTTCTTGTCGGATAACGACGCGAGGGCATTCCGGTGACATTCCTGCAATTGTCACGCTACGGTGGTGGAGATCCTTTCCCCTCGACCCAGGAGCACGACATGGCACAGAAGGTCACCGTCCAGCTCGTCGACGACCTCGACGACTCGCCCATCACCGCCGGCGAAGGCCGCACCGTGGAATTCGCCTTCGACGGTTCGAACTACGAGATCGACCTGTCCGACGACAACGTCGACAAGTTCCGCGAAGCGATCTCGGACTACGTCGCCGCAGCGCGCAAGGTCTCCGGCCGTCGTTCCGGTGGCAGCAGCACCAGCGGTGGTGCACCGAAGTCGGCGCCGAAGCGCGGGAACTCCGAGGAACTCGCCAAGATCCGCGAGTGGGCCAAGGAGAACGGTTACGAGGTCTCGAGCCGCGGTCGCATCTCCACGCAGGTGCAGGAAGCGTACGCAGCCGCGAACTGACACAGACCTTCGACGACCCCGGGTGATCACGGATCCCCGGGGTCTCGTCATTCCTGCACAGCAATTCCATTACATGTGCTCTTCCACAGACGGCATTCGTCGTCCGTGGTCGACGGCCGTGATGGTCGATCGTCGTCCTCGGAGGCGACGACATGGAACGACGAACGCTCGGCCGGTACGGCGAAGACCGTGCGGCGGAATGGCTGACGGCGCGTGGGTACCGGGTGCTGGAACGCAATTGGCGCTGCGCACGCGGTGAGATCGACGTGGTCGCGTGGCACGGCGGGACGCTGGTCTTCGTCGAGGTGAAGACGCGTGCGGGGACGTCGACCGGACACCCCCTCGAAGCGATCACCCCCGCGAAGGCCGCACGCCTGCGGCGGCTGGTGCCGATGTGGTTCGCCGCACACCCCGCGGTGCATGCGCGGTCCGTCCGGGTGGATGCCATCGCCGTCCACGTCGACGGGGACCGGTTCGGCGTCGAGCACGTGGTGGGCGTCCTGTGACCGGGATCGGCCGGGCCGCGGCGGTCGCGCTCCTCGGGGTGACCGGCAGGAGGATCGAGGTCGAGGCGCACCTCACGAGCCAGCTGCCGGCGTTCAGCATCATCGGACTGCCGGACACCTCGTTGGGGGAGGCCCGCGAGCGTGTCCGGGCCGCCGCGGCGAACGCGGGAGCACCGCTGCCCGCACGGCGCATCACGGTGAACCTCACGCCGGCGGCGATCCCGAAGCGCGGGTCCGGCTTCGACCTCGCGATCGCCATGGCCGTCCTCGCGGGTGCCGACGTCGCACCGCGGGTCAGCGAGCGCGTCCTGTACATCGGTGAGCTCGGGCTCGACGGACGGCTGCGACCCGTCCCGGGCGTCGTGCCGATGCTCCTCGCCGCGCGCGACGCCGGGGTCGAGCGGGTCGTGCTGCCGACCGGGAACGCCGACGAGGCACGGTTCGTCCGGGGCGTCGCCGTGCACCCCGTCGACTCGCTGCGGGCCGCCGCCATCGACGCCGGGGCGCTGCTGCCCCCGGTCGAGGTCGAGCCGGTCCTGGTGCCCCCGGCCCTGCCGGAACGCTCGCCGGTCGCGGAGCTGGCCGATGTGGTCGGGAACCCCGTCGGCGTCCGTGCCCTCGTGGTCGCGGCCGCGGGCGGGCACCACACGCTGTTCGTCGGGCCACCGGGTGCGGGCAAGACGATGCTCGCGGAGCGGCTGCCCGGCCTGCTCCCGGACCTCGACGACGACGCCGCGCTCGAGGTGGCGGCGGTGCGCTCGGTCGCCGGACACGGTGCGGCGTCGTGGACGACCAGGCCGCCGTGGGAGGCGCCCCACCACTCCGCGTCGGCCGTGTCGCTCATCGGCGGCGGGTCCGGCACGCTCCGTCCGGGAGCGGTGTCACGCGCCACGCGCGGCGTCCTGTTCCTCGACGAGGCGCCGGAGTTCCCCCGCGCCGTGCTCGACGCGCTCCGGCAACCGCTCGAGTCCGGGCGGATCACGGTGCACCGCGCCGCCGGGGCCGCGGAGTTCCCCGCCCGCTGCCAGGTCGTCCTCGCCGCCAACCCGTGTCCGTGCGGCAACGCCGGGTCGGCGCGGCAGCCGTGCGAGTGCCCGCCGGCGAGCGTGCGGCGGTACCTCGGGCGGATGTCCGGACCGCTGCTCGACCGGATCGACGTGCGCGTCCGGGTCCCGCGGGTCACGACCGGGCTCATCCGCGGCGAGGACGGTGCCACCCCGACGACCGCCGAGGCCCGGCTGCAGGTCTCGGCCGCGCGGACCGCGATGCGTGCGCGCCTCGCCGGGACGGGGTGGAGTCGGAACGCCGAGGTGTCCGGCGCGTGGCTGCGCGGACCGGGCCGGGCGGCCCCCGGTGCCACCGCGGTCCTCGACCACGCCCTCGACCTGGGGACCCTGACCATGCGGGGCTGGGACCGGACGATGCGGGTGGCCTGGACCCTGGCGGACCTGCACGGGGCCGAGCGACCGGACGACCACCACGTCCGGGACGCCCTCGCGCTCCGGAGTGCGCTGTGAACGGCGGCGTCGACCTGCTCGCGGCCGTCCGGACGCTGCTCAGTCCGGTCGGCGGGCGCGACGTCGACCCCGTCGAGGCCGCCGCGCGCGTGGCGTGGTCGACCCTGGTCGAGCCGGGCGACGGGGTCGCTGGCGCGCTCGTGCAGGGACTCGGCGCGGAACGGTCCCTCGCCGCCGTCCGGGCGGCGGAGGACGACGGACCGACCGACCTGGTCGACGCGTGCGCGGACGCCGGTGTCCCCGGCGCGGAGGACCCGGTGGCGTTCGTCGGCACGGTGTCGTCGGCGCTCGAGCGGTGGGGACCGCGGTGGGCGCGCTGCGACGTGCTGGAGGTGGTCGAGGCCGCGCGGGCGAGCGGCGCACGGTTGCTCGTCCCGGGAGCGGCGGGGTGGCCGACCGGAGTGGACGACCTCGGCCCCCACGCCCCGGTCGTGCTGTGGACCCGGTCCGGCCGCCCGGCCAGCGGGCCGGCCCTCGCCGTCGTGGGCTCGCGCGCGAGCACCGTCGCGGGGGCCGAGGCGACGGCGGAGATCGCCTCGGCGGCGGCGGACGCGGGGTGCACGGTCGTCAGCGGCGGCGCGTACGGCATCGACGCCACCGCGCACCGGGTGGCGGTCGCGGCGGGGACCCCGACGGTCGCGGTGCTCGCGGGCGGGATCGACCAGCTCTACCCCGCGGGCAACGTCGAGCTGCTGCGGAACGTCGCACGCCAGGGTGCGTTGCTCGCCGAGTCGCCGCCGGGCACCCGACCGACCCGGTGGCGGTTCCTCGCGCGGAACCGGCTCATCGCGGCCATCGGCGCCGCGACGGTCGTGGTCGAGGCCGGGGCCCGGTCCGGCGCCCTCAACACGGCGCACCACGCGGCGCAGCTCGGACGGCCCGTGTTCGCCGTGCCCGGTGCGTTCTCGTCGGCGTCGTCCGTCGGGTGCCACCGGTTGGTCGCCCAGGGGCGGGCGCAGATCGTCGTCCGACCGCGGGACCCCGTCGACGCCGTGGTCGGCCCACGCCGTCCGCGGGGCGGGCGGCACGTGCTCGACCCGGACCTGCCGCTGGCCCCGGCGCGTGAGGACCCGGAGGTGCTGCGCGTGCTCGACGCACTCGGTCGGCGGGCGCTGGGGGAGCAGGAGCTCGCCGTCCGCTCGGGGATGTCGCCCGCCGAGGTCGCCGACGCCCTCGCGCTGGCCGAGCTCCAGGGCCTCGTCGTGCACGGCGTCGGCGGGTGGACCCGGGCGTGAGGGCACGCGCGCCTACCCTGGGTTCGTGGCGGAGCGGACGGACGGGCGACTCGTGGCGGCGGTGGAGTCGTTCCTCGGGCACGTCCGGCACGCCAGGGGCCTCAGCGAGCAGACCGTGCGGGCCTACGCGAACGACCTCGACCAGCTCGTCGCGTTCGCCACCGCGCGGGGGAGCACCGGTGTGCAGGACCTCGGGCTCGAGCTGCTGCGCGACTGGCTCTGGGAGGCCGACCAGCGGGGCCTCGCGCGGTCCACGATCGCCCGGCGCTCGTCGTCGGTGCGGGCGTTCACCCGCTGGGCGAGCGAGACCGGCGTCCTCGACACCGACCCCGGCGCGCGGCTCCGGGCCCCGAAGGGCGCCGCGCACCTGCCGCGCGTGGTGTCCTCGGAGCAGGTGCGCACGGTGCTCGACCAGCTCGGCGCACGGGCCGACACGGACGACCCGGGGGCGCTGCGGGACCTCGCGGTCGTCGAGCTCCTCTACGCCGCGGGGATCCGGGTCAGCGAGCTGGTGGGCACCGACGTGCTCGACCTCGACCGGTCGCGGTTGACGGTGCGCGTGCTCGGCAAGGGCGGCAAGGAGCGGGTCGTGCCCTTCGGCGTACCGGCGCGGGACGCCCTCGAGGCCTGGCTCGACCGGGGACGGCCGGTCGTGGCCGCGCGGGTGGAGCCCGCCGAGCCGTCCGCGCTGTTCCTCGGTGACCGCGGCGCCCGGCTCGGGGTCCGGAGCGCGTACCGCATCGTCGCCCGGGCGCTCGAGGGGCTGCCCGGCGCGGGTCCGAGCGGTCCGCACACCTTCCGGCACACCGCGGCGACGCACCTGCTCGACGGGGGAGCGGACCTCCGTGCCGTGCAGGAGCTCCTCGGGCACGCGAGCCTCGGGACGACGCAGGTCTACACCCACGTCTCCTCGGCCCGGCTCCGCGAGGTGTACCGGACCGCGCACCCGCGCGCCTGAGCCGGCCGGTCCGGAGCCGGACAGGCCTGCCGCGGACGGCCCGGAGCCGGACGGCCGTGTGCTGGACCAGCCCGGCCACGCCGACCCCGGCAGCAGGACGGGCCAGTCCGCCGCGGGCAGGTACGGGAGCGGGTCGACGTACCGTCCGTCGACCCGCGCGCCGAGGTGCACGCAGGGCGCGGTCGCGGGACAGTGCCCGACGGCGACCGTGCCCACCGGGTCGCCCTGCTCCACCGTCGTGCCGGCCGTGACCGCGGGGTCGACCGAGTCGAGCGTGCTCACGAGGCCGCTCCCGTGGTCGATCGACACGACGTTCCGCCCGGCCACGGGTCCGGCGAACGAGACCGTGCCGTCCGCCACGGCGACCGCCGTCGTGCCGAGCACCGTGGCGACGTCGATGCCGCGGTGCCCGGCGGCGTACTCGTCGGTCGGTTGCTCCCACCCGCGCACCACCGCGCGACCGCCGGTCGGCCACACCCACGGCGCCGTGTCGCGCGCCTCGACCCGGGAGTCGCCCGGTGGCTGCCCCGGTCCGTGCCGATCGTGGGGCGTGCCCGCGGGCGACGCGCCGCCGCCGGGCGGGGCGACGAGCGCCACGAGGAGCAGGAGGACGGTGGCGGTGGGGCGCAGCGCGACCCGGGGACGTGACGTGCTCATGGTCCGAGCGTCGCCGGGTCGGACCGGAGCCACGGCGGGAGCGGGCCGGTCCGTGGAGGGTGGGGCGTGCCTCCCGGCCGGTGGAGGACCGGCAGTCACGTCCCGGACGCGCCCGCACCGTCGCCGATGTGCCCCGGAAGCCGCCAGCGAGTACAGTCAGGGCCGCTCCGGAACCACGCAACGCCGCACGGACGGCGAACAAGCCGACCGCCGGGGCACCGTGCGCCACCCAGCACGGCGGCAAGAACCTGGAGCACCGTGTCGAACACGTCCACCCAGCACGGCGAGGACCGTGCGTTCAAGGGGAAGGTCACCCTGTTCGCCATCGCGGCGGCAGTCGGTGGCTTCCTCTTCGGATTCGACTCCTCCGTCATCAACGGAGCCGTCGACGCGATCAAGGGCGAGTTCGGCCTGACCGAGGCCGCCAGCGGCTTCGCGGTCGCCTCCGCGCTCATCGGCTGTGCCTTCGGTGCCTACTTCGCCGGTCGTCTGGCCGACCGGTGGGGCCGGACCCGGGTCATGTTCTGGGCCGCCGTCCTGTTCTTCATCAGCTCGATCGGTTCGGCGTTCGCGTTCGCGACGTGGGACCTCGTGGTCTGGCGCCTCGTCGGTGGCCTCGGCATCGGGACCGCGTCGGTCATCGCGCCGGCGTACATCTCCGAGGTCTCCCCGAAGGCCATCCGCGGCCGGCTGGCGTCGTTCCAGCAGCTCGCCATCACGCTCGGCATCTTCGCCGCGCTGCTGTCCGACCAGCTCTTCGCGGTCACGGCCGGCGGTGCGTCGGAGCAGGTCCTGGGCCTCGCCGCGTGGCGCTGGATGTTCCTCGTCGGCGTCGTGCCGTCCGTCGTCTACGGCGTGCTCGCGATCACGCTGCCGGAGTCGCCGCGCTTCCTGCTCTCGAAGGGCCGCAAGGACGACGCCCGCGACGTGATGGGCAAGATCGTGCCCCGGGACACGGTGAACACGAGCCTGGAGGAGATCCAGGACGGCATCGAGAAGGAGGCCACCGAGAAGAAGGGGTCCATCCGGGGCAACCGCTTCGGGCTGCAGCCCATCGTCTGGGTCGGCATCATCCTCGCCGTGCTGCAGCAGTTCGTCGGCATCAACGTGATCTTCTACTACTCGACGACCCTCTGGCAGGCGGTCGGGTTCAAGGAGGAGCAGTCGTTCCTCATCTCGACGATCACGTCGATCGTCAACGTGGCGGTGACCTTCATCGCGATCTTCACGGTCGACAAGCTCGGCCGCAAGCCGCTGCTCGTCGCCGGGTCCTCGGGCATGTTCGTGTCGCTCACCATGGTCGCCATCGCGTTCTCGCAGGCGACGATCGTCGACGGCGAGCCGAAGCTCCCCGGCGCCTGGGGCATCATCGCGCTGATCTTCGCGAACCTCTTCGTCGTGTCGTTCGGCGCCACCTGGGGTCCGCTCATGTGGGTCCTGCTCGGCGAGATGTTCCCGAACCGGATCCGTGCGACCGCGCTCGGCATCGGGTCGGCCGCGAACTGGATCGCGAACTTCGTCGTCACGATCTCGTTCCCGGTGCTGTCCGGCTTCAACCTGACGGTCACCTACGGCATCTACGCCCTGTTCGCGCTGCTGTCCCTGTTCTTCGTCATCGCGAAGATCCCGGAGACGAAGGGTCGCTCCCTCGAGGAGATGGGCATCACCGCCGAGGGCGAGACGGTCTCCGCGAAGTAGCCGAGACGGTCTCCGCGAACTAGCGGGGACCACGCGTCACCACCTGTCGGGAGGCGCGGTGCGGGTCGGACCCCCCCC
>Ga0308156_1001394_pt1 | contig 28896 bp, 27 predicted proteins | sample PhyAR2_FD_201041 | JGI IMG/M metagenome (GOLD analysis project Ga0308156, IMG submission 201041) | Phyllosphere microbial communities from UC Gill Tract Community Farm, Albany, California, United States - DLSL A.R2 | ecosystem: Host-associated > Plants > Phyllosphere > Unclassified | place: USA... | reverse complement strand
CGCATTCGCTGCCGGGCTCGAACAGCAACGGGCGGGGTTAACCCCGCCCGTTGCTTCACCTGCGCTCATGCGCGACAACACCGGTCGGTCTCTGGTTGCCGCTGGTTGAAAGACTGGGGTCACGTCAAAGCGAACAGCCTAGACCAACGGGATGAGGGCTCCCTTTTCGACGCCGATCACCCCGCTACCGGGGTCCCTTTTCCACGCCGATCTACAACGGGTAGATTCGGTGCTCGGGATGCGGGTCGCTCGTTCGTGGGCGCTGATAGATGGACGCCGGCCCCATCCTCGCCATCAACCGCCGCACGCGTCGACGCCCGACCGAATGGCCGAGGCGCTTGAGGTGCCGCGCCATCTGGCGGCTGCCATATCAGGGATGATCCAGGAACGAGGCGTCGATCGCCGCCATCAGCGCCAGCATCTCCACCGTCTCCGGCACCGGCGCATAGTAGAAGGACGACCGGCTGATCGACACCAGCCGGCACTGCGCCGTGATCGACAGGCCGGCATGCGCCCGCTCGATCATCTACCGTCGTCGCACCACGCTCATCGTGCGAACCCCTTCGACCAAAAATCCCGCTCCTTCACCAGTTGCCCGATCTTGGCATGCAGCTTCTCGATCTCGCTGTCGCCCGCGACCTTCGCCGCCTCGTTCGCCCCCGAGAAGGTCTATGCCATGCCATCGATCGCCTGACGCTTCCATGTCGCAATCATCGTCGGGTGAATACCATGCTTCGTCGCCAGCTCCGCCAGCGTCTGCTCGCCACGGATCGCCTCTAGCGCCACACGTGCCTTGAACTCCCCCGTATACCGCTTCCGCGTCGTCTTCATTGTCGTCCATCCCTCACGTCCGGGATAGCTTAGCCTCCTGTCCAGAAAACCGACCCCACCTCACTTCCTCATCCATCTGCTCCATCGTTGGGGCAGACTCTACATCAGATCGAGGAAGTCAGCGGGGGGCAGGTCAGATCGGATTGCCGCCTAATTCTCCGTCGCCACCCTCGCTTCATCAATCAATTTTTCGCTGTGATTGACGAGTATCCTGGCTCTAACGAACCCGCGGGAACCGATCGAATAGTCCCAGATTTAAACGTGCGCGGCCGTTCGTAGTATCCGATCCAGGAAGCGCCGCAGCATCACCGGCATTGGAAAAGCATCAAGCGTAGCGATGAGTATTTTTCGACAAAATAGGACAATTGCAAGGCCATAAGCTGCCAGGATAGCAGCGCCCAGCACAACAAGTCCCCAAATGCCAGCATTGCTGCCTGCGTCTCGCACGATCCACAGCAGAACTGCCAACACGAATGCGATCCAAAGGGGGCGCATCGCCTGCCGGATCGGCTTCCAGCGTAGATCAGGGTCCACCTTCAACATGAGGTACAGGATGATTGCTGCGGCGACCATGGCACGCAGACTGAACATCGCGCCCAAAGCCGTAGCCCCTTGCGTCGCACCGATACCGAGGAAAACTATGTTCAGTCCAAGATCGAGTAGCGTGATCCACAACCCGAAACGAAACATCCCCTTGGCGGTGCAAAATGCCTGTATCGGCGAAATAATGGCCGCTGCCGGATAGGCCAGGGCCATCCAAGCCAGCAACGGCCCCGCAGCAGCCCATTTCTGTCCGATGAGTTGAACGGCAATTCCTTCCGCTACCGCAAATAGGCCGAGAGCGGGCGTGCTGAGAATGATAGCCGATATAAAAACGATTCGCGCAAAAGCCGCAGCACTTCGGGTAGGGTCACTAGCAACCCTTGCCATAACAGGTAACAGGATGTTCGCGATCGGCTGATACGTTACACTCAGCACAAGATCTATTACAGTCCGGGCTAACCGAAAGTTACCTGCCATCTCTGGTCCGGCAACGACGCCAATTAACATGTCGACGAGCCGGGTATTCGCGCCAATACTGGCCTGTGCGAGACAGGTATAAAAAGCACTGCGAGCCACGCCGCTCAACTCGCGACGATCGATCTTCATTTGAGGACGAAACCCGCTGCCCCACAACGCAACGATCGCCGAAATAAAGCTGGTTAACAGGGTATTGGCAATGAGACTCCACGGACCATAGCCTGCAAGGGCCAGCGCGACGCAAGCCGGAGCCGCGACCAGCAACCCGATCATACGACGCAAGGCTAGTAATCTGAATTCCAGCCTATGGGTAAGCATACCTTCACCCACCACGCCCAGTGCGGTGATGAGTGGAGCAAAGGCAGCGAGCGACATATAGCGCACAAGACCGGGCACACCGACGAAATGTGCGACCAGCGGGGCAAGGAGCAGTGAGACGAGGGTAAAAACACTGCCGATGGCTAACGCCAGCCAAAAGGTGGACAAGAGAAAACCATCGGTCAGCGTCCGACGCTGGATAACGATCTGCAACACGCCGGCCATGGTCGCGACAAAGACCATGGGCAATGAAATCGAAATCGCGGCAATACCGAATTCAGTAGGACCCAGTAGCTTGGCGACGATGAAGAAGAGAGCAGCCTGAAGGCCTCGCTCGACCACCATTTGCCCCAGGGACCAAGCGCTCCCACTCAGCGCGGCGCGTGCGAAACTCATTGATGGTTCAGCCCGTCTCTAATTGAAGGGAAGACGCGTTTCTAACGCGGCCGCAGGGTGACAGCGGAAATCCAGGTTTCAACCGTACCCCCATCAATAATGCTGGGAACCACGACCTCTAACTGCTGAAATTGGCAAGCCGCAACCGGCACGGTAATATCTGCGGATAGGACACGCCCCTGTCGCCCCCCGACCGCGCGAAGCGGAATTGTCGCAATCGGCGAATTACCGGTGGCGTAGCACGCTAATTGGGCCTTGGGCGAGGCGTCGGCGCTTTCGGCTCCGCCACCGGCTACGAACGCAAGTCGATATTTCCCGGGGGATAAGTGCAGCAACTGATGTACCGCTACCCCGCCACCTCCGTTCGCGGCTGCGATCGTCAGACCCTGAGCATACCGGGGATCGGGAACGCTACCGATCGACGCGTAAAGGTCAGGCTTATCGGAGAGAGACCAGTCGAACGGCGGAAGTGGGTTGCTAAGGGCAAAATTCCCATTTCGTAGCAGTTGGGCTCCGACGCTGCCACGAAGATGACGGTATAGATCGTAGGCACGATCCACGCTATTAAGCTGCAGCAATCGCTGTATGGCACGCGCGGCCAATTGCCGTTCGGGTTCAAGCCGCAGATCGAGGCGCGGCGCAGCGACTATTGCCTCAATCGCGGCTGGAGTCGTACCAGTCGATATAGCCATATCGACGAAGCGCCCCCACCATATGGGCCGCTTCGAAACTATATCAACTAAAGCCGCCCGCGTTTGTGCATCATTTGCACTAGCGACCAAGATCGGAAACAGCAATGTCTCCGTGGAACGGCTAGTCGTTAGGGCATAATTATAGTGCTTCAAAGCGTCTGTGACATCTCCGCGACTGACAGCATCTTCGATCATCCACAATTGTGTCGGGACTTCGCGTCGCGATTGAAACTGCGTGAATGCCATCCAACGCCGTGTTTGATCTTGACGCTGATCGAGTGATGCGATCAGACCCAAGGTCCGGGTCGCGTCGGTATTGATCGGATCTTGCCGCAAAGCGGCTTCTGCCAAAAGCCTTGCCTTCGCGATCGCTCCTTGGTCCGGCGTAGGACGCTCGACCTGATCAAGCACCAATGCCTGCGCGCGTGCGGCTTCAACGGATGGGCTATGCCATCCGGGAATGTCGATAAACTGGCCACGCCGGGCGAGAACCAGTCCCATGGCCGTACCGAGCGCTGCCCATAGCGAGAAGAGAAGAACAATCGTCGAAACGACGATCATCGACCACCGGCGAATGGAGGCCGGCTCGGTCACGCTACGTCGCGGCTGTCTGCAACATCACCATAGCCGTAGCCATAGCCATAGCCATAACCGTAGCCATAGCCAGAGCGCCCTGCGTCGAACTTGGTCAGCACGACACCCAGCACCTGCACATGAGCTTGCTGCAGGCGACCGACCGCGACTTCGGCAAGGCGGCGGTTGGTAGTGCGGGCTTCGGTGACGAACACAACAGCGTTGACCGCACTGCCGATCAGTGGCGCGTCGGCCAGACCCATAACCGGGGGCATATCGATGATGATATGATCGAACTGACGCGAAAGGTGATCTAGCAGCATGCGAAGGCGATCGCTGGCGAGCAGTTCCGGCGCACTGGGCGGATTCGGTCCTGCTGTCACGACGGCCAGGCCGTCCAGATCAGTGCTCTGGATAAGGCCGTCAATAGCGTCGTTTCCACTAAGGAAATTGCTTACGCCATAGTTATTGGGGATACCGATTTCCCCATGGACGGATGGAGATCGCATGTCACCGTCCACCAGCACGACGCGCTTGCCAGTTCGCGCTAAACCATGTGCGAGTGCAAAGCTGGTGGTCGACTTGCCCTCCGCAGGGCGCGAACTCGTTACCCCGATCGTGACGGGCACGCCGTTCGCAGTGGATAGAGCCAGGTTTGTCCGAAGAGAAATATAGGCTTCGGACAAGACTGACTTACGATTGCGCAGCAGCACAATCGGCTCACCCTTCTCGATCCGCGGGATCGTACCCAAGAGCGGCAAGTGGAAGGTCGACTCCACCTCCGCCGGATCGTTAATTCCGTGGTCAATCTGTTCGAGGATGTACGCGACGATCGCGGCCAAGATGATGCCCGCCAGGATCGACAATACGAGATTGAAGACGATGCGGGGGCTCGACGGCGCCTCGGGCTGATTGGCGATATCGACAACGGAGATATTGGTCGCCCCGACGCCTCCAGCGACACCGATCGCCTTGAAGCGTTGCAGCAACGCGTCATAAAGCTGGCGGTTCGTGTCCACATCGCGCTGGATGATATTATACTGGATGCTGCGACGACGCAGGTCGAGCACGCCGGTCTTCAGCTGGTCGACCCGCGCTTGCAGTGCCTGCTCGCGACGGAGCGCGGCTTGATAGGTTTGCTGCAGTGTACCATTCACCCGGGCGACTTCCGTCGCGATGGTGCTATCGATCTGGCGGATTTGCGTCTGGACAGCACGCGCAGGGGGATAGGCCGGTTCGAACTGCTGCATCAGTCGGGCATATTCCGCGCTCAACTCCGCGCGCCGCTGACGCAGCGTCGAGATGGTCGCGTTCGTCAGTGCCTCGGCGGTCTGGCCGTTGCCGCTGCCCAAACGACTCTGCGCCGCGATGCGGTCGCCCGTTGCCTGCGCCAGCTCGCGATTTAAAGCGGAGAGATCGTCGACTGTCAGGGAGCGCTCCCCCGAACTCGTGCCGTTCGGCCCAGTTTCGGAGGGCAGGGTTACGATCCCCTGGTTTGCGGCATAGTCCACGAGCTTACGCTCAGACGTATCGATCCGGGCCTTCAGCTGTTGCAGTCGATCCTGAAGAAAACGACGCGCATAAGAATTGGCATTGAAACGCCGTTCCAGCGTCGCCTCAACGAAATTCGTCGTCCAAGCGTTCACGATTTGCGTCGCCATCGCGGCATCCGGACCGGTAAAACCGATTTCCACGAGCCGCGACTGACGTTCGGGTTCCACGGTAAAGTGCTTGAGAAGGATACCACCCGCAATCCGAATGCGTTCGGATCGAGATGGTGCGTCTCCCTTCACGCGGCCATTATCGAACCAGTCTTTTGCTGCGCTGACGCCAAATATCTCAAAGAAACGCTGACTGTCATAGAGACGGGTCGACGTCGCGACCCTTTCGGCCAGCGATTCTGAACGCAACAGACCGTATTGCGTCTCGTAAAACTCCTGATCGACAGCGCCAGCCTGCGGACGGGTTGTATCCACATCCGCCACGGTTTGCGTCTCGCGCTGGATTTCGATGGTCGCGGTCGCTGTATATTGCGGCGTAGCCAACATGGTAGCGATGAGGCCAACCAAAAAAGCTGCGGCAATACAACCAACCACGACCCATTTACGGCGACGCATGATGGAGATGATTTGCGATACCAACGTCGGTACAGGCGCTTCGGGGCGTCCGTCGAATAAGGATCGCGGCCGGATGTCTATCGCGGTCGAGGCGGCCGAATGCATGATAATACCCTTATTTCAGGATCGCAACGAGCGGTCCGCTGAGCAATGCTCCGCTCTGAATGGCAAGCTGGAAGGCTCGGCGTCCGGCCGATTCACCAACATACACAACGTCGTTGGCGTAGATTTCAGGATCTGGATAGATACCTTGTCGAATCGACCTGAGGTCGTGCAAAGCTGCCATTTGTTTGCCGCCAACCTGACGGAAGACAACCACATAGTTGGTCGCAGCATAATCCGAGACGCCCTGCGCCCGTGCGACAGAACGCATAAGCGTCATCGGGCCATCGATCGGATATTGGCCTGGCATCTTCACCTGTCCATCGACAGTGAATGTCTGACTGACCTTATTTGCGCTGACCGTAACCTGCGGATTGCGGACATAACGACGCAGCTTGTCCGCAATAATCTTGCTTAGTTCGCTTGTGCCCAGCCCGGCCGCGTTGATCTCTCCGATCAAAGGCAGCGTCATGGCGCCGCTGGCATCGATCATGACGGTCCGACTGAGATCGGACACACCATAAACGTTGACGTCAACGGTGTCGTAGGGGCCGACGACATAGGCACGACGCTGCTGAATCAGGTCTTGAACGTCCGGAGGAGGCAGCGCGTCGTTATGGGTTACCTGCAACCCCGGGCGACCGACAAACCGTTCCGTCGTACAAGCGGAAAGAGCGAGGGCGACCCCCAGCAGGCAAATAAAAGAGATACGCATTGGTCAAACAGCCAACCTATTTTGCCCGCGGGAAGGGGAAAGGCCCGATACTATGCATTATCGGCACGGTAAAGAGTCATTGCTGGGATAGGTCGGCTTCCTGGACTGCCGCGCAGCATCCGCGCCGATCGCCAACAGCGCACCTGCGAAGCCCATGACCATCGCCAGTATCGGCGTGCGCAGTGGGTAATCCGCCAGGCTTCCGAGCAGCAGGATGATGATCGCGGCAATAGCGAATTGCGCCCCCCGGATCATATCATGGGATACGTTCTGCCCCGTTCGGCGGATCGTAATCGTCGCATATGCCACCCACAACAAGAAGGTTACCAGCAACAGCAGCGCAGGTGCGCCGCCTGTCATCGCCAATTCGACGAGGTCATTATGAGCATGGTTGAAATAGCTCTGATGCAGGGCCCAATCAGGCTCGTTCATGCGATAAACGCGATCAAAGGCACCGAAGCCGATTCCAGTAGGAAAATAATCACGGGTCAGCTGCCATGTAATCGGCGCATAGGTAATACGTTGATCGTTCGCGATAGTATCGACTTGCTGGAGACGAACGAGTGCAGTGCCGCGACCAGACAGATAAGCGAGTCCTCCCAAGCCGATGACTGCGATCGCAAATCCCGTTATCACAGCAACCCGGATATGACGGTGTCGCTTACGTCCCGTCGCATGTTTCCGTCCTACAGACGCGGCTTCACCATCGCGGCGGTGCCACCCGATCGCTGCGGCCGCTATCAGTCCCACCGTTCCCACCAGCAATCCAGACCGGGAGCCGGTCATGATGAGCGTGAGAATAAAGTATAGCCCGATACCTGCACAGAGTATTGATTGAAAAATCTGCTGCTTTGGATCCTTTCGCAGCCGCAAGGAACAAATACGTAGAGCAGGTAGACAAATCGCCAGAAAAGATGCCTGATGATTGCGATTGGTAAACAGCCCGATCGGCAGGGTATTGTCAGAATATTGATAAAGATAGCCGACCCCCATCGTCAATTGTACTGTTCCCAACAGGGCGCTCAAAATTCCTATCCCAGCCAAAACGAAAGGCGCCCACGCATATTCGGACGGCCGCAGACCCGCGACCGCCAATATCATGGCGGTCGGAATCAGCAGCGATAAAAGGCTATTGCATGTATATTCGGGCGCCAGGGAAAGAGGGCGCCATATCTGTGCCAGGCCGACACCCTGAAGTTGTTTATATAGTTCAGTATGACCAGGCAAGCGTGCCCACAGGCCAGGGGGCAGAGGCACAAGCTGTACGATCATCAACAGCGCCATCAGCCCGAGCAAGATTAACGGTGCCCGCACCACGCGCCAGCGAATTTCGGCGCCGCGTAGATAAAGTATCGCACCGATGGCCGCGATCACGACTGGCCGCAGGTAGAGCAGCGACAATATATCGGGGCGGGACGATCCACCGCCCAGCAGGCAGGCAAGGATCAACGCAGCGACTGTAGCGAAAAACAATCCATCCCGCAGGCTCTGCCGAGAAACCGGCCGATGTCGGGCACGACGGCGAACGCCGCTCATGCGGCCAAATCCCGAATAGTCTTCGCCTGTTCGGCGACGGCCACGGCACTAGCCAGCGGTATGATACGCGCAGGGCGCCGGGGTATCAGCGGGCCGAGGATCATGCAGAGCGCGCGCACAAACGATGCCTTGGCCCGTGCGCGGTCGCCGCGCAGCAACGATATTCCAAAACGCCCGAACGTTTTTGCGATCTGCCACGCATAAGTGCCGTAATAGCGATGCTGCACCAGTACGGCGCCATTGCCGAGCGAATAATAGAAGGAGCGCTCGACACGATAGTCACCGGCCGTATCCAATGGCGGATGATCGATCAGCAATCCGGCAAGGCGCTGTCCACGATAACCGGCCACGAGCAATCGATACCCTAAGTCGAAACCCTCGCTCGACCCATGGATGCATCCGATGCCGATCGTCGGATCAAAACCGATCTTTTCAAAGTCCGCCCGACGGATCGTCAATCCGGGCTCCCACATGTGAGGAATGATGGACTTGCGGTCGAGCACGACATCCCTGTCGACGGCTTCTCCTGCCATCACGTTACCACTCGAGGCAATGTTGCAGGTTACGAAATCGATGTCCCGATCGCGCATCGCATCACTTACCCGTCGCAGGAAATCCCGCTCGACCGGAAAGGTATCGTCGTCCAGAAAACAGAGCAATTCGCCCTGCGCCACGGAAGCGCCGACGTTACGGGCAGCCGACGAACTGAAGAACCGAACCGGAATTACCTTTACGCCTGGAAAGGCCGGTGCCCGGCCATCGTCCTGCCCCTGCCACACCAAGACGATTTCATGGTCGCCCTGCTGCTGCGCCAGCATCGCGATCACCTGCCGCAGCCGGTCCTCGCGACCCGAATATTCGATGGTGCTGACGATGAAGGAGATGGAGGGCATCGGATACTCGTTGATCGTACTGGCTATGACGCGTGCCTTAGAGGCTTGTGGACGCAGCGTCGAGCGGTTCCGGTCCACCAGATACCAGAACCAAACCCACCATATTCCTTGCACCAGCGGAATATGTTGGGATGTCGGCAACGATGCGACGGTAAAGCACGACGCTCGTCCATGACATGGTCCAGGGTGTACGATCGATGAACCATTCACAGATGAGCCATTCACAAGGGTCTCAGTCGTTCACGCCACCACTGGCCGACACCTATGCCACACCCCAGCCAGTGCCTTTCGGCGAAGTTCGCGCCTTATGAGAATGTCCAAATGAGGGCCATTTCGCTTTTCGGCATTTGGCTGTAACGAGAAGTTTATGCTGCCTTGACGCCCAACAAAACCGTACCGCCCCATAACCTCCCTAGTGAACGCCCATCAGATTGAGCGCATGATGTTACAAAATACACGCTGGCAACCCCAGGCATCGGTGCTACGATTTCGTGCGCTGGCGAGCCTTTTGACGATTGATGCATTCTGTATCGTAATAGGATTCGCCCTTACCGCATGGCTGCGTGGTATGTTGCTGGGTGGAACTGCGTGGCTGATCGTGCTCGCAGCATTAATGCCGATATATTTTTTTACGGCAGCTGGATTGCATGCCTATAGTGCAAATACCTTGCAGAGCGCTCGCCATACCGCGCTGAAAGGAGCACATGCGCTATTGGTATCGGTTTGCGCTATCATTTTGGTCGCCTTTTATTTGAGAGCGAGTGAAAGTTTCTCGCGCTTGGTCATTTTGGCGGGGACGGGGACGACTTTGGCGATGATTGTCATGTCTCGCTACATTTTCGTCAGGAATATGGTTTGGCTTATCAGGGGGAATCCTTTTAGTGTCATGCTATTGCATGATGGAATATCACCATTGCCGACCGGCGACTTTTCCGTCGTTCAACTTATAGATGAAAAGCTGGATCCTGACAGTCAAGATCCTATGATGTACGACTATCTGGCCCGGATCATCGGTGGCGCAGATCGTATAGTTGTAGCTTGTGCGACTGAACAGCGTGTAGCGTGGGCGAATGCTCTCAAAGGGGCCAACGTTCAAAGCGAGATTTTTATACCCGAATTGGCGGCGCTCAACCCGCTTGGTGTTTCTTCTTGTAATAACGTCCCGACCGTAACGGTCGCCGTAGGACCGTTGGGAAATTTTGATCGCTTCCTCAAGCGTGCATTTGATATCGTGGTTGCAATGGCCGCTATCATTGCCATTGGTCCGATATTTATATTTTCAGCGATTATGATCAAACTGGACAGCAAGGGACCGGTATTTTTCAGGCAAGTCCGCATCGGCTGTAACAATCAGATGTTCCAGATCTGGAAATTCCGCAGCATGAGAGTCGAGACGACCGATGGCGCGGGTCATCGCTCGGCATCGCGGGACGACAATCGGATTACCCGCATTGGTCGCTTATTGCGCCGAACGAGCCTCGACGAGCTACCTCAGCTTTTCAATGTCCTCAAAGGCGATATGAGCATTGTTGGTCCGCGCCCTCATGCATTGGGATCACGTGCCGCCGATAAGCTTTTTTGGGAAGTCGATGAGCGCTACTGGCACCGCCATGCTGTCAAACCTGGTCTTACCGGTTTGGCGCAGGTGCGTGGTTATCGAGGTGCTACGGTAATCGAAGAAGACCTTCGCAATAGACTTCAGGCAGATCTGGAGTATCTGGAAAATTGGTCTCTGTGGCATGACGTCAAGATTATATTCATGACGTTTGGCGTCTTGTTCCACCGCAATGCCTACTGAGCATCGATCCTGACCTTTATGTGAGGTGGTCCCGCCTTCCTGGACAGTTTGGCGGGTGGACTAGGTGTTTGGTCCCGGCATTTGATGGTGCGGGTTTGATATAAAGCGGTGCGGCTCGTTCTGCCACACCTTGCAGATGGCCTCGTAGGGTGTGAGTCCTTTGAGGGTCTTGAGCCTGCGTCCGAAGTTCTAGGCGGCGACGAAGTCGCCGAGATGCTGCCGGAGTTGATCGTGGCTGTCGTAGTGGTAGCGCTTGACGGTGGCTTCCTCGATGGTGCGGTTCATGCGCTCCACCTGACCGTTGGTCCACGGATGCTTCACCTTGGTCAGCCGGTGCTCGATACGGTTTTCGTCGCAAACACGATCGAAGATGTGGTGGAAGGCGTATTTGTCGCAGGCGCGATTGGTGAATTGGATGCCGCTGTCGGTGAGCACGGTGTGGATGGTGTAGGGCACGGCCGCGACCAGGTTTCGTAGAAACTGCGCGGCGATCATCTTTCCGGCTTGCTCGTGTAGCTCGACGAACGCGGAATTGCTGGTCCGGTCGATCGCCACGAATAGCCGGAGCTTGCCCTCTGCGGTCTGAACCTCGGCGATATCGATGTGGAAATAGCCAATGGGATAGGTCTTGAACTTGTGCTTCGGTGTTTTGTCGCCGGTGACCTCGGGCAATCGGCTGATACCGTGGCGTTGCAGGCAACGATGTAACGACGAGCGCGTCAGATGCGGGATCGTCGCCTGTAGGGCGTAAAGGCAGTCATCCAGCGGCAATAACGTGTGCCGGGGAGTGTCAGGAATTTCGTGTGCGGGCGGGCATAACGGGAAAGAAGGAGACCCGATATGTCCCGACGCAAAGAGCCTGCGATACCGAACGAGTTACTGGATCAGTTGCTGGCCGGCGGTGACGCGGGCACCGCCCTGGCGCAGGGAGGGCTGCTCGACGCGCTGAAGAAGGCGCTGACCGAGCGCGCGTTGAATGCCGGGATGGATCATCACCTCGCCGGTGAAGATGGCGCGGGCAACAGCCGCAACGGTTACGGTCGGAAGACGATCACGACCGATACCGGTAAGTTGGCGATCGACGTACCGCGCGACCGGCAAGCCAGCTTCGACCCGAAGCTGATCGCCAAATACCAGCGGCGCTTTCCAGGTTTCGATGAAAAGATCGTGTCGATGTACGCGCGCGGCATGAGCACCCGGGAGATCACGGGGCACCTGCACGATCTGTACGGCATCGACCCCGGTCTGCGCCGGGGCAGGCTGTGTCGCCCGATCTGATCTCGACGGTGACCGACGCCGTACTCGACGAGGTGGCGATCTGGCAGCCGCGGCCGCTGGATCCGGTCTACCCGCTCGTCTTTTTCGACGCCTTGCGGGTGAAGATCCGCGACGAGGGCATGGTTCGCAACAAGGCGATTCACATCGCCCTTGGCATCCGCTTGGCCAGAACCCGACCCAGCGCGTCGCGGTGATAGAGCGTCTCCCGCCCGGCCCAGTCGCCCCGCCGCGTCATAGCGGAAATGCCAGGCCTGTCCGGCCGCATTGGTGATCGTCGCCAGCCGCCCCGCACCGTCATAGGCGAAGCCGGTCGTAGCCCCCAACGGATCGATCGTCCGGCGCAGCGTGTCGAAGGCGCCGTGGACGAAACGGGTCGCCTGTCCATCGCCCCGGATGCGCGCGGCGAGCAGGCCCTCGCCGTCATAGGCAAAGCGGGTTTCGCCGCCATCGGGGGTGCGCGCCCGGCTGACCGCGCCGCGCGGATTGTCGGCCGAGCGCTCATAGGCCCAGGCGCTCGTTCGCCCGGCGGGATCGGTCAGCTCCAGCAACCGTCCGAACCGGTCCCAGCGATAGCGGGTGACACGCTCGCTCGCCGAGGCGGTGGGCGGATCGTGGCGGGCGACCGGACGCCCGGCCGCGTCATTCTCGTACCGGGTGGGGCCATTACCGGCGACATGCTCCTCGATCAGCGCGCCGCGTTCGTCATAGCGCGCGGTCACCTGGACCCCGTCCGCCCCGGTCCAGCCGATGATGTTGCCCGCCGCGTCGCGGATCCAGCGGACCGCGCCGTCCGGCGCCGCAAAGGCGGCCAGCGCACCCCAGCGGTCATAGGCCCAGGTCACGCTGCGCCCGCTCCAGTCGGTCTGTGCGATCAGGCGGCCGTCGCCGTCATAGGCGAAGCGCGTCTCGCGCCCGGCGGGGTCGATGCGCCGCTGCAGCCGCTCCAGCGCGTCCCACTCGCTGACCGTGCGCGCGCCGAGCGGGTCGATCTCCTCGACGACCAGGTTATTCGCGTCATAGCGAAAGCTGGTGACCGCGCCGGTGGCGTCGACATAGCGCGACAGCCGTTCCTCGGGGAAATAGAGGAAGCGGTCGTCGAACATGCCGTCGCTGGTGCGCGTCCCCGTCACCCGTCCGGCCGCGTCATAGGCGATCTCGACCCGGGTCGGGCCGCTGTCCTGCCACCCGTTCAGCCAGCCTTCGGGCGAATAGCGATAATGGAACTCGCCGGTGAACGCGCCCTGCACATCGAGCAGATGCCCGGCCGCGTCATAGCGATAGCGGACCAGCGGCTCGCGCTCGCCCTCCATCCACAACGCGCTCAGCCAGCCCTGCGGCGTGGTGTCGACGCGGAAGCGCGTGCCGTCGGGAACGCGCACCCCGCGCAGCCGCCCCTCGGCATCGCGGTCGAAGACGATGCGGTTGCCGTTGCGATCCTCGATCCCCGCCATCAGCATCCGCGCGGGGTCGCGGGTCGGCGCGAAGATCAGATAGTGCTGGCTGCGGCTGTCATACAGGCGCAGCGCCTCGCGCGGGCCGGTCAGCCGGTAATAGGGCGCCTTGAGGTGGCGTGCCTCGACATGCGCGCCGTCACCGATCGCGAAGACCAGCCGCTGGCCCCCCGCATCCTCGAGCAGCGCGGTGCCCGCCTCGGCGTCGAGCGACAGCCGCTGCGACCAGTTGCAGATCCACCGCGGGCCGAGCAGCCCCTCGACGCGCATCCTGCCCGGATAGGTGCGTTCCAGCCGAAGCGGCAGCAGCCCGGGATATTCGAAATCGACCCGTGCATCGGCATAATCGCCGGTGACCACGTCGACGGGCTCGCCGAACAGTCGGCGGAGCGGGCCGTCGAGCAGACCGCCCTGGCGGACGGCGGAGCGCATTCCCACCACCTCGGCCACCGACAGCAGCAACTGCTCGGCGACCGACAATTCGGCGTCGGGCGTGCCATAGCTGCCGGTGGTGTTGTCGCCGAAGACCGTCTCGCACCCCTGCTGCACCACCGCGTCGCAGGACAGCTTGTGGCCGATCCGCGCCATGGGCAGGCCGTTGATGAAGATGGTCTGGCTGCCCTCGATGATCGCGGAGGGCGGGCTGCCGGGATGCTTGGTGCAGGCGGCCGTATCGGTGACCCGCGCGGCGCGCTTGCCCTCGAAGAAGACGTTGGGCGAACCGGAGGTGATCGGGCCGGACAGGGTGGCGGTCTTCGACCCTGCGCCGGCGATCGCGCTGGTGACGAAGCCGCCCGCCGCGCCCGCGCCGAAGGCGACCGCCGCCCCGACCAGCGGCGCCGCCATGCCCGCCGTGCCGATGATCGCCGCGGCGCTGACCGCCACCACCGCGCCCACCACGATCCCGGCCGCGATGCCCGCAAGCAGGCCGTTGAAGGCATTGCTGTGCGCGATCTGATGTTCGACATGCGCGGCCTGCGGCCCCGACGCGGCGATACGCTGGGCGCCGAACTGCTGCGCGACCCGGAAGGCCCCCTCGTCCGCATGGACCTGTTCGGCCAGCCACGCCCCGGCCATCGCCCCCGCGATCGGCGCGGCCACCCGCCCGGCGAAGCATTTCAGCGCGGTCACCCCGCCCGACGCCCCGGCGGAATAGGCCCCCGCCGCGAAGATGCCCGCCGAGGCGACATGCCCCGTCGTCGCGATCGCCGACACGGTGCCCGCATTGCTCGACGCGGCGGTCTGCTCGCGCAGCGCGCGCAGCCTTTCGTCGGCCGTCGGTTGCTGGGCGGAGGTCGCGCTGCCCGTCACGGAATCGCGCCCGCTACGCGGTGGCGAAGGTGAAGGAGGTGATTGCCGCGACCAATGCGTTACGGCTTTTCGCCTCCGGGCCACCCGGGATCGACCCGGTGAAGTTCAGGATGGCATTACCGCGGTGAAGCACCATCGCCACCACCTGATGGATCGGCTTGCCGTCGCTGCGCCAGGTCATTTCCAGGAAATGCGCCTCATGGCCATCGATCTGCCCGCCGGTGTCGGCGATCAGTTCGAACCCGGCGAGCTGGGCCGCGAAGCTCTGCCGCTGCTGGATGATATAATCCTGGAACGTCTGCCCCAACGCCAGCCGGTCGCGCGCGATGACCAGGCTCGTGCCCTGCACCCGTGCGTCCTTGGGCATCAGTACATTGATGCTCTGATCCTGCCACTGGGTCGCAGAGGCAAGCGATCCTTCATCAATCCGATACGCCACGCGTTTCTTTCTCCCGCCGTCGATCGTTACGCCTATTGATAACGGCTCGAGCGGGCCGCGCCTACCCCTTGGGCTGAGGCATGCCAGGATGTTGATTCTGCAATCCTTTCGATATGGGGCCGGATACGCCCGCAAGGTGATGGAGACGATGGATCGGCTGTCCGAACTCGCAGGATTGTCGCAAAGCTGGCTAGCGCCGGGCTATCGGCTCCACGGCCATGGCCCGGCATGACGATCCTCGCCCGCAATCACGATTATATGGCCACGCTGTTCGAGCGGGACGGGCAGGCCTATCTGACCGTGGTCGCCGGGGGCGTGGGACTGTATGAGGTCACTATCACCGTCCCGCCCGAGGACGTGCCGTTCTATAGGCAGGACGAGGACAAGCTGATCGCGCTGGCCCGCGACGTCGCGACCCGGACAGCCGCCTATGCGCATCGCCGGATGACCCCCTCGATCGATCCGGCCTGACGCGGCGGGCGGGCGGTGGTCGGCGAAGCTACCATATGGCCTGATCGAAAATATCCAACATCGCGTCAGAACGCGCTACGCTTGCGGCATCGGCCAACAATTCGGCACTGGAATAAGGCGCGTCTGCGATCCACTATAGGGCAGTGTTCGATCATCCGGGCCTGACAGCGGGGCCGGCGGGCGGGACATCCGGCATGATATTGGCACGGCCAGCGAGTTCTTTCCTTTGAACACTTCCCCGACCTTCCTGCGTATTCTCGTGACCGGAGGGGCCGGATTCATCGGGTCGGCGCTGGTCCGTCATCTGATCCGTGACACCGCGCATGAGATCCTCAACCTCGATGCGTTGACCTATGCCGGGACGCTGAGCGCGCTGGCGCCGGTGGCCGACGACCCGCGCTATCGCTTCGTGCGGGCGGACGTGCGCGATCCGGCCGCCGTTGCCCGTGCGATCCGCGACTTCCGCCCCCAGGTCATCACCCATCTGGCGGCGGAGAGCCATGTCGACCGCTCGATCGACGGGCCTGCCGCCTTTGTCGACACCAATGTCGTCGGCACCTTCACCCTGTTGAACGCGGCCCTTGCCTATTGGCGCGACCTGGGCGCGGGCGAGCGCGCGGCGTTCCGCTTCCATCATATCTCGACCGACGAGGTGTTCGGCTCGCTGGGCGACACCGGGCGCTTCACCGAAGATACGCCCTATGACCCCCGCTCGCCCTACTCCGCCAGCAAGGCGGCATCCGATCATTTGGTCAGTGCCTGGGGTCACACCTATGGCCTGCCGGTGATCGTCACCAACTGCTCGAACAATTACGGCCCCTATCACTTCCCCGAAAAGATGATCCCGCTGATGATCGTCAAGGCGCTCGGTGGGGAAACCCTGCCCGTCTATGGCCGGGGCGAGAATGTGCGCGACTGGCTGTTCGTCGAGGATCATGTCCGCGCGCTCCAGGCGGTGTTCGAGCGCGGCGAGCCCGGGCGACGCTATAATATCGGGGGCGATGCCGAGCGCCGGAATATCGATGTGGTGCGCACCCTCTGCGCGATTCTCGACCGTCTGTATCCGCGTGCCGATGGCGCCTCCTATGCCGCGCAGATCGGCTTCGTCGCCGATCGCCCCGGCCATGATATGCGCTATGCGATCGACGCGACGCGGATTCGCGACGAACTGGGCTGGGTGCCACAGGAAAGCTTCGAAAGCGGCTTGGAAGCGACGGTGCGCTGGTATCTCGCCAACGAGGACTGGTGGCGACCGCTGATCGCGGAGGGGGCGGCGGATCAGCGGCGGGGCCTCGCTTCGTCGCCCGTCACTCCTCGCAGCGCGAAAGGCTGACGTGATGAAAGGCATCATCCTGGCGGGCGGCACTGGCACGCGGCTTCATCCTGCGACTTTGGTCGTCAACAAGCAGCTGCTGCCCGTCTACGACAAGCCGATGATCTATTATCCGCTGTCGACGCTGATGCTGGCGGGGATTCGCGAGATCCTGATCGTTTCCAGCCCGGATTGCCTGGCCCATTATCGTACCCTGTTCGGGGACGGCAGCGCGCTCGGCCTGGCGATCGCCTATGCCGAGCAGCCGCGCCCCGAGGGGCTGCCCCAGGCCTTTACCATCGGGCGGGACTGGCTGGCGGGAGAGGCCGCCATGCTGGTGCTGGGCGACAATATCTTTTTCGGCAACGGGCTGGGTCCGATGCTGCGCCGCGCCGTCGCGGGGGTCGAGGCAGGCGGCGGGGCGACCGTCTTTTCCTATCGGGTGGAGGATCCCCGGCGTTACGGCGTCATCGCGTTCGACGATCAGGGGCGCGCCGTTTCGATCGAGGAAAAGCCCGATCAGCCCCGCTCTCCCTATGCGATGACGGGGCTGTACCTGTTCGACGCGGCGGTGTGCGATCACGCCGCGACGCTGCCCCCCTCTCCGCGCGGCGAGTTGGAGATCACCGATCTGGCGCGGCGCTACATGGATGCGGGGATGCTCCGCGTCGAAGCGATGGGGCGCGGTTTCGCCTGGCTCGACACCGGCACGCATGACAGCCTGCTGGAGGCAGCCGAATTCGTGCGCACGATCCAGCATCGCCAGGGTATCCAGATCGCCTGTCTGGAGGAGATTGCCTATCTCCAGGGTTTCATTTCCCGCGAACAGGCCGACTCGCGCGGCCGCGCGCTGGCCAAGACCGCCTATGGCCGTGCGATCCTGTCCGCGATCGCGGACACCCCTGCACCGCTGCCGCAAGGCGAGCGACGCAAGGGGGACCGGCGACAGGGATGAGCGATCACCCCTTGGTCAGGTACAAGGGGTGATCGCAGAATGTCTTTCTGAGCGTACGCTAAGGGCGGGCGACTGATCCCGTGGTCCGCAGCGGCGGTCGCCCCTTCAAGATGACGCTGGCCAAGCTGCGATGGGCAAACCCGAAACCGACGTCGTCGAGCTGTGTGCCGAACTCGGGATCACCCGCCAGACGCTTTACCGCTTCGTCGGACCGAAGGGAGAGATCAGATCGGACGGCGAGAAGCTGTTGAAGCGCAAATCACGATTACTGGTATAGGGGGCACAAGAATGCCGAAAATACGGGCCGCATACCGCTTCCTCGCCATGTCGGTGGCATTGATGGCAACTCCAGCCCTGGGTCAGCACCAACAAAGTACTTCCCTGCCGCTATCCTTCGGGCGTGGCGTGGCTTCCGTCGATCCCCAGCAACAGGATCGGTGGATCGAGCTGAACGCGGATGTGGACGGCCTCGTCATCATGTCGATCATGCTGAACGGTCAGCGTCTGATGGCGATGGTCGATACCGGTGCCCCGACGACTACAATCGATGCCGACTGGGCGACACGACACGGTCTGCAGCTTCAGCCTTATCAGAAGATCCGCGCGATGGGCGGTGATGCGGTGCAAGCCTTTATAGCGCCCATAGACCGACTTCAGATTGCCGGGTTTCAGCAGGCCGGTGGTGCCGTTCAGGTTGCGGATCTCAAACCCTTGTCGTCGATGGCGGGCATACCGATCGACGCCGTGATCGGTGTGGACTTCCTGCTAGTCCCATGCCCCAAACCTCGAAAGCAAGAGCCTAACGATTCTACGACTTGGTCAATGTCGCGGCATAGCGTCGATCGGCACGGATGGCTGCTATGAATGTCCACGAGTCCAGCATGTAGCGTCGCCAGAGCCGGCGTGGTTCCGACAACAATCGCCATACGCTCTCAAGCCCGATGCGACGTATCAACTTCGGTGCTCGGCGTTTGTGTCCGACATGAAATTCGAGCGCCGCCCCTACGGGCAGAACGTACATAGGTGCCAACCGATCACGGTACTGGGCTGCCCATTTCTCCGACTTGGGAGATCCGACACCGAGGAACAAATGAGTCGGCGCTGCGGCCTCAATCGTTGCCAAAATAGTTTCGGTTATGCCTGAATCACGTTCGAACCCGAACGGTAGCGTGAAATATGGAGTATAGTCCAAGTGACATCCACGCGACAGCAAATCCGCCTCGAGCGCGCGTCCCACTTCGTCGTTGGACGTTAGATAGAAAGGTCGGTGCTGAGTCGCATTGAAACCCCGCATCAACGCAGGAAAAAAATCCGCCCCGGTCACACGTTCCGGTACATGCCCGCCACTTAGCCGTTGATAGAGAAAAACGGGCGCACCATCGACAGTGATCTTCCATGCCGTGTTGTACGCAGCTCGAAAAACCGAATCCCTATGCAAATTTACTACATGGTCAAGATTGCAAGTTGCGATCATCCGCACCTCACTTGCCGGTGTACTCAGAACTTCGTTGACAAGGGCAGCCTGGGTCATCGGTGTGAAGTTGAGACCGAAGATCAACCGCTGGCTCGACGCCTCATTTTCCGTCGGCACTTGTATCATATAGATATTTTTTCCAATGGACGTTCGATACGTTCGGCAATCCGTGCCCAGTCGAAGCGATGCCGATACAACGCCAGCGCTTCAGGATTAGGCTCGCTAATATCGTCCAATAGTTTCGCAAGCGTGTTGTCGTCAGCGTCTGATCCCACGATACACGCCCAAGGGGGTGCCACCGCGCGGTGGATCGGGAGATCGGAGCAGAGTACGGGACAACCCGACATGCCAGCCTCAACCAATGGCATGTTGAATCCCTCGGCGTGCGAGAGCGATATAAAGGCATGGGCATTGCGATAAAGCCAGCGCAGGCGCTTATCATCGAGATCGTCATGCCAGATAAGTTGATCCGGCAATACGGCACAGGCGGAAGCAAGCTTCGCTGCAGAATCGCCCCACCCTGATCGCCCGGCGACGACGATTTTGCCGGAAAGCTTGCCAGACTTCGCAAGCGCGATAAGGCGTTCGTAATTCTTGCGAGGTTCGATTGTACCAACTGCCAGCGAAAATGTTTTCGGAGCCAGGCCCGGAATCGGCGTTTCCTCTGGAGCTGCTACGTCCAGCCCAGGTGCATTGCCGCAGACAACGATATTCTGATGGCCTAGGACACTTATCAACTCTTGCTGGGCGACTTCAGTCGGCGCATAGACGTGATCATATCGCTTCAGCATCAAGCGATCATAGTGCGCAAACATTATCCGACCTTGAATGGTCAGATCCTGTGGTCGTGTCCATGCAAAAGCGTCATGGATCACGCGTGCAACTGGAATTTTCGTCGGCCACAGCGAAGGGCTGACGGGAAAAGCTGCGCATACCACCGACGCATCCGCACTTAAGGCTCGAATATGTTTGCTCATGTGAAGCCAGCCTCTCAGGGCTGATCCAACCTCAATGACATTTTTACTGCCAGCCAGCGGCGATCCTGTTGCAACCAACGCTACAACATCTTCCGATCGTGTCCGCGACGCCGCGAATAGGTTTATAGCAAAGCGCTCGATTCCGGTAAGCTTGGAACGGCGGGTAGCCAGAACTAGATCATGAACAATCATAATTTGCAATTACCGCACCGACGCAGGATGAGACCACGAACTGTGGCGGTTACCTGGTGTCGGGCACCGCAGATCGTCGCCCTATTGGACGAATTCCGTCAATCGCGCAAGATGGCCAGGGGAGACACCTTGAGCGACAGGATTGCGCGAATAGGCCCGTTGGCTTAGCGCATGGCTGATCCGCCCCTATGTCGGATATATCGTCGCGTGTGGATGTTTCATGAAATCGGCATTGATATTTCAGAATTACTATTCGCCCGCACGGGATGCATTATTCCAGGAAATGGTGCGGCAGGGGCAGGAACTCACCGTCCTCTACATGCATCTTCCCGGCGATGAAGGGCGCCGATGGAGCGAGCCGGACGGATTGCCCTATCGGTCGATCCAAATGCGCCATATCGCCATCGGGCCGATCATCCTATTCTGGGTCCCGGTCGCCTTTTGGCGCTGGCGTGGAGCGGTGCTCGCGACCGACAACAATCCCACAAACATCGCGATGCTTCTGTGGTGCATCGTATTTCGGCTGCTCGGCTGTCGGATCGGTATGTGGGTTGAGCATATCCCGGATGTTTATAAGGGGCGAGGCAAGCTTGCCTATCAGACGACATGCAGCCGCCTGCTCTGCGGCGTCAGCGACCGGGTACTCGCCTTTTCTGCAATGACGATGCGCTATCTGCGCGATATCGTCCCCGCCGCCAAGATCGACCGCATGGTACAAGCCACCCCGGTAGAGGTGTCGATGGTACGAACGCGTCCGGCCAGAGAGCTCCGCCAATTTGGATATCTGGGGTCAGCGGCCGAGCGCAAGAATCTCGGCGCGCTTCGCCAAGCGTTCGAGATTCTTGACGATCCGTACACCTGTCTTCACCTCGCTGGCTTCGAGCAGTTGGACAACGCTCACCGGACTATTTGGCACGGCTACGTCGATGAACAAGCGCGGGAAGATTTCTTTGCCTCCATCGACCTACTTGTGCTGCCCTCGCTTGCCGATCCCTGGGGGTTCGTCGTGAACGAGGCGCTGGCGCGAGGAGCGCTTGCCATCGTTACGGATCGTTGCGGAAGTGCCGAAGTGGTTAGGCAGATTGATCCAGCGCTCGTTTGCGAGGTAACGCCCGCATCGATCGCGACCGCGTTGCGCTATGCGGCCTCCCTCGATGTCGACGCTGTAATGCGCCTTCGCGTGCGGGCGAACGCTATTCTGGAAGCCTATGGAATGGATATCGCCGCATCGCGAATGATAGCGCATATCCATGCCCTTATGCCGTAAAAGAGAGACGGTCATGTCGTGTCAACAAAAGGGCTGTCGGTCAAAGGCCGATCTGCTATCGGCTTGCCCATGACTGCAGAGCAAATTCCGACCGTCGTGGATGCCAAGCCCATCGGTAGCTGGCACGATCTATTGCGGATAGGGGTCGTTTGGGCAGCGTTGGGAATGAATTTCCTTCTCGCGATTATAAATGCGAACGCTTTTCCGGTTAATTCTACCGTCGTTTTGATCGTGCAGTTGATGGTGACGGCGGCTGCGGTTGTCCTGATCTTGCAGGATCCTCCGCAGACAAGCCCGGTATTTTTTATAGCGATACTGGTGGTAGTATTGGGTTATATATTATCTGGCCTTTACCACCAAAAAGTCGATCTGCGAGGACTATACGACCTCCTCGTCATTCCAATTTTCATTTTAATGGGAATGACGATGCGTCGATTTCAAGCCTGGATGATAAATATTCCAGTGGTCGCAATCGTATTAACCGCTCTGGTAGATGGTCTATTGCGCGACCAGTTCGCCTCTTTTGTCAATCCCCTGTCCTACTATCGCTCGACGCGAGTTTGGGTGGCCGGACAAGACAGTGCTTTTACGGAAGACAGCGGCCTTTACGTTGGCGCCGATCGTGCCGGTGGCCTGATCTTTTCGTTCATCAGCGATCACCGCGTGGGATCGATCTTTCTGGAACCCCTGTCGCTTGCTTATTTTTCTGTCATTGCCACCATTGGTTATGCGGTCTTATATGAAAGACAGCGAATCAAGTTCTATACAGGCGCCGCTGTATGCCTATTTCTGAGTTTGCTGGCCGATACCCGCACCGCGACGTTTGCGATCGTGGTATCGGTAATCATTGTCACATTCGTTCGGCACGTTCATAAGATTTTCGTTGTTCTGGTTCCGTTTGTTATCGTCACGGCGGGTGGCCTGCTCTATATGTCTGGCAAGGGAGGCGAACTTGCGTTTCGCCTTGGCCTCACATTTGAAGGATTTCAGGACAGCAATTCCTTTGCTATCCTGATCGGTGACATATCTTCCAAGCAGATTTATGATAGTGGTCTGGTTGCCTTGATCTACAATGTCGGCCTCGTCGCTGCCATGGTTCAAATCTATCTGATCAGTGGTGTCGCCACCTTCGAATGGCGGAAGCACGCGATCGTTCCATTGCTTGCAATCATCTATGTGATGATTGCCGCCATGTTCGGGGGTGCGGTTTTCTCGATCAAAAGCGCGGCATTGCTTGGCACCTTGATCGGCGCCAGCGGATGCGATCGGATTGTATCGACGCATCACCGCGTCATAAGACGGAGATCGTGGCGTGGACTTGCGCTCGACAATCCCCAGACGATAACGACATTGTAATGAAGCAATCCAACCTTGGAGAAGGCGCCGACTTCGGGGGCCGCATCGAATGGATCGATACGGCGAAGGGCATTGGTATCCTGCTTGTCGTGCTGGCCCATTGTTGGCGGGGTTTGATCGACAATGGGCTCATGCAATGGACTGACGGGCTACGACTGCTCGATCATGCCATTTATAGCTTTCACATGCCGCTCTTTTTCTTTTTGTCGGGCCTTACCGCAGGCGGGGCAGTCGCGGGCCGCCGGCGGAAATATGTCTTCGGCAAAATCAAATCGGTCGCGTACCCCTATTTCTTGTGGTCGGTCATGATAGGGTTGATCCTGATGCGAGCAGGCGGGGCCGCTAATACTCGCTTTACATGGTCCGATATGTTGGCACTGCCCTGGCTGCCGATCCAACAGTTCTGGTTTCTGCAAGCTCTCTTCTTCGCGCAGATGCTTAAAGTTGTGGCTGGCAGCAACAGGATGACGCTATTGGCAGCAGGCGTGCTATTTATCGTTGCCGCCTTGCTTCCCAATAGCGAAGCGACCGTCGCGGTTGTATTTCATTTTTCATTGTTCTTCGCACTTGGGTTGACTGCAAAACACTTTGTGGCACGACTTGCAACCTATCCGTTCCCATTCGTCGCATTGACATTTGGTGTATCAGTCGCAGCGGCATTGGCGACGGGACGACATTATACGGATGTTGTGTTCCTGCCCGCCGCCCTGACGGGTATAGCGCTAACCATACGTTCTTCGACCGGCTTGTCCAATGCTGGCCGGGGCATGTTTTTCTCGGCGCTCGGCCGGATGAGTATGTCGATCTATGTCGCTCATATTGTTGCGGCATCGGGTTCGCGCATTTTGCTCACCAAAATGGGTTTTGCTGGCGGCCCCAGTGGTTATTTCATCCTATGCGTCGCCGCAGGACTGATTGCGCCGATCACTATGCATTTGTGCCTTGAGAGGCTGAACTTACTCTGGGTGTTGGGCCTGGGTAAACGACGGCGCAGCATGCATACGATCCATATCGCCCCCGCATCTTAAAAAGGTGTCCTCCATGCTGTCGTCGAACCAGAAGCGCTTTATTCCGCGCATTATTCACCAATGTGTCGCGGACAAAAACAATGTGCGGCACGAATATCGTGATAACATCAACAATATGCAGATACGCAATCCGCTATATCAGCATATGCTTTACGACGACAATGACATTGAAGATTTTTTGAGAGCAGAGTATGGCCAACGCGTTCTCGACAAATATTTGCGAATTGCACCTGGATATGGTGCGTCTAAGGCAGATTTCTTTCGTTACGCGTTGTTATACAAACGAGGCGGGATATATCTTGATATCAAGAGCACCTGCGATCTGCCATTCGACGACGTCTTGAATGCTGACGATCGGTATATCCTTTCGCACTGGCGCAATACCGATCGGTCGCATCCGCATTACAAATGGGGTGTGTTCGATGACATTGCGCACATGCCCCATGGTGAATATCAGCAATGGCATATCATTGCCGAGCCTGGGCATGCTTATCTTGAGGCCGTCTTGGCATTGATGCTTGAACGGATCGATCGCTATAAACCTTGGACCACCGGGTTTGGTCATATGGGGGTGATGCGAACCACAGGACCAATCATGTACAGCCAGGCCATCGATCCCATCCGGGATCGTCATTCGCATCGCGTGATCGCCAATGAAACCGTCATTGGCCTGCGATATTCAATATTCGAGGGCCAGCACGATCATCGCCGTGATGCGAAACATTATGGTGATAGCTTTGACCCGGTGTTTCAAATGGACGGATCCTTGCGGCTTGCAAGCGCTGCTTATCTGGGAATGGTGAAAACCGGCGATCGCTATGTCCGTCAGCCGATGCGTCGCCTCGCTCATACGCTTCGCGGTCGGTGAACGGAATTTTCAAAGCGTAAGACATGCCCCTTTGTTAACGGTAGCAAGTTCGCCGACACGAATCACCGGCTTGAGCCTGCGCCATATCATATTTGATACTCTCCGAGCTTGTAGGCTTCATAATCTTGGCGATCTTGACAAAGCGATCGCCAAGAAGCACCTCCACCTAACTATATTTTTTAGCCCATTTACCAAATATGCGGATCCCGGGCTTCTCAACAAACCGATAGGTCAGCGATGCCAAAACCACGATCATTACAAGATACATGGCCGTCAAAACATCCATGATTATCATGCTGCCATTGATTAAAACCAAATCTGGCGGGGCGGTGGTAATGCGGAAACCTATTTTTGGCAGGATGACTTTAACGCTATTATACAGAGAAAACGCGACAAAAAAGTGAACTATATAGATCGAGTAAGAAATATCTCCAAGATATATAAATGACTTACTGTCAGCAAAATATCGCGAGATGTAGCCTTTTTTGCACGAGAATATATATATTGTAACCGAAAAAATAAGGGGACAAACAACGAATTGAAGGTGCTGATTGGTCCATAGCAGTGAAACGATCGACGCCAATATTGCAATGATCTCTGCTATAGTACCGTTGAAACGTCCACGCCGCGGCAGCTTCCATATAAACGTTCCGAGGAAAAAGCAGTAGACACATCGTTCGATGGGCAGAATTGCATCAGCAAAAAGAAGTGCTGCGAGTGCAGTCGTCATCAAGGCCAAGCGAAGACCGGTTGATAGTAATCTGTTAGGAATCAAAGCGGTCAGCGTGAACAGGACATATGCCGCCATTTCGACACTGATGCTCCACGACGGAGCGTTCCATCCGCCACCCTCATAAGGAACCAATCCCTGAATAAGGAAGAAATTTAAGGGTATGCCTAGAAGAGTTCGATCTTCGCTAAAAGGCTGGCGCGGCAATACGAGGTTGGCCTTGTGCACAAGAACGTAAAGTATTGCTTCGACGAAAACGAACGCAGCCAGCATCACGGCGTGAAGCGGCCAAACCCGCCCAACACGACGGATCATGAACCGCTTTGCATCCGCATGATTGCGCAGTTTTCCGCTCGTCGCATGCGCGATGACGAATCCGCTGAGCACAAAGAATAACTCGACGAAAAGATAGGCGTTCTGGGTCAACGTCCAAAAACGAATATGGCTGACAAATTGCAGATGATGCAGGCAAACACCCAGGGCTGCAATTCCACGGAGCGCATCGAGTGCGAGGAAGCGCTCACGCTTGACCTCGCTTTGCAGCAATGGAAAATCATCGGCCGGTTGCTCGCCATGCGGCGAAACCACCGCTTCCGTCATGGCTTCCCTCATTCATCCTCCAATATTCTAGCAGGACTCCGCTAGAGCGGATCTGCCATTCTGTCGAGAAGCGGCTTGAGATCCGCTGATGACGGTATTCGATAATGATGAACACACTGAACAGGCCTTGCTGTTGCAGCGATCGGTGGCAAAGATCGAAAATCGGGCGCATCAGTGACGCCGTCTCATGCGTTCTTCCGATTTTGCGAAGGACGGGACCAAAGCCATTGTCGGGCCGGTCTGCCATAAAGCAGCCTCGGTTACGCCGCACGGTAGGAGCACGTCACGAAGGCTGCGTGGTGAGGCAAGGCCATGGACTGGAGCGGCCTTCACCGACCTTGTACGTTTCAATCGAAAGGACGAATAGAGGTGACCAAAGGCATCAACCGTCGTGACAGCTTGACGTTGATGGGCGCACTCGCGCCTTTGGCTGCCACCAGTCAGAACGCGGCAGCGCAATCCGAAACGGAATTTAGCGAGAGCGCGACCTTTCTCGGTCTGTCCCACCGTTCGATCGAAAAAGGCACTGGCGCATTGCTTACCAGCGGATTTGCCGTGCCTGGAATCGGTGGTGGAGTCTATCGTCGCTGCACAGAAGGACCGTTTATCGCCACCCGCTGGCGGCGGAAGTCGCGTGACGGCCAATGGTTCGAGAAGGACGAACGCGACGTTGATTTGACGCATATGGGGGCGACGGGTGATGGGAAAGACTCGACTGAGGCTATGCTGGCCGCGTTCGCGTGGCTGAACGAACATCCGGGCCGTCAGCTGCAGGTCCCACGCGGGCAGTTCGTAACCTCGGCTGATCTTCCGATCTTGGCCGACAATGCAGCACTGGTTGGCCAAGGACACAGCGGTAGTGAGATTGTCTTGGCCAACGGCGCCACAATCCGGGTCGGACGGGCGCTGACGCGTGGACGCGCTGCCGATGGGCGACTGCTGCGAACGATAAATGGGAAAGTCCTATTTCCGCGAATTGAAAATCTTGCAGTCAAGGCAGCAGGCGAACATACGCAGGATTGCATTGTTCTTGAACATGCCGATAACGCAATTCTTCGTCTTCTCGACGTCAGCCAAGCAGGTATTACGGCGCATGCGCGGGTGAATGGCATTCGTACCCGCTGGGTGCAATGGACGACGCTTGATCATGTATTCGTCAATACGAATGACAGCGCGCTGACGATCGAATTGGCGAGCGAGACCGACGAAAACGAGGATCACTTCCTCATCAATGCCTGCCAATTCTACATCGGCAAACAACCGGTACGCGATGCCAGCCCCGCTTGTATTCGTATTGAATGTGGTGTGGGACGAAGCGCACCAATGTGGAATTTTCATGTGACGGGGCGCACCCATTTTCTTGGGTGGAAGGCTGCTGACAATTTACCGGCAACCACAGGACCGATCTTTACCTCGGGTGTTATGCTGGTCCAGCCGAACACCGGTGCTGCACTGCGCATGGCGACAATACGCGATGCGTTTTTTGAAGATGTGTCGTTCCCCATTGACCTACGACGCGGCGTGACCGGCGCCGATGTAAGCACCATCCATACCCAAGGCTGCAGTTTCATGGAGGCCCATACTGTTTTTTCAGGACGGGATTGGTCTAAACATGGCGCCACTGCCGCCGACAATCACTACATTAACGGTGGGTTCGTAGCAGACGGGAACATTCGTCTTTACCATCGAGGTTACAGCCGAATGTCAGGAATGCAGGGTTTTGATCGCCAAGGATTAACCGGAGTTCACCAATGGGAACGCCGTTCCTTCTGCGTCGAAGGAATTGAGCTGGAGGCCGCCGGAAGCATTGAAGTGCCAGCCGGTGCCAACAACGTCACTATTGATTATCGGCTGAGTGTGGCAGAAGACGCCCGATGTCGTGCGACGTCGCTGATCGCGAACTGGCCGGGCGCGAATCCTTGGCCGGTTTCTATCGGCTCACGACGCGCTGTTATCCGTTTTATACAGCCGCCCGCGCAGGGTGGCAGACTGCAGTATTGCTTCGAAGCATGACGTATCGCCCATCCATTTCGATTTGCTTAATTAAAATTCAGACGGGGGGGGGGCGGGCTAGATGTTTGGTCCCAGCGATTGATGGTGCATTATCCGCAAGCGAGTGGAAGGATGCATTATGGGCCAGGTTCTACACGGGAGCGCCACGACGACAGAGGCAATCCGTCGAGCGATACAGCATAG
>Ga0308156_1001393_pt1 | contig 28975 bp, 23 predicted proteins | sample PhyAR2_FD_201041 | JGI IMG/M metagenome (GOLD analysis project Ga0308156, IMG submission 201041) | Phyllosphere microbial communities from UC Gill Tract Community Farm, Albany, California, United States - DLSL A.R2 | ecosystem: Host-associated > Plants > Phyllosphere > Unclassified | place: USA... | reverse complement strand
CAGCTTGATGAATTTTCACAAGCCGTGCGCGAGCTTAAAGCGGTGGGGATCAGCTTATCTGTCGACAACTTTGGTGACGGCTCAGCTGGCTTGTCATTACTGACCCATATTCAGCCAGATCGTATTCGCATCGATGCCGGCATCACCCGCGATGTTCACCGCAGCGGACCAAAGCAAGCGGTGGTACAGGCGATTATTAAATGCTGCTCAGCGCTGGAAATTACGGTGATCGCAGCCGGTATTGTGCAGGCTGAAGAGTGGATGTGGCTGGAAGCGGCGGGCGTAATTAACTTTCAGGGGACGCTGTTTGCCGCTGCTGGACGTTATGATCCAGAGTCGGTGGCCTGGCCGGAATACCGCGAAGCGATGTAATCGCCGCACAGCGGGACAACACCTGAACGGGGCTCGCCGTATGGCGGGCCTTTTTTTATCGTGATCCGCGGCACCTGTTCTGCTATTGATCGCGCGCAGACGACAACCTTGCCGGGAGTGCGTACCACATTGAACCTTCACGTCAGAGCCGCGACCGCCGCCGATACAGCCGATCTGTTTCATATCCGGACTTCCGTGACTGAAAATGTGCTGTCTCATCAGGAGCTGCAGGCGCTGGGCATTACCCCGGCCGCGGTTGCAGCGATGATAAATACCTCAACCTGCGCATGGATCGCTGTGTCTGGCTGCAAAGCGGTGGGGTTCTCTATGATCCTGCCGGAAGAAGGCTGTCTGTTTGCCGCTTTCGTCCTTCCGGCTTATGAAGGCGCAGGCATTGGCAAACGGCTGGCAGAGGAAGCTGAAAACCAGCTGTTTCTTCATCATGACCTCATCTGGCTGGAAACCGGTGAAGCGACCCGCGCCGCAGGATTCTATCGTCACAGAGGCTGGATTACGGCGGGTGAAGCAGCGGCAGAGAAGGATATCCGGATGATCAAACAGTCGTCATGGTGTTCAGGCTGAAGATAGGCGATCCGGTGTTATTCTCAGGGACAAGCAATGCTTGCCGGGCGACCTCGATTCAGGGGACAGCAAAGACGCTTTAATTTGCATAACCACTGTAGCGAGTAAAAAGCCAGACTAACCACTGTAGCGAGTGACCGTATCACTTCTGAGACGCTGTTTCGCTTTGATAAACCTCAGCACCTGCGGCAAAGATATCGACTATAGCGAGTAAAAATAGCCTGCAAAGATCATCAACAACCACTGTAGCGAGTAATTTTGCGCAATAAATATCCGGGTTTCCGGCGAAAGAGGCTTAGCCGATCAATTCTTCAGCGGATAACCACTATAGTGAGTGCCCGCCTACCGCAACATCGCCACCCATAACCACTGTAGCGAGAAGTCCTTCTCTCTCCGCTATCACTCTCTTACTCAGCGCTGAGCACTGACTCACACAACAACTTATCGCAATTGTTTATGCCTCCTCGCGGCTTTTCGCGCTCAGCCAACCACTGTAGCGAGTAGCCTGAAAGCGGGAAGCCGCTAACCTCGGCGTTATAACGCGCATTGACACCTTCATTCAACACGGCAGCGTGCCCTTTCAGCCCGCTCTGCAGAGTGATCGTCTGCATTCGTTGCATGCTAACCACTATAGCGAGTGATTCCCTGCCCGGTTTGCAGCCTTTTTTAGCTGTCGGTCTCAGGCAGCACCATCCTGACCGCTCAATATCCACTATAGCGAGAAGCCTCGCATATTTTTGCTAACCACTGTAGCGAGTAAAAATCCGCTTTCAGCCGGGTTATCAGCCTGTTGGGAGAGATCGTTTGAAGCCAGCTGTGTTTGATAACCACTATAGCGAGTATTGAGTCTGCCCAGCGCTGCTTGTTCCCATTTGATAACCACTGTAGCGAGAAAGTAACAGCGTAACTGAACATGATCCGAACAAAAAAGTAGCTAATCTGGCTTAAAAACCAGCAATTAACCACTGTGAAGTGTAAACCGGCGAGGAAATCGCTGTTTTCAGGCAGTTAAAAGAGGATTTAGACAAGGCAGATGTGGCTGACAACCACTATAGCGAGAACGTTAAGACTGACGAGCGGCGTGGGAAGCTGCACAGGAGCAGAACCACAGGCAAGGCTCCCTTTTCAGCGTATGTGGCACCACTACGGATAACCACTGTGATGAGCATTGCAAACGCGCTGGCTGGCCAGCAGCAGGCTGAACGAAAGCAGCATAGCGGGGATAATCGTGTCAGTGATCACTAACAGCAGACATGACAAGGCTTAGCAGGTAAGCAGGCACCAGGGAGGAAATGAATAACCACTATAGCGAGTGATCTATCTCACCATAGTGGTTAGTACTCACTACAGCGGTTACCTGAAACGGTAGCCTTCTCGCTACAGTGGTTAGTTTGCGACATTGCTCACATTCTCGCGGCTGGTGTCGCAAAACAGTTAGCCTTTTTTTTCTTTACGGATTTTATTCAGGAGCTCTTTCTCTTCACGCGACACCATCACCAGCTCACTGCTCTCCTCCTCTTCCGGAATGATATCCGGCAGACTCATATCCATGAGCTCCGTATCGCTGTCGATATCGTCATAATCATCCATATCATCGTCAATTAAACCTGACTGACTGAGCGGCAGTTCTGCCGGCCGCAGCTTCGGATGACGATAGTGGACCCAGAAGTAGACTGACGAGCCGCGCTTGGTTTCGGTGTAGTCAAGGTAGCCGATCTCTTTCAACTGCTCCATCGCTTTTCTGACGGTCGCATTTTGCGTGATCACGCGAGAGGTCAGGTTAAGTCTGGCGCGCAGCCGGGCCATTGATATTGGCGCAGGCTTCGGCGGCAGGCTTTCGATGAAGGTATATAACGCCTGGGCGGACTCTTTTCGCGCCAGTTCATTGATGGCTTTGAGCTGCAACAACACTTTACGGTCGAACTGATACAACTCAAAGATCTTGGGATCGGCCTGCAACGTCACGGTATCTTTTTTAATACTGTATTTGGCGGACTGCACCAGGTGCGTCGTGTAGTTTTCGCCGCCCTTGCTGGTGAAGGTTAAGGTATTGGAGGCGATACGCGTCAGGGAAGCGTCCAGACGGTTCCTGAGCTTCGACGAGAGACGAACAGAGGGAATGCCACACAGTTTGGCGAATTCGACAAAAGAAAGCGTTACCGTGTCTCCCAGACACTCGTGCGTGGCAAAAGCACGGATGATCCCCACCCACGTTTTGAAATCGTTATCCATATCCAGCCGGGCACCGAGGATCTTGATATTGTCATACCCCTCCGATCGGACCAGAGACAATTGTTTAAGATCCTGCGTAACGTCCATCGCATTCATCTGGTTTTTCTGACTGCGCGCGGTGGATTTTAGCGTAGGAACAAACAGGCCCAGCCTCATCAGAGCAACCGGCTGCACCGTGTTATTACTGTTGGGCGTCAGGGTAACAACTTCACCGGTACGTTTGTCGGTTTCGCTAAACGCTTCAGCTATGTTCAGGATATCTGGTTCTTTTTTCGGCATGCGGAAGATCCGTGAAGTGAACAAGCGAGAGTCGCCGTTACTCGATACAGTGGATACTAGCACTCACTATAGCGGTTAATCTACTCGCCATAGTGGTTTTTTGTCTCGCTACAGTGGTTAGTGATCCGCTCTCAGAGCAGCGATACCATGGCCTCAGGCCGTATAGGGATCTCTTAGGAACTTATTATGATCTTATCAGGATCTGTTATTGGATCTAACCGGTGGATAAAACGGCTGAATCGCTCTCATTTTGCGGTGGATAAAGAAAATGAACTCTCCGGCCCACTACCCTGCGCTCAGCTGCGATCCGCTGATGATGCGGTTTATGGCCTGTTTATAGAAATACCGGTTATGCACAGGCAAAAGGGAATTTACTCGCTACAGTGGTTATTGGTCACTCGCCAGCGCGGTTGTTTATCTCGCTACAGTGGTTATTTTACTTGCCACAGTGGTTATTCTTCTCGCTATAGTGGTTATCAACACCTCCTCAGCCCTTATGCTACAAGGCCCTGGCGGTAGCGGGGATCTATTAAGGATCTCAGTTTGATCTATAGAGGATCGAACAATTGGATCTGACCTGTGGATAATGAGGATAAAAAGAGCAAACATACCGGGAAAACAGTGGGAGAACTGGCAAGAAGGTTTGAGGAATAGCCAGGGCGAACGTTAAGAGTGAAAACCGTCCCTAATCTGCCAGAGCAAATCAAAGGAAAATAAAGCACAAATCTGATAAGGCGAGACTGTACTGACGCTGGATAAAACTAACCAGCAAACAGATGCGGAGAAAACAGCTTTGATTAGGCTAAATTGATAGCCTCCACCGTTTCGCAGCAGAGTTGTTAAAAGAAGCATTGTACTCTTCGCCCTGACTCACTTCAGGTAACCAGCAAACCTGGTGCATACTTAATGCCATGGTTTTATGCTTAAACAGCGATGTCAGCCATATTGATAACCAGCCCGGTGTTGAGTCAGGCACCCGATTCATGGGTAAGAAGTATTTAACGATATTTAGCGACACTCTCCCCTGCTCAACTAAACCGTTTTATTCATCCTTCTCAGACAAAATTCTCACCAAAGAAATACCAACATAAGCCTTTGATTAATAAATTATTTTATTGGATTTTCATGATGAAAACACCGTAAATTGCACCTTGCAAATCAGGATTGCGAAGTTCGTCCTTATGGGTGCTGTAGGCTTAAGAAAACGATTCTCAGCACAAAGCTTGTACTCAATGCTTACGTTAATCCACCCGGCTGTAGCAGTGAGTAAAAACCATCATAAATAAAACTGTGAAATTTCCCTCTAAACAGTGGTTGAGAAATGAAGGTTTGAGTTCTGAAAGCCATCAGTTCACTGTCGGATGGCACATCCACTCAATGAGGTTGTGAGGTCTATCTGGCTGGCAATATATATTTGCTGTCAGACCGACTCGTTTTAAGCAGGTTAATTCCCCTTCCCCTTTGAGTAGGTAGTTCATACGTGGAATGCTGCTGTTGGAAGAGTCAGCTTTTTAATCAGCCAGAAGAGGGGCTTTTCAAGAAATTAGCAAAAACACCGATCAATCAACCTCAACAGTCTGCATATTTCAGTTTGGATCTGGTGCGTGCGTAGTGGTCATTAAGCAGAAACTCGCAGATAGCCCGACAGCAAAAAGAGCGAAGCGATACTCTCTCTACGCTGCAATCAGTACGTTGCCGTTAAGAAACAGTACTAAGTCGGTCAAGATGACTGAGCCACAGCATCTTGTTTGAGGAAATCAACAAATGCGCGCAACGGCGCAGACATGAACCGGCTGGGAAAATAGAGCCAGGGGCCTTCGAATGCAGACCACCATTCTGGCAGTACAGCAACAAGCTCGCCAGTTTCGAAATGGGGCTGTAATTAGTTTTCGAAGGTAGCAATTATCCCTCTGCCCTGTCTGGCAAATTCAATAGCGGCAGCGGCACCATTGACGCCAATGATTAAGCGACCGGCAGGATTCACACTCACGATCTTTCCCTGCCATCCAAATTGCAAGGGTATCAGTGCCCCGCTTGAATACTTCAACCGAATACAGTCATGCTCTGCTAAATCAGCCGGATGTGACGGTAAACCCTGCAAAGCCAGATAGGAAGGCGCGGCCGCCAGTGCGAGCGTCTGTGGGCGGGTACCAATCGGTACGGCAATGTTATCTTTTGCCAGCTGCTCGCCATAGCGGATACCGCAGGAGGAAAGGGTTCATTATGGGGGCAGGATATCCGTCATCACTGCACCAGTAACATTCAGTTTTAGCACGCCGCGGACTGCTTGCTGCGTACTTGAAACGGCGGTCAGCACCGATCTCATTTCAGTCAGCAGAGGGGCAATACGGTAAGCCAGGTTACGGCCAGCTTCGGTCGGCGTTACGCTGCGGGTAGTCCGGATAAAAAGAGGCACGCCAGGGCTCTGCTCCAGCGCGGTGATCTTTTCGCTGACGGTAGAAGGCAATAAACCAAGCTGCTTCGCGGCCATCCGGAAACCATTTTCTTTGAATACGATAATGAAGATCGATAGGTCATCCACAGTTGCCGTCTGCTATTGTCCGGATTTCCGATCAGCCTATTCACATTACCCTCTATTATTAAACGTTATCAATCAGCTTAAAAAGGGAGGGCAAATACGGGTCTCTTTCTGCAGAAGAAAGAGCACCCAAGCCGAATAAACCGGAGTCTGTATGAAAGATAAAACTGTTCTTATTACCGGAGCCAACAAAAGTATCGGCTTTGAAACGGCCCGACAGCCTGGTCTGCGTGGTTACCGCATCTGGCTGGCGTGTCGCGATAAAGCGCGGGGCCAGGCTGCGTTGGCAAAACGGGTCGCGGAAGGTATCAAAACCCGGATAGTGGTGATGGATGTGATGAAGTTGTCGAGCGTTCAGGCGGCTGCGCAATACATGTTTAAAGAAGAAGGGCAGCTGGATATTCTGATTAATAATGCCGGTATCTCAGGCGTTCTGGGCACTTACCCCAGCGAGCAAAGTATCGATGAGGTTATGGCGGTATATAATACCCATGTGTTTGGTGCCATAAGAGTAACCCAGGCTTTTCTGCCGCTGATGAAAGCCGCAGTCAGCGCTAAAATTATTATGGTCAGCAGCGGACTGGGCTCACTGGAATGGGTCTCCGACCCGAACCATCCCTATCTTAAGGTCAATGAACTGGGCTATAACAGCTCCAAAACTGCGCTTAACGCGGTGCTCGCCTTTGCCAAACAGCTAAAAGATCAGGGTATCTGCGTGAATGCCGTCGACCCTGGCTATACCGCCACGGATTTCAATGGACACAGTGGGTTATCGAAGTGTCACTGAAGCTGCTGCCGGCATTGTCTGGCTGGCAGAACCGAGTCCGGTGGAAATTACCTGCGGATTCAACTTCGATCAACATCGGGCACCCTGGTAGAGGCCGGCTGAAACCAGATACAACCAGGGTGATGAGCGGGTCTGCATCTCAGCGGCGGTGATATTCTGGCGAAGTTTACGCCTCAACATCTCATTGCCGCGCCTGCTGATTCGTCCACTTTTGTTCTCTACCCGGCGCTAACCACGTTCTTTCGGTCCAGATGATACAACGTATAAAAAGCGAGAAAGGAAGAACGGGAAACCAGGCAAATAGTCAGGTGAGCAATCTGTCTTGTCATTGTAATTTTGCGACCGCTCTCCTCACGGAAATGGCTTAATCGCCATGACGCGTTGTTACCGTCGGTAAAGGAACATCTCAACAGGCTAAACTATCCTGTTACTATTTATGCGCGGTTTAACCGTGGATATGAGAGATTTATCGTCACAGATGCCATTAAAAGCATCGCCGGTGCTCTCCTGATCTTTACTCTATCTTCCGACTTGTGCTGACCGTTTCTTTCCTGAAATCTCACCAGGGAATTTTACGTGTAAGATGATGAAATAAATAATTATTTTTTAGATTTTCACGATGAAAACACCCTTTTTCACCCGCCATTTTCACCAGGATCCTGTCCTGTTATTACGCTGTATGCTGGCTGCGGTTCCTGCCCAGACAAATGAGATCGCAGAAGTTTTTAATAACAGCACCAACGAAGATTCGTCTGCCGCTTATCCCTGCCTGAGTTCGGCTACTGTGTATTAGCCAGGCTTCCCCGCTACTCCCTGCTGTAGTCACCCGGCCTGGATGATGACTCGTTGATGCTGGCTGACTCTGCCGAAGCATTCCATCCGATATTAAAAAATCCAGGTTTTTGGCATTTTTCTAAAAAATTGGCAGATAGCCGCTTTTTGTGTAGTATGCAAAAAAACACTAACGCAGAGGGGCTTATGAAGCGTGACTATGGTGGTGTGCTGGAGATGGCAACGCGTGCCAACTCTATGTTGCACGGGCTGAGCAATCACATTGAGCAGCAGCGTCAGGAATTTAACCAGACCGGTTTTTATCAGACTTTCTCACGCAATGCCGTCGCTAATATGCCATTGCTGAGTAAGCATGCCGTGGTTGCTGCCATCAGTGACATGGAAGAAGCCGGCTATCAGTTTGGCAAGAAGCAAACCGGTAGCACCTCGCAATATGCATTAACCATCCAGAATGTGGTCGATATTTATCAGCATCGCAAGGTGCCAAAATACCGCGACAAGCACGAAGGCCCGTTTGTGATTTTTGTGGTCAGCCTCAAAGGTGGCGTCTCCAAAACGGTCAGCACCGTAACGCTGGCCCACGGTATGCGCGCCCATCCTTCGATGCTGCACAATGACCTGCGTATTCTGGTTATCGACCTCGACCCGCAGGCATCCAGCACCATGTTTCTCAGCCACACCAACAGTGTCGGCTCTGTGCTGGAAACCGCCGCTCAGGCAATGCTGAACGATCTGGACGCTGACCAGCTGCGTGAGCAGTTTATCAAACCGACGGTGATGCCTGGCGTGGATGTCATTCCCGCCTCGATTGATGACGGTTTTGTCGCCAGTGACTGGGAAGAACTGGTCGCCCAGCATCTGCCTGGCGTTGCACCTTCTGAAGTTCTGCGCCGTAACGTCATCGATCGTCTGGCAGGCGATTACGACTTCATCTTCCTCGATACCGGCCCGCATCTTGATTCCTTTATGCTGAATGCGATTGCTGCCAGTGATGTGCTGCTGACGCCAACGCCGCCGGCTCAGGTTGATTTCCATTCAACCATGAAGTACCTGACGCGTCTGCCAGAGATGCTGGAGCGGATCGAAGCGGAAGGGGTTGAGCCACGTCTGAAGGCGAATATTGGCTTCATGTCAAAAATGACCTCCAAGCACGACCATCTCACGTCACAAAGTTATGCCCGCGAAGTGTTTACCAAATCGATGCTCGATTGTGGCCTGCCGCGACTGGATGGCTTTGAACGCTGCGGCGAATCGTTTGATACGGTGATCAGCGCGAACCCGTCATCCTATCCCGGCAGCGCTGATGCGTTACGCAAAGCTAAATATGAAGCGGAACAGTTCTCAAGGGCTGTATTCGATCGCATTGAATATATCAGGAGCACCCTGTGAGCAAACCCATCCAGCGCATTGGCCGCAAATTCGGTGATTCCGCCATTGCCAGCATGATCGACAGCAGCAGCCAGTCGCGCACCTTTACCCTGAAGTCAGGTATGAAGGCGACCTTTGTGCGGCAATTGATTCCGCATGATGACATCGAAGCAAAGACCTATGTCGACCCGAAGATCAACGGTCGCGATCAGAGCACGCTGACGGCGGAGTCGCTCAAAGAGATCACCCGCACCATTACCCTGCAACAGTTCTTCCCGGCCATCGGGCGCATCACCGCTGACCGGATCGAAATCATGGATGGCTCCCGTCGCCGTGCAGCCTGTATTCTCTCTGGCGCCAGTCTGGAAGTGCTGGTCACGGCGGATGAACTGAGCATCAGTGATGCTCGTCAGCTGGCCGCCGATATTCAGACTGCCCGCGAACATAACCTGCGTGAGCTGGGACTGCGTTTTATGCTGATGAACGAGCAGGGCATGAGTAAGTCGGAGATTGCCAAAGCGGAAGGGATCTCGAATGCCAAAGTGACGCGTGCTTTCCAGGCTGCTTCAGTTCCGGCTGAATTTATCGAACTTTTCCCGGTGGTGGCTGAACTGACGCTGCAGGATTATCAGCTGCTGCTTGATGTGTGGGAAGAAGCCAAAGCCGAAGCGGTCGCGGTCGATGACCTGGTCAGTCAGATTCAGGATAAACTGACCCGTGATACGATGCCGGAACAGCTCAACGCCGACGAAAAAAAATCGGCCATTCTCGACTGCTTCAAAACCGCCAGGAAGCAGCTTAAAACGCCGCCGCCAGCCAGCAGGACGGTGACGGAAAAACTGGCGACCTTCAGCACCGCCAATACCTATGCGCGCCGTAAAACCAACGACGAGAAGCGGACCGTGCAGTATGAATTCAGCCGCCTGCCAAAAGAGATCACCGAGAAGATTGATGCTTCGATTAAACAGATATTGTCATCGATGAAGCAGAACAATTCCTGATTATCGTCAAAACCGGCCTGCCGCCGGTTTTTTTATCCTGGCCGGGCAGATCACTTTCTTCACTATTTATCACTCCCGCTCGAAAACTCGCTGCATTGCTGATCCACCCGGCGTTACAGGGAGGTTAAAGAATGTCATCCTTCGCATTATTCCGGCGTTACATCTCCCATTACTGCGATTTGATTGTTGAATCCTGACGTATTTGCGGTTATAGCTAAAACGGTTTAGCTAACTCATCTACTTTAAGGAATTTCTATGTCAGTACGCGTGTGGTGTCTGGGTGATGCGGTAGTCGATCTGTTGCCGGAAGAGCCGGGACGTTTAATGCAGTGTCCGGGCGGCGCACCGGCCAATGTGGCGGTGGGCGTGGCGCGCCTGCAGGGGAAGAGTGCGTTTATCGGCAGGGTAGGGGCCGACCCGTTTGGCGACTTTATGCGCCAGACGCTGATTGATGAGCAGGTTGAAACCACCTTCCTTAAATCCGACCCCGCGCATCGCACCTCAACCGTGGTGGTCGGACTGGATAACACCGGCGAGCGGTCGTTCACCTTTATGGTACGTCCCAGCGCCGATCTGTTTCTTGAGACAACCGATCTGCCGCAGTTCAGCGCCGGGGAATGGTTGCACTGCTGTTCAATCGCGCTGTCAGCCGAACCTTCACGGACAGCCACGCTTACCGCAATGCAGCGTATACGCGCCGCAGGCGGATTCGTCAGTTTCGACCTGAACCTGCGTGATGATCTGTGGCCTGACCCGACACAGCTGCATGCGGTTGTGCATCAGGCGCTGGCCTGTGCTGATGTGGTGAAGCTGTCAGAAGAGGAACTTCAGTTCCTCCATTCTGCCGCAGATCCTGCCGACAGCATGCAACAGCTGGCTGAACGTTTTGCCATTAAGCTGCTGCTGGTTACGCAGGGCAGGGCGGGCGTGATGGCTTATCACCAGGGGCAGATTTATCACTATCCCACTACGCCGGTGGCCAGCATTGACACCACCGGTGCCGGTGATGCCTTTGTCGCCGGACTGTTGTGGCAGCTGGCGCAGTCGGGTCTGCCCGCCGATGAGCCACAGTTAGCCGTCAGTCTTGCCAGCGCCCAGCGTTGTGGCGCACTGGCAACCACGGCTAAAGGGGCGATGACGGCACTACCCTGGCTGCATCAACTCAGCGACCTGACAGGCTGATTTTCCGGGCTGTTATCACTGGTTTTGCGAGCCATCTCACATTCACTAAACCGGTTTAGCAATTTTCATTGCGCGATGAAATTACCCATGATTATGATTCGCGCCTAAACCGGTTTAGCAAAAAAAGTTTGTGATGATAGCCCTTCCTCAGAGACGCAAAACAATGAAAAAAAGCACGATTGCATTAGCCCTGGCAACCCTGTTCGTTGCTGTGCCGGTCCGGGCAGAGCCGGGCCTCAGCACGATTGAAGCCCGGCTTGCCGCACTTGAACACCGTCTGCAGGTCGCGGAGCAACGCGCAAGCGCGGCTGAAATCCGGGCCGAAGCGGCTGAGAAGCAGGCACAACAGCTGGCAACCGTCCAGCAGCAGACCCCGCCAGCTCCCACTGACGTTGCGCAACGTAGCGCTAAACCGGAACTGAAACCTTCCGCCGATGCGGGCGGATTTGAATTTCACGGCTACGCCCGCTCCGGCCTGCTGATGAACAGCTCGGCAGCGAAAACCCAGGGCGGACCGACGCTGACCCCTGCCGGCGAAACCGGCGGCCACGTCGGGCGTCTCGGTAATGAGCCTGACACCTATGTCGAACTGAATCTGGAACATAAACAGACGCTGACCAACGGTGCCACCACCCGCTTTAAAGCGATGCTGGCCGACGGTCAGCGTACCTACAACGACTGGACGGCTGACAGCAGCGATCTCAACCTGCGGCAGGCGTTTGTCGAAATCGGCCAGCTGCCGACCTTCGACGGTGCCTTTAAAGACAGCACCGTCTGGGCCGGTAAACGCTTTGATCGTGACAACTTCGATATTCACTGGATCGACTCCGATGTGGTGTTCCTCGCCGGAACCGGTGCCGGCTTTTACGACATCAGGTGGGGCGATCGGGTGCGCAGCAACCTCTCGGTGTATGGACGGACCTTTGGTGATATCGAAAACAACGAAAACAGCGCGCAAAACTACATCCTGTCACTCAACAACTTTGTCGGCCCGGTTCAGCTGATGATGAGCGGCATGCGGGCCAGAGATAATGATGATCGCGAGGATATTGACGGAAATAAGATCAAAAGCGATGCGGCGAACACCGGCGTACATGCGTTGCTCGGACTGCATAACGACAGCTTCTATGGCCTGACCGACGGCTCGGCGAAAACGGCGCTGCTGTATGGCCACGGTCTGGGCGCAGAGGTGAAATCTGTTGGTTCAGATGGCGCGCTGCTGCCGCAGGCGGATAGCTGGCGTCTGGCCAGCTATGGCATCACGGCGCTGGGAGACGGCTGGCATATTGCCCCGGCGCTGCTGGCTCAGCATAGCCAGGATCGCTATGTCAAAGGCGACAGTTACGACTGGGCGACCGTTAACCTGCGGCTGATTCAGGAGATGACTCAAAATTTTGAGATGCAGTATGAAGGCTCTTATCAGTACATGGACCTGCGCCCGGAAGGGTACAGAAACCGCAATGCCGTCAGCGGCAGCTTCACCAAACTCACCGTCGCACCCACCCTGAAAGCCGGAGACGTAGGCGACTTCCTGAAACGTCCGGAAATCCGCTTGTTCGCCAGCTGGATGAACTGGGATCACCGGCTGGATAACTATGCCAGTGATGATGCCTTTGGCAGTAAGGGTTTTGAGGCCGGAGGGGAATGGAACTTTGGCGTTCAGATGGAAACCTGGTTCTGACCAGACAGCCCCAGCCTGCAGGGGCTGGGCAACCGCACCAATAAAAATGAAACCAGAAGACAGAGGTTAATATGGATTATGCAAAAATTTCCCGCGCGCTACTGCCCTTGCTGGGCGGCCGGGAGAACATCGCCAGCGCGGCGCATTGCGCTACGCGCCTGCGGCTGGTGCTGGCGGACGACAGCCAGGCAGACACCGCGGCGATTGGCCGGATCGAGGGCGTAAAAGGCTGCTTCCGCAACGCCGGGCAGCTGCAGGTGATTTTTGGCACCGGTGTGGTCAACAAGGTCTATGCCGCATTTATTGCTGAAGCGGGGATTAGCGAGTCGAGCAAATCTGAAGCGGCGGATATCGCGGCGCGCAAGCTTAATCCGTTCCAGCGTATCGCCCGTCTGCTGTCGAATATCTTTGTGCCGATTATCCCGGCCATCGTGGCATCCGGCCTGCTGATGGGGCTGCTGGGCATGGTGAAAACCTACGGCTGGGTCAATCCGGATAACGCACTCTACATCATGCTGGATATGTGCAGTTCCGCCGCCTTCATTATCCTGCCGATCCTGATCGGCTTTACCGCTGCTCGTGAGTTTGGCGGCAACCCGTTTCTTGGCGCAACCCTTGGCGGCATTCTGACCCACCCGGCACTGACTAACGCCTGGGGCGTGGCTTCGGGCTTCCATACCATGAATTTTTTCGGTATCGAAGTGGCGATGATCGGTTACCAGGGCACGGTGTTTCCGGTGCTGCTGGCGGTGTGGTTTATGAGCGTACTGGAGAAGCAGCTGCGCCGGATTATTCCTGATGCACTGGATTTGATCCTGACGCCGTTCCTGACGGTAATCATCTCCGGTTTTATCGCGCTGCTGATCATCGGACCGGCTGGTCGTATGCTGGGGGACGGCATCTCTCTGGTGCTCAGCACCCTGATAGCCCACGCGGGCTGGCTGGCGGGGCTGGTGTTTGGCGGGCTCTATTCGGTGATCGTGATTACCGGGGTACACCACAGTTTCCATGCGATTGAAGCCGGACTGCTGGGAAATCCCGCCATTGGCGTTAATTTCCTGTTGCCGATCTGGGCGATGGCCAACGTGGCTCAGGGCGGTGCCTGCCTGGCGGTGTGGTTTAAAACTAAAGATGTGAAGATAAAAGCGATTAGCTTGCCCTCGGCATTCTCAGCGCTGCTGGGGATCACGGAAGCGGCAATCTTTGGTATTAATCTGCGCTTCATGAAGCCCTTTATAGCCGGCCTGATCGGTGGCGCGCTGGGCGGTGCTTGGGTGGTTTCCGTGCATGTCTATATGACAGCCGTCGGGCTGACGGGGCTGCCAGGCATGGCAATCGTCAAGGCGGGTTCCTTGTTCAATTACGGCATCGGCGTGGCGATCGCATTCACCACGGCGTTCGTGGTCTCTTACCTGCTTAAATACAATACGGATGCTGAATAATGGCTTCATCGACACTTTTGCCGGCTATCCTGCAGGCGGTGATGCAGAAGATGCCTGCTGCGCTTAACGACCATCATTATCCCGGCTGGCATCTGGCGCCGGTTACCGGACTGCTTAACGACCCGAATGGATTTATCCATTTTGACGGTCATTATCATCTGTTTTATCAGTGGAATGCGCTGGGGTGCGAGCATAAACATAAATGCTGGGGACACTGGCGCTCTGCCGATCTGCTGCACTGGCAACATCAGCCGATTGCGCTGATGCCGGATGAAGCGTATGACCGTAGCGGCTGTTACTCCGGCAGTGCGGTCGATGACGATGGCGTTCTGACGCTGATTTACACCGGCAACGTGAAATTTGACGACGGCACACGCACTGCGTGGCAGTGCCTGGCTCAGCAAAATAGCGCAGCAGGATTTGATAAGCTCGGGCCGGTTATTGCTTTGCCAGAGGGCTACACCGGACATGTCCGCGATCCGAAAGTCTGGCGACAGGGTAACCACTGGTACATGGTGCTGGGCGCTCAGGATCGGCAGTTGCAGGGTAAAGTGCTGCTGCTGCGGGCGGAAAATCTGCAGCAGTGGCAACTGCTCGGCGAGATAGCGGGCAGCGGGCTGGGCGGTCTCGGGCCGGCGGGTTACATGTGGGAATGCCCGGATATGTTTACTCTCGGCGACAGCACTTACCTGATCTGCTGCCCGCAGGGCGTGGCGCGCGAGGAAAAACGCTTTCTCAACAGTCACCCGAGCGCCTGGCTGAGCGGCACGCTCGATGATCAGACGCCGGCCTATCACCACGGCCCGCTGCACGAACTGGACGCCGGCTTCGAGTTTTACGCGCCGCAGACCACGCTGACCGCTGACGGGCGGCGGTTGCTGGTGGGATGGATGGGCACGCCCGACGGGGAAGAGATGGCCCAGCCCACCGTTGCTCATCACTGGATCCACCAGATGACCTGCCTGCGTGAACTCAGTTGCCGGGATGGCAAGCTCTGCCAGCAACCGATCGCCGAGCTGCAGGCGCTGCGCGAAGCCGGAAAGGTTTATCAGGGACGTGCTGATGACGCGCCGCCGATCGATGCGCAGCGGCTGGAACTGCTGCTGGAAAGCCAGGGCGGAATCGAACTCAATTTTGCCGACACGCTGATCGTGACGTGGCAGCAGGATGCACTGCAGCTGGCGCGTCGCAGTCTGGTCACGGGTGAATGGCACTACCGCTACTGGACGGGCGCCGCCAGCCGGTTACAGATCCTGTGCGATCACTCCAGCGTTGAGATTTTCATCAATGATGGCGAAGGGGTGATGAGCAGCCGTTATTTTCCGACGCAGCCGGCGCGGTTAACCCTGCGTGGCCGCGCAGAACTGCAGGCTCACTACTGGTCGTTACGTCGCTGCATGGTAGAATAAGCGCTTGTTTCCTTAGACGATGCCTTGCCGTGAGAAAAACGAAACGCGTTACCATCAGTGACATTGCCACGCTGGCGGGGGTGAGTAAAGCCACCGCCAGCCTGGTGCTCAACGGCCGCGGAGAAGAACTGCGGGTCGCGAAGGAGACGCGTGAACGGGTGCTGGCGCTTGCCCGACAGCATCACTATCAGCCCAGCATTCATGCCCGGATGCTGCACGATGCCCGCAGCCATACGCTGGGACTGGTGGTGCCGGAAATCACCAACCATGGCTTCGCTGCGTTTTCTCATGCGCTGGAAAATCTGTGCCGCGCCGCAGGATTGCAGCTGCTGATCTCCTGTACCGACGAAAATGCCGGGCAGGAAATGGCGGTGGTCAATAACCTGGTATCGCGCCAGGTCGACGGGTTGATTGTCGCGTCCAGCATGTTAAGCGACAGTGATTACGTCACCCTTAGCGAGCAGTTGCCGGTGCTGCTGTTTGACCGTCGCATCAGTGACACGCGCTTACCCTGGGTGATCACCGATGCCATCACGCCCACCGCCGATCTGGTTGAAAGGCTGGCGCGCGCCAGTCCGGATGAGATCTACTTTCTTGGCGGTCAGCCCGATCTGTCACCAACCCAGGATCGCCTGGCGGGTTTCAGCCAGGGACTCACGCGTGCTGGCGTTACGCTGCGTCCGGAATGGATTATTCAGGGTAACTATCACCCGGCCAGCGGTTATGAGATGTTTGCCGCCCTGTGCGAACGGCTGGGGCGGCCGCCGAAAGCGCTGTTTACCGCCGCCTGCGGCCTGCTGGAGGGCGTTCTGCGCTATATGAGCGAGCACCGCTTGCTGACCAGCGACATCCGCATTGCCAGTTTTGACGATCACTACCTGTATGATTCCCTCTCCATCCCCATCGACACGGTCGAGCAAAACGTGCCGCAGCTGGCGCAGGCCTGCTTCGCGATCCTGACCAGCCTGATCCGCGGCGATGAGCCAGTTAACAGCCAGCTGGTTCTGCCTGCGACGCTTCGTCTGCGCTGTTAACCGCCGCCGCAGGTTAATCGATGCCAGCAAAGCGACTCCCGCTGGCAGAGGCAACTATCGATCGGCGTCGTGCGGCTTAATGCGCTGAATCAGCGGCCGGATTAAATGTTACTGGCTGCGCCGGATGCTGGCGAGCGACGTGAGCAGGCTATTTTTATCGCCTTCGCTCAGGTTGGCCGCCGTCAGTTGCGAGGCCAGCCATGCCCGTTCGGCGTGCGGAAAGCCGCCAGCCAACAGCTGCTGGCCGATCGCGTTGAGCAATTGGCTATCCAGCCGTTGTATCTGTTGCCGGGTATCAGCCAGATCCCTGACGGCGGCGTTATCCGGGGCTGATAGCCAGTCCGCCCGATAACGATACTGAATCGCCTTACTGGCATTCATCAGGGCATGGACAAACGGTTCCACCGAATGGGGTTCCAGTCCGGCTTGCTCAGCGTTTTTCAGCATGCTTTGCATCACCTGCTGTTCCCGCGGCAAATCCTCGATCGGGAGATGATGCTGTGCTTTGTAGCCAGCCACCTCTTTCATCACCTGCATCCGTTCATTTAATGCAGTGGAAAGCGTGCCGAGCGCAACGGAAGAGACCGGCCCGGCAAAAACGTTACAGCACACAAACAGTGAAGAGAAAAGAATCGTCGTAAAATGCGTCATTTGCCCGCTCCGTTAATGAAAACTGGCGCTAATTTAGTCATGAAAAAATCGCCGAAGGTAATTATTTTGTTTTCAAAGTATGAATTGCACACGGTGTCAGTGCGCTAGCGCAGGTGATTAATCCTGATGGGTTTTTCGTCTTTTAACGTCACACAATCTTCATGTTGCTATGCCACGCTGACAGGTTTATCCCGCCGCAGCCGGTGTTGCTCAACAGCCGGTATTAATGATGTTGCCGCCAGCGCAGCTCCAGTTATTGTCAGACAGGGATGCGCTAAGCGAAGGGCGACAGGGCAGGGTGGAGAAGGTTGCTACGGCCGGGTGCAGTAAAGCCACTACCCGCTAATAGGCCGCCAGTGGAGCCTGATGTTGCGATCCGGATCGGTCAGCATCAGGCTGCCAGTGATGTGCTGAGGATGAGGGCTACGCCGCCGATCGTGGCGGCGCAGTCAGTCAGGGGACGAAGATAGCGCGGACGCAACCATCTTCTTTGTGTTTGAACATCTCGTAACCCCGCGGTGCCTGTTCCAGCGGGAAGCGATGCGTCGCCATAAAAGCCGGGTTCAGTTCATTGCGGGCCACGTGTTCCAGCAGGCGGTGCATATAACGTTGTCCATGCTGCTGAGCGGTACGGATTGTCAGGCTCTTGTTGATCATCAGGCCTAACGGAAACTTATCCATCACCCCGTAAACGCCGAGAATGGCAATGTTGCCGCCTTTACGGCAGACGTAGAGTGCCTGACGCAGTGCCGCGCCAACATCGGTTTCAAGATGCAGCATCTGTTTGGTTTTATCGTAAACCTGGCTCAATCCTTCGCCCCGGGCTTCCATACCGACCGCATCAATGCAGCTGTCCGGGCCACGTCCACCGGTTAATTCCAGTAACGCTTCGTTGATATCCACCTGGGTGTAATCCAGCGTCAGGCTGCCGGCATAATCGCGCGCCATTGCCAGCCGTTCCGGATAGCGATCGATGCCAATCACCTGATGAGCGCCCATCAGCCATGCACTTTGCTGCGCCATCAGACCGACACCGCCACAGCCCCATACCACCACCGTGTCGCCAGGGTGGATATTACAAAAATCGGCACCCATGTAACCGGTCGGGGCAGCATCAGAGAGAAACAGCGCCTGTTCATCGGTCACGCCCTCGGGCACCACGAAGCAATCATTGTCGGCAAACGGCACGCGCACATATTCTGCATGCGATCCGGCATAGCCGCCAAAGGCGTGGCTGTAGGCGTAAATACCGCCGGTCGGATGACCGAGTACGGCTTCTCCTTTCTCCCATTGCGGATTGGTGTTGTCACAACAGGAAGGTAAATGATGCTGGCAATACCAGCAGGAACCACAGGAGATAAATGAGGGCACCACCACCCGATCGCCGCGGCGAATATTTTTTACGGCGCTGCCGACTTCGACCACTTCACCCATGAATTCATGACCGAGGATGTCACCTTCGCGCATACTCGGGATCAGGCCATCAATTACGTGCAGATCGGAGCCGCAGGTGGTGGTCAGCCTGACGCGAACAATCGCATCATGAGGATTTATCAGGCCCGGATCGGCCACGGTCTCAACGCTCAAATCGTTAACGCCATTCCAGCATAGTGCGCGCATTTATTTCTCCTTATCCTGACGTTCGGCGTGGCGGCCAGCAGGCTGACCATCCAGCGTGGCGATCTCTCCGGTCTCGGCGAGGCTTTTAAAGCGATGCAGCGCTTTGCTGGCCACCTCTTTCGGCAACAGATCAAACACTTTGGTCACCTTTTTCCCCAGCGCGCCGCCCGGCGGGATGAAGCGCAGAGTGAGCGCCAGTTCAGTACCCCATTCGCCGGGCGCCGGGCGCAGCAGAAGTTCGCCTTCGTTAGGGATGTCGGCACCCTCCAGCGATCGCCAGGCAATAATTTCGCCCGGCTGGGCTTCGACAATCCGGCTCTCCCAGGCGTAGTGTTTACCCAGCGGGCCTTCGATCTGCCAGTGCGCATCGCTTTTATTGACCGGCGTCACCGTGGCAAAGTGGCTCATAATACGCGGCAGAGTATCCGGCTCCAGCCACAGGGCAAAAAGCTCGGTCGCCGGACGACCGACGGTTATCCAGCGCCGGAGCGTAAGCGTATTATCGCTGGCGGTTGTTTGAGGTTTTTTGGCCAAAAGGTCCTCCGATAGCAGGCTCAGTCGAACGGAAATCACTGAAAATGAGTTAAGAACAGCCTGCGGAATTTTGCGAGCGAAGCCGTAGCGTTGCGGTACGGCAGGTCTGGCCGCAGGTTATGTATCGGACAGCGCGGTGCGGGGCGCAGGAAAACCCCGTTGCGGACGGCGGGATTATGTATAATGCCTGCAGCAAAGAGGCATCTGTTTTAGCAGCAAATAGAGGTAGATATGTCTGCATCTGAAACTTCTACCGGTGGTAAAAGTGTGGTTGAGTTGGTGCTGAGTTTAGAAACTCAGGTGGCAGGTTACCCGCAGGCAAACTGGCACATCGGTCTGAAAAGCAAAACCAAAATGGCGCTGGAAAAGATTAACCGCGCGTTTGATGCAAAACGTATCAGTGCAGAAGAGAGTCTGAATCTGAAACAGCGGGTTTATAGCGTGCAGGATAAATTAATTGAGCTGGCGCTATGGTAAGGCTGTGCATTCAGCCGTCAGCGGCCATCACCCGCTGACCTGCACTTAAGTCGGCCGGTGTGAAAAACTGATACTTCAGTACGCAACGCCGCTGGGCATTTTCCGCACTTTTCAGCGAAGGCGTATTGCCGGGAAGGATAGTGCCGGTCAGCAGCACGCTGTCGCCGTAACGCTGATCGAGCTGCTGCAACAGCAGTTGCTGGGCTCGCGCTGCCAGTCCGCGGCCGCGGTATTCGGGCAAAATCACCTCATCCAGAATCTGAATCCCCTCAATGAACCCCACGCGGCGCATCGCGCAAATGATCAAGCCGGTCAGCTGACCCTGACTGACAATCAGCGAGACGTTGCCCTGGGCGATATCCTCACGCAGTTCCCGTTTATCGGTTGCCAGCAGCAGATGTCTGAGCTGCGGCAGGGCACGCCAGCTGGCACGATAGGCGCGATTGATAGTGGTCAGACAGACCGGATAATCCTCTCTGGTGGCGGTCACCAGCGAAACATCCTGCCCGGTCGGGGCGGAAAGCGAGTCCGGGCGGCCAAGAAAGATCAGTTGATCGGTGAAGCCGATCGCAGGATGGTCGGCGGGCAGCAGCACGCGCAGCGTTTGCGGGTTCAGCGCCTGCCACGCCTGCATAATGGCGCAGGCAACCTGCTGGTTAATCGGTCCATCCAGCGCGACGACATCGATAAACGGCTGGGCCAGATCGCCGCCGAGATAGCGGGGACCGGTGAGATAACGCTGACCGTCAATGTGGAGTTCACGTTGCAGAAAATAACGCTGTGGCAACCCGGTTTCACGCCAGGGAAAGGCGGCAGAGAAACGGGCATCACGACACCATGCCTGCTGCTGCGTCAGCCACTTAATCAGCCAGCCCCTGAGCCGGTGCGGTGAAACCGGCAGGCTCTGGTAGCGCGACACCATATAATCCAGCATACCCTTTCCACCTTGTTGCCCGTCTCAGGTTCAGCATCGGGGCTGAATGAACGTAACGGCTTAGCGCCGGCTCTGGTACTCCTCTTTCAGCAGACCGAACAGCCAGTCATCCTGCCATTTACCGTTCAGAAAAAAGTTCTGCCTTAAGGTGCCTTCCTGCGCGAAGCCGGCGGAGATTAACGCTTTCCGTGAGGCGATATTCCCAGCGGTAACGGTCGCCACCAGCTTGCGGTACGCCAGTTGGTCAAAACAAAACCCGATCACCGCATTCAGTGACTCGCGACCGTAACCTTTGCCGTGAAAGTCAGCGGCGAGAATAAAACCAAACTCGGCAATGCCGTTACCCCGATCGATAAATCCGCTGAATCCTGTCGGCAATCCTGAGGTTTTTTCTTCCATCACCAGGCAAAGCCAGTGATCACATCCTTTATGCCAGGCGGGCAAGCGAACGTCAAACGAGTGGGTTCTGATTTCGTCGGCAGAGCGTGGATCAGAGATATATTTCATCACCGATTGATCCTGACTGACCGCCAGATAAAACGGCCAGTCCTGCTGACTCAACGGCCGGTAACGCAGCCGCGCAGAGGTGATCTCATCAGGTTGCATCATGCTACTCCTTGCAGGCCGAGCTTCAGGGCGAAAGTTGATGCCAGCAAGCTAACACAGCCGCCGGAGAAGCGGGAGTCAAACTCGCCAGCCAGCCGTGCACCGCTGAAGACGGCGGTTGTGGTATCGCTTCCATTTATACCGGGATTCTTACGATGAGCTGCGTGGTTCGCATCGGTTGAAATTTTTTAGTTAACACATTTCGAATGTAATTGGCTGATATATAAGAATTATTAGAGATTTGTTTACACTCTGCCACGAAAAGGCAATGTAAATGGTATGTGATAGCGTTTACACTTGCACTGATGTTTCTTTACATTTCCCGCTTTTTATCAAGGTTAAACACATGTCACGGGTATCCCGAACACTCAATTTGTTAACGCTGCTGTTTTCTGTCGCCTGCTCTGCCTGGCTGCTGATCGGCGGCGTCTGGTTGCTATCGCTGGGCGGTAGCGCGTATTACCTGATCAGCGGCCTGGCCATGGCGGGCTTTAGCGTGCTGCTGTGGCGTAGAAAACGCAGTGCGCTCTATCTCTACGCCGCGATTCTGATCGCCAGTGCGCTGTGGGCGTGGCAGGAAGCAGGCAGCGACTACTGGACGCTGGTGCCGCGACTCGACGTCTGGGTACTGCTGGGGATCTGGCTGATTTTGCCTTTCAGCTATCGTCAGTTTGGCCCGGCCGGTAAAAAACCGCTGGCGGCGATGGTTATCGCCTTACTGGCTAACGGAGCGCTGCTGGTGGGCTCATCACTGCACGATCCGCAGGAGATAAACGGCGAACTGCCGCTGACCGATGTTGCGCCAGCCGCTTCATCGGTACCGGCGGAAGACTGGACCGCCTACGGCCGGACGCAGGAAGGCGTGCGTTACTCGCCGCTGAAGCAGATCAATGAGCACAACGTGCAGAACCTGCAGGTGGCCTGGCAATATCACACCGGCGATGTCAAAACCGCGAACGATCCGGGTGAGATTACCAATGAAGTGACGCCGCTCAAGGCGGGCAACATGCTCTATCTCTGCACGCCACACCAGATTCTGCTGGCGCTGGACGCGGTGAGCGGCAAAGAGAAATGGCGCTTTGATCCGAAGCTCAAATCCGATCCGTCATTCCAGCACATCACCTGTCGTGGCGTGTCCTATCACGAAATGCCGGCGGCGCAGCAGAGTAGCGCTTCACAGCCTGCCCACTGCGCGCGTCGTATCTTCCTGCCGGTGGACGACGGTCGTCTGATTGCGCTGGATGCCACCTCTGGTGAGCGTTGCGAGAACTTCGCCAGCCACGGTGAGCTGAATCTGCAACATCAGCAGCCAAATGCCTATCCGGGCGGTTATGAGCCGACGTCACCACCGATTGTCACCGACAAAGTGATCATCGTGGCGGGCTCGGTCACCGATAACCTGTCAACCCGTGAACCGTCTGGCGTGATCCGCGGTTTTGATATCGACAGCGGTAAGCTGGTGTGGGCGTTTGATCCTGGCGCGAAAGATCCGAATGCGCTGCCTGCAGAAGGGGAGACCTTCAGCGCCAACTCACCTAACTCCTGGGCACCGGCGGCGTATGATGCTCAGCGTGACATCATCTATCTGCCAATGGGCGTCTCGACGCCGGATATCTGGGGTGGTCATCGCACGCCGGAACAGGAGCGTTATGCCAGCGGCCTGCTGGCGCTGCACGCCTCGACCGGTAAGCTGGCCTGGTTCTATCAGACAGTACATCATGACCTGTGGGACATGGATCTGCCGTCGCAGCCAACCCTGGCGGACATCACGGACAGCAGCGGCAAGCGCGTACCGGTGGTGTATGTACCGGCTAAAACCGGCAACATTTTTGTGCTGAACCGTGAAACCGGCCAGCCGGTGGTACCTGCACCGGAAACCCCGGTACCGCAGGGACCGGCGAAAGGCGATCATCTCAACCCGACTCAGCCTTTCTCGCAACTCACCTTCCGGCCGAAGCAGAATCTGCAGGGCAAGGATATGTGGGGCGCGACGATGTTCGACCAGCTGGCGTGCCGCGTGATGTTCCATCGCCTGCGATATGAAGGCCCGTTTACGCCGCCTTCAGAGCAGGGCACGCTGGTGTTCCCGGGTGATTTCGGCATGTTCGAATGGGGCGGTATTGCGGTTGATACCGACCGTCAGATCGCGATTGCGAACCCGATGGCGATGCCGTTTATCTCACGGCTGGTCCCACGCGGACCGGGCAACCCGATTGAGCCTGGTGCGGCGGGTGCTGCCGGTTCCGGTTCGGAATCCGGCGTGCAGCATATGTATGGCGTACCTTATGGCGTTGAACTGAATCCGTTCCTGTCACCTTTAGGTCTGCCGTGCCTGCAGCCGTCATGGGGCTTTGTCTCGGCGATCAATCTGCAGAATCATCAGATTGTCTGGAAGAAACGCATCGGTACGGTACGCGACAGTGCGCCGGTTCCGCTGCCGTTCAAAATGGGCGTGCCGATGTTAGGCGGCCCGGTGACCACCGCTGGCAATGTCTTCTTTGTTGCCGGAACGCTGGATAACTACCTGCGCGCCTACAGTGTGCGTGACGGCAAACTGCTGTGGCAGGCCCGACTGCCGGCGGGTGGTCAGGCGACGCCGATGACCTATGCAGTCAACGGTAAGCAATATGTGGTGATCATGGCCGGTGGACACGGCTCGTTCGGCACTAAAATGGGCGATACGCTTATCGCTTATGCGCTGCCGTAACCTGCGTTAATCTGTAAAATCACGCCCCCGTCGGTCTCGCCTGCGGGGGCTTTTTTTTGCTGACATTAGCGCGCTGACAGGTGAAGCCGTGGCTTCATTGCTACGCTTGAGCCGCCCCCCTTGCCACTGAGAGAGCAAAACGGATGGATCTGAAACAGATTGACGCCTCTGCCTGGACCACACTGAGCGATGCTGCCGCTGATCCGCAGGCGGAATTCCGCTACCTGACGCTGTGTACGGTTGATGCCGCCAGTCGGCCACAGGCGCGTACCGTGGTTTTACGTCAGGTTGATAGCCGCCTGCGCACCCTGACCTTTCATACCGATCTCCGCAGTCCGAAGTGGCAGGAGATGAGCGCGAATCCGCAGGTGACGGTGCTGGGATATGCCCTGCAGACCCGGCTGCAGTTGCGCCTGCAGGGAGAGGTCGGACTGTATGCCGGGGAGAGCGATATTGCGGATGCTGAGTGGTCCCGGTTACCGGCGCGGACCCGCAGCACCTACACCGGCGGCCCGCCGGGCGAGGTGTCAGACAGTGATGAGCAGGCTGCAGTGCCCCCAGTGGATGACGATGCCGGCAGGCAGCATTTCGGCGTAGTGGTGATGCGGGTCAGTGCGCTGGACTGGTGTCAGCTACACCGGGAGAACAATCAGCGGGCGCTGCTGATCTACGCCACTGACGGTGCGTTTGTCAGTGGCCAGCAGATCGCCCCCTGAGCGGACGGGTTTAATCCCGGTCTACACTGACTGAACAGACTTTTTTGAAACGACGAGGTCAGGGTGGGTTCAATCAGCAATCGGGGTCCGTCCCCGTTTATTCAGGGTTTCCAGTTGCAGGATGTCACGCTGGATAACGGCATCACGCTGCGCGTCGCCACTGGCGGCAGCGGGCCGGCGCTGGTGATGCTGCATGGTCATCCGCAGAATCACCTCTGCTGGCATAAGGTGGCACCAGTGCTGGCGCAGCATTACACCGTGGTGCTGCCCGATCTGCGCGGCTATGGCGACAGTGATAAACCGGCCAGCGATGCGCAGCACCGGCCCTATTCAAAACGGGCGATGGCGCAGGATATTGCGCTGCTGATGACTGCGCTTGGCCACCCGCGCTTTGCTTTTGTCGGACACGATCGGGGAGCCAGGGTAGGCCATCGGCTGGCGCTCGATTATCCGGATCGCGTCAGCGCCTGTACCTTTATCGATATTGCACCGACAGCCACCATGTACCAGCAGACAGACAGGGAATTTGCCACCCGCTATTTCTGGTGGTTTTTCCTAATCCAGCCTGAGCCATTACCGGAAACGCTGATCGGGTCAAATACCGAATTCTTCCTGCGTCAGCATATCCGGGCGCAACTCAAAGTCGCTGATGCCACGCCTGAAGCGATTCTGAAAGATTACCTGCGCTGCTATCAGCATCCGGCAATGGTGCACGCGGTGTGTGAGGATTATCGCGCCAGTGCGACGATAGATTTAGAGGATGATGCTGCCAGCGCAGGAGAGCGAATCCGCTGCCCGCTGCTGTTACTGTGGGGAGAGCAGGGCACGGTCGGTCAGCTGTATGATGTGCCGCAAACCTGGGCTGACAAAGCCTCACATATTCGGGGGCGGGCGTTACCGTGCGGCCATTCGCCGCAGGAAGAGGTGCCGTCAGCGTTTCTGGCAGAATTGCAGGCCTTCCTGAACTCCGCCGGAGAAAATCAGGCTGATTAACCTGCAGCCCGGCAGCCAGCACCATCCAGCGTTAAAATGTCATATTCACTGCCAGCCGCCGCGCTGGCGTTTTTTTATCTGCCGCATCGCTTAACGGATTTTAGCGCCACGTTATCCTCATATTTCCATCTTTTTTACGCTATTTCCTTTCTTTTAGCTTCGCTTGTGCCAGGCTTTAAATTCTCATGAAGCAGTCACTTATGCTTCATGATAGGAAAAGTCACCATTATTTCTCTGCACGCTTATCCCAGCATAACTTTCTCAGGACTACGGGCAGGTTAACCATGAACGATCGACCGCCTGAAAAACCGGAGGCAGGGGAAAATGACCAGCGACTCAGGCTGGCGGAAGAGCAGCTTGAGGTCTCGAAGCAGCAGGTCAGTGACGGCCATGTCCGGGTTACCCGGCGGGTAACGGAGCATGAAGAAAAAATCGCCCTGTTACTCAGGCAGCAGACAGCCGAAATAGAGCGAGTCCCTAAATCGGAACGGCTGACGTCGATGCCGGAAATCCGCGAAGAAAACGGCGTGATCATCATTCCTGTGGTTGAAGAGGAAGTTGAGATTATCCGCCGGCTGGTGCTGAAAGAGGAACTGCATATCCGCAAGGTGGTTAGCCAGGTTCCGCTGGAACAGGTGGTCACCCTGAAAAAACAGCACGCTCAGATAGACAGACATCAGCAACCAAAACAGTCTGAACCCATCACCGAGGAGAAAACTATGGCGCGTGAAACAATCGTAACGATGTTCAGCAATGTCTCACTGGCAGAAGGCGCAAAGCGCAACCTGATCAAAGCGGGCTTCCTGGACGATGACATTGATATTATTTCCGGAGAGCGCCTGCGTACTGAAGGTCAGGAAGCGCGTCATCCTGGCTTCTGGCAGCGTCTGTTCGGCAATACGCTGGAAGAAGATCAGGCCGAAGTCTATGAAGATGCGATGCGGACTGGCGGCGTGGTGCTGTCGCTGCGTGCAGATGAAGATCAGTTGCCGCGGGCACTGGGCATTCTTGATGCACATGAAGAGCTCACCGAGCGCAGCGCCGCCCTGCCGGAAGATTACGCCGCCGATGATGGCCTGACCACCGCACCGGGTGCCTCGCTGAATCAACCGACGCCGGGCAGCGATCTCACCGGCAATCCGGCCCATAGCGCGACCGTACGTCCTTCGCTGACCGGCGATGAAAGTGAAGAAGACGTGCTGCGTCTGGCCGAAGAGCGACTGGAAGTGGGAAAACGCCTGGTCAGCGAAGGCTCAACCCGGGTACGCCGCTACACGGTCACCGATCAGGTGTCAGAAAATGTGTCGCTGCGTGAGCAGCATGCGGAGATTTTCCGCCGTCCGCTGAGCGAAACCGGCGCGCCGGATCAGGTCGACTGGTCGGAAAAAACCATCGAAGTTGAAGAGACCCATGAACAACCGGTGGTGAATAAAACCGCGCAAATCATTGAAGAAGTGGTGTTGCGTAAAGAGCAAAGCGATCGGGTTGAAACCATCAATGACTCGGTACGTCGCCAGGAAGTGGATATTGACCGTGCCAGCACGGATAACGTGGCCGGCAACCGCACTGCGACCGATCCGCTGCTCGACGCTACGCAGCAGGCCCGCACCGGTCACGACAGTCCGGCTGTATCGCCGGGCGGCCTCTCTGGCCGGGAACCGGCGCATAAAGAGGGCGTAATCGAGAAGGCAGGCGATAAAATTGCCGAAGCCAAAGATAAGGTTGAAGACAAATTCAAAAAGCCATAAGGCTGCGGCTGTATCCGGCTTAGTCCACTGCCCGTATTAGTGAATACGGGCATTTTTTTGCCTTCAGCGCAGCGGGGCGGTTAACCCGCAACGCGTCCAGTTTGTGCATGACGACAAAAACTACCCCGCGATAGCATCTGGCCTCGCGCCCGTTCAGCAAGGCTGGCAGGCTCACTAAGCTATTCTGGCTGTTGTATGTTCCGGCAGCCGCTGATCTGATTTCCAGACAGTTCTTTGCCGTAAAGAGGGCTTGTCTGTCTGTGCCCACTCTTCCCTTACCAATAAAGCGTTCCGGTGGTGTCTGCAATCTGCAGGTGTGCCAGCTATACATATGCTTTGCATCTGCATATACTTTGCCTATGCTTGGGGTGCTTGCTGGTATTGATGCACCCGCTTTGTACAGCATTTACTCTATGGGAGAAAAATCATGCGAACCGTATCAGTATTTAAAAATGGCAATAATCGCGCCATCCGTTTGCCGCGTGATATGGACTTTGAGGGGGTGAGCGAACTGGAGATCATCCGTGAAGGCGACAGCATCATTCTTCGCCCGGTACGTCCAACATGGGGCTCATTTATTCAGGAAGAGAAAGCGGACCCTGACTTTATGACAGAGCGTGAAGACGTTATCAGTGATGAAGGCCGCGTTGACTTATGAGTAAGACTTACATGCTGGACACCTGCATCTGTTCGTTCATTATGCGCGAGCAGCCGGAAGCGGTGATCAGACGTCTGGAGCAGGCGGTGCTGCGTAATCATCGTATCGTGGTATCGGCGATTACCTATGCCGAAATGCGTTTCGGGGCGATCGGGAAAAACGCTTCTCCGCGCCATGGAAAGCTGGTTGATGCCTTCTGCGCCCGCCTTGATGCAATCCTGCCGTGGGATCGGGCAGCGGTGGACGCCACTGCGGAAATTAAAGCGGCACTGGCTTCGGCTGGAACGCCAATCGGCCCTAACGATACCGCCATTGCCGGACACGCGATTGCGGCAGGGGCCATTCTGGTGACCAATAATGTCAGGGAGTTTGAGCGGGTGCCGGGCCTGGTGTTCGAAGACTGGGTGAAGTAAGCATGGGTTTTCCAGCCCGCTATTTAACCGCTCCGTGGATAAATAGTGGGCTTTATCCGGCTCAGCCTGCTGGCCAACCTGATCAATACAATGATTGGTTTGCTCTTAGCGCAGCGGGGCGTTAACCCGCAACGCGTCCAGTTCGCGCGCATCGTGACTGCAGAAAAAGGTGATCTCGCCGCCACGCTGGCAGGAAAGTTCGCGCAGCCGCTGCTGAT
>Ga0308156_1001391_pt1 | contig 29069 bp, 21 predicted proteins | sample PhyAR2_FD_201041 | JGI IMG/M metagenome (GOLD analysis project Ga0308156, IMG submission 201041) | Phyllosphere microbial communities from UC Gill Tract Community Farm, Albany, California, United States - DLSL A.R2 | ecosystem: Host-associated > Plants > Phyllosphere > Unclassified | place: USA... | reverse complement strand
GCACCGGGACCTTCCGCTCATCGGACGCGCTCCTCAATCGACTGCATGAGAACGTCGTCTGGGGCACGCGGGGGAACTTCCTCGACATCCCCACCGACTGCCCGCAGCGCGACGAGCGCCTCGGCTGGACCGGCGACATCGCCGTCTTCGCTCCCACGGCCGCCTACCTGTTCGATGTGCAGGACTTCCTGACGAACTGGATGGTCGACGTGCACGACGAGACGGTGCATGCCGAGGGGATCGTCCCGTTCGTGGTCCCGAACCCGCTGAAGCTGCTCACCGACCCGATCCACGGGGCGACGCTCGGCTCGTTGGAGCCGACCGCCGTGTGGAGCGATGCCGCGGCCTGGGTGCCGTGGGCGCTGTTCATGCACGATGGAGACCTCGATCGACTGCGACGCCTGTACCCGACGATGTCGATGCACGCCGATGCGATCGCCGCGGTGCTCTCGCCGGAGGGACTGTTCAGCTCCGGATTCCAGTTCGGCGACTGGCTGGATCCGGCCGCTCCCCCGGAGGATGCAGCGGCAGCCGTCACCCCGACCGCAGTGGTGGCGACCGCGAGCGCGTTCCGCACCTTCGACATCCTCCGTCAGGCCGCCACGCACCTCGATCTCGCAGATGACGCACGTCGCTTCGCGGAACTCGCGTCGCGCGTGCGCGCCGCGTTCCGTACCGAGTATCTGGAAGGCGGGGTCCTGCAGCCCGAGACCCCGACGGGATACACGCTGGCCCTGAGCTTCGGCATCCTCGAGGGAGACGAGCGGACTGCCGCCGGCGACGCACTCGCGCGGCTCGTTCGCGAGAACGGCCACCGCATCGCGACGGGATTCGCCGGGACTCCGTACATCACCGACGCGCTCGCCTCGACCGGACATGCGGACGACGCCTACCGCCTGCTCCTGCAGACCGAGTGCCCGTCGTGGCTGTACCCGGTGACCATGGGAGCCACGACGGTGTGGGAGCGCTGGGACTCCAAGCTGCCGGACGGATCAGTGAATCCGGGTGGCATGACGAGCTTCAACCACTACGCACTCGGCTCGGTCGCCGACTGGATGCACCGCGTCGTGGGCGGTATCGCTCCGGCGGAGCCCGGGTACTCGACGGTGCTGGTCGCCCCGGTCCCCCACGCAGGTCTGGAGTGGTGCGAGACCACCCTCGACAGCCCCGCGGGGCGGATCGAGGTGCGCTGGGAGATCGTGGGAGACGAGCTCCGCGTCCGCGCGACCCTGCCGGTCCCCGGCATCCTGCGCCTGCCCGGCGCGCCGGACGAAGAGGTGCACGCCGGTCTCCACCAGCGCGTCGTGGCCTGGTCGACACCGGACTGAGTCTCGCGCACCCACCGGGTCGGCCCGCAGACCGCGGCCGACCTGGGAGGACCTTCTGCGCGTGGCGCGGACTCCCGACCACGCGCAGAAGTCGCATCAGACGGAGATCGAGCTCTCGCGGAGCTCGGCGAGCCGGCGGAGAAGACGTTCCCCCAGCTCGGGGAACGGCAACTTCGAGGCCGCCATGGGCAGGATGGTGCGCAGTGGCATCGGGAGGACGAGCGGAAGCGTCGCGTCATCCCACTCCCCCGCCCCCTGCGTCGCGAACTGCGACATCATCTCCTTCAGCGCCACAGCGCCGTCTGCATCCGCGAACCACTCGCCCATGGCGGAGTCCAGCGTCAGCGGGGGCGCCGGCTCGGTGCCGACGAGCTCGATGCGGATCTGGTCGCGCACGTCACGCGACGAACTCGCCGCCTGAATCGTGTAGACGCCCGTGCTGCGGACCCAGCTGCGCGACGCCGAGCTCCAGTAGTCCAGATCGGTGAGCGGAATCCGCGTCGAGACGTCGACGCGGGCACCTGCCGCCACGAACACCTTCTCGAATCCGACGAGCTCGTGAGCGGGGCGGTCCTCGCGGGAGGCGGGCGGAGCGGCGTAGAACTGCACGACCTCGGCACCGTCGCGATCGCCGGAGTTCGTGACCCGAAGTCGGATCTCGAGCGCGTCCTCGACGACATCGACCTGGAGTCCGTCGTACTCGAAGGTCGTGTACGAGAGGCCGTGACCGAACGGATAGGCGACCTCACGAGCCGTCGAGTCGTAGTGGCGGTACCCGACGTAGATCCGCTCTCCGTAGAGGACCGTCTGCCCGTTGCCGGGGAAGTTGTGGAACGACGGGGTGTCCGAAAGGGCGAGGGGGATGCTCTCGCCGAGCTTTCCCGACGGAGTGACGTCACCGAAAAGGAGAGAGGCGGTGGCGCTGCCCGCAGCTTGACCACCCAGCCACATCTCGAGGATCGAGGCGACACCGGCGCGCCAGGGCTCGACGGCGACGACTCCGCCGTTCGAGAGGACCACGGTGACACGATCGTTCACCGCCACGATGCGGTCCAGAAGCGCGAGCTGATCGCCGGGCAGATCGATCGTGGAGCGATCGAACGCCTCGGACTCGTCCTCGGGCGGAAGGCCGAGGAACACCACCACATCGGATGCGCCGCGAGCCGCCTGCACCGCTCGGTCGACGAGGTCAGCATCCGGCGTGCCGTCGAGCGTGAAACCGGGCGCGAAGGTGACGTCTCGATCCCCGGCGCGCTCCCGGATCGCGTCGAGCGCATTGTCGAGGCGCGTCGGCACGATATGGCTGCTGCCGGCACCCTGATAGCGCGGAGTGCGCGCGAACTCTCCGATGACCGCGATCGCCCCCTCGCCGTCGACGGAGAGGGGAAGCACTCCCTCGTTCTTCAGAAGGACCGCAGACTTCTCGGCGATCTCCCTCGCGAGCGCGTGGTGCGCGTCCTGGTCGAAGGTCGACTCCGGACCGCGGCGGCCCTCGACGATCCCTGAGGCGAGACCGGCGACTCGGGCGGCGGCCCTGTCGAGGACCTCCTCGGCGAGCGCCCCGCTGCGCACGGCCTCGATCAGGGCACTCGACCCCGCTCCGGTGCCGGGCATGTCGAGGTCGAGCCCCGCTCGGACGGCGGCGACGACGTCGGATGCCGCGGCGCCCCAGTCCGAGACGACGACGCCGTCGAAGCCCCATTCGTCGCGGAGGATCCGGGTGAGCAGCCAGTGGTTCGAGATCACGGGGATGCCGTTGACACCGTTGTACGAGGCCATGACGGTCGCGGGAGACGACGTCGCGACGACCCGCTCGAAAGCGCGCAGATAGATCTCCCGCAGGGTGCGCTCATCGACGTCCGCGCTGATGCTCATGCGGTCGGTTTCCTGGTCGTTGGCGACGTAGTGCTTCACGGACGCACCGACGCCCTGAGACCCCAGTCCTCGGACCCATGCCGCGCCGAGCTCGCCGGAGAGCAGCGGGTCTTCCGAGAAGTACTCGAAGTTGCGCCCGCACAGCGGGCTGCGTTTGATGTTCACGCCCGGGCCGAGCAGGACATCCACTCCGAGTGCTCGCGCTTCGACGCCCAGCGCGCTGCCCATCGCGTCGAGAAGGTCACGATCCCAGGAGCTGGCCGACGCGGATGCCGTCGGGAACGCCGTCGACGGCTCGGCGGCGTTGATGCCCAGATGATCGGCGCCCTCCCGTTGCCGGCGAACACCATGAGGGCCGTCTGACAGCACCACCGCGGGAATGCCCGCGGATTCGACCGCGGTCGTGTTCCAGAATGCGAAGCCCGAGACGAGCGCCGCCTTCTCTTCGAGGCTCAGCCCGTCGATCAGCGAATGAGCGGTCATCAGGCGCCTTCTCCCCGTGTGCTCGTGGCCCGATCCTCCGCCGGATGCGCGAGCCCTGCACTCTCTCCACCGTCGGCGATGAACTCCGCGCCGGTCGAGAACGACGCCTCGTCGCTCGCCAGGAAGACGACGAGCTTCGCGATCTCGGGCATCGTCCCCATGCGGTGGAGCGCCACGTGATCCTGGGGGAAGTCCATCCCCTCGAGCAGCGGAGTGCGGATGAGTCCGGGATGCACGGTGTTGACGCGCACGTTGTACGGACCGAGGTCGAGAGCCGCGCTCTTCGTGAGCCCGCGGAGTCCGAACTTCGACGCGTTGTAACCGGTGATTCCGCCATACCCCTGCAGCCCCGCATCGGAGGAGATGTTGATGATCGAGCCGCGACCGGACTGCTTGAGTGCCGCGGCGGCCGCGCGGATCCCGTAGAACGAACCGGTCAGGTTGATGTCGATGACGAGGTTCCAGTCCTCCGGCGAGTGCTGGTCGATCGGAGCGTTCCGAACGACTCCCGCGTTGTTGACGAGGATGTCGAGTCGGCCGAAGGCCTGCTCCGCGACGGCGACCGCGTCATTCCACGCGTCGAAGTCCCGCACGTCGAGATGCAAGAACCGCGCCGACTCTCCGATCTCTGCCGCGAGCTCACGCCCGTCGTCGTCGAGCACATCGCCGATCACGACCGATGCCCCTTCCGCGGCGAGCGCTCGGGCGAACTCGGCGCCCAAGCCGCGGGCGCCTCCGCTGATCAGTGCGACCTTGCCGGTGAGACGATCCATGGTGTCCTTCTCTCTGCGTGATGGGTGGCTGCGGGGCATCGGCGGTCTACCGGATGCCTCGCACCTTGACGAGGATGACGAGCGCGCCCAGCAGCGCCAGGGCGCCCGACAGCACGTACATCAGGGTGTAGTTCGGCGACGAGGCGGCGCCGATGCCGAGGATGCCCGCTGCCGCGAGCGGGCCGACGGTGTTCGGCAGCTGCTGGGCCAGCTGCATGATGCCGAGGTACCGGCCGGACTCCTTGCGATCGGGAAGCACGTCGAGCACGATCGCCTGATCGACGGTGGAGAACGCGCCGATGGCGAGAGTGGCGAGGAGCGATCCGACGATGAGGCCGGGGAGTTCGTAGGACACGGCGGAGAGAACGGTCCCGGTGACCATGATGAGACCGGATGCCAGCACGAACACCTTGCGTCGCTTGAGCCGGTCCGCCAGGAATCCCACACCGATGGCCCCGATCGCGCCGGACGCGATGCCGCCGATTCCGAGGAGGGCCACCACGCCGCCGACCTCGCTGACCGGCAGTTCGAGACGAGCAGCGATGAAGTAGGTGGCGTATGTGGTGGTGAACGACAGGCCGAAGAAGAGAAGCGCTCGACCCAGCCAGTTCCAGGCGTAGTCCGGGGCCTTGCGGGGGTCGAACACCATCTGCGAGAGCACGTGCCCGAGAGACGTCTTCGTCGGGGGCTCCAGGCCCGGGACCTCACGCGCGAAGATCGCGAAGGCGATCACCCCGAGGAGAGCGATGAATCCCGGAACGAGGAAGAGCACCGTGAGCTCACCGGCGAACGACGAGACCAGCGCGACTCCGAAGATGGGTGCGACCATGTTGGCGAAGCCGTTGTACGCCGACACCCTCCCCCGCTGTTCCTCGGGGAGCCGGTCGCCGAGGAACGCGATGACCATGTTGGTCCCTGTCTGCCATCCCACCAGCGTGACGATCCACCCCACCACGACGATCGGCACAGAGGGAGCCACGGCCAGGGTGTAGAGCCCCGCAAGACCTGCGATGGCGCCACCGATCGCCCACGGACGGCGGCGGCCCAGTCGGCTTCTCGTCCGGTCTGAGAGCACTCCCACCAGCGGAGTCGCGATGACCGACGCGATGGCGCCCACACCCGTGATGAGCCCCAGGACGTCGACGCGCCCCGGCACGAGGATGTCGAGCTTCACCGTCAGCGAGAAGGCCATCGGGGTCACCACGGCCATCGAGGCGCCGAACGTGAGGAACACCAGAACCCAGATGACCCCGGCACGCAGGCGTGGTGGCGACGACGGCGCAGTCCCCTCAGCGGGATCCGGGATCGATGGTGCGACCGCCGCCGGCGACGGGAGCACGGTGGCGGCGATTCCTTCTGCCAGTGCGGGCAGATCTGCATCACCGGATGCGGGCGAGTTCTTCTCGCCGGACGTTGTGTTCACGACAATCCTCATCGATTGGTTGAATTTTGCGCTCTTGCGCAACTTTTGCGAATCTACTGAATCTCGCGGCTGAGCGCAACATCCGGATAGGGTGGCGTCATGCCCGCTGCCGTCGACTCGTCGAGATCCGAGGTCTCTCAGCCGGCCCCTCGTGGTCGGTACGCGAAATCCGAACAGGTCCAGGCCCGCATCGTGAGCGCGGCTGTCGAGACCTTCGCCTCCCACGGATTCCACGCCGCGACCTTCAAGGAGATCGCCCGCCGGGCCGGTGTGAGCGAGCGAGGGATCGTCTATCACTTCCCCACCAAGGAATCTCTGCTCGAGGCCGTGATGAACAGCCACCATCAGTGGCGCTCGGGCATCGTGCTGTCCGCCGCGGGCCTCGGCGCATTCGCGGCGGTGCTCGCCGTGGTCGAGGCGGACGCTCAGATGCCGAGTGTCGTCGAACTGCAGAGCATCCTCATCGGCGAGGCCACAGCCCGCGAGCACCCGGCGCACGATCACTACCGAATCCGCTATGCCGATCTCCGGACGTATGTGAGCGCTGCCTTCACCGCGGCCCTGGCGAACGGGGACGCCCGCGCCGAGATCGACGCCGACGATCTGGCGGCCGGACTCGTCGCGCTGCTCGACGGCCTTCAGGTGCAGTGGCTGTTCGACCGCGACGCGGTTCGGGTGGGGCGGACCGCCATCCTCACGCGCGAGGCGATGACCGAGGTGCGTCGACTGCGTGCGGAGTACCTCCTGGAGTCGACCTCGGCCCCCGTCGCTCGCCGCGACTCCTAGCCGCGCGCGACGCACGAGACGATCGCCCGTCGATCGTCTCGCCGGTCGCGCGCGGATATTGCGCAAGCTCATGGGCCTGAAGACCGATCCGTGACACGCTCGTCATGCCGTCTCACGCGCCCTCGACACCGTCGCCACAGGGCCGCTACGCCGCTGTAGACAGCTGGAAGGAATCCGTCATGTCCACGTTCCATGCCCGCTCATCGATCGCCGATGTGCTCGCCCAGGACGACGCACGCGCCGTCTTCGAGCGCGTCGCTCCCGAAGTGCTCGAGTCGCCGCTCGCGACGGACGGCATCTCCTTCCCCCTCGCGCGGGTGCTTCCGGTCATCCTGGAGCCTGGCGACCCGCGCGTCGACGAGTTGCTCTCAGCCGTCGCGGTGATCGAAGACCGCACCCCGCGCCCCGTCGAATCGGCACCCATCGAGCCACGGCACGACTACGAGCAGGATGACGTCGAGCGCGCGAGCGCATCCCTCGTCGTCCCGGACGATGCGGCACTGCACCGTCGCGCCGAGCTCGCACTCCTCGGCCCGGCGCACGGCAACCCGTTCGTGGACGTGGAGCTGCACGCGACGTTCCGGCAGGGCGACGAGCACGTGACCGTGGGGGGCTTCTACGACGGCGAGGGCCGCTACCTCGTCCGCTTCCTCCCCCCTGCCGCAGGAGAGTGGACGATCGAGACCTCGTCGACGGCGCGATCGCTCGACGGGCTGACCGCGACCCTCCAGGTCGCGGACTCCGATGAGCGGGGCCCGGTGTCCGTCTCCGACCAGTACGACTTCGCGTACGCAGACGGCACGCGCTATGTGCCGCTGGGGACGACGGCATACGTGTGGACCCTTCAGGACGAGGAGACTCAGGAGCAGACCCTGCAGTCGCTCACGGACGCCCCCTTCACCAAGCTGCGCATGGGCCTCTTCCCCAAGCACTTCGTCTACAACGCCAACGAGCCGGAACGCTTTCCCTTCCCGCGCGAGGGAGAGGGATGGGACACGACCCGCTTCGACCTGGACTACTTCCGTCACCTGGAGCACCGCATCGACCAGCTCGCCGCCCTCGGGATCGAAGCGGACCTCATCCTCTTCCACCCCTACGACCGCTGGGGCTTCGCCTCCCTGGGCGCGGCAGCCGACGACCGCTACGTGAGTTACGTCACGCGCCGGCTCTCCGGTTTCACGAACGTCTGGTGGTCGCTCGCCAACGAGTACGACCTGCTGCTGTCGAAGACCGTCGAGGACTGGGACCGGATCGCGAACGTCGTCCGAACCAACGACCCCGTGGGTCACCCCCTGTCGATCCACAACTGGGTCGATCTCTGGGACTATTCGTCGGACTGGGCCACGCACTGCAGCATTCAGAACGGCGACTCCCTGCACGGCAACGTGCGCGAGTGGCGACGCCGGTGGGGCAAGCCGGTGCTCGTCGACGAACTCGGCTACGAGGGAGACCTCGATCACGGCTGGGGGTTCCTCACCGCGGAGGAGGAGGTGCGGCGCGTGTGGGAGGTGGTGCTCGCCGGCGGCTACGCCACCCACGGTGAGACGTACTGGGCACCCGGTGACGTCGTGTTCTGGGCCAAGGGCGGACGGCTCCGGGGCGAGAGCCCGGCTCGACTGGCCTTCCTGCAGGAGATCGTCGCCGCCTCGCCGACCGGAACCCTGTCGCCGCTGCGCTCGGACTTCGACACGATGGTCGGCGGTGTCGACGGCGAGTACGTCGTCACCTACTTCGGCGCGGGGCAGCCCCACGCACGCACAGTGACCGTGCCTCCCGGCCGCTCGGCGCGCATCGACCTCATCGACACCTGGAACATGAGCGTCGAATCCGTCGAGGGTGTCCACACGGGCGCGGTGCGGGTCGACCTTCCCGCACGTCCGTACATGGCGATCCGCGTCACCGTCATCGATTGACGCGCAAGGGCTGACGGCCGCGCCGCCCGTCCCTGCAGGAACGCCCCGTGCCGCACCAGTCCCTGAAGGGGACGGGCAGCACGGGGCGTTCTCTCGTCATCCAGGGCGGTGGGCGGTGTACCTGACCGATTCGACGTGTGCGTCGGTCACCCCTGCGCCGAGTGCGAGCATCCGACCGGTGAATCCCGTCGCCACCTCTGTGGAGAGGTATCGCCCGTCGATCCTGGCGAGGTCGTGACGCCCCGCATCGTCGTCCACCGAGAGGATGATGTCGTCGGGTCCGCCATGCCCGAATTCACCGGGCTCCGGCAGCGGAGGCACGCTTTCGATCCGCAGCACCAATCGATGCTGAGACACCTCTCGCGACCCGAACACCTGTTGGAAAGCACCGACCTGCGCCTCGGCGCGAACGAGTGCCTCCTCGAAGTGCACGCCGTACCAGTGGGTGTCATCGAGTCGGATCAGGAAGCGACCGCCCCCGTCGACGACAGCCTCCGCCGCCCATCGATGATCGCGCACCCTCGTGCAGAGCAGAGCGACGCCCTGATCGGCATCCGGCGCGAGGACGATCCCGCTGGGGATCGCGTGCCGTGCGATCGACTCCGGCTCGCGAGAGGGCGTGACCCACCGATGGTGGAATCCGGGACCGGAGAAGTCATCGAAGAAGTCGGTGTCCGCGACCGGCACGTGGTACCGCTGCTCGTCGAAGACCGGCCACCCATCACGCCAGGTGATGCCCGCGAGGAACGTCTCGCGTCCGAGCACATGGAAGCCGGGGGTGAAGCCGCGCGGCCGAGTACCGAGGTACACAGCCGCCCACTCCCCCTCCGGCGTCTGCACGAGATCCGCATGTCCCGTGCTCTGCACCGGGTGCCCAGAGCTGCGATGGGTGAGGATCGGATTCGCGGGGCACGGCTCGAACGGACCCCACGGGTGCGGTGCTCGCGCAGCAGTGACGACGTGGCCGCGCTCGGTGCCGCCCTCGGCGAGCAGCATGTACCAGAGCTCGCCGATTCGGTAGAGGTGGGGTCCTTCGGCAGCGAACAGCCCGCTGCCCTGCCACACCGGATAGACGGGGCCGAGGTCTCCGGTGTCGAGATCGACCTGCGCCTGGAGGATTCCATGCTCCGCGGCAGGATCCATGGTGCGCCACGTCAGGAAGCAGACGTCACCGTCCCAGCAGAGATCAGGATCGATGCCGAGAGCGCCGGAGAGGAAGACCGGCTCGCTCCAGGGCCCTGCCGGGTCCGTCGCCCGTACCAGCACCTGGCCGGCTTCGAAGTCGTCGACGTTGGTCGTCACCAGCCAGAAGGTGCCGTCATGGTGCCTGAGCGTCGGAGCGTAGACGCCGCCGGACTCCGAGCCGGCCGCTGCACGGAACGGGGTGCGCCGCGTGAGCGCATGGCCGACCTGCTCCCAGGTGACGAGGTCACGGCTGTGCCAGATCGGGACGCCCGGGAAGTACTCGAAACTGGAGGTCGCCAGGTAGTAGTCATCGCCGACACGACAGATGGAGGGGTCAGGGTAGAACCCCGAGATGACCGGCTGTTCCGCTCCGGATGCGACGGGGGCGTCTTCATCGGACATGTCAGTCGATGCCACCGCGACCCGTCACTCTTCGCCGGGACGCCGGGTGAACGGAGCTCTCTGCTCCTCCCGCACGACTCGCACAGCATCGGTACCGCCGATGGGTGCACCGGGGAGGACGACATCCGGCACGACCCCGGAGGCCGCGAGGTCCCGCTCTCGCCGCTCGAGCACCTCGGCGCTGATCACCTTGATCTGGCCTTCGAGCCGGTGATAGTAGAGCGCGATGACGCCGACCACCACGGCGAAGATCGCCGGGATCCAGCTGTTCAGGGCGATGATGCTCTGCGTGGCCGCGGGACTCTGGGTGTCAGCGGTCCCGTCGTATCCCGAGACGGCCAGGACGACGCCGGCGATGCCCGCCGCGATCGCCGCACCCACCGTCGAGGCGAAGGAGTTCAGCGCACCTCCGACGCTCTCGAGCCGGCGGTTGCCCTTCCACTCGTTGTAGGTGGCGTTGTCGATGATGAGGATGGGCGCCAGGAAGTTGACCGGAAGCGCGGCCAGAGCGGTGAGCACCGAGGAGATCATGATCAGCGCGATGTTGTCGCCGGCGAACATCAGGATCATGAAGCCGCCCGCCCCGATGAAACTCGAGATGGCGATCATCCGAGAGACCGAGACCTTGCGGATGAGTGCCGGGAAGAAGATCATCACGGGGATCAGGGCGACGAACGAGACGGCCACGATGCCCTGCAGCGCGAGATCCCCCACGATGTAGCGGAAGTAGTACGACAGCGCGATGTTGGCGGCGTAGATGCCGACGACGAAGGACATCGCCGACAGCACCCAGATGTACGGGTTCGTGCGCAGGACCAGGAAGATGTCGCTCATGCGCAGGCGCTCTGTCGAGATCTCGGCGGCGTCCGGAGATTCCTTGAAGATCCAGAATCGCACCATCCCCAGGATCGCGAACGGTACGGCGACGCAGACGGAGACCAGCGACCACGCACCCGGGTCCTTGCCCGCCGCGCTCACGGCGATGGGCAGGCCGACCGTGATGAAGATCGCGGCGAGAACCGTGATCAGTCCGGTCTTCGCCGCCACGTCGCTGTACTGCTCACGGCGGGGGAACACGCGGGCTGTGTACAGGGCGACGTTGGCGTTGTACAGCGGCATGAACAGCGCGGTGAGGAGCGTGTAGCTCGCGAACACCCAGATGTACTTGCCGACCTCGCCGAGGCCACCGGGCACGGAGAACATGAAGATCGTCGTCACCCAGCACAGGATGATGACGAGATCGAAGGGGCGCGCCTTGCCGAAGCGCGTCTCGGGCGCACGGTCGATGAGATAGCCGCTCAACAGTGCGCCGATCGCGTCCACCACCTTGGCCACCACGAGCAGACCTCCGACGATCGCCGGGTTCAGAGCCAGCGTGTCGGTGGCGTAGATCGTGAAGTACCCGGTGAGCACGATCAGGGCATTCATCGAGAACGAGTGCGTCGACCAGGGGATCACCTTCCAGATCGACACACCCTCCGCGCGGGCCGCCTTCTTCGCGGCCGCCTTCTCCGACTTCGCAGCCGCCTTCTCGGGCACAGGGCGCTTCGCACGCGGCGGAGCTTCATTCGTTGACGCCATCGTCGTTCTTCCTGTCTGCCGCTGCATCGCGGGATCGGGTGTGTCGAGCTCTCGGGCTCGGAATATGAAAACGGTATGCTGTGCCGGTTTCGGCGTCAAGCGTTCTTTTGCGCAACAGTCGAAATCGCGACCGTCGCGATCGCGTGCGCCGACTTACGCGGAGACGACCACGCGTGCCCGCGCCACGTTCTGCACGCGCGCATGAGCGCTGTCGCGGTCGCCGCCGCTCTGCGCGGCGACCCTCGCGGAGAGGAAGTACGTTCCCGGCTCGTCGAATGTCACCTCGCGCTCGACGACCACGCGCCGTGCGGGATCGACGACTGCAGGCCGCTCGGCGAGGACGCTGCCGTCGCGACCCGTCGTGATGTCGGTGATGTCGACCACGAGCCCCTCGACCGCGACCGCCTCGACGCGAAGGGCCACCGGTTCGCCCGCGCGCACCTCGGCCCGCTCCCCTCCGTTCACGGTCACGGCGACGGTGGGCTGCACGCCACCACGATCTGTCGCCGACGGCGGCACGATGACCTGCCCGTCCACCACCTCATACGTCGTCGTAGGCGACGGCTCGATTCCCTGCTCGACCCAGGCACTGAGCTGTCGGAGTGCGGTCTCCAGGGCCCCGAGGTACGGCACCGTATGACCGGGGAACTCCTGGGGCCCCTCGTCGCCGTGGAGAGCATTGTCGATGAACCAGACCCGCAGCCGCTCGTCGACGGCGGCGCCTCCGAGCCGCGAGCGGACCAGCTCGCGGTACCAGTCGGCCTGCCACGGGAACGCCTCGCGATCGAGCAGCGCCTCCACGACGATCACCTTGCCTCGGATGTCGCCCGTCATCTCGGTTCCGGTGGCACCGCGGCTCATCAGCGGACCGAGCAGAAGGGGCCGCTGCGGGAACAGCGGCTCGCCCTGCGCGTCGCGGAACTGATCCCAGACCGCGAACTCGGCGCCCGGGACCTGATGGCGATGGTAGGTCTGCACCGCGAGGAAGTTCGAGTTGTCGAGCACGACGTCGTCACCCACCGCGAACCCGTCAGGGATCCCGCCATCCCACCCCTCGACGATGGCAAGGTCGCCCTCGACACCGGACAGCCGGATCACCTGCCCCGCGGCGGCGCCGCTCACGACCTGCAGCTCCGCCCCGAGGATCCACCCGTCGTGCTGCTCGGCGAGGCGCACCGCCCGCACCCGCACCGGGTGCGCGGCGGCCGCATGCTTGAAGGACTCATCGACTCCGCCCGATTCCGGGGCACCGTCCGCATCCTCCGCATCCGTGAGGAACTCGGCCACGGTGGTGCGCAGCTGGACCCGGTCGCGATGGATCGAGGCCTGGGGGTCTGCGCCGAGATACCCGTCGACCGTCCAGAAATCGGTGGTGTAGGTGGGGTCCGCCGCGATCACCCCCGGGTACAGCGCACTGAAGCCGTGCAGATCCATGGTCTTCCACCCGAACCACGAACGCGGGGGGAATCCCATGCGGGTGACCTCCTCGAACGCCGCCCTCTCCTCATCGGTGAGGTCGAGCGAAGACGGGTCGCCGCCGGCATCGTAGGCATCGGCGATGTCGTCGAGGCGGTGTCGCAGGATGCGCAGAGCGTGCATCCGGGCGCTGAACACGTTCGGGATCGCCATCGAGCTGCCGATGACATGGGGGGCGAAACCGTCCCAGACGCCGATCGTGTTCTCGGCGGATCCGATCGTGCGATATCCCCCACCGCTCCCCCCGTAGAGGTATCCGTACGCCCGTAGATCGCCGAAGACCTCTCGCAGGATCACGCGAGAGAACTGAGCCGCAGCGGCGTTGGCCCGGTACGCGGCGATCGTCGGATCGATTCCGGAGAACGGATTGCCCGCGGATGCGCCCCCACCGTTCGTCTCGAGGAAGGCGGCACCGCTCGCGTGCGCGAAGGCGATCTTGTTGTACTCCCGCGGAACGGTCGGCCCCAGGTTCTCGCTCTGCGGGAACGGGGTGACGTGCTGGAAGAACCTGCCGTCGTACTGCTCCGGAGAAGGGAGGTAGAGCGAGAAGAGCGTCTCGGTGCCGCGGAAACCTCCGTGGATGTAGCGATGCGGCACGGGCAGACTGCGCTGCTCGTCCTCGTCGATGAAGGGCTCGCGGAAGAGATCGTCGTCGATCTCGAACGGAAGCGCAGCCTCCACGAGCGAGATCGTGTCGGTCTGGGGGTCGACGGAGGGAAGGTTCACGCGTGCCTCGCTTTCAGCGGATCTCGGGAGGAGAGGGCGAACGCGACGCCGCGTGCCGACCGGACTCATCTCCGATGCCCGCTCCCGTAAAAACAGCATGCCATGCGGTTTTGGTTGGCGCAACGGGAAAACGACATATCCTTCTGTACATGGCAGCCAGAGGACCCTACGCCAAGGGACGAGCGAAGCGTGCGGAGATCCTCGATGCGGCGATCGACGTCATCGCCCGAGATGGATACTCCGGTGCCACCGTCCGACAGCTCGGCGAGTCGGTGGGGCTCAGCCAGAACGGCCTGCTGCACTACTTCGGCTCCAAGGATGCTCTGTTCACCCGCATCCTCGAGCATCACGACGAGCGCAGCGCTGCAGTGATCGACCCCGAACACACCGACTTCGCATCCGACCTCGTCGAACGCATCCTCAGCGCGATCGACATCGAGACCGCCTCTCCCGGAATGACTCAGCTCACGCTGAGACTCAGCGGCGAGGCGACAGAGCCCTCCCACACCGCGCACGAGTTCTTCCGGTTCCGTTATGAGGCGATACGCGCCATCGTGCGCGATGCGGTGAAGCGCCTGCAGGAGACGGATCGACTCGCGAGCGATGCGGACCCCGACGCGATCGCAGCCCTGGTCTACGCCAGCTGGGACGGGCTGCGCACGCAGTGGATGTACGACCCCGACATCGACGTACGCAAGAACATGACCTATCTGCTCGAGCGCCTGGGACTCATCCCGCGATAGCGGGACCGCGCAGAACCGACGGTCACCGGGCGACGACGAGCTCGGCCGCGGGCACCGCCTCGGAGTCGGACACCGCCCTGCTCGCCGGGATGCATGCGGCCAGCACCGCCGCCAGCAGAGAGACGCCGGCGCCGATCACCAGCGCGACGCGGAACCCCTCCTCCGACGGGACAGCCACGCCACCGAGCGGGATGGCCATCTGAGCGAGCACGACGCCGATCACCGCGGCGCCGATCGTGGTCCCCAGGGAACGCATGAGCGTGTTGAACCCGTTCGCCGCGGCCGTCTCACTGCGCGGCACGACGCCCATGATGAGCGCGGGCATGGCGCCGTAGGCGAGAGCGACTCCGCTGTTGATGACGATCCCCGTGACGAGCAGGCCCCACGTGCTTCCCATGCCGAGGAGGGCGACGCCGTACCCGACTGCAAGGATCCCCGTTCCCACGACGAGGGTGAACTTCGGACCACGGGCGTCCGTCATACGCCCGCCCACGGGTGAGAGCAGCAGCATCATGAGGCCGGCGGGCGCCATCCAGAGGCCCGCCGCCAGCACGGACTGACCGAGTCCGTACCCGGTGGCCGCGGGCAGCTGCAGCACCTGAGGCATCACGAGCATGCTCGAGTACATGCCGAAGCCGACGAAGATCGACGCGATGTTCGTCAGGAGCACCCGCGGACGCACGGTGGTGCGGAGGTCGACGAGGGGATCCGTGGTGCGGGTCTCCCAGAGTCCCCAGAGGGCGAAGGCGATCAGCGCGCTGCCGAGCAGGCCGAGCGTGGGCCACGAGCCCCAGCCCCACTCGGAGCCCTTCGAGATGGCGAGGATCATCGCGATCAGGCCGATCGCCAGTCCGACGGCGCCGACGCCGTCGAAGCGCTGCCCCCTCGCCCCGGGAGCAAGCACGGGCACGAAGAACCACACTGCGACCGCGACGAGGCCGGTGATCACGGAGCCTGCCCAGAACAGCACCCGCCAGTCCGCGAATTCGACGACGGCCGCCGAGAGGGGCATGCCGATCGCACCGCCGACCCCGAGCGTCGCGCTCACGGTCGCGATGGCCGAGGACAGCCTGTCGGCCGGGACGACGTCGCGGAGAAGCGCGATCCCCAGGGGCACCATGCCCGACCCGACGCCCTGGAGCGCACGGCCGACGATCATGATCTCGACCGTGGGCGCGAGCGCACAGACGACACCGCCGAGCATCAGCGGGATCGACAGGAGGAGGATCATCCGGCGCTTGCCGAACAGATCACCCAGCCGACCCGAGATCGGCACCGCGACGGCCGCGGCGAGCAGCGTCGCCGTGACGATCCACGCCGTGTTCGCCGAAGACGTGGAGAAGATCACCGGGAACTGGGCGATCAGTGGAGTCACCATCGTCTGGGTGATCGATGCGGCGATGCCGGCGAAGGCCAGCACTGCGACGATCAGCCCCGGTCGGTGAGTGCGGGTGAGCGCGGGCATGGGGACTCCCTCAGAGATGACACGCACCATGCACTCGGTGTGCATGATGCATATGTACTATACACATCGGGAGATAGACTGGAGGTGCCGAGGAGGAGAAGCATGGAACGTCGAATCGCCGACATCGAATACGAGCAGACGATGCAGAGCCGCTACGCCATCGCACAGCGTCAACGCAGAAGCCATGACGAGCTCGAGCGCAGCGCCTACCTTCTCCTGAGCCGCATCGACGCCGAGGGTCCGAAATCGATCGGGGAGCTCAGCGACATCTTCCATCTGGACCTGTCCACCGTTCAACGGCAGACGGGGTCGGCCATGCGCGCGGGCCTCCTCGAGCGCGTGGCCGATCCGGACGGCGGGATCGCGCGCAAGTTCCGCATCACCCCGGAGGGCCGAGAACGACTCACGGCCGTTCGCAGCCGCTCGATCACCGCCCTCGGCAGCATCCTCGCCGACTGGACGGATGCGGAGGTGTCGATGTTCGCCGACATGCTGCACCGCTTCACACTCGACACCGAGAAGTACGTCTCCCGGCCTGCCGCGCGCTCCCGCGTCATCGACGAGTCCTGACGGGCGACGGCGACTCGTCTCCCTCTCGGAGATCCGAACCGCGTACCAGAGATGCACCACTCCCCACCCCGGATACGGAAAAACCCCCGATTTCTCGGGGGCTTCCATGGCGGTGACGGTGGGATTTGAACCCACGGTAGGGGGTTACCCTACACAACTTTTCGAGAGTTGCACCTTCGGCCGCTCGGACACGTCACCGCGGACTAGCTTACGACACCACGGGCCGCCGCGCGAATCGAGCGTCGCCGCGGGCCCCGCCCCGGCCGCGCACTCGTACCCGATTTTCCCCGGGCGTCCGCCGAACACCGCACGCAGCTCGCTGGTTAGGATGGCCTAAGGCATGCACGACGGAGGGGACGCACATGGGCTTCATCACATCGGAGGCGCTGGCAGAGACCGGATACGTCGTCCTCGACGACCATGACCAGGCATCCGACCCCGCCGAATGGCTCGATCTCGAGTACATCGGCTGGCGATCCTCCGGCGTCACCCGCTTCGCCCCTCTCGCGAGCTACGCCGGCCAGATCGAGTGCAACGGCTTCTGGAACCACACCCCGCCCCGCACCGACAAGGACGGCGTGTGGGTCGAGTCGCAGGTCGCGATCGCGCCGACCCTGCAGCGTCGCGCGCTCGAGCCGGGAGCGGGCGTCGGCCGCTGCCGGGTCATCGAACTGCAGCCGAACGAGTACGCGGATGCCGTCTACAACCTGCACCAGGACGACAACAACCGCCTCAACGACGACGGCACCGGGTGGGTCGTGCGCGGCTACTACAACCTCTCCGATGACTCCGATTCACTGCTGCTGCTGCGCTCCGACCGGTTCGACCCGGCGACCGAGATCCGCCTGCCGCTGCGCGAGGGGTCGCGCATCATCGTCGACACCCAGCGCTTCTGGCACGCGGTCTGGCACCGGGGCGTCGCGCCGCGGTATGCGCTGATCACCTCGTGGACCTCGGGCCCCGAGCTCGACGCCTACATCGAGGCCAACCACGGCGACCCGCACCCGGCGACCGTCGACCTCGACCCCCAGCTCGTCGATGACGCGCAGGTCGAACTGCATCGCCGCATCGAAGAGCGCCGCCGCGTCTTCGAAGCTCAGGGCATCGTCATGGAGCCGCGCGCCGACCTCAGCGTCTGACGGGTCCGGCACCACCCCACCGCACCGCACCTCACCGCACCGCACCCAACTTCGGAATCCCGACCGCGACACGTCTCGGGGTGGACGACGGATGCCGCGGCGTGGCGTCCCCGACATCCGCAGCTGTGCCCGGCATCCGCCCCGACCCGACCAGACTCGACTCGACTCGACTCGACTACGAGACCGTCCGCCCGGCCTCGAGGCGGACGACCCGGTCGACGGTTCCCGCCGGCGGGGCCACGTGCGAGATGAGCAGCACCGACTGGTCGCCGGTCGCGCCGAGCAGGTCTCGCAGCAGAGCATCGGATGCGTCGGGGTCGACTCCCGCCGTCGGCTCGTCGAGCACGAGCACGGGAAAACCGCGCAGCAGCGCGCGAGCCAGGGCGATGCGCTGCGCCTGCCCGCCCGAGACGAGTCCGCCGCGGTCGCCGACCCGGGCATCGAGACCACCGCGCTCGCGCACCCACTCCCCCAGTCCGACGCGATCCAGCACGGCGAGAAGCTCGTCATCGCTCGCGGTGTCGCGAGCGAACAGCAGGTTCTGGCGGATGTCCTCGTCGAACAGCTGCGGACTCTGCTCGCACAGTCCGATCGTGCGCCGCAGGGCGGGACCCGACAGTGCACCGGCGTCGAGCTCGCCCACCCGGTACTCGCCGTCGACCCGCAGGAACCCCACGAGCGCCGCCGCGAGGGAGCTCTTTCCCGCACCGCTCGGGCCCGACACGAGCACCCGCTCGCCGGGCCGCACGTCGAGATCCACACCGTTCAGCGCCACCGAGCCTCCCGGCCAATGCGCTCCGACTCCGCGCAGGTGCAGCGCGGGCACCCCGGCGATCGCGACGTCGTCGCCCTCGTCCGATCGCAGCTCGGCCGGCATCTCGGAGGGCAGCACGTCGACGATGCGCTCGGCGCTCGATCGCACGCTCCGCCACGACGACGCGGCGATCGGCACCGCACCGAACACCTCGAACACGACCATGGGCACGAGCACCGCGACCGCGAGCCAGGGACCGTCGATCGCTCCCGTGGTGAGTCCGGGGGCGGCGACCGCGAGAGCCCACACCGACGCGGCTCCGGCGACCGCCGACACGATGCCGGCCGCGATCGCCTGCGCGAGCGACGCCCGGCTGACGGCACGGCGCAGCGCGGCATCGGCCACCGCCACGCGCTCGCGTGCCTGCGCCTCGGCACCGTAGGCGAGCAGCACATCGAGCCCGCCGAAGTAGTCGGTGAGCGCCGCGGAGAGGTCACCGCGGCGCTGCGAGACGGCCGCCTCGGCGCGGGATCCGAACACCCAGCCGAGTCCGACCGCCGCGGCGGCGGCGATCACCAGGCAGGCGGCGAGGGTCAGGGCGGCGGGCACCGAGACGAACGCGAGGAATCCGACCGCTCCGAGCGCCACGAGTCCCGACACCGCGAGCGGCTGCACGACTCGCAGCGGCAGGTTCTGCAGGTTCTCGACATCGTCGACCAGGGCCGAGAGCACACGGCCGTGATCGGTGCGGCCGAGCCCGGCGGGCGACAGCGGGGTCAGACGGCGCACCATGTCGGCGCGGGTGGATGCGAGCTGCCGCAGCGCCGCATCATGTCCGCTCAGACGCTCGAGGTACCGGGTGACGGCGCGCGTCACCGCGAAGAAGCGCACACCCACGACCGCCACCGACAGCGGCACGAGCGAGTCGACGATGGATGCGCTCACGATCAGCCATCCGCTGACGGCGAGCAGGCTCACAGCGGCGCCCGCCGAGAGGAAGCCCCAGACGGCTCCCGGCAGGAAGCTCCGCAGCGGCGGCTGTGCGAGACGGAGTATGCCGCGCACGCGGGCCGCCCTGCTCATGGCGCTCATACGCTCACCCCCAGCTCGACGACCTGATCGGCGATGTCGCGCGCCGTGCGGCGGTGCGACACGAGCAGGATCGTCGCCCCGGCATCCGCCCGCGCGCGCAGCGAGCGCCAGAGCCTCTGTTCGGTCTCGGGGTCGAGCGCACTCGACGGCTCGTCGAGGGCGAGAACCGCGTCGGGATGCGTGGACTGCCGATACAGCGCCCGCGCCACCGCGACGCGCTGCGCCTGTCCGCCCGAGAGGCCGCTCCCCTGCACACCCAGCTCGAGCGCCGGATCGAGGTCGTTCGCACACGCGTCGTCGAGCGCCCGACGGATGCCGTCGGCGTCGGGGGCGTCATCGCCCAGTGCCACGTTGTCGCTGAGCGTGCCGCGACTCAGCTGGGGCCGCTGGCCGCTCCAGGCCAGCCACTGCGCGGGCGAGAGGCCACGCACATCGACGTCGCCCCACGTGGCCGCGCCCTCGAAGGCGACCGCACCGCGCAGGGCCGCGAGCAGACTCGACTTGCCCGCACCGCTCGGACCCTCGATCAGGGTGATGGTTCCGGGGGCGGCGGCGAACGAGACCGGCGGCAGATCGCGCACCCGCAGATCGGCGACGACCAGGGCTCGCACGTTCGGGGTTCGCGCTTCCGCAGGAACATCAGCCCCCTGAGCGTCGGCCTCCCGAGCGCCCGCCTCCCGCGCCCCGGCCTCCTGAGCACCCGCCTCGTCGAGCACGTCGAACACGTCCTCCGTGGCGGCGACGCCCTCGGCGGCGGCGTGGAACTGCACGCCGACCTGCCGGATCGGCAGGAACGCCTCGGGGGCGAGCAGCAGCACGAACAGCCCCACCTCGAGCGACAGGTCGCCCGACAGCAGGCGGAATCCGATCGCGACGGCGATCAGCGCCACGGCGATCGAGGCCAGCAGCTCCATCGAGAACCCCGACAGGAACGAGAACCGCAGCACCTTCATCGTCTCGCGGCGGTACTCGTCGGCCGTGTGCTCGATCTGCGCGGCGGCGCGGCGCTCGCGTCCGAACAGCCGCAGGGTCGACAGCCCCTGCACGGTGTCGGCGAAGCGCGCGGCGAGGCGCTGCAGCGTCTGCCACTGCCTGCGCTGCACGGTGCGCGTGGCGATGCCGATCAGGATCAGGAAGAGCGGGATCAGCGGCAGCGTGATGACCGCGGTGAGCCCGCTCGGCCAGTCCTGCCACCACATGACCGCCACGAGCACGGGGGTCGCGACCACGGTCAGCACGAGCTGCGGGATGTAGCGGGCGAAGTAGGCGTCGAGCGCTTCGAGGCCGTGGCCTGCGGTCAGGGCGAGCTCCGCTCTGTTGCGCTGCGCGAGCCAGCCCGGCCCGAGCCTGCCGACCGCCGCGATCAGCGCGGCGCGCAGCTGGAGTCCGGTCCTGGCCGCGGCACGCATGCCCGCGGCATCCGAGGCGGCGATGAGCGCACCGCGCACCGCGGCGAGGGCCAGCAGCCAGAGCAGCGTCGTCGTGACGTCGCGTCCGGCGAGCGCCCCGGTGACGGCATCGGTCAGCATCCACGCGAAGGCGATCGTGACCGCCGTCTGCGCGACGCCGATCACGCCCGAGAGCAGCAGGAATCCCCGCGCCGCGCTCGCATAGCGGATCAGGCGGATGTCGACGGGCTTCACGTGTCCGCTCCCCGATCAGGGACGCGGCACGAAGGGCGAGCCGAGCAGAAGACGACTCTCACGCGTGGGCCGGAGCTCCCTCGATCGAGCTGCGGGTGACGCGCTTGCGGAAGATCCAATACGTCCACGTCTGGTACGCGAGCACGAGCGGCAGGGCGATCAGGGCGGTCCAACTCATGATCGTCAGCGTATACGGCGTGCTCGACGCGTTCTCGATCGTGAGGCTGAACGTCGGGTCGATCGTCGACGGCATGACGTACGGGAACAGCGCCGCGAACAGCATCACCACGGCGGATGCCACGGTGCCGGCGCCGAACGTGAATGCCCAGCCGTCGAGTCGACGCAGCGACGCGACGATCGCCGCGATCAGCGCCAGAGCCGCCACCAGCCCGCAGGCGATCACGAAGTACAGCAACGGTGCCTCGCGTCCGGCGGCCATCATGACGGTCCACCCGACGGTGACGGCGGCGGCGAGCACGGTCGGCACGGCCGCGAGCTTCACGAGGCGACGAGCATCCTCGTGCACCTGACCGTCGGTCTTGAGCGCCACGAACAGCACGCCGTGCAGGAAGAACAGCAGCAGCGTGGTGACGCCGACCAGCAGCGAGTACGGGTTCAGCAGCGCGAAGAAGCCGCCCACGTAGATGTGGTTCTCGTCGATCGCGACGCCCTGCACGATGTTGCCGAAGGCGACGCCCCAGAGGAACGCGGGCACGGCGGAGCCGATCACGATCATCCGGTCGAAGCCGCGCTTCCACTTCGCCGACTCCCGCTGATGCCGGTACTCGAACGACACCCCGCGCAGGATCAGCGCGAGCAGGATCAGCAGCAGCGGCAGGTAGAAGCCGCTGAACAGCGTCGCGTACCACTCGGGGAACGACGCGAACAGGCACGCACCGGCGACGATGACCCAGGTCTCGTTGAGATCCCAGATGGGACCGATCGTGTTGATGACCTGGCGTCGCGAGACGTCGTTCCTGCCGAGGAACGGCAGCGACATGCCCACGCCGAAGTCGAATCCGTCGAGCACGAAGTAGCCGACGAAGAGGAAGGCGACGATCCAGAACCACATGTATTCCATGACTGCTCCCTCTCTCAGTACACGACGGACGGCAGCTGGGCCGTCTCCTCGTGGGGCTGCTCTTCGGTGTCGGGGCCCTTCTGGGCGGCCCTGATGATCAGGCGGATCTCGACCACGGCGAGGGCGGCGTAGATCGCGGTGAAGGCGATCAGCGAGATGAGCACCTCGACGCCGCTCACCCCCGGTGAGACGCCGTCCTGCGTGGTCATGAGCCCGAAGACGATCCAGGGCTGTCTGCCCATCTCGGTGAAGACCCAGCCCATGATGTTGGCGACGAGCGCCAGCGGGAACGACCAGATCGCGAGCTTCCACATCCACGGAGCCGGCGGGTTCTTGGCGCCCTTGCGGGTGACCCAGAGTCCCACGACAGCCACGAGGGCTGCGGCCATGCCGAGGCCGATCATCCAGCGGAACGCCCAGTACGTGACCCACAGGATCGGGGCGAACTCGGTGAGGCCGGTGTCGGCGAAGGTCGTGGCGTATTCGGCGTTCAGGTCGTTGATGCCGTGCACGCAGGCGTCGAACGTGTGCGTCGACAGCAGCGACAGCAGGTAGGGCACGCGGATCGAGAACAGCTCGGAGCTGCCGTCCGGCGTGCCGAGGGTGAAGATGCTGAAGGAGGCGTCCGCGCCGCAGACCGTGTTGAAGGTGGCCTCGGCGGCCGCCATCTTCATGGGCTGGGCGGCGTACATCGCCAGGCCCAGCTGGTCACCCGTGAGCACGACGCCGGCGGTCGAGACGATCATCGCCCACAGGCCGAACTTCAGCGAGATGCGCATGGTGTCGAAGTGCTGGCCGCGGGCGAGGTGCCAGGCCGACACCGAGATCACGACACCCGCGGCGAACATCAGCGCGCCGAAGATCGTGTGCGGGAAGGCCGCGAGCGCGACGGGGTTCGTCAGCAGCGCCCAGAAGTCGGTGAGCTCGGCGCGGTTGGTCTCGGGGTTGAAGACGTATCCGACCGGGTTCTGCATGAAGGCGTTCGCGGCGATGATGAAGTACGCCGACAGGATGCTGCCGATCGAGACGCACCAGATCGTGGCGAGGTGCAGCTTCTGCGGGAGCTTGTCCCAGCCGAAGATCCACAGGCCGATGAACGTCGCCTCGAAGAAGAACGCGAGCAGTCCCTCGAACGCGAGCGGGGCGCCGAAGACGTCGCCGACGAAGCGCGAGTAGTCCGACCAGTTCATGCCGAACTGGAACTCCTGCACGATGCCCGTCACGACGCCCATGGCGAAGTTGATGAGGAAGATCTTGCCGAAGAACCGCGTGAGGTGCAGGTACTGCACCTTGCCGGTGCGCACCCACGCGGTCTGGAAGATCGCGGCGACCAGCGCCATGCCGATCGTGAGCGGCACGAACAGGTAGTGGTAGACGGTCGTCAGACCGAACTGCCATCGAGACAGGACCAGCGGGTCGAGCCATTCCATGAGCCACTCCTTCTTCCGTGCCCTGGTACTTCTGTGCGCCGTGCGCCACGCTAGCGACGGGCCCGCCGCCCCCGTGGGGCCGCAGACCGTGAATAAGTCAGATGCTCGCCTAGGCGGCGGTCATCTCCGTCAGGCGCAGCTGTACAACGCAGTCCGCCGGGAGGGCGGAGGCGCGCACGGCCTCGGCAGCGAGCGGCCCACCGGCTTCGGTGAGCACCCCCTGCATGAGACCGAGGTGCACGGAGCACAGCATCGGACGGTCTTCGGCGCGACCCGCGGCATGCGGGCACGGGCTGAGATCGACGGTGAGCTGCTCGTCATCGACGACGGGCTCGAAGCCGCTCTCCTCCAAGTGTTCGATCAGGGCGTCCAGCTGGTAGGTCGCGTCGCGGCCCAGAGCGGATGCGGATGCGGGAAGCACGCGGCGCAGGAGATCGCCGCGCTCGGCGGCGGCCTTGGCCTTGTCGCGAGCGATGGGGCTGGAGGCGTCGCTGGTTCCGGTCGCGGCGCTGTACAGGGTGCGCGGCCGCCCGCGGGTGGTGCGGTGCTCGCTGGCCTGGATGACGTAGCCGCCCTCGATCAGGCGCTGCAGGTGCTCGCGCACCGTGTTGGGGTGGAGCCCGGTGGCCTCGCACAGCTCGCCGATCGTGCGCTCGGAACGCGGCTGTCCGCTGCCGGTCTGTCCGGCGCCGCCCTCGAACAGCGCGTGCAGTATCCGCACGCGCGAGAAGCTCGAGATCGGCCCGCAGACGGGCCCGCCGTTGGCCATGAACCCAGTATCCCGTTGTGCCACCGCCGACGGGAGGGGTTCGGCCGTGAATAATGCGCCACGCAATAGGGATGTCGGATACCGGCGATAGCCTGGCTGCATGGCCACCCGCAAACCCGCTCCCCCTGCCTATGTCTGCACGGAATGCGGATGGACGACCGCCAAGTGGGTGGGTCGGTGCGGTGAATGCCAGCAGTGGGGAACCGTGCAGGAGCAGAGCGCGCAGACCGGCATCCTGAGCCGCGTCACCGCCCTCGCGCCGACGGCCGACCGTGCCGCGCGGCCGATCACGCAGATCACCACGCGCGACGCGCCTCGGCGCACGAGCGGGGTCGGCGAGTTCGACCGGGTGCTTGGCGGCGGCATCGTGCCCGGCGCCGCGATCCTGCTCAGCGGCGAGCCGGGCGTCGGCAAGTCGACGCTGCTGCTCGAGGTGGCGGCGCAGGCCGCGCGAGGCGGCCGACGCGTGCTCTATGCGAGCGCCGAGGAATCCCCCGGGCAGGTGCGTCTGCGCGCCGAGCGCACCGGGGCGCTGCACGACGAGCTCTACCTCGCGAGCGAGACCGACCTCGCGACGATCCTCGGCCACATCGACGCGGTGCAGCCTCAGCTCGTCATCGTCGACTCGGTGCAGACCGTCTCGTCGTCGCTCATCGACGGCGCGGCCGGTCAGCCGAGCCAGGTGCGCGAGGTCGCGGCCACGCTGATCCGGGTCGCGAAGGACCGCGGGCTGCCGATCATCATCGTCGGCCATGTGACCAAAGACGGTCAGGTCGCGGGGCCGCGCGTGCTCGAGCACCTGGTCGACGTGGTCTGCCACTTCGAGGGCGACCGGCAGACCTCGCTGCGCTTCATCCGCGCGCTCAAGAACCGCTTCGGGCCGACAGACGAGGTCGGATGCTTCGAGATGACCGGCGACGGCATCGCCGAGGTGCCCGATCCCTCGGGCCTCTTCCTCTCGCAGGGCGAGACCGAGCCAGGCACCTGCGTCGCCATCTCGCTCGAGGGCCGGCGCGCTCTGCCGGTCGAGGTGCAGGCGCTCACGATCGACACCGCCGCACCGAACCCGCGCCGCGTCGTGCACGGACTCGACGCGTCACGCGTGGCCATGGTGCTCGCGATCCTCGAACGACGCGCGGGCATCAAGACGAGCAACCTCGACGTGTACGTGTCGACGGTCGGCGGCGTGCGCTTCACCGAGCCTGCGGCCGATCTGGCGATCGCGGTCGCCGTCGCCGGCTCCATCCAGCAGATCCGGGTTCCGCGCACCGTCGCCGCAGTCGGCGAGCTCAGCCTGGCCGGAGAGATCCGCCCCGTGACGCAGTCGGCGCAGCGCCGATCCGAGGCCTCGCGCCTCGGCTACGAGCAGGTCGTCGACGACCGATCCAAGACGCTGCGGGCGGCGCTGAACGATGTCCGCGCCCGCAACACGTCGCGGCGACCCGAACGCGACATCCCGCCCTTCTGAGCAGCGGCAGGGTCAGGCGTCGAGCGCCTTGAGGATCTCCTCGGGTGAGGCCTGCATGGGGTGCGGCCCCGCGATGTCGAGGAACACGGTCGTGATCGGATGCGTGGCGAGGAACTTCCGCAGCCACTCCGCGGTGTAGATGCCGACGCCCGGGGGCAGGTTCTCGGGCTTGTTCTTCGCATCGCTGAACAGCAGCAGCGCGAGGTCGCCGGAGTTCGGGTCGCGGTACGTCCACACCTCGCCGCTGTCGAGCGGGTTGTCGCGCGCGCCGGGCTTGATCAGCGGCACGACGGTGGTGCCGTGACGCAGCGCCAGAGCGACCGCGGCGATGTCCTGCTTCTCGAGGGCCTGAGCGAGAGCATCCGACCGGAAGTCCTCGGGTGCGGGCTTGTTCTTGCCGGACTTCGCCTTCTTCGCTGCCATGAGTCCAGCTTATTCACGGTGCGGGCATCGCCGCTCTCCCGGGCCGGAAGCGCCGTCGCGGAAAAGAGTGGGGCCCTCTCGAGTGTCCATTGGGGATGGGAGCAGTCGAAAGGGCCCGCGGGGCTCTCGAGCGGCATGTCGAAGCGCTGGGGACGCTATGAGTCGACGCCACTGGGGATGGCATGCGCCGCAGAGTTCAAGAGAACCATCTCTATGGTATCCCAAAGAAGGAGTGGTGTCAGCACCGGTCGGGCGCGGGCGCCGACGCGGGCCCGGTCAGTACAGCAGGATCTGCGCGGTGGTCGCCGCGGGGAAGCCGCCGATCTCGACCGACACGTGATACGACGATCCGCCGCCGGGAGCACGCGGACGGTTCTCCTGCGCGCAGGTGTCGACGCTCGACCGGGTGCGGTCCCACACGACCGGGACCTTGCTCGTGACGGTCGCCCCGGCGGCGAGGGTCGCGATCATGCTGCTCGGGTTCTCCTGGCAGTCGCTCGATCGCCACCACACGTCGTCACCGCTCGAGACCGTGAACCGCTGGGTGGTCGATCCGACGTCGATCGTGCAGTCCGCGGATCCGCGGTTCGTGAGCGAGATCGACAGGTTCGGCAGCACCCCCGCGGGGTAGGACTCGGCATCCGTGATCGCCGTGACCTCGATGTCGCCGGCCTGGCATGCGACGATACCGGGCGACTCCTCGACGCTCGGGCCGTCGGTCGGAGTCTCGCCCGCCTGCGTCTGCTCGGGCGTCGGGGTGAGCGGCTCGCTCTGCGCAGGTGTCGGTGCAGGATCCGGCGTCGACGACGAGGTCGGCACCGGCGACGCCTCGGTCGCCGCGGCCCACGGCCGCGCGATGACGAGCCACACCGAGACGCCGACCACCGCGAGAACCACGATCAGCGCGACCAGGGTCACCAGTCGCCGGCGACGATAGACGGCAGCAGACTGACGGGGCATGTATCCAGGTTAGTTGAGGCTCTTGATCATCCTGGTGTTCCCCAGGGTGTTCGGCTTCACGTGCGCGAGGTCGAGGAACTCCTCGACTCCGGCGTCGCCGCTGCGCAGCAGCTGCGAGTACACGTCGGGGTCGACGACCTGCTCGCCGATGGGGGTGTACCCGCGCCGGCCGAAGAAGTCGACCTCGAACGTGAGGCAGAAGAGGCGGCTCAGCCCGAGGACCCGGGCGTTCTGCTCGAGGTGGCCGACGATCGCGCCGCCCACACCGTGGTGCAGCCAGTCATCGCGCACCATCAGGGTGCGCACCTCGCCGAGGTCCTCCCAGAACACGTGCAGCGCCCCGCACCCGATCAGCTGCCCGTCGGCCTCGGCCACGACGAACTCCTGCACGGCGCCGTAGAGCACCGCCAGGTCTTTGCCGAGCAGGATGCGCTGCTCGACCATCGGCTGCAGGAGGGCGCGGATGCCGACGATGTCGGCGCTGCGCGCCGGACGGACGATGTACTCGCTCACGGCATCCAGCCTAGAACCGGCCACCTCCGCGGAGCCTGAACCGACGCCGCATTCCCGATGTCCCGCACGCACGCAGAAGGGGCGGATGCTCTCGCATCCGCCCCTTCTGTCTCAGGGATTGTCCGCTGTGTCGGTGATCACTCGCCGCTGGCGATGGCCAGGTCGGGGGTGCCGGGGATCGCTCCGCCGGTGTTGACGCCGACCGCGACCTGCTCGCCGCGCGGACCGTGCTCGAAGAGGAACTCGCCGTCCTTCGAGTCGACCTTCACGTGGTCGCCGGGGTTCAGCTCGCCGTGGAGGATCTTCTCGGACAGACGGTCCTCGACTTCGTGCTGCATCGCGCGACGCAGCGGTCGGGCACCGAGTGCCGGGTCGAACCCGATCTCGATGAGCCGCTCCTTGGCGGCCTGCGAGAGCTCGATCGTCATGTCGCGGTCGAGCAGACGCTCGCCCAGACGCTTCGTGAACAGATCGACGATCTGCACGAGCTCGTCCTTCGACAGCTGCGGGAACACGATGATGTCGTCGACACGGTTGAGGAACTCGGGCTTGAAGTTGCGCTTGAGCTCTTCGTTGACCTTGCCCTTCATCCGCTCGTAGGTCGTGGCGTTGACGCCCTCGATCTGGAATCCGACCGGACCACCGGCGATGTCACGAGCACCGAGGTTGGTGGTCATGATGATGACGGTGTTCTTGAAGTCGATCACGCGACCCTGACCGTCGGTCAGGCGACCCTCTTCGAGGATCTGCAGGAGCGAGTTGAAGATGTCGGGGTGGGCCTTCTCGATCTCGTCGAACAGCACCACGCTGAACGGCTTGCGGCGCACCTTCTCGGTGAGCTGGCCGCCCTCTTCGAATCCGACGAATCCGGGAGGGGCACCGAACAGACGCGAGACGGTGTGCTTCTCACCGAACTCGCTCATGTCGAGCGAGATCAGCGCGGCCTCGTCGTCGAACAGGAACTCGGCGAGCGCCTTGGCGAGCTCGGTCTTTCCGACACCCGTGGGGCCGGCGAAGATGAACGAGCCCGAGGGACGCTTCGGGTCCTTGAGGCCGGCGCGCTGACGA
>Ga0308156_1001389_pt1 | contig 29091 bp, 25 predicted proteins | sample PhyAR2_FD_201041 | JGI IMG/M metagenome (GOLD analysis project Ga0308156, IMG submission 201041) | Phyllosphere microbial communities from UC Gill Tract Community Farm, Albany, California, United States - DLSL A.R2 | ecosystem: Host-associated > Plants > Phyllosphere > Unclassified | place: USA... | reverse complement strand
ATCTAGAGGAAATATATCTATATATATACCTAATATTCTCTTCTCATTAATATTTTCTACTAAAGTAGTATTCCTATCAACAAGTTTTTGGTATGCAAATGTACCTTTTTCATTTTTAAACCCTTTGGTCATTAATTCTAGATTTTTAGGTAGCTTATGCTCCAAACTTTTTAATCTATTATAGTCGCTCCTCGGGATAATAATATCAATATCATCATCCCAAGGTATGAAGCCTTTGTGACGAACTGCGCCCAAAAAAGTACCACCGATAACATAATATTTGATGTTGTTATTCTCGCAAAACTCATGAAAATCTTTCATCATATTTAATAGTTTCTTTTGAAGATCACTCATAAGTATTAATATCCTTTCAAAATTGCATTTATGAACATATCAGGTGTATTATCCCTAAACACTTCTTTAATCTCGCTGAATTCCGACGAATTCTTAATAAGAATCATATCTTCAATATTAGATGCTGCTTCATAAAAATCTACCGGTTCAGATTTACTAAATGATAAAAATCTCTTATATTTTTTTAAATAATTTAAACTAACTTCGTTATTACTATCTGTAACATTTAGTATTGTTTTACCCGTTGAAATATACTCAAAAATTTTACTGGGGATAAAATTACTATTGTTAGACTCTACATTTATTAAGATATCTGCCTTCTCCATTTTGTTTAAAGCCTCTGCATGTGAAATATTACTCTCAACATAAATGATACCTAAATCTTTCATTTCTTTGGCAAAACTAGGTATTTTCATGCCATAAAGATTTCCGTAAAAATATGCTTTGAATTTAAAGCCTGCTTTAAATAATCCCCAAAGTATTTCAAAAAGAAAATCAGGCTCTCTTAATCCTGTTACAAAATTTCCTAAATACAAGAAAACAGGCACTTTATTCATATTAGAATCAGCATTCCACATATTATCCTTAAATAATGGTATGTCCAAAAAAATAATTTTTTTTCCGTATTTTTTTTGAATAGTTTGTGGAATACTATGATTTTTCATAAATATAATTTTATCGGCACAATTAAAAACATCCAATGCATATTTTTGAGTCTTCAGATCATAAGTATCTTTTGTCATCCACTTAGGTTTTTTACCGAAGAAAAATGCGTCCAAAAAATAGAAGTAAACATTAATATTTTTTTTGTTTTTCTTTATTTTATCGCCTACAACAATTGTTTCAAACGGGTTACATACACAGATAAGGTTTTCAATATTATACTTGTCTATTATTTCTATCGCATTCTTGTAAAAATTATATACTACACGATTCGATGTAACTGGCCACGTTAGGAAATGCAAAAAACTATTTAATTGACTAAACATAGGCTGCTTGTATTTAATTAATTTTACTACTCTTGGCTTCGTCATATATATATTACAATTATTCTGGATAACATTTTCATTTTTATCAGACTCATTTTCGCAAATTATATATACTTCGTGTCCTTGCTCTATTAATGAGTCGCAAATATTCTGAACACAAATTCCATTTGCGGATGGTTTCGGATAATATGAACCTAATAAAAATAAATACTTCGCCATAGATTTAGCTCCTTTAACGTTATTTACTACGTTTTAAAATTAATTTTAGATCAGAAAAAATCTGTTTTCTTTTAAAAACTATATATAAACCTATTAATACAAAATAGAATAGTGCCGATAGTTCTATTGAAAGTGTTAGGGATAAAACAATATATATAACAAAATATATATCTTCTATCGATATAATTGTTGTTGAGATATCAAACCTCTTATAAATAATTTTCTTAGAAAGTGATTCCCAAAAAACAAATGAAATTAAAGTAGCAATAGCTATTGATTCTACTGACGGAATAAATAGAAAGAATAAATTAGTTAAGATTACGCAAAAAATTAGAGAAATCAATCCATTTTTCAAGATGACTTTTTCCATTCTTAGCACTTTAAAGAAAGTGTTGTAAATTATGGAAATTTTAGATTGATAAAATAATGTAGGAAGTAAAAGTATAAGTGAACTAGTAGCAGGTAAGTAATCAGGTAAATAAAAAAATAGTATTACATATATTGCATAAAAGGATAATGGAAACAAAACACTTACATATTCAAATATTGAAATACTAACGACCAAATTTTTCTTCATGGTTTCTATGCTCTTTTTCTTTAGCAAGGGATAGAAAACAATCGATATAGCAGATATTACTTGACTAACGATAGACATCATCGAAAAAACTAAAGAGTAATATCCAAACTCTCTAATACCTAATTCACTTTGCACTTTATTCTTTCCAATTCCTGTCATTAGCATTGATACAACACCGGCTAAGGTCAGCGGAAAACCAATTCTAATATTCTCAAAAATTTGCTTTTTATCAGGGAAAAATGAACTATTTCTTTTTACTAACACTAAATTATAATCAAAAATCATATTTATTAACAATGTCAGTGCTTTACCTGAAATTGTAAACAAAAAAAGTAGATTTAAATCAATTTTTCCAGTAAAAAATACATAGGAAGCGTAAACAAGAAGCAATAGCTTTTCTACTGTATTAGCAATTGAGTAAACTGTAAATCTTCCTGAAGCTTGATTCACCAAAACAAAATAACTATTCAAACCTTGCAAGAATAATGTTATTGAAAGCAACACAGCCAAATTTTGTATATCTAAATTCAAAATTTTAAGTATAGAAAACAATAAAAAACTAAGAAGCAATAAATAAACCAATAAAAAATTAAAAAATTGATTGAATTTTTTGTTGTCAAGTTCTTTATATTCAATTCCACCAAATTTTAGATATATTCCATCACAATATCCTAGTAGAAATAGTCCTAAGAAAGATGCATAAAATGTATATAATTGATAGTATCCATATTGAACAGGACCTAGGTATCTAGGTATTATAAGAGTTATTAAAATTCCCATTAACATAACCCAAAAATTAGATACCAAAACTTTAATGAATGATTTCATCATTATCTCCTTTATAAGTTTTAAAGCTTTCTAATTCTAGGCCAAGTAAAATGCAGAAATAAAATACAGTAGTACCTGAAGTGACGATTCCAGAAACAAAAAGTAGTATGGTAAATATAAACAAAATTACTCTACTAGAAACTATTTTTAACTGAAAAAAAAGGGTCAGAACATATAAAAAATATATTAAGGTACCAATTATTCCTGTCGAAATCAAAAGAAATCCAATACTATTTAAATAAAAATTTCCAAATACTGCTTCAATATTATTGTACCCAATACCAACAATTTGATTTGAGAAAGATAACCTATCATATAGTTCAAGCGGTTGATAAATTCTCAGATATGAAGAAGTATTTTCACCTCCGAAAAGTCTGCCTAAACTTCTGGAAACAATCTCAGTATCCCTTATAAGAAATATAACAAACAAGGAAATTATTAATCCCCCAATAAATTTCAATATGTTTCTTTTATATTTTAATACAACATATGATCCCCACACTACTGGTAATAGCATTAAACCTTGACCTGAGGTAGACAATACAATACCAATAGTCAAAAATATCGCTGTTTTTACATCTTTATTTCGATTATCAATTAAAAGAATAACTAATAAGGGTAATATAAATTGAACGTAGAATCCAGGTTCTAAAAAGATTGAATATGGTCTATAGAAATCCATAAAAAAACTATTAAAATCGATATCGTTATAACCTTCTTGGTAAACTTTTAAGAATGGTAATATCCACGGTAATGTTAAGTTAAATAAGTGAAAAGTTAAAAATTGTATTGTCAGATAAGCTGTTGTAAGTATTCCTAGAAGTTTATAAACCTTAATCGAATATCCAATGTCAAACAGTGAATTGGATCCTAAAAATATTAAAAAAAAGTGAAACGAAAGTCTTATTGTGCCAATTAATATGTTTGTATTTTTGATCGGAATATTAAATTGATTTCCCCAAATTATAAAAAACAAATTATAAAAAACAAGAGTAATGCAAAAAATATAAGAATACCAAACTCTATTTTTTTTAAGTTTAAAATTAAGTAGTAGAAAAGGAAGGCAGAGCATCGATAGAAACTCTGCCAATGGTACTCCTGAAAATGGTGATCTATACTGTTGCAATATTGGAAAACAAATAATTAAGGTACTAAAAATTTTCACAAGTTTTTTATTCATTTAATCCACCTTTAAAATATACTCGCAAATTTTTTCAATTTGCTCAGCATCATTTTTTACAGTTAACTTTTTTACTGTATTCGCTGCAGCTTTAGAAAAGTGGCCTTTAGTATCGTATTTTATACTATTGATAGCTTCTTTCCAAATTGAAAAACTTGCATTGGAAACAATATATCCGTTTTTCCCATTTGTAATAAGTTGAGTACCTGCATTGCATTCTACAGTAGTAATTACTGGCAACCCTTGTGATAATGCCTCTGGTACTACTAGCCCCCAGACTTCATTATATACTGGAAATAATAGTGCTGTACTTATTTTGTAAAGAGAAAACAAATCATCTTTAGACAAATGATTTACAATAAATACATTTTTTAAATTATATTTCTCTATTAATTTCTCGTAAATATCTCTCCTATCGCCATTTCCTACAATTAATAAAATGTCAGTTTCTTCCATTTCTACCCAATTTTCAATCAAGAATTCAAAATTTTTGCTTTCAATAAAACGACCTACTGATATATATATTTTTTTTTCATTACTATCAATATTAAAATCTTTTATTAATCCTTTGATTAATTTAGATTTATGACTTGTCTTAATATCAGTTGAATTGATTGACGAAAAATCATGAAAGAATATGTTATTTCTATTTGCACCATAGTATAAAAAATACTGTACAGAACTAGCACCATTTGCCAAAAGCCCACTTGCATTAGAGATTAAGAATTTCTTCAACCTAAATTTCATTTTATTTTCGCGTTTAACAAAGGCACCATCAGAGTTTATTAAGTAAGGAATTTTTTTGAAACGGCACTTAAATATGCCCAGAACAGATGTAATAGTACTATATTCATAAAATATAACCAAATCGTATTGTGAAGAAATTAATGAAAGAATGTCAGATTTTATTTTCGATTTACTACTAGTAATCTTAATATTAAAATTTTTAGATTCTCTTTTAAACCAACTCTCATCCCTAGTGGTATCAAAATCCTCCTCGAATGATACATCTAGAACGTTTGTCTTTCCCAATTCTTCAAATAAGTCGCTTCTATAAGGTGCCATCACAGTAGTTAAAATTAAAATTTTCATTTATGCCACACCACGCGATTGACGTAATCTGTATAAGAAACAATAATCCTTAACACCTTATCAGACACATTTGGCATTGAATAATCAGATACTTGTCGGAGAGTATCATTTTTTTGTGTTTCTAAAACTTGTAATCCTTCAAGTATTCTGTTTTTCTCCAAACCAACCATCATTACACTAGCTTCTTCCATAGCTTCTGGTCTTTCATGGGCCTGACGGATATTTAAAGCTTTAAACCCGAGGATCGATGCTTCTTCACTAATCGTACCACTATCACTTAAAACAGCTTTAGCGTTCATTTGAAGTTTATTATAATCATTAAAACCCATAGGTTTCATAGTTTGAATCAATTTATGGAATTGAACTCCCTCTGCTTCTATCATTTTCATTGTCCGTGGATGGGTACTAATAATGATTGGATATTGATACTCTTCAGCAATTGAGTTTAGTGAATCCACTAGATCATGAAAATTTTCTTTTGAACTGATATTTTCTTCCCTATGTGCCGATACTAAAAAGTACTCATTTTGCTTAAGGCTTAGTTTTTCCAAAATAGGTGAGTGCTCAATATCTTTTTTTCTAGAATTCAACACTTCAAACATGGGACTACCGGTTTTAATGATTCGATCCGCTGGAAGCCCTTCTCTCAATAAATATTCTCTGGCGATATCACTATACGTTAAATTAATATCAGCTGTATGGTCAACAATTTTTCGATTTGTTTCTTCTGGTACTCTTTGATCAAAACAGCGATTTCCAGCTTCCATATGAAAAATAGGAATGTGTCTTCGCTTCGCGGCAATGGCACATAAACAACTGTTGGTATCTCCCAAGACCAAAAATGCATCTGGTTTTACTTCTTCAAGAATTGGATCTATTTTGATCAGTATATTCCCAACGGTTTCAATGGCTGTACCTGTTGCTGCATTCAAAAAATAATCTGGCTTCTTTAATTTAAAGTCTTCAAAGAAAACTTCATTTAGTTCATAATCATAGTTTTGACCAGTATGTACAAGTACATGGTCAATCGCTTCAGAACTCTCTAAACGATTAATAACTGCAGATAAGCGAATGATTTCTGGACGAGTCCCAACGACTGTCATAACTTTTAATTTTTTCAATGCTAGACCTCCACGTAATAAGTATCAGGATTTTCAGGGTCAAACGTTTCGTTTACCCACATAACAGTGACCATGTCAGTATTACCTAGGTTCTCAATATTATGAGTATAACCAACAGGTATATCGACTACTTCTAATTTCTCACCAGAAACAAAATACTCGATAATTTCTTCAGAACCAATCTTTCTAAAGCGGATAACGCCTTTTCCACTTACTACCAGAAATTTCTCATTTTTGGTATGATGCCAGTGATTTCCTTTAACAATCCCCGGCTTTGAAATATTAATTGAGACTTGTCCGCGATCTTCAGTCCTCAAAAATTCGGTGAATGATCCGCGATCATCGATATTCATCTTTAAAGGATATGAAAACTCATCCTCTGGTAAAAAGCTAAGAAATGTACTATACAGATTTTTTTCTATTCTACGATTTAATTGAGGTACAGATAGATTTCTTCTACTTTCTTTAAAAGAAAGAATTATATCTCTCAAAGCGCCCACAGTTACTGTATCCGTTTCTCTTACTGAACAAAAGTCCTCGACAATAAATGGTTTTGCTTGAAGGCAATGCAGCAATTCCTTAACAACATCATCAATATAGCAAAGTTCAATTTCCGCATTTTTATCATTAACGGTTATTTCTTCACCTCGAGCTACTTTATAACAAAAAGTCGCTACTACCGTATTATAATTTGGTTTCGACCATTTTCCATACAAATTAGAGAATCGGTAAGTGTATACTTTCGCTCCAGTTTCACTTTGATATTTTCGTAAGAGATCTTCTCCAGCTTTCTTACTGCGACCATAAGCATTGTTAAGAGCAGCTTGAATAGAGGATGATATCATTACTGGACAGGTATTGTTGTATTCCTTTAGTTTATCTAGAAGAACTGAGGTGAAACCGAAATTTCCTTCCATAAACGCTTCTTCTTCCTTGGGCCGATTTACGCCCGCTAAATGAAAAATAAAATCTGCTTTTAAGCAGTATTCATCTAATAAATGTGGAGGAGTATCTATATCATATTCAAAAATATTTTCATAACCTTCGTTTCGAAGCTCTGCAATTAAATTTCTACCTACAAATCCATTGGCTCCTGTAACTAAAATGTTCATCGACTTTTCCACTCTTTCAACTCTTCTTGAACATAATCTAATGCTAATAATTTTTCCTTGATTTGTTCTACGGATAGTCGTTCTGTGTTATCAGAATTGTATTCACCTTCGTGTGTCAACTCGGTACTGCCTTCACTAAAATATTTCTCGTAGTTAAGGTCTCTAGTATCGGCTGGTACACGATAGAAGCCGCCCATATCTTTCGCGACGAGATATTCTTCTTTTGTAAGAAGGGTTTCATATCTTTTCTCACCATGACGTGTCCCTATAATTTGAATCTCATTTTCGACTTTAAAAAGTTCTTTCACTGCTTGTGCTAGATCACCGACCGTTGACGCAGGCGATTTTTGAACCATGATGTCTCCTGCTTTTGCATTTTGAAATGCAAAAACAACTAATTCAACTGCTTCTTCTAAACTCATCAAGAATCTAGTCATGCCCGGGTCAGTTACAGTTAACGGTTTTCCTGCTTTTATTTGTTCAATAAATAATGGAATCACAGAACCTCTGGATGCCATGACATTACCATACCGCGTTCCGCAAATCATTGTATTTTCATCTGCCACAGTTTTCGCTTTTGCTACAAAGACTTTCTCCATCATTGCCTTTGAAATCCCCATTGCGTTGATTGGATAAGCTGCTTTATCTGTTGAAAGACAAATAACTTTTTTTACCCCCATCTCAACAGCAGCTGTCACAACATTATCCGTACCCATGACATTTGTTTTAACAGCTTCCATCGGAAAGAATTCGCATGAAGGAACTTGTTTTAAAGCAGCCGCATGAAATATATAATCTACTCCGTACATTGCATTTTTAACACTATTTATATCGCGTACATCCCCAATATAAAATTTCAATTTGTCATTATTGTATTTCTTTCTCATGTCATCTTGTTTCTTTTCATCTCGCGAGAAGATACGGATTTCTTTTATATCGGAGTCTAAAAATCTTTTCATTACTGCATTACCAAATGAACCTGTACCACCTGTTATTAATAACGTTTTGTCTTTAAACATTTTTTTCCTCCTCATTCAAATGGGCTTCCATTTTATCTAACAGTATTCTTTTTTCAAAATTTTCTTCAAAGTATTTTCTTGAATTATTGCCTAAAATATTAATTTCATCATTACTAAGAGATTCAATTAATATCAAATTGTCTAATAATTGCTCTACATTACCCGCATCACTAATAAAACCGCAAGCAGCGTTTCTAATTACCTCCTGAGATTCTCCACTAGCAGATAGTAGTATAGGCTTTCCACAAGCCATACTAGATTGAAGTTTCGCTGGTATGGTCATCGAAAAGATCTCACTTTCCTGAAGACAGACAAATGAAAAATCACTCGCCGAAAAAATTCCTGATACTTCCGTTGGTGGCACAGGATCTATAAAACAAAAATATTCTTGAAGATTTTTTTGCTCTATTTCCTCTTTTAATGTTGATAAATATCTACCGTTTCCAACAATATTAAATCTTATATTGGAATCCCTACGCTTTAAATCTTCACCAATAGAAGGTAATATATCCAATCCTTGAGCCATCCCAACATTTCCGGCAAAAGTAATATTAATCTTATCATCTTGTTTTATTTTGTCACTTGCTAAAGCATTAGGACGATAAAATTCTTCCGCATACTGAGGCCAAAAATAAATTTTATTTGAATCATGTCCGCGACTTTCAATATTCTTTTTAAAACTCTCCGAGGCTGTAAAAATTTTGGTGCAATTTTTATAAATATAATCGACCATGTTATCTAAAGTCTTAATTATCAGTTTATTTGAGATTCCTGTGATAATTTCAAAATTCTCTGGCCACAAATCCATTACATAGATATAACAGGGAATTTTTAATTTTTTCGCAATCCAAATCCCTGGCATTGCTTGCGTCATAGGAGATACCTCATAAATAAATACCATATCAAATTTTTCTTTATTATTCAGATTCCAAAATAATCCGGATATAACAAAAGAAAGATAATTTAAAGCCATCATTATACTGTTGCTTTTTCTAGGTATTATTGGAATTCTAATTATATTAACGCCATCGAAATCATCTTTTCGTCTTTTCTTCAGACTATATCCTTTATAAAAATCTCCTTGAGGATAGTTAGGTATCCCCGTAAGGACAGTAACTTCATAGCCTCGTTTAACCCACGAAGTACATATGTCATTAATTCTGAATTGTTCTGGATAAAAATATTGTGATACTACTAATATCTTTTTACTCATTTCTATCTATACCTACACTTCTTTTAACAGATTCTTCAAAATCTACAAAATCTGGATTTCTTGTAATCGGAGCATAAATTAGATTACCAAAAGCTTTGTTTGTCAATTTACCTATTTTACCTGGAAAATAGCCTAAAACCTTAATCAATAAACTTACATAATTCAAGATAAACAGATTATGATTTGTACTTTTTGCTATCAATTTAATGAGGGTACTCGTTTGAACATATTCGTTATTTTGAGGAAAAAATACCCCCTCTTTATTTTTGTCTATAATTTCTCTAATGACTATACACAAATTTTCAATATATAACATTGATCGCTGATTATTTACTAATGGAAAAATTGGAAGCTTATTCGCTAATTTTACAAGTTCTCGAAAATTCCCTTTACTATTTTCCCCGTAAATCATTGGTGGTCGCAAAATTACTATATTCAAATTTTTGTTGTGTGTTTCTATTAAAGCTTTTTCTGCTTTCCACTTACTATCACCATAAAAATTGGATGGATTAGGTTGTGTTTCTGGAGTAATAACACGCTTCTTATTTATATTTGTTTCCTCACCATAAATAATAATCGAACTCATGTAAATAAATTGTCCGTTTTTTCCATTTAAATCGTTTTTGTACTTTTCTGCTGTCTCAACTGCAAGATCGCAATTCACTTTATAATAAAGTTGTTTCGTTTCTTCACTGACTTTTGATACATCTGCATGAGCAATTCCTGCGACATGAAAAACAGAATCATACTGAGAGAAATCTTTTTCTTTCCATTGATCTCCATGCATATCAATTGTATCAATTTGATAGTTATCGCCAAATTGCTGCATCCATTTCTCGAAGGATGTACCGATATAACTGTTCGCTCCTGTAATTAGGATTCGTTTCATTCGATTTCCTCCTTCTTCATCGTTCCAGTCCCGCCTTCAACGACACCGTCACTTTTGAAAACAGAAGTAATCGTACCAAAGAAGCATTTTATATCCATCCTTAAACTAATATTATCCGTATATTTGCCATCTAACTTGGCCTTAATTGGAATCTCAAGCTCGTCTCGACCACTAATTTGAGCCAACCCAGTCAATCCTGGTCGAATATCATTTGCCCCATACTTATCTCGTTCTTCAATCAAATCATATTGATTCCATAGCGCTGGACGAGGCCCAATGACAGCCATATCACCTTTGATAATATTGAATAACTGAGGCAGTTCATCTAAACTTGTTTTTCTTAAAAATTTTCCGACCTTGGTGATATAAAAATCAGGGTCTTCTAAAAGATGTGTTGGCATTTCTTTTGGTGTATCAATCTTCATTGTTCTGAATTTATAAATACTAAAATAGGTTTTATTCTTTCCAACCCGTTTTTGTTTAAATATAATGGGACCCTTTGAATCGATTTTTATCGCTAGACATAATAGTAATAGTACTGGTGATAAAACAATTATCCCTATTAGCGATAATAGAAAATCAATAATTCTTTTCATTCCATCCTTATACAACAAAACCCACTCCTATTTGTTTGAAGCATTTGCAAATTTCACAATTTCATTAGCCAATGTAGCACTGTCTTTAGGAAGTGCTTCTACAAAACAAAGTACCTCTTCCAATGAATATCCTTTGATATTCCCAACAAAAATTTTCTCAAAGACTGCTTTATCATTTCGTTCTTTATCCAGCAAAAGCTCTTCATATAATTTTTCCCCAGGTCGAATCCCAGTTTCAATAATCTCAATCTCTTCTTCGCTATAACCACTTAGACGAATCATATTCTTCGCAAGATCAACAATTTTCACCGGTTCGCCCATATCTAAAATGAAGATTTCGCCACCTTGAGCAAGTGCCCCTGACTGAATAACCAAGCGGCTAGCTTCTGGGATCGTCATGAAATAGCGGGTCATACGAAAATCAGTTACTGTGATTGGTCCACCTTTTGCTATTTGCTCACGGAATACTGGAATCACACTGCCTCTTGAACCTAAGACATTGCCAAAACGCACAGCAGAAAATTTCGTGCAACCTTTTTCATTCAAGCCCGTAACAATCATCTCGGAGATGCGCTTTGTTGCCCCCATGACGTTTGGTGGATTATTGGCTTTATCCGTAGACACCATTACAAAGTTTTTCACTTTCGCAGCTTTGGCAGCTTCAGCGGTATTTTTCGTTCCGTAAATATTGTTTTTAACTGCTTCTTTAGGATTGTATTCCATCAACGGTACGTGTTTATGGGCTGCCGCATGATAAACGATATCCGGTTTGACTTCCTTCATGATTTCAAACATCTTTTCTCGATCTTGTATATCGGCTATAACAGGAACGATTTCGGTAATATTATCTTTAAAATTGATGTTCAACTCACGGTCAATTAAGTAAATCGAGTTTTCTCCATGTCCTAACAAAACTAGTTTTTTAGGATTGAATTGAATCACTTGGCGACAGATTTCGGAACCGATCGATCCACCAGCACCAGTCACTAATATCGTCTTTCCAGTAATTTGATCTTTGATGGAGTTGATATCCAATTTGACTTCATCTCTGCCTAGCAAATCAACGACATCGATTTTCTTCAAACGTGAGGTACTGATTTTTCCAGAGGCGATTTCTTCCATTGATGGCATCGTGTTGACTTTGACATGCAAAGGTTCAATTAAGCTAAAAATACTCCGCAATTTTTTCCGTGACAAGGATGGAATAGCGATCGTAACCATATTGATCTCATACTTTTGAATCAAATCAGGTAAATCACTGATACACCCCAAGACTTTTTTCCCAGAAAGATAAGTGTTTCGTTTATTCGGATCATCATCGACAAATCCGATAATATTAATATCACTTGCCGTTTTCGAACCTACGAAGCTATTGTAAAGAATACGGCCGCCTTCACCTGCACCGACGATCAAGGTATTCTTAACAACCTCATTGGATGCCCCTCTCATGTTTTTTCTTTCTATATAGATCCGCCATATCAATCGACTAGCAATGATCAAAAAGAGCGAAAGAAAGTACGTAAAGATCACTAAGCGCACGCTATAGGTTTCATCACCGAAAAACAAGATCACGTTACAAGTAAAAGCGCTGCATGATACAGCCAAGAAGATAGCGATCATTTCTTTCAAGTTCGTGTAACGATTGATCCGAGAAAAAACACGAAACACGGAACCATAAAAAAGGTAGAAACCGACAGACAGACTCACCGACATCAATGTAAATTCTTTTGGAATCGCCACAAAGGGTTTCATAAAATAAACTGCTGCTATATTCGCTGCTATGATCAATAAACTATCTACAACTATTAAAGTTACAATTTTTCTTCTTCTCGTTAATTCAAACAACCCAGTTGCCCCCTAAAATAACCCGAATTTCTTTTTTTTCACTTCTGTAAAAGCTGGAAAACTGATTTGATCCCCGTTTATCAAATCTTTTGCTACTTGTTTCATCAATGTCACTTTGAGCATGCCAAAATCTTGCTCAATTTGCTCATAAGCTTCTTTTAAATTAAAGGTGCGTTTTGTAACGCCATGGGCATCCGAAGCGACCATCTGAACAAGATTATGTTCAACCATTGTTTTTGCTGTTTTTTGGATTTCTTTTCCAAATACGCCGACATAACTTGGCGCAGTTAACTGTGCCAAACAGCCCATATCCAAAAAAGGGATGAGATTGTTAGGGTCTTTTCTAAAATGAGCATTCCGCTCGGGGTGGACAATGACTGGAGTCTTTCCCAGCTGTAGTAAATCGAAGAATATTTGTTCTGTATACGTAGGAACTTCAATCGTAGGAAATTCTATCAAGATATACGTATCATCAAGATCTGTAAAAAGGATGTCATTTTTCTGTATATCCTCAATTAAATCTCCTGTTATCCTAACCTCTTGCCCCTCAAGAACTGTCAAGGGCAGGTTCCGTGCGTCTAATTCTTCTTGTAAAGAAGTAACGAGAGAAATGACCTCTAACTTCGGATTGCGGTATTTTCCATTGTTATGATGTGGGGTACAAAGGATATGCGTAATTCCTTGGCTAATCGCTTTTTCAGCCATAGCAATGCTCGCATTGATGTCTTCTGCACCATCATCAATTCCTGGTAAAATGTGGCAATGTAAATCAATCATTTCTCTCGTCTCCTTCAAATTAATTAATTTCCATAATAATAGTAGTAACCTGAATCTTTCGAGTGTTCGGCACCGTTATAGACCACCCCAATGATTCTTGCTTGAACCATATTCAAAAGATCTCTCGCTTTTGTTAAGGATTCTTTACGTGCAACATTTTCTCGAACCACTAAGATCGTCCCATCTGCTTTAGATGCCATGATTTGTGCATCGGTGACTGCTACAACTGGTGGCATATCAAAGATAACCACATCGTAAAGGTTTTTCGCTTCTTCCATCACTTGGTTCATTCGTGCTGACCCAAGTAGCTCAGATGGATTTGGTGGTTTTGGTCCGCTAGTTAAGACAGATAAATTATCAATCACCGTTTTTTGAGCTGCTTCAAGGACGCTCGTTGAGGTACTTAATACGGTACTCAATCCACTCGCATTGTTTAAGCTGAATGTTTTGTATACAGTAGGCTTTCGCATATCGGCATCAACTAACAATACTCGTTGTCCTGATTTTGCAAAAACAACCGCTAAATTAGCTGAAGTTGTCGATTTCCCTTCACCTGGACCAGAAGAAGTAACAACAATGGTCTTGATTTGTTTATCTGCTGAAGACGCAAATTGAATATTTGTACGGATCGTACGATATTGCTCTGAGATTGGTGAAGAAGGATCAATTAGCGTGATCAAACTTACTGCATGTGTCTGTGTCCCAGTACGTTCTTGTTTTTTTGCCATCATTGTTCCCTCCTAGACCCGGCTACGACTACGGCGTGATTCTGCCGTTTTGTCGCCTTGTGGTTTCTTAATAAATGGTGCGCTTGGCTTTTTCTGAATGGTCGCAGCCAATTCTTTTGGTGACATTTGGGGTACAGTACCCAATACGGTAAAGCCTAATGTTTCGGTTACAAATTTATCATCTTTGACAGTTCGATCTAGTAGCTCCAATAAGAAGGCTAAACCGACACCGACCATGATCCCTAATACCAGACCAATGGCTAAATTTAGTTTGTTGTTAGGTGAAACTGGTGTAGTACTAGCTACCGCACTTGAAATGATTGAGATTTTATCAACATTCATAACATCTTGGGCATTTTCTTGAAAGACCAATGCTGTCGTATTGGCAATATTTTGCGCTGACACTGCATTTGTACTAGTTGCCTGAATGGAAAACATTTGTGAGTTCTGTGACTGGTTGATCGAAATGGATTCTTTCAATTGTCCGACAGTCAAGTCAAGGTTATTTTCAGACTCCAAACGATCCTTTACTTGTGTCATAACCAAGTCACTGACAATCATATCTTTATACGTATTGATCATTTGCAAGTTTGTATTCACATCGTTGGCATTGGTAGTTTCGGATTGAGGCAATGTCACAATCAACTGAGCTTGTGAACTGTATTTCGGTGTAATGACAAAGAAGGTGAATATCCCTGCTAAAGCTAAACCAGCAAACATTGAAATAAAAATAGCAGCTAAGTGTTTCCGTAGAATTGCGAATATTTCTTTTAAGCTAATTGTTTCTTCCATCTTTTCTCCACTTTCCTATTCATTCTCTAGATTTAGTTGAGCTTTCAACTCTTTTTGAACTCTTGCTAGTTCTTCGTCACTCACACGCTGATATGAGATGCCGTCTTGCATGAATCCTTCCCCTTGCAACTGATCTTGTTTGATCGTTTGAAAGGCACTGCGATAGTTAAATGCTAAGGTTCGCATGTCATCGAAACTCATATCTGTCTTCATGTTTTGCTCAACGGCATTTAAGATCGTTTGATATTGGGTGATTCCATCAAGACTCAAGACTTTCTTAACGATCCCTTCAACGATTTTACGTTGGCGTTCTTGACGCCCATAATCGCCGTTTGGATCTTCATAACGCATTCTTGAATAGGCAAGGGCTTGTTCGCCATTTAGTGATGTACGTCCGATAGCAAAATCAAAGCCGTCTTGCGAAAAGGTGATTTCATTATCAACTTCAATGCCGCCAACCGCATCGACTAATTCTTTCAAACCAGCCATATTGATTGATACATAATGATCGATCGGAATATCCAAGAATTTTTCTACGGTATTCATTGCCATCGCTGGTCCACCAAAAGCATAGGCATGATTAATTTTATCTGTCGTCCCATGTCCAACGATATCAACATAGGAATCTCTTCCAATACTCACCACCGTCGTCTGATTGTCTTGTGGGCTGATGGTCGCCACCATCATGGTATCAGAACGTCCTTGTTCGACTCTTCCTAAATCACCGGTATCGATCCCCATCAGTAAAACCGAGAAGGAATCTTTTTGGGATAGGTCGACATCATTTTCACGTAGACGATCTTCTCGATCACGTTCGACTGATTGATAGGTTTCTTGAATTGAGTTTGATACATCAAAATATAATTTTGCAGCGACACCGATCATTCCGATGACTAAAACTGCAACGATTGAAAAGATGATTAAAAAGATTTTTTTTCCTTTTGACATTTGCTTTCCTCCAGTTATCTCTATTTTCTTCGATACATCTTTAAATTAGTAAACAGTGTCTGAACTTTGATCTGTCCAGGTGCCATCTCCTGCGGATGTATCCTCTGAATAACTTTCCGTTGAAGCGGGGGGTGTATACGTGCTGTATCCTGTGTACCCCATTTGGGTAGCGACTTTATCTGCTAATTCGGTGAATTTCTCTTTCAATTCTTCGTTGCGAACTTTGCTGATACTGTCGACTGCACTCAGGTATTTTTCTAAGGTGACTTCACTTGTCACCTCATCCCCATCAAGCATTTCATCAAAAGTTTCTTGTAATTTTGCAATGCGGTCCAATTGAGTATCCGCATATTCTAAATAGGAAACAACTAACTCTTTCCATTTACTATCCTCAAAAAAGCTCAGATTTTCACGGACATTCCCAACATCCGTTTCTTTTAGATCAGCTCTAATGGTGACATCATTTTCAGCACTTTGCCAATTTGAAACACCTTCAGTAAATAAGGCTTCCGTATCCGCTTGTACTTTTAATTTTGCCTCGATGTCTTTTAGCTGATCATCAAGGGCGGTTTTTTCTTGTTGGATCTCCACTGACTCACTTGGCAGTGCATCATCATCGATCCCATAATCATCTGCAGATACTTTCACTGCAGAAAGTTTTGCGACTGTTTTAAGAACGTCTTCTTCTTTAAGATCTTTCCGCAAAAACGTTTGATCTTCGTTGCTGTAAAATTCAGCAATTTCATTTGACAACTCATTGATGCGATCTTTTTCGCTTGCAATCGCTGTCTGTGCATATTCGACTCGCTGCTGATATTGCCTTTGGTTATTTTGTCGGTAACCAATAAAACAAATTGTAACGGCGCCAATACCAACGGCTAAAACAGTCAAAGTCTTTATTAACGGCTTTCCCATGAACACACTCCCTACTTCAATTGTGCTTGTTTAAGCATTCTGCCTTCCTCTCACATAATAAAGGCAATTCTAGTTTATTATAAGAGAAATGTATCATTAAATAAAGGAAATTCCCGTTTTTTATTTATTAAGGTATATTTTTCGTCAATAAAAGACTTATATAATGCCAAACATCAGTTATTTTAAAAAACCATAAATAACGTCTACTTTACTTGACAGTTTTTTTAAACCCTCATTTTAAATAATGAATAATTCAGTTATAATCGTTGTTCTCATCACCTTTGAAGGTTGTCACATTATAGAAAAATAACCTTAAGAGATTATATTCGTTCACTTTCTCAACATCTTTTCATTATAAATAGAAAAGATAAGAAATTCAGAAAGTATTTTTATACACTTTTCTTGTTATTATAAATTAATTTGGCAAAGCTGAATTCTTTTCTTGGCGCACTTAGAGTTTCCTTTGCGGCTGCTATTTATTTACGTCAATCGTTCCTGTTAAAATTATAAGTTGTCTTTCGCAAAGTGACTTTTTTCTTCAATTCTGTTCCCCTTAATATTCAATCGCCCCCCCGAAAAACAATAATCATTTAATTTTTATTCCACCACTAAAAACTTATCGTCTCGCCCCCTCTCTGGCTATTCAATTTCCATCAATCTTCTTCGACATGCTGGGAAAAACGTGTTTCTACCTATATATATGCCGATCGTCAGTTGATTTATAGAAAATGCAAAAAATCTCGCATAGACTCAGGTATAGATTTCACCAATCGATGAAATACGTGATTTGTTTTTTCTTCCCTATCTTCTTTAAGATGAATAAGTAAGATTTGCGATTTTGTTCATGAAAGGAGCCACGTCTTGAGAAATTTTCAAATAAATTTTATTACTAATACTGCAACGATTCGATGGCTGAAAATTTTGAGGGCATTCGAGAAAAATTATCAATGTTCGACTCAAGGTTTGGCAAAAATTTCAGGAAGTACCACGCGAACGATCGTTACGGATGTGACGGATCTAAAAGAGTACTTTGGCGATTGTTTATCGATCGACTCTTCTCACAAGGGGTATATTTTTTCGATCAAACATTCCGCTGTTTATTTAACGAAAAAACGTGCGCTGATTGCCAATGAGATTCTCTTCCATATCATCGAAAGTATTTTCCACAATGATCTTTATAGCTCATCTGAATGGGCAGAGAAGTACCATATATCAGAAAGCACTGTTCTTCGCTATTTGCGGAAAGTGCAACCGATTTTTTCTTTCTATCGTTTGGAGATCCAAACCAATCCTATTTGCTTTATTGGTGAGGAGATCAATATTCGCAAGTTTTTCCATGATTTCTATTACGAATCGGAAATTACTGCCCATACGATTTTCCCGCCGATCGCCATCCAAAATATCACTGCTAGCGCTTTTTCTAGATGTTATCAACTTGACCAGCATGCTTGTTCGTTTGGTGAATTCAATTATTACTTGTATATCACCTTTGAGCGCCATTGTGCGGGTCAAGGTATCGAGTTGCCTAAGCAAATAAAAAAAATATTTGAGCAATATAATGATTTTCGGCTATTTTCTGAAATCAACGAGGCAATGAGTGAACAATACCAAAAAGAACTTCCCTATGAGGAAGTCCTTTATTTGTTCTTATTGGTGAAAACCCGTCGCTCGATCAGCAACTTGGCGATCGAACAAACCTTTTGTAAAGAGTATAATCATTGGCCTGAAATTAAGCAGCTTGCTACAGCCTTTGTCAAGGATTGTTTGCCAGATACTCAAGATAGCGCTCGTGACCGGCTCTTAGTAGAATCCTTTTTTACGGTAGCAAAAATCAAGCAATTATTATCCCCCTTATTAAACCATATGATTTCGGATACCGTTCATTTTGTCGAAGAGGCGTATATGGATGATTACCATCTATTTAAAAACTATCTGTTGACGCAACCATTAGCCAGAGAAATTTGGGACAGTATCACACTGGAACACTTAGGAACGAGTCTTACGATGTACGTTACCTCTATTAAATCTTTGTACTGGCAAGCAAAGAAGAATATCGCTTTTTTGTTTGAAGGCCCCTTTTATTTATGTCAATTATTAAAATGCAAATCTGTTCGTTATTTGCGCAGCTCTCGGACATTTTATTTTCCAGACTCCAATGAATTGTCGGCAGGCTATTTGGAAAAAAATCAAATTGACTTGATCGTCACCAACTATACGGAATACATTACCGAATATGCCCAAGACATTGATTATTTGCTATTCAAAACTTTCCCCGATGAGCACGACTGGGAAGCTTTAGAGGAAAAACTGAATGCCAATTTCAATCCTTGATAAATGAAAATCTTGGCTCTTTAATTTATGGGACTGAGGAATCATAACTGATTCTTCAGCCCCATTTTCATTTTAGGTATTAAAAAACATATCGTTCTCTAGTATGATTAGATCACCACAAAATAAATAACTGAGAAAACGATTGTAAGGACTTATGGGCAATTTAAATCAAAACAGAGCGTATCCGTTAGGGTCGGCACTGACACAGCGATACGCTCTCTACTTATGCCTTATTCTATTAAAAGCAAAAAAAGAAGCAGCCACTTCATTCAGTGAGCTGCTTCTTGCTAGTTGATTGATTAATCAAGAATCGTTACTTTTACTTGACGACGTCCCCATTGGATACATTGTGCTACGTTATCAAAGTGAACATCAATGATATTTCCTTTGATCGCGCCACCAGTATCAAGCGCTAGTGCTACGCCATAGCCTTCAACATTGACTAAGGTGCCTAACGGAATCACGCTTGGATCCACGGCAACTGCCATTGGATTTTTACGTAAGTCTGTACCGCTTGCTGTAAAGAAACTGGAGCCAGCTTCTTTATAAGAGTAGGCAGTTGATTCCATCATCAATGTCCGACCACTACTTGTATTGCTGTTGTTGCTATTGTTATTGTTAGTGTTTGTATTGCTTGAGCTGCTATTTGAGCTATTGTTACTGCTTGAAGAGCTGCTCGATGATGAGGTGCTGCTTTCAGTCGTATTGCTGCTCGATGAAGCAGCCGCTTGTGATTCAGAAGCGCTTGAACGTTCGGCAGCTTGGGCTGCTTCTTTTTCTGCTTTTTCTTTCGCTGCTTGTTCTGCCGCTTCTTTGGCTGCTCGTTCTTCTGCTGCTTTTTCAGCAGCTAAGCGAGCTGTTTCAGCTTCTTTGCTTGAAGCGATTTGTGCCAAGGTTGATTCGTTTTCTTTCAATTGGGCTTGTAGATTCGCAATTTTTGAATCCAGTGTTTTGGCTTCTGATTCTAATGCGGTTTGATTTTCTTTCAATGATTGCTGTGTTGACTGTGCTTTTTCTTCTAAAGCTTCTAGCTTTTCTTTTTCAGCTGTTAATGAATCGATCTTTTCTTTTTCCAAGTTTTGTAACATCGTCATCGCATAGGCACGATTGATAAAATCTTGGATGTTTGATGATTCTAACAGTACCGTCCAGTCTCTGGTAGCCCCGCCATTGACTTGGATGTCTTTCATACGTTCCGCAACGACTGCTTCACGCTTTTCAATTGTTTCTTGTGCAGTTTTGATTTCTGCTTTGGTTGTTGCTAATGATTCTTCATTTTCAGCGATTTGAGCTTTTAGCTCTTCTACCTCACTGTATTTCGCATTCACATCAGTCAATGCAATCTGTACTTCCGTACTGATTTCCTGACTTTGCTGCATGACGGCACTTTCTTGCTCTTGCAATGATTCAAGTGACTCAGCCTGCGCAAAGATTGGAGAAACGATTCCTGCCGCAAAGACAGCGACAACGATTGTTCGTAGTTTCTTTGCCTTCAAAAAATTCCCTCACTTCTCACTATGTTTTCCAACATATCCTATTATACAAATTCTTAAGAAGAATTTTATTGCAGGACCTTTACAATTTGTTACAAATTATCGTAATAGTGGGTGTTTTAATCGTCTGTTTCAACTAAAATCAGTCAGAAGTGGGAAGAATCAGCATTGATAAGGGTTTATTTTTTGTAATCTTACCGTAACAAACCTATTTTTTCTTACGGATCGCTTCAATAAATCGAGACAATTCCTGACTGCTTTTTATCTGATTGATTTCTAACTTTTGAAAGTTTTTTAAGAGTCTTCTTTGATGGAAATTCAATCTCGGTAGATTCTGTTTTAATACGCGCCATTCTTCTGGAAACGCTGCGAAGCGCCCTTGCCAATCGTTTTTATATTGCTCAATATTTTCAGCCAATTCTTTTTTGTGCTGTTCAAAGGCTTGATTGACCTGTTGCACCGCTTTCTGAAAGGCAACCAAGTTAGCTAGGGTATAGCCCATATCAAAAGAGAGAACCATTAATAAGAAAACTGGTAATAAGAATCCTACGCGAGCACTCAATGTTTGAACAATCTCCAGCATTTGCGGATGAACAAATCGAACAATGAGCACACAGCACACGCCCCAAAAAAGAGAAATCGGCAATGCCACCCGTCCATTGATATTTAATGGGACTTCTTTATAATCCCACCATGAGGCATGAAAAAAACGCTCAAGTAAATAACTTGTCACATATTCAAGCACGGTAACCAACAACGCTGCCGCAAAGAACAGTGGAATCACTTGCTCATGCAATGGCCGCAATAAATAGACAACGCCAAGAATCCCAAAGCCGTAGATGGGTGTGATGGGACCAACAAGGAAGCCCCGATAAACAAAGTGCTTGGCTTTTAGTGAGCAATAAATGGTTTCCCAAAGCCAACCGATAAATGAGTACAAGAAAAATAATAAAATGATCCGTTCAAATTGAACCATACCTATCCGCTCCTTTTCAAACTGTCACAATGATCTGTGCAATCGTACTTGTCATCACAATCATACCACAAATCAATCAGTCTTATTTTGAATCAGTGCAGTAGCTTATTCCCTGTTTGAACGTTCTTTTTTCGTTGCTTATTGATCACCAAAAATAATTGATGGGTGCACTTGTTCTTTCAAACTATAGCCACACAGTTCTTTGTTAAAGGTAAAATGATCTTGTTCCACATTTGCAATGATCTCATCTTCGGAAAATCCGTGAAAATCGTAGTCATTGATATAACTGCGAAGTAATACTAATTTTGCATCGATCAAGAGAACTCTTTGGATATCCATCCAAAAAGCCATGTCTTTGTTTTTCAATATTTTTTTCAATTCTGCTTCCTGTGCTAACCAGTACGCATAGACTGATGGCATTTCACCTTTAATGGTTTCAGCAGATAATCCTTCTCTCATTTTTACTAGATACTCATTTACTGATTGATAAAACAATTTCCTTCCCCCTAGTTCCATTATTTTTAAACGTAGATCTTATGTTTCTTCTATTCCTCGCCGCTTTGAGCTATCTTTCTCTATCCGGCTGTCGCTGATGTCGCCCTACTTTTTGTATCGAAAGAAGCCATAGTATTTCGCAACAAAATTCTGACAATTATTCAAAACAATTAGATAAATAAAAAACACACTATTATTTTATAGATATAACCGACACAATTTTTAACTTCACTATTCTTTTAATGCTTCCTTTCTTTTCTAAAGCATAGCAAAAGTCGCCCCGTATTTATAATCAACTTTTGCATCAATCTAAGAAAAAAGTGAAAATAAGCGGTAACAGTCAGTTATTTCGGCTTCATTTTTTTAAATTTATTATTTAACAATCCTTTATTTTTTTCTTTTCATGCAGTAACTGAGAATATTTTATTGCGTTATTTCCTTTCCTATTATACGATTAACTAAATAATGTTGGTTATTTGAAAATAGAAAACAAAGGGGAACGTGAGAATAATGAGAAAAAGTGTTGTTTTTAGTTTATTGGGGTTCACACTTCTTTTTGCTGGCTGTACGCCAAAAGAGGAGAAACCAGCTTCAGAAAGCACGGAAAATGCAAGCGCTACAAGCTTATCTATGACTTCGTCAACAGAAGTCGCGCAAGAATCGACGGGCTCTTCCAGCGAAGCGTCTTTACCGAGTTCGGAACAAACCATCACAGGCGTGAGTGGAACAAACTATACCATCGATTTGCCTAGTAATTGGCAAGAGGTACCCGATTTCACTTCATTGAATCCTGACAATGATTTCATGTTGTCAGATGCGTTAGAAACGAAATACTTAGCTGCAGTCGTTGAATCGAAACAAGATTTTGCCGATTTAGAAACTTATCTCGGATTGGTTCAAGAAAATTTGGCAACAAGCTTCGATACGACCGCCACCTTTTTACCAATTCCTGACACGAAGGCCTATTTCGTTGATTTCCCAGCGACAGTTGAAGGGCTAAATATCCACTATATTTATTATGTACTTGAAACCGACAATAATTATGTTCAGTTATATGGTTGGACGTTAGAAAGCTTATACGACTCTTCAAAAGACGAGCTAACAGCGATCATGAACAGCTTCAAAGAAGAATAAACAAAACATCTGGAACCATTTTGGCAAATAGCCGCAAAAATGGTTCCAGATGTTTTTTCATTTTATCTACGGACTACAAGACGCTGTCCTACAAGAATCAATGAGCCAGAAAGATTATTCCACTGCATCAACTGATTCACAGTCACACTGTAGCGTTGCGAAATGCCCCATAGAGTGTCTCCCGAACGTACGGTATAGGTGGTGCTGTTTGATGAGGAAGTGTTCGTTTCTTGAACATACGCTGCACTTACCCAGCCACGCCCTTCAATTCGATACCAGACGTTGTTGCCATTCACACTGGTTCCGGTCTTTTGCGCAACCGCGCGAAAAGAGGAGTTGTTTAACAAAGAACCAACTATTCTGGCACTGGTAGACGCATCAGAGCGAATATTCAATGTTGCGGTTGTACGAAACTCTTTGTTGATGCTTTGCTCAGAGCTATTACTTCCAGCGTTCACTTCTGTCACGTACGTAGCACTCACCCAGCCGCGTCCTTGAATTCGATACCACACATTGTTTCCGTTGACACTCGTTCCCGTCTTTTGAGCGACTGCTCGAAATGTCGCATTACTTGCCAAGGAGCCAACAACAGAAGCGCTAGTCGATGCATCTGAACGGATGTTCAAGGCAGCAGTTGTGCGGAACTCTTTGTTGATGCTTTGTTCGGCATTGTTGTTATTGTTGTTATTGTTGTTACCATTATTATTGTTGTTATCATTCCCACCCGTATTCGATGAGATCTCCGTCACGTGAGCAGCACTTACCCAGCCACGTCCTTGAATTCGATACCACGTCGTATTGCCGTTCACACTGGTACCAGTTTTTTGCGCTACTGCTTCAAATGTTGCATTGGCAGCCAATGAACCAACGATCGAGGCGCTAGTGGAAGCATCCGAACGGATATTGAGTGCTGCATTTGTTCTGAATTGCTTATTGATCGCCTGCTCAGAATTGTTATTGTTGTTATCATTTGAACCGCCACCACTTGATGTATCGTACTGGGTCAAATTGTGCGTTTCAATCAAGTTGTTTAGCTTACTTGCATAAGAAGTATCGGTGGCATAACGTCCTTGCAGCCATTGAGTCGCGTCACGATAAGAATTTGTATTAGACTTCCATGCCCCATGGTAGAAGAAAACACCCGGCGAAAATGAGGTAGTTCTCAAAACGTGCGCATTGTCTTGAAAAGATTCTTTTAATGAGGGGTATTTACGAAACCTAGCAATAATCGGATAGAGATTGCCATTCCCGTCATCTTCCATGGTTTGCATCTCTACAAATTGTCCATTGTAAGATCCCTTGATACCAAACATATTATTTGCAAGAGTGGTCAGCGTGGATTGCCCCCAACCTGATTCTAAGATCGCTTGGGCAATCATGACCGAAGCGTAGAGGTCATTTGCCCCGGCAACTTCTTGTGCCATTGGTCCTACTTGCTGAATAAATGCTTGCTGATTGTTGGAACGTGCCATTGGATTATTGTAGTTGGGCATGACCTTCGTTTCAATGGCGATCCGCTCTTCTTCTGACAGAACAGGAATATCACTATCGGTTTCTGCTTCATTCTGTTCAGAAGCATCATCTGCTGGTGCATTTTCGGGTACCTCTTGGATGTCTACTCCATCCGCACTTTCAGCTTCTGATGGATCGATACTATCTTGAGTTGCTGGTGATCCCTCGTTCACTTCTTGATCTTCTACAATGCTCACTGAATCATGCGTCGATGTGTCTTGGGTTGACTCTGCTGTTTCAACTACTTGAACACCATTTTGGGCTTCTGCTGACTCGAGTGTATCTGCTAAAACATTCATCGGCAAAATATTCACCGTACTAACAAGTGCAGCGGTTGCCGCCGCACTTTTACGGTAAAGAAGCCCTCTTTTTTGTTTCTTCGCACGATAACGAAGTTGTTTTCTTTCTTCCATTTGTCTCTCCTTAAAACTACAGCTAGCTACTTCTTACATTCTTACTGCAAAGCTAGGTGTAAAATGAGCGGTGCTGCCAACAGAAACATTTTGTCCTGGGCGTGGTGCATGAATGTATTGTCCGCCACCTAAAGCAATGGCTACATGATAGGTGCTACCTGATGAACCCCAGAATAAAAGATCTCCTGGTTGTGCTTGGCTAACGGAAATCACTGTACCGGCTGTTTCTTGTGGCACCGTCCATCCACCAATATCTCTCCCTGTTACTTGTAAAAAGACATAGCGAGTAAACCCAGAACAGTCAAAGCTGTCCGGTCCTTTGGCACCCCACACATAGGGTTTTCCGATATGCTTATAGGCTTCTGCCACGATTGCAGCACCATTTGTTGATGCTGGTGCAGAAGGTGCTGGCGGCGTCACGATCGGTGCAGGTGACGGAGCAGGCGTTGGCGCCGGTGTTGGTGTAACTGGCGTCGGTGCTGGCGTTGGTGCAGGAACTGCAGGTGCACTGTCCGCTGGCGTCTCCGGTGCTGCAGGTGTCACTGGTGTTTCTGGCTCATGAATTTCTGGTGTATCTACTGGTGTTTCCTCTGGAACCTCTGGTGTTTCAACCGGTTCAGATTCTTGCGTTTCCTCTGGTTGCGTTTCTGCTGGTGCTTCTGGCTCTTCCACTGGCGCTGGGCTCTCTGTTTCTACGTCAGGTTCTGTGCTCTCTACTTGAACAGCTGCTTCATTCAAGGCTGCTTCTTCCGCTGCAGCTTGTTCTGCCTGCTGTTGCGCCGCTTGTTCCGCTTGGGCTTGTAAAGCAGCTACTCGGGCAGCTTCTTCACGAATTCTCGCTTGCTCCGCTTCATAGGCTTCTTTTTCCGCACGCAGCTGTTCTTTTTCTTCTTCTTTCGTTGCTTCTTCGTAGGCTAAATTACTAACTAAGACATTTAATTCTGCTTGGCTTGCTTCCAAAACACCTTTTTGTGCTTCCAGATGGCTCTGTGCTGCTTGCAATTCTGCCACTTTTTCTTGTGATTCCGCACGCTTTTGTTCAACAGCTTGTTGGTCGGCTTTTTGCTGTTCGATCACTTCATTATTCGCTCGAATGATCGTCGTCATGGCATGTACACGACCCACTAGATCACTGACAGAGTCCGCCTCTAGTACCGCTGTTAGAAAATGGTCGCCTTTTCCATTAACTTGTGTTTCTCTGGCTTGCTTTTCAATGTTTTCTGAGCGTTTGGCAATGCGCTCTTCTAACTGACTGATTTCCTGATCCAATCCTTCGATCGCTTGCAACAAATCACTTTGCTGCGCTAAAATGATTGCTGCTTCTTGATTTAACGAATCAATTTCTGCAGACAATCCGTCAATTTCCCCTTGTACGCTTTGACGTTGCTGTCTCAACTGATCAATTTCGTTATTTTTTTGTTCGATCAATTGATCGTGATTCGTAGCAAAAACGGTCACAGGTCCGCCGAATGATGACAATACAATGCCGCACATACACACTGTTGCAAAGATTTTCTTCTTCATCTGATCCTCCAAATTCAATTTTAAAACTTTTTTTTCATTTATTTGACCATTTTCATTTTACCATAGTTCAGCAACAAACCCAATCCGTAAGCGATTTACATTTTAGTTACATAAATAAGCTCTGTTTTTTTATTACATGTTCCCCACTCCTATCCCACCGACACGCCGATTGAATCCCTATGTATCAACTGTTCAAGAAAACTTCATAGAAAAAGTCCTTTTTCTTAAGAAAAAATAAATAATGTTGTAGATTTCACTTTTATTACATTAATTTTCTGCAAAATATGCTTGATTCACAAAGTTATAAACAGACGAAAAAAGCTCCTTCCTAGTGTTTTCTAGAAAAGAGCGAGTTTTTTTGTCTGTGTTATTCACGATAAGGGAGTAGTTGTCTCATTACGGCGATTTGGTCATCAATGGTCTGTTCTGTGATGTGACCGGTCAGAGCCAAAATCCCTAATCCTTCAATCACGAACATATAGTTTTCTGCAATCACTGCCAAGTTTTCATCTTTTAATACACCTTGCTGAACGCCCACTTGAAAAATCTCATGGATCGTCCGTTTCGTCTCAGCGAGTTGAGCTTGCTGCAGTGAACTGGAGGCTTCGGTTTTATGCGTATAGTAATACTCATAGACAGCTCGCAGCATACCGTCAGAAATGCTGTGGAGTAGACGCTTGCGATGGTCGGAAAAATATTTGTTTAAAATCGTTTCAAAGGGTACTTGCTCCATGATCATCTCTCGTACATCATCAAATTTTCGTTTGGAACGCTGCTCTAACACTGCCAAAAAAATCTCATCCACCGAACGAAAGTACAAATAAATGCCGCCGCGACTAATGCCGCACTCTTCGATAATGTCCTTCATTGTCGCATCAATCAAACCTTTCTTACTAAAGACGACTTTGGCACTTTCAAGAATCAAATCACGCTTTTGTTGTTTTTTCTTTTCAGCTGTAGTCAATTCGCTCTGCTGCTTCTTCGCCATTTTTTTGGCTCCTTTCATCACATTATTAATGACACTCGTGTCATTTTGTTGTATAATCAACCTAACTTAAAAATGACACGAGTGTCATTATAAAAAAAGGAGTTTTTACAATGAATACAAAAAGCAAAACCTATCGCCTTGTCATTCGTGCCATTTTGACTGCTATTATTATTTTACAGACGATGGTGCCTTTCCTTGGATTTATTCCGATCGGTATCACTAGTTTGACGATCATCCATATCACGGTAATCGTCGCTGCCATCGTTTTAGGGACAAAAGACGGGATGTTCATTGGTTTAGTCTGGGGCATTTTTACCATGATCCGTGCGTTTACCTCCCCGACAACGCCCTTGGACATTGCCGTTTTCACCAACCCAATCATCTCGGTGGTCCCCCGTGTGTTGGTTGGCTTAGTAGCTGGTCTCTTATTTACGATCATTTACAAAAAGACCAAAAAAGTCGTCGCTGCTTCGATTGTTGCAGCGATCTTTGGGACCATCACAAATACAGTTTTGGTCTTAACCCTAATGGGAACCTTATATACTGGGTTAGTTGCCAATACCTATGGTGTCGATGCTTCGGCTTTATTCGTGACCCTCGGTGGAATTGCTATAACGAATGGAATCTCTGAGGTGATCACAGCTGCGATCTTAACACCCATTCTAGTAAAAGCCTTATTTGCGGCAACCAGTTTACGTCCAGAAAATCGTTAGTCCCTTCTCTTATCCTATCATTTTTTTCACGTTCTGAGTACTCTTTGCCCAAACATTAAAAGCCCCCGATTTAAGAAAGCTTCTATTGTATAGAAAGGCTTTCTTAGATTAGGGGGCTTCTTCTTTTATTGGTTAAAAAAAGGTGGACAGCAAGGCAAGGATCGCTAGACCGCCTTGGGTCAAAATAATTTTCTTGTCGCTAGTCACACTGCCATATGCAGCTACTAAGATAATGTAGATCAGCAACAAGCGACTGATTTCCAATGGTGCTGAAGCAAAGGTAATACTATACAGTAACCCCAAACCAATGAGTCCATT
>Ga0308156_1001385_pt1 | contig 29129 bp, 26 predicted proteins | sample PhyAR2_FD_201041 | JGI IMG/M metagenome (GOLD analysis project Ga0308156, IMG submission 201041) | Phyllosphere microbial communities from UC Gill Tract Community Farm, Albany, California, United States - DLSL A.R2 | ecosystem: Host-associated > Plants > Phyllosphere > Unclassified | place: USA... | reverse complement strand
TAAAAAAATTTAAAGTATTCATTTTTGCTTTTATAACTCCTTTTTTTTTTGATTATTTTTACTGTTTTTTAATGAATTTCGGGAAAACTTCAATTTTTCGTACAGTCGCAAAGGGTATCCGTTTGAGTGAATCACTACATATGGACTAGTTGTATCTTCTTACTATTACAGCACAATTCGTCAGGGTATCCTTTTTACTTATTTAAATTTTTAATATATCTTTTATTATCACGTATAATATTTTTTATATCCTTACCTAGCACCTGAAAAATAACTTACTTTAAGGACGGAAGACCTTCACCTAGATATAAGAAGTGTTTTTTATACTTTAAATATAGAGGAGGATAAAAAAGATAGAAGACTTAGTCGTAAGACTAAGTAGCACTAAACTGACTTACAATGCTATTCATTATTAAAAATACGCAACAGGGAACTGATTCATAAAAACTTTGGAGACTTTTTATAGGATATAGTGTAGTGTCAAATATCTAAAACCTTTTTATATTGATTAAAACTGTAATTTGAGTCTGTTTTGCTTTTAATTATAAAAGAATGGAAATCATCAGAGATTTCCATTCTTTATTTTCCTTAACTTAGTGAACTTGCGCATTTGAAATATATTATGTTTGCCAGAAAAACTCACAATTCTTGTTTAGTGAGCCTCATGCCCCTGAGTAAAAAGTAATAAAAACACAAATTATTTAATCCGAGAGTATTCAGCTAAGAAAGAATCTATCAATAAAGTTTTAGTTTAAGAAACTAATAAATATATTGACAAAATAAATTTGAAACCTTAAAAGTATCAGGCTGAAGAACACCTCATAAACTATTTTTCCCTACATATTTTCGTTTAACTTGACAATCAAGTAAAAAATCAAGGAATTTTAGAGTTCCTCGATTTTAATGAGTTTTTATAACATATTTTTCCAATAAAAAATTATGAGAATTTCCACCACAAATATTTAAAAGATTGATTTAACAGGAAAATTATTTTTAAATTATACCAATACAAAACAAGAGAAAAATTAAGAAGTAAACATAAAAACCGAAAAGTTTCATGATGGAAGATGATTATACCTTAAAAACTAAGCATTTAGCCCTTTTGTAGAATAATGTTTAGTCTCAAATTATATAACAAGATTAGTTAAATATGACTGACAAGCTTGATTTTTAACTTTTAGAAGAAATCTAAACTTCCTTATCTAAAGTAATTATCTAAGAAATTCTCTACCGTACTTTCATATTTTTGTGGTGCAGTTTGATAGGACTCCACATGCCCCGCCCCTTTTGCAATATATTTAGTCTTTGGACCTTTAGAAGCATTATAAACTATATTTATGTCTTTAGAAGGTACAATCTTATCATTATCCCCTTGTATAAATAGCATTGGTCTTGAGTTATTATGTAATAACTTAACCGCATTGGCTTCAGAGTATGAATAACCAGCCAAAACTCTCGAATAGGTAGACATTACCGGAATAAAAATATTAGATAACCATCCTGGAAGTTTATACATATCTGCAGCTTGGTAGTGAAGTTCATCAAAAACAGAAGTATATCCCGAATCTTCAATGAAAGCTTTTACTTGCTCGGGAGGATTCATTCCTGATAACATCATAGTCGTCGCCCCTCCCATAGATGCTCCCATTACTACAATTTGACTATCTTTTCCATTCATTTTGATTATTTTTTGTATCCAATTAAGGTAGTCTTTAGCTTCAAGAAATCCATATCCAATATATTTGCCTTCAGATTCTCCTGAAGATCTATTATCTGCCATCAGTACATTATATCCCATTTCGTGAAACATTTCTCCAAAGGGTGCTGTTGTTTTATGATTTCCCCCAAAACCATGGATAACAACCACAGTCTTTTTAGTTTTTTTGTCAGCTGGAACATACTGACCAGTCAATCTTAGCCCATCATGAGTTTTTATTTTCAATGTCGATGATTTTAATTTAGACCAATCTTGTTGTTTTTGATAGAGAACATTATTTTTACTCAGTTCTCCCGTGCCTATAAACGACTTTTTCCCTCTGGTTTCAGCTACGTGGAAAAAGTATCCACTAAATCCAAGGATTAGTAATCCAAGAATTATGAGTGTTGAACTAATAATAGTGATAATCTTATTTTTGAACATTATTTATGCCTCCTTTGAAATGATTATAACATACTAAAACTACCAACTTCAATTTTCATATAAACAAAATTTATTAAAATCAAATCATAACTTAATTTTTTTAGCATTTTAAATGCTTTAGATTAAATAAATAATTTTTAAATATATGAATAATTCTTATTTTCTGATCTCTCTAGGAGTCAATATGACTCATAAATTATTACTTTCTAACATCAGGAAATTTGGCAATCTTCAATGAAATATTTATTTCAAAAATTTCTTATAACTTTATTTTAATGTAAAATTAAAGAAAAGATCCTGATGACTGTAAAGAGGGATCGTTTTAAAGACAATAAATTCTAATAAAGACTCTCTTATTGTCACAATCACTCATTCATTGAGTATTGACACATTAAGAACCAAGAAAAAATTTGATAAATTACTTAATTGTACTTCTTCTATAGTTAAAGTGAAAAAAATTAGCATATTTCATATAAAAAATATCGTGAAAATAAAAAAGCCTAGTTCCCCTTATTTGGAATCACACCAACACTTAATAGTTAAACCAGAAACCATATTTTCTAAAAAACATAATATATTCCCTTCACGAATATCTCGATGTACAATATTATGCTTTTCAATATAATGAATCCTTCAACTAACTGTATGAATAGGTTATCCAGATCATCAGAGCCAAATGGTTGGATATCCTCTAACATGTATTCGTCAATTCTTTTACCTTATATGTATTCCATAATTATATATCCTTACAATATTTTTATTTCATCCAGAAAACTTTTGAAAAACTTTTCTTTTAAGATTTGATCTGCAAAAATTGGTTCATATTTTCTTGCTACAAAAAGCTCATCAATAAAAGAATCTCTTATAACAACAGTTTTCCTAAAGAACCACTTCCTAAGTTATTATTCACCATTATGTAATCTTTTTCTCTAAAGAACGTTACAACATCGCTATCTTTAACAACCATTATTTCTCCAGTATAATAAAATTTAGTATTAATAAGCCTATTTTATCATAATCAATCTCGTTATAAAATAAATTTAAAATTAATTAAAATACTTTCTATAACTCTTTTATCCTTTCAAAACCTATGTCACGAGCTTCTGCCAGCAAATGCCTATATGTAAGTGTTAATTCCTCCACAGAATGCCCCAATACTTTAGCTATAACATCAAGCGGAATTCCTTCATTTACTAAAAATGTCGCTCTAGTATGCCTTGCACCATAAATTGTAATTACTGGAGTAATATTTAAAGAATTTAAAACTTTTTTCAATATTTTATTACAACTGGCATTCGTTGGAATGTCTTTTTTAATCCGTAATGCTGAAATACATAATAATGCACATTCCTTATTCCTAATTCATTATTAGTTATTTTTTGCGCTTCTTTCAGCTCTTTTAATACCATAATGGGCTCATGATTAATAGGAACATAACGAATGGAATCTTTAGTCTTAGGAGCAACAACTTCTAGTGCACTTGAATTTACTCGATTATCTGTATATAATAATTGTTTTTCAAAATCTACATGATTCCAAGTAAGAGCCAATAATTCCCCTGGGCGCATACCTGTAGTAAATAATAAATAAAGATATTATCTAACAACACTTTGCTTATAGTCCATTTCAGACCTTAATGTTTCCAAGACTAACGAAATATCAGAATATCTGTGTAAATATTTTTCGGAAGATGATTTTCCGTCTTATCTGAAAAATATTCAACTCCAATTGTAAAATCTTCTACAAATATTTTATCTGCTTTTGCCATTTGTATCGCTTTTTTTACAGCATTTGTCATTAAACTTAGAAAACCTCGATTAACATTTTTTCCAATAATATTAAGCTGTTTCTGATAAAGCATAGGAGTTAAACATTTAATGGAAAATCTAAATACTCAACTATTTTTGCTCATATTGTAAATTTTTTTGTAGTGTCGCCTTACTTCTACCACTTTTTTCAATTTTCAACTCATACCATTGTTTATAAAGTTGTGGCAAGCTCATTTTGTGTCTAAATATTTGACATTAGTCCATTTCGACCTGTTGTCCTTGATGTGAAAAAGTTGAACCCTATAATTTTGAAATGGCATTTTCTGCGACCGCTGTACTAGAACTAATTTTTGGCATTCTTATAATTCATCCTTATCCATTGTTTACATTTATTTTACAAAAAAATACAAAAAATTAGCAAATGATTAATGTGTGTTGTTAAAATAAAACGTGAGATAATCTTTAAAGATAAATTTACAAAATAAAAAGCCACTAGATTTTTTTCAAGCGGTTCTTTATTTTATAAATTTCACACACACCTCATTGTTTGGTTAGTTTTTTGGTTAGTTCCTAATTTTCAAATTTTCAATATCCCTTATCATAGGGCTTGCTAGCCTTTTTGTCAGTTTTTTGATAGAATAGTAGTAATAAATTTCTGTAAGCGGTTTTTAACTATTTTAAAATAGTTATGTTTATCATAATAATCAGTATTGGGGAGAATTTTTTATGAATCATATTCCAGTTTTCGGTGAAAAAAATGAAGAGAAAAATTATCAGGCAAGATATGGTGTCTATTCGATTGTCGCAAGAGAGAATAAAGAAATTTGTCTCGTTCAGGCACCCAATGGAGCTTATTTTCTTCCTGGAGGGGAAATTGAAGCGGGTGAAGATCAAGAAAAAGCACTTCATCGTGAACTCATGGAAGAGTTAGGAGCTACCGCTGAAATTGGAGAATTTTTAGGGCAAGCAGATGAATATTTTTATAGTTCGCATCGTGATAAATATTATTATAATCCCGCCTATATTTATAATACTAAGAATGTCCGCTTTGATTCCAAACCTCTCGAAGATTTTAACCATATTAGCTGGTTTGACCCAGAAACAGCTATTAGTAAACTCAAACGTGGCTCTCATAAATGGGGAGTTCAAGAGTGGTTAAAGAAATAAAAAATCGTCTGATTGACGATTTTTTATTTACTTATTTATTATTCTTACGCCTTCGTTGCCAGCAACAATCACTTTTTTAACCATGTTATTAAAGAGGCCGTGTTCAACAACTCCAACCATTAAATCAAGCTCTTCAGCAAGTTTTTCTGGTTCTTTAATTTGAGAGATATGAAGGTCAATAATAAAGTGATGCATATCCGTTATCAATCTCTCGTTTTCCTCATTTAGACGCCAAGTTGGAGCATAGCCAGCCGCTTCGAATTTTTTAAAAACTTGTTGTGAGCCATAAGGAATAACTTCTACAGGAATTTTAAAGGATCCTAGATTTTCTGATAATTTACTTTCATCAACAATCCAAATATAGTCTTTTGAGTAGGTTGCAACAATTTTTTCCATTAGAAGTGCTGCTCCACCACCTTTAATACCATTTAGTGAAGAATCAATTTCATCTGCGCCATCAACTGTTAAATCAACATAATCTACTTCGTCAATAGAGGCTAAAGGAATTCCAAGAGCTCTGGCTTGGCTACTTGTTACATTGGACGTTGTTACACCCGTAATTTCCAATTGTTCTTCGGCAATTCTTCGACCCAATTCTTCGACAAAATAGGCTGCTGTTGACCCAGTTCCTAAACCAACGACCATTCCCGATTTAACAAATTCAGCAGCTTTTATGCCAACTTGTTTTTTTAAATTATCCATTTTACCTCCTTGAATACTTTGATATCATGCTGACCTAATTATAACAAAAAAGCTACCTAAAGTAGCTTTTTTATCTGTTTATATTAACTAATATATTCTTCCAAATATTGAGGATTATAAATCATGATCTTATTATCAATCACATCAATTACTTTCTCATCCTTTAAATCGTGGAGAATACGATTGACACTGTTTCTTGTAGAAATACCACAGAAGCCTGCAATATCCTCATTAGTAACTGTGAAATCAATCAAAATTCCATCTTTCTTACGAATGCCAAAATCATCAATTAAACTATGGAGACAAGCACAAACTGCTCCTTTTTTACCATTAATTGTCATTTTTTGAAGAATTTCTAAATTAAGTGCCAATCTTCTTTTATAAAAATCATCAACAACTCTAAATAAATTTAAATCTTCGCGTACCCAATCCCAAAAATCGCTCCGCGAAATTTTATAAAAATTAGCCGTTGGAGATTCCACTCTGACATTAAATAATGCTGAGATTCCATCATTTTGTTTTTCTTCCAATAAAGAAACAAAATCTGGCTGCGCAACATACGCGATATTAAATTCACGACCATCTCTTAAAATATTGCTAATCTTCGCTACACCATCTTTAAGGACATAGATATATTCTGACTCAATTCCTTGATACATAATATAGCTATGCTTTTTACGTGTTACGACACTGACTTTTTTTTGCTCTAGTGTATTGATTAGATATTCAATGTTTACGTTTGCCATTTCTTCCATCTTATTAAAACTCATCTACTCGCTAATTTGTTCATTTATTCGCCTATATAAGGCTGTAGCCATTTCATTATATCATTTTTTATGTAAATCATTAAAATCAAACTTTAGAACTTGATTTTTGATGTTTACCATGAATGAGATAGTATATAATCCAAACAATTACAACTGCGGGAGCACTGTAAAGATACAAATTTCTGAAACCAAGCATACCATTTCCAAGCATTGGAATAATTGCTCCAAGAACAATAGGTCCACCACCAACACCTAAATCTAAAAATCCAAAGAAGGTAGAAGTTGCAACACCGATACGGTCTTTACTTGAATCACGAATAGCAATTGCTTGACCAAATGGTGCAACACCACCGTAACCAAGACCGAAGGCTCCACCAGCAATTAATAAGACAACAAAGCCAATAGCTGGGCTGAAGAAACCGGCTAAGCCAACAAGAAGCATTGCCACTGCAAAGAAAATAAATGTTGGATTGAAAATCCAGTTATCCCCTTTAGTATCGAATAAACGACCTGTGAATGGACGTGAAACAAAGATTAACACGGCATACATCGTGAAGAATAATGATCCCGCAAGTGGAATTTTAAGATCTGTTGAAAATGAACCCATTCCTGTTAAAATAGCTGAGTCAATAAATCCGGCTAAAAAGGCAATAATTGAAATAGGAAGAGCTGATTTTTCAATATATCGTTCAACACCTTTAGGTTCATGCGCCAGGGCATAGGCACGCTCTTCTGCAGAAAATTCTTTGACACGAACAAAGAAAATTAATATGAAGGTAATAACCAACAAACCAAGAGCAATTCCAAGTAAAGAACCAAAACCAAGTGAAGAGTAAATCATGATTGAAAGGGCTGGACCAACTGCAGCTGCCAAGGTAACAGATAAAGCGTAGTAGCCAATTCCTTCACCACGACGTGAAGCAGGTACAACGTGACCTGCAATTGTTCCTGAGGCTGTTGCACCAATCCCAAAACCTGCGCCTTGAATCACTCGAATCAAAAAGAGTAAGGGAATATTAGTTGTCAAATAATAACCAAAAGTTAAAACAAGAAAAATAAGTCCACCAATATAGAGCAATCGCTTCATTCCGATACGTGTGATATTAATACCTGTCCAAACCCGACCAATCAGGGCTCCAATAACAAAAACGCTTGATAAAGAAAGACTAACAACTGTTGATTGATGAAGTTGTTGAAGCGCATAAGTCCCTATTGAGGAGGTTAAGACGTAAAAAACAATATAAAATAAAAAACTAATAAGCGTGTTAATAACGAAAGTAGGAGTAAAAATACTTTCTTTTTTCATGATTTTTTCCATTTCTAAGTAAAAGAGATTCTGCTCTTTTTATGAGTGACTAAGTAAGACTATTATTTTCTAACGATGAGTGTATTGTAAGTGGCATGATTAACAATATAAGATGCAACTGAACCAACAACTACACGCTCTATATAACTAATCCCTGTTGCGCCAATTACAATCAAATCAACATTTTCTTGCTTAGGAATTTTTGTTGCCATTGCTACTTTAGGTGAACCATATTCCAAAAGTGTTCTAACATTTGTTAGTCCTTCATCCAATGCTTCCTTAGCAAATTGTTGCAATAAAAGTTTTGTTCCATTTTCATGCTGTTCTTCGGCAATTGTGTCGTAAGTATTCACGGCAAGAAATGAACGTTTTTCAATAACGTTGGCTAAGATGAGCTCAGCATCATTGCGTTTAGCAACTCTGACTGCTTCATCAAATGCTTTAAGTGATTCTGCTGAACCATCCATACCAACTAAAATTCTTGAATATTTTTGTTCCATGCTAACTGTCCTTATCTAATTAACCGATAGCTGAGATATTTCTTACTTCAAAAGCAAATTTTCCATCTTCAGTTTTTATAAAACCGTGGTGATTTGAAACAAATTCAATTGCTTCATCCATGTTAACGAAGTCTTGAATGACACTGCGTACTTTAGTATCGCCTACATAGTTTGGTGTTGAATTTTCTTCATATGAAGAAAGTCCTTTAAATTCAAATTTCATTTCGAAATTCCTTTCTTAAATAACAATAATTTCTATTTTTGAGAAACGGGAATCTTGTTGTTCTCAAATGTTTTTAAGTTACTCAATTATTTTAAACAAAAGCGATACGAAGCGCGACCACAATTTTTGATACCAAGCATTGACATCCAGTATTGATATTAAGCATTGATACCCATCATTGATAACATTTGTTACTCTTTATATAAAAAAATACTGACAGATTTGTCAGTATTTAATCTTTATTTTTTAATAAGCTTGAGCAGTTTCCATTTCTGACTCTCTTTCTGATTCTTCGACTGAATTGGAAGTAGTGTTCATTCTCTTTTTAGCCGTGGTCATCATTAAGCGGATCCGATTCAATTGATTGACCGCAGAAACTCCTGGGTCATAATCAATGGGAGCGAGATTGGCTCCTGGGTACTGACGACGAAGTTCTTTCATCATTCCTTTACCAACGATATGGTTAGGAAGACAACCAAATGGTTGAAGACAAATGATATTGTTCACCCCTTTTTGCAAGAGTTCAATCATTTCGCCAGTGAGGAACCAACCCTCACCAGTATGATTCCCAATTGAAATCACTTCTTCAGTTGATGCTGCAATATCATAAATTGATTCAATAGAATCAAAGCGTTTTGAGGCTTTCAAGGCTTTATTCATTGGTTTTTCTAACATATTAATAATACCAATGAAAGTTTTAGCCATGAGTTTATTTTTCTTACTAAAGCCAATCTCATCTGCTTTCCAGATTTGATTGTACAAGCTATAGTTCATGAAGCCAATTAAATCAAGAACAACTGCTTCGCCGCCCTCTTCTTCAATTATTGACACAATATCATCATTTGCTGTTTTACTATATTTGACCAAAATTTCACCGACAACACCCACTCGTGGTTTTTGAATATCCAAAAGTTCAATTTGGTCAAATTCAGCAACAATTTTTTTCATGTTACGATTAAATTCAAAAATTGATCCAGATTCTACATTTTTCCGAGCTTTTTCTAACCATTTCGCATGTAATTCATTGACAGAACCTTCAGTGGCTTCATATGGTCGAGTACTATAAACGACTCTTTCAAATAAATCTCCATAAAGAACTGCAATCATAAAGCGCGTTAAAAGTGGAACTGTGAATTTAAATCCTTTTTCTGTTCCTTGATTCCCCATTGATAGGGAAACGACAGGTACTTGTGGGAAACCTGCATCAATTAGAGCTTTACGCAATAAAGGAATATAGTTTGTTGCGCGACATCCCCCACCTGTTTGAGTCATCATGACCGAAGTATTATCAAGGTCATACTCTCCTGACTGGAGAGCTTCAATGAGCTGACCTATTGTAATAATCGCTGGATAACATGAGTCATTATTAACAAATTTCAACCCATTATTGACAGAAGTATTGCTTTCTGGTAGAGAAACGACATTATATCCCGCAGCGGCAAAAGCTGTATCTAATAGCCCTTCTTGGTGAATTGGTGACAACATTGGTAAAAGAAGAGTGTGTTTTTTTGCCATTTCTTTTGTGAAAGCTGGTGTTTCTTGTACTAATTCGTGAACTTCGGTGCTTGCTTCAATATTATGACGCACGCGCTCTGAAACTGCTGCTTTCAGACTACGTAAACGAATCCGAACAGCTCCCATGTTTGATCCTTCGTCAATTTTCAAGACGGTATAAAGCTTATTGTGTCCACGCATGATTTCTTCTACTTGGTCTGTCGTTACGGCATCAAGACCACAACCAAAGGAATTAAGTTGAACAAGTTCTAGATTTTTATTTTTACAAACAACATTTGCAGCTGCATAAAGGCGGCTATGGTAAACCCATTGATTAACCACACGCAGGCCAGAAACTTCGGCTAAATGACTAATAGAATCCTCAGTCAAAACGTGGAAACCTTCTTGAGTGATGATGTCAGCAATTCCATGATTGATTTCTGGGTCCAAATGATAAGGACGTCCAGCGAGAACAATGGCTTTTTCATTATTTAAATTGATTTGCATGAGCAGCTCTTCTGCTTTAAGGCGCAAATCTTCTTTAAATTTATCCATTTCTTCAAAGCCATGTTGGACAGCAGCTTGTACTTCCGTAAGGTTGACAGAAATCCCTTGGGCGGTTAAAGCCTTATGAACATTAACAGCTACTCCTTCCGGATTGGCTAGATTAATGAAAGGATGAAGATAATTAACTTGCCCTTCACGAATTTCATCGATATTATTTTTAAGAACTTCAGGGTAAGATTGCACAATCGGACAGTTGAAATGGTTTTGAGCATTTTTTTGTTCTTCTTGTTCAAAAAGGACAGATGGATAGAAGATATTTGGAACGCCCTGCGTAATCAAAGCCATAATATGTCCATGACTCATTTTGGCTGGATAACATACCGTATCTGAAGGAATGGTTTCAATTCCCTCTTCAAAGAGTTCTTTATCAGAGCGAGGGCTTAAAACAACACGGAATCCAAGGTCTGTCAGCATCGTGTGCCAAAGCGGATAGTTTTCATACATATTGAGTACACGTGGTATCCCAATTTCTCCTCTGGTTTGTTTTTTCTTGCTTAAGCTATGGTAACGGAAAAGTTTTTTATACTTGTAATCAACTAAGTTAACTTTTTTATCTTTTTTAGCGACTTTAACTTTTGTAGCTTTTTCGGCACCACGTTCGCAACGGTTCCCATTTACAAACTTATTTCCATCATTGAAGACCGTTAGGGTCATTTTACAGTTATTTTCGCAAAGACCACAGACCATAAATTCTTTATGAGTTGTGAATTTTTCTAATTCATCAAGTTTTAGAATTTCTGATTCTTTATTTGCTTCTTGGTTATCTAAGGAAATCAAAGCACAACCGTAAGCTCCCATTAATCCAGCGATACTTGGACGAACCACTTCGCGCTCAGAAATTTTTTCAAAAGCACGTAGAACGGCTTCATTGTAAAAAGTTCCCCCTTGAACAACGATTTTCTTACCAAGTTCTTCTGGACGTTTTACTTTTATAACTTTATAGAGAGCATTTTTAATGACACTATATGAAAGACCTGCGGAAATATCTCCAACAGTCGCTCCTTCTTTTTGAACTTGTTTTACTTTTGAGTTCATGAAGACGGTACAACGAGAACCCAAGTTAACTGGATGCTCAGCCAAAAGTGCTTTTTGTGAAAATTCACGAACATCATGTTTTAGTGAATGGGCAAAGGTTTCAATGAATGAACCACAACCTGATGAACAAGCTTCATTAAGTTGAATACTTGATAGAGCACCATCACGAATCCGCATAGCTTTCATATCTTGTCCACCAATATCAAGAATGAAATCTACTCCTGGATTGAAATAATCAGCGGCCTTATAATGAGCCATTGTTTCAACTTCACCATAATCAACATGAAGTCCTGCTTTAATCAGGTGTTCTCCATACCCCGTTACTGTTGATTTTGCAATATAGACGTCCGCTGGAAGTTTAGCATAGACATCTTTTAAAATATTAATGACAGATTCAAGCGGTTCTCCATTGTTAGAACCATAATGGTCATAAAGAATATTTCCTTCATCATCAATAAGAACAACTTTTGTTGTGGTTGAACCGGCATCAATTCCTAAGAAGGCAGCTCCATGATGTTCAGACAGGTTCTTATAGTTAGCTGTTGCTTTGGCATGACGCGTCCGAAATTCATCAAGTTCTGCTTGATTTTCAAAAAGTTTATCCATTGTATCTTGTGGAATTAAGCTGTCTGAATCATCATTTTCTAAACTATGAATTAAATCAGTTGCTGTTTTCTGACTTGTTTCTTCATAGAGCGCAGCTCCCATTGCCACAAAAAGTTGTGGATTTTCTGGGAAGATAATATTTTCTTCTTTTAAATCCAAGGTTTCGATGAAACGTTTGCGTAATTCACTCATAAAGAAAAGCGGACCGCCTAGAAAGGCTACATTTCCTTTGATTTTTCGTCCACTTGCTAAACCAGCAATGGTTTGATTGACAACGGCTTGAAAAATACTAGCAGCAATATCTTCACGACGCACTCCTTCATTTAACAGCGGTTGAACGTCTGTCTTGGCAAAAACGCCACAGCGTGATGCTATCGGATAGAGTTTTTCGTAGTTTTTAGCTAACTCATTGACACCATTGGCATCAACTTTCAAAAGGGCTGCCATTTGGTCAATGAAAGCACCTGTCCCACCGGCACATGTTCCGTTCATACGTAATTCTTGAGTTCCGTTATCAAAAAAGGTCATCTTGGCATCTTCACCACCAAGCTCAATCATCACGTCTGTTTGGGGAATGAATTTTTCAATGGTAATTGATGAAGCGATAACTTCTTGAACAAAAGGAACATCAATGACTTCCGCAAGTCCCATTCCTCCTGAGCCGGTAATGGCTAGTTCTAGATTTAAATCTCCATGTTCTTCTATAAAATCTTTGAATACTTTGATGGTTGCTGCTTTCACATCTGAAAAATGGCGCTCATAGCGTGAGAAAATGAGCTTAAAATTTTCGTCAAAAACGACGAGTTTTACTGTGGTTGATCCAACGTCAATCCCTGTTTTATAAATTTGTGTCAAGATGGTCTCCTAGTTATGTGAGAAATATCACTTGAACAAGTCCGCTAAGCTCTTAATATTTTTTTCGGCAAGTTAAATTTGAAATCTAACTTATCTTTTGGAGGCAGAATTTTGATAAAAAGTAATTTAGACGGTCTGTTGCTTATCTTATTATATGTTCATTTTATCATTTGTCATAAGAAAAGCAACCAGCAAAAAGGGCGTGGTTGTCACATAAACGACAATTCAAAACAAGCTGTTGATTATGTTAAAAGACTTTGACATCGAATGACAAAATGTTTTGACTAAATTCTTTAATGACTTTAATCTATTTTTTGATTATAATGGAGTTAAATAGTACAATGTGAAAAATTAGACAAAACAGTCTATCGGGACTGGGTCTTTTTGAAACTGGAAAGATGGTTTTTTATGGTTAAATCAGATGATTTACGTGTGAAACGAACAAGAAAATTGATTAGTCAGGCTTTTTTTGGTTTGTTACGCAAGAAAAAATTTGAAAAGATTTCAATTCAAGAAATTGCCGATTCAGCCATGATTAATCGGGCAACTTTTTATGCTCATTATGCTGACAAACAAGATTTATATGATAGTTTGATTGACCAATTTTTAGCTAGCTTCACTGGCATTTTAGATGAACAAAATTTGGTTGATGGTAACAATGTTCATGTCAAAGAAATTGAAACTGTCTTGAGTCGTTTCTATGAATTTGTTCGCGATAATCCTGAAATTGCACAAATGATTACTGACAGAGCGCATGATCAACGGTTAAAAAATCGATTTCTGGAGATTTTATCTGAACGCTATACCGAGTTATTTGAAAAACTGGAAGTTAGAGAAAAAGATGTTGTGGTTCCCAATGATTTTGTAATTTCTTACATCAGCTCGATTTTGGTGGGAACTTTAGACTGGTGGGTCAGCACTTCTACACAAATGTCTGCTCGAGATTTTGCTCATTTGATTATCAAATTAATTTCTAATGGTCATTTAACCGTCCTTGGGGTCAATATTAATCGCGAAAATTAAAAAAGTTACTGATGAAACTTCTAGGATAGCCGTTGTTTTTTAACTTACGGATACCTTCGAATTTTCATCAGTAACTTTTTATTTTTTCAAATTTTCTATTTCTTCGGTTGTTAAAGGACGATAGGCTCCTAGCGCTAAATCTGAATCCAATGCTAAATTGCCCATCCGAATGCGTTTGAGATAGAGAACGTACATTTCAACAGCTTCAAACATCCGTTTGACTTGATGAAATTTTCCTTCATGAATAATCACACGAATTTCACTAATCCAGCCAGATTGACTCTCCCCTTTGTAAATATTTTCAATGAATAATTCTCCTGGTCGTGCTTTTTCTCCATTTTTTAGAGTCAAGCCCTCAGCAAATTTATTTACAATTTCGTCAGTAACTTTTCCATCAATTCGCGCAAAGTATTCTTTTTCAACATGCTTTTTGGGTTGAGTTAAATCATGTCCCAATGCTCCGTCATTCGTTAAAATTAAAAGTCCCTCAGTATTTTTATCTAAACGTCCGACTGGAAAAATATCCTCACGAAAATCTTTTTCCGATAATAATTGAACAACTGTCTTAAAAAGATTATCTTTTGTTGCAGAAACAAGACCTTGCGGTTTATTTAATAAGTAATAATAATATTCTTGGTAATCTAAAATCTCACCATCAAAGGCGACTTGTCTAGAATTCTTGTCTACTTGAAACCTGCCGTCTCGCTGAACTTCCCCAGCAACTGTCACGCGCCCTTTTTTCAATAGAATTTTGACTTCACTACGGCTTCCGAGGCCACTTTCTGCTAAAAATTTATCTAGTCTCATGTCTTTTATTATATCAGATTTTGCTGACAGGTCTGTCAGTAAAATAATGGAAAAAAAGTTACTGACAGAATTTCTGTCAGTAATTTTTCTCATTCTTATTCTCCATAAATATCTGCATCTGTCAGCTTAAAAATAATCATTGTTTCTGGTGGATATGCTGCCAATTGATTGGCAAAACTGTCATCATCATCTTTTTTGACTTTTGCTTTGATATTAATGGTCACTTTTTGATGTTCTTCAACAAGTGCGTCATAAAGTGTTTTTAAATCGGCAATATCTTGGCTGCTGGCTTTGGGTAAAATCGTATATTTGGTGTAATCTTTATCAAACCAAGAACCTTCTTTTTCAAAATCAACTGATGAATTTTCACGAATTTGCAATTTAGCTGAGATATCATAATCATAATCTTGCTGTTCAATCATTTTAGCAATTTTTACCATTGATTCATAATCACCACTTGCTTTTAATTTCAAAGTGGCTTTATAAGGAATCCCAGCAAGCTCTAAGCGACCCGCAATCATAAATGGGTCTGGCTCAGTTCCCTTGTCATCAAGTTGAGGTGGAGCAAAATTGACTGAGATTGAATAACCTTTTGTCAGTAATTGCTCATATTGCGTGATGACTTCTTCTAATTCGAGTCCATCAATAAACTCATTAAATGTACGCTCAGTGAGTTTGTTATTTTCAGCGGCTTCTTCTTTTGGATAGATAATTTTTACTTGATAGGTCATATCTACTATTATATCAAGATGTGAGCATAAATTGGGAAAATGCGAAGAAAAAATAGAAAATTTTTTGTTTCTATTTTTAGTCAGCATCAAAATTTATTTTTTTTATCACTTTTTATTGGTGCAAACTCAATTATTATAGATTTTTATTTTTTATAAAAAAATAAATTAAATAGGCTAGGAAATTCAGCCTTTTTGCGTTAAAATAGTCTTTATGACATTAACACAAGAATTTGATACGATTGCGGCGATTTCGACACCGCTTGGTGAAGGAGCAATTGCCATTGTTCGTTTATCAGGGACAGATGCCCTAAAAATTGCTCAATCTGTCTATAAAGGAAAAAATTTAACTCAAGTTGCTAGCCATACGATTAATTATGGCCATATTTTTGAAGAAAAACGTCTCGTTGACGAAGTCATGGTTTCAGTCATGCGTGCGCCTAAAACATTTACACGCGAGGATATTGTTGAAATAAATACGCATGGTGGAATTGCAGTCACACAAGAAATTTTGCAATTACTTTTACGTAATGGCGCAAGACTCGCTGAACCTGGCGAATTTACCAAACGTGCCTTTTTAAATGGACGAATTGACTTGGCTCAGGCTGAATCTGTCATGGATTTAATTCGAGCTAAAACTGACAAAGCTGCCAACATTGCCATAAAACAACTTGACGGAAGTCTTTCAAAAATGATTAATAGCATTCGTCAAGAGATTCTCGAAAGTTTGGCACAAGTCGAGGTCAATATTGACTATCCAGAGTATGATGATGTGGAAACAATGACTTCACAAATGCTCCTTGAAAAAACGGCTCATTTTGAACAGCTTTTGGAAAATCTTTTATCAACAGCTAAACGCGGAAAAATTTTAAGAGAAGGTTTAAAAACGGCGATTATTGGTCGGCCAAACGTTGGAAAATCAAGTTTACTTAATCAATTGCTTCGTGAAGAAAAAGCCATTGTCACTGATATTGCTGGAACAACGCGCGATGTCATTACTGAATTTGCCAATATTGGCGGTGTTCCTCTTGAACTAGTGGATACTGCTGGTATTCGTGAAACAGATGATTTAGTCGAAGCGATTGGGGTTGAACGTTCTAAAAAAGCTTTGGCTGAAGCTGATTTAGTTTTACTCGTTTTAGATGCCTCAAATGAATTGACTGACAAAGATTTAGAGCTCTTAGAACTGTCTAAAAATTCAAATCGCATTGTTCTACTCAACAAAACCGACCTGCCAGAAAAAATTGATAGCACTCAAATTTCTGGTGATTTTATCCGAATTTCAGCTCTTAAAAATGAAAACTTAAATGCTGTTGAAGAAAAAATCAATCAAATTTTCTTTGCCGGTGAAATTGAAGCCAAAGATGCAACGGTATTATCTAATGCCCGCCACATTTCAATTGTTGAAGAAGCTTTGAAGGCTCTTAAAGAAGCAAACTCTGGGCTTGCTCTGGGCTTACCTGTTGATTTAATTCAAGTGGATGTCACACGTTGTTGGCAATTACTTGGAGAAATCACAGGGGAAGCTGCCCCAGATGAATTGATTACACAACTTTTTTCACAATTTTGTTTGGGAAAATAAAAAAGAGTTCAAATGAACTCTTTTTTTTTACTGACAGAAATTGGTCAATCATCAAATCATCCATTTAATTTCTGTTAGACATTTTCTAACAAACTGGTCAGTCATTCCACCGAAATAAGTTCCTTGAAAGTTTCGACCGTTAATCACGATTAATTTTTTATCGACACGATAAGCTCGAACGTATTTGGCAGCTTTTCCTATTTCTTCTTTATCAAATATTTCTTCGATTTCAGTTCCAGCATTTTTAAGTAAAATTTTTAAATTACTTACTGACAGACTTGTCAGTAAAACATCTGGTTCTAAAAGTTGCAAAAGTTGCGGAAATTTCATCTTGAATTGTTCTTGTTGGCTCTTAGCTAAACCTGGCCAAACTGGATGTGTCGCAATTGGGGTAAACAAATCAATATGTAAGGCTCGATTAATTTGATTTTCAGATTCTTTATAAGCTGAATCAAAAACAGGTAAAAATTTTGCTAACTGATTGAACCAAGGACTAGGATTGTATTCAAAATACCGATTGAGATTTGACTTGTAAGTTTCCAAATTTACTGACGAAAATTCTGTCAGTAATTTTTCATAACGTTGATTTTCACCAAATTCTGCATAAGAAGCATTTTTACTGACCGTCAGTATTTTTAAGTCTGATTTTTCATATTTGGCTAAGTCACCAAACCACAAAAGTGGCATACTATTTGGAATCAAAACTTCTGACAGCTCAGCCTTATTTTTTAAGTCAATAAAATCTGTCCATGTTTCTAAAATCAAGTGGTCTAATTTTTCATTATCCATTTTACTCATCAATCAAAGCCCCCGTCAACATTAACTTGAGCAATCAAATCAGGAAACTCATCTGCATTTTTAAAAATTTCAACTGCTTCTTTTCTAGCCACTTCTAAAATATTATAATCATTGACTAAATCAGCCGCAATAAATTCTGGAAGTCCTGACTGACGAAGTCCAAAAATCTCTCCAGAACCACGCATTTTCAAATCTTCTTCGGCTAAAATAAAACCATTTTGTGTTTCTGTCATAATTTTCATCCGTTGTTTTCCTGAATCGGACTTAGGATTTGCTACTAAAATGGCATAAGATTTTTTTGTTCCCCGACCAACACGACCACGCAATTGGTGAAGCTGCGAAAGTCCAAAGCGGTCAGCATCCATAATCACCATAATGGTAGCATTAGGAACGTCAACTCCCACTTCAATCACTGTTGTTGAAACCAAAATATCTAATTTTTTAGCCTTAAATTCTTGCATGATTTGGTCTTTTTCATCATTTTTCATTTTTCCATGTAAAAGACCAATTTTGGCAAATAATCCAAAGTATTCATTTAATTCCGCAAAAAGAGCTTCTGCGTTTTTCAGGTCCAACGTTTCACTTTCCTCAATTAAAGGTGAAATAAAATAAACCTGTGAATCTTTAGCAACCTCTGCTTTTATCCAACTTAAAACTTCGGAAAATTGTTCATGTTTGACCCACCTTGTAGTAATGGGTTGACGTCCCTTGGGTAGTTCATCAATAATTGAAACATCCATATCCCCAAAAGCCGTAATCGCAAGCGTTCTTGGAATGGGTGTAGCTGTCATCATTAGAACATCTGGATTTTGCCCTTTTTCTCGTAAAATTTTTCGCTGATTAACTCCGAAACGGTGTTGTTCATCTGTAATCACCAAACCCAAATTATAAAAATCGACCCCTTCTTGAATTAGTGCATGAGTTCCAACTACCATATGTGTATGACCACTAACTAAATCAGCCAAAATCTCGCGGCGCTCTGCCACTTTCAAACCCGAAACCAAAAGTGAAATTTGCAATTCTGGAAAAAGAGCTTTCAAGTTTGCAAAATGCTGACGGGCAAGGATTTCCGTTGGTACCATAATTGCTGCTTGAAAATTCGCCAAACAAGCCGCGTACATGGCAAGGGAAGCAACAACTGTTTTACCAGAACCCACATCACCTTGCAAAAGTCGATTCATGTGATAAGGAGATTTCATATCCGTCAGAATCTCTGACAAAGCGCTTAATTGAGCAGCTGTCAGTTCAAAAGGTAATTCAGAAATCTTCTGATCAATTTCTCCTTGCTCAAAAACAACTTCTAATCCTGCTCGGCCCGACTTTTCTTTATTTTTTAAGGCCTGTAATTTCAACTGAAACATGAATAATTCTTCAAATTTTACACGACGTAAAGCCTGCTTATGAGCTTCCATATCTTCAGGAAAATGCATAGCCAAAACGGCTTCTTGCCGGTTCATCAGACGATATTTTTTAATCAAAAATTCTGGTAAGTTCTCAGGTAATTCTGATAGAAGGTCTGATTCAAAAACCTGATGAATTACTTTGACCAATTGACTTTGTTTCATACCAGCTGTCAAATGATAAACAGGTTCTAAGCCATCGTCCACCTGAGCCACAACCTTCATCCCCATCAGTTGTTGCTTTGCCTGCTCCCATTTTCCGTAAACTGCAATTTCCTTACCAACTTCCACTTTGTCAGCCAAATAAGGTTGATTAAAAAAGCTGACAGCAGCCACGGCCTCACCTTCTTTAATTTTAAATGAAAGTCGATTACGTTTAAATCCGTAATACTGGACATTAGCTGGTGTCACTACCGTTCCAATAATTGTTGCTTTTTCTCCGTCAACAAGTTCAAAAACCGAACGACTTGCGAAATCTTCATAACGAAAAGGGAAATAAAGCAATAAATCTTGAACCGTGAAAATTCCTAACTTATGGAAATTTTCCACAGATTTCGGTCCCACACCTTTTAAAAATTGCACTGAATCTGTTAATTTCATACTTTTATTATACCAATATATAAGGTTAAATGCTTCAAAAATCAAATATAATTTGCTGACAGAGATTTTATCAGCAAAATTTACTGACAGAAAGCTCTGTCAGTAAAAAAATAATCAGAAATTACTCTGATTACTTTTTATGCTTTCTTAACAACTGAACCCTTCAAAGCAATTGCTCCAAAGCCCGGAATTTTTGAATCAATAAAATGTTCATTTTTCCCTTCTGGATTAATGCGAATGTTTTTCACTTTTGTTCCCTGCTTAATTGGTTTTGGCATTCCCTTAACTGGCAAATCTTGTACAATAACAAGGTCATCCCCAGTTTCTAACTCATTTCCTAAACTATCAAGGACAATAAATTTTCCAGCTGCCTCAATTTCCTCAAGAGTAAATTCATTTCCACATTCAGAACAGCCAAAGCTCGTATCTGATAATTCATAAGTATATTCACTTGAACAATGAATACATTTTGGTGTTTCCATCTTCTCTCCTTTATTAAATCAAAAAAAACCAGCCCGAAGACTGGTTTTTATACCGTTAAAATCGGAAAATTATTTAGCGATTTTAGCGAAGTATGCAAGTGTACGAACAAGGTTTGAAGTGTATGACATTTCGTTATCGTACCAAGATACAGTTTTAACAAGTTGAGCTCCATCAGCTGAAGTAACTTCAGTTTGAGTAGCATCAAAGAGTGAAGAGTTTGAGATACCAACGATATCAGATGAAACGATTTGGTCTTCGTTGTAACCAAATGATTCATTTGAAGCAGCTTTCATAGCTGCGTTGATTTCGTCAACTGTAACTTCTTTGTTAAGGATAGTAACAAGTTCAGTCAATGAACCAGTTGGAACTGGTACACGTTGAGCATGTCCTTGAAGTTTACCTTGAAGTTCTGGCAATACAAGACCGATAGCTTTAGCAGCACCTGTTGAGTTAGGTACGATGTTTTCAGCTGCAGCACGTGCGCGACGGAAGTCTCCACCACGGTGTGGGCCATCAAGAGTCATTTGGTCACCAGTGTAACCGTGAACTGTAGTCATTGTACCAACTTTGATACCGAATTGTTTGTTCAAAGTATCAGCCATTGGAGCAAGACAGTTAGTTGTACATGAACCAGCTGAAATTACTGTTTCAGTTCCATCAAGTACTTCGTGGTTAGTGTTGAAAACGATTGTTTTAACATCAGATCCACCAGGTGCAGTGATAACAACTTTTTTAGCACCGTTAGCGTGCAAGTGTTGTTCAGCTTTTTCTTTAGTTGCGAAGAAACCAGTTGCTTCAAGAACGATTTCTGCACCAACTTCAGCCCAGTTGATGTTAGCTGGGTTAGATTCAGCAGTAACTTTAACGAATTTACCGTTAACTTCAAAACCACCATCTTTAACTTCAACTTTACCATCAAAACGACCTTGAGTTGTATCGTATTTAAGCAAGTGAGCAAGCATTGCTGGATCTGTCAAGTCGTTGATTGCAACAACTTCAACACCTTCAACATTTTGAATACGACGGAAAGCAAGACGACCGATACGACCGAAACCGTTAATACCAACTTTAACTACCATTAGTAGTTTCCTCCTTATAGGGATTAGATTTTATAAAAGGCTTACCTTTTAAATTGACTAAGTTAACAATTTAACTTACTCTTTTATTTTAACACTTTTTTTAAAATTTGCAAACATAAACTCCCTTAGAAAGCGCTCTACAAAAGCAAAAGAAGTCCACTTCTCTTGAAAGCGTTTAACATTAAAAAAGCTCGTACTTTTAAGAATAGTTTCTTCTTCCACTTCTATAAAAAAGCAATAAAAAAAATTTACTGATGAAACGCTCAGCAAATTTATGATTTATTTCTTACCAAATAAACGCCCAAAAAAGCCCTTATTATCAGTGGTTTTTAACTGTTCTTGCAAATCCGTAAAAAATTGTTTTTGATCTGTCAAAGCTTTTTCCATTAACTCTTGCTGTTTTTTAATCTGTACATCTTTTTCAGCAATTTGAGCATCTTTTACGTTTAATTGTTGATCTTTGGAGATAAGTTGACTGTTTAAACGTTCAATCTCAGCGTTTTTATCTTTCATCAAAGCGCTAATCATTTCGTAAGCTGCGGATGTTGCATCATCTGTCTTAAGCGCAACCTCAGAACCTTTGTCAGCATTTTCTTCCAGAACCTCTGCCTTGGCAGTCACCACTTTTCCGTATAGTCCCTCAAGTTCATGAATTCCCTCAGCATTAACGACTGTTACATTCTTCTCATTTTTTTCAACAAATTTAGTATCTAGCGACTTAACACGTTTATTCATCGCTTGGCGAGTCACTCCAAAAAGCTCTGCCAATTCACTTACTGTTTTAGTTTTCATATCATCCATAATACCATATTTTCGGCTAATTATACAGACTTTTGTAAAAATTTTATTTGCATATCGTTCCAGTAATTATTAAAAATATATTATAATTATATTATAATGTAAATTTCCAAAAGAAAGGGCTAAAAAATATGAAATATAAAACAGAATCCATTGATAATATAAAAAAATTCTATGATATTAATAGTAAAACTGGTCTCAGTCCAACTCAAGTCACAAATTCACGAATAAAATACGGTCATAATAACTTTGAAGAACAAAGTGGCCCAAATATTTTTCAAAAACTTCTTCATCACCTCTTAGAAGTCATGAATATCATTCTTATTTTAGTTGGTGTTCTCTCAGCCTATTTGGCTTATATCAGTAACGGAAACTACACTAAAACAATTGTTGTTTTACTTATCGTTGCCATCAACGTTTTCGTTTCAATCTTCCAAGAAAACAGGGCGGAAAATGCACTCGCTGCACTCAAAGAGCTTTCCTCACCAACATCAACTGTTCTTCGTTCTGGAAAACGCCAAACTATTCCTTCAAGTGAATTAGTCTGCGGTGACCTCATTGAGCTGACAGCCGGCGTACAAGTTGGAGCTGATATTCGCTTACTCACAAGTAATAGCCTGCAAGTTGATGAATCTTCACTGACAGGTGAATCAGAACCCATTGACAAGAATGCTGACCTTGATATTACTGACGAAGTTCCTCTTGGAGATCAACTGAATATGGTTTTCTCAGGAACAAATATCCTTAACGGAACAGCCGAAGGAATCGTTGTCGCAGTTGGTTCCGAATCTCAAATGGGACAAATTGCCACACTTATTGGCGAACAAATAAAAGGAAAAACTCCTCTTCAAAAAAGAATCGATAAACTTGCCAAACGCTTAGCAATCATTGCCTTTGCCGCTGGAATCTTAATCTTTGTCATTAATCTTTTGTATGGAAACGTTCCTTTTGTTGATAATTTAATGACCGCCGTTGTTTTAGGAGTAGCTGCCGTTCCAGAAACACTTCCAGTTATTGTTACCCTCAGTCTGATTTACGGTGTAGAAAATATGGCTCAGAAAAAAGCCATTATCCGAAATGTCCCTGCCGTTGAAACTCTTGGAAACGCAACAGTCATTGCTTCTGACAAAACCGGAACACTCACACAAAATCAGATGACCATTCAAAAACTTTGGCTATCTGGACAAGATAGTTGGTCAGGAGGTCAATTATCAAGCTCTGAAGTTTCCTTAATACAAAATTTTGCTTATGCCTCAAACGCCAGTGCACAACTCATTGACGGTAATTGGGAAATCCATGGTGACCCAACCGAAGCAGCAATCATTCGCTTTTTAATTACTCATGACCTCTATGAACCCGAAAAAAATCCAAAACGACTTGCCGAACTCCCTTTTGATAGTTCACGCAAAAAAATGACCGTTGTCATTCCACATCCGCAAGATAATGAAAAATATCTTGTACTGACCAAGGGCGCTTTTGATAGACTTGCACCAAGCAGTCAACATCAAGCACAGCATCCACAGCTCCTTTCTTCAAATAACGAGGAGACTTCCACTCACTTATCAAATGATTTATTGAGTCAAGCCCAAAAAATACATGATATTTTTGCTGACCAAGCCCTACGTGTTCTTGCTCTTTCTTACAAAATCATCGATAAAGCCCAGAAGATTTAACTGAATTAGAAAATAATCTTACCTTTCTTGGAATCGTGGGAATGATTGACCCTCCACGATTAGAATCAAAAGCCGCTGTTCAAGAAGCAAGGGCTGCTGGTATTAAACCAATCATGATTACAGGGGACCACGCGCTTACAGCAAAAGCAATCGCTCAACAAATTGACATCTATCGTGACGGAGATAAAGTTATTGACGGCTTAACGCTCAAATCAATGACAGATGATGAACTTAGCCAAACGATTGAACAAATTTCGGTCTATGCCCGAGTAAGTCCTGAAGACAAACTTCGTATTGTAAAAATCTGGCAAGAAAAAGAACAAATCGTCGCCATGACAGGAGACGGGGTCAATGACGCACCTAGCTTAAGAGCAGCCGATGTCGGAACTGCAATGGGAATAGCTGGAACAGAAGTTGCAAAATCCGCTTCTGATATCATTCTTGCTGACGACAATTTTGCGACCATCGTCGCTGCCATTCGCGAAGGCCGTCGCGTTTACACCAATATCAAAAAAACAATTTATTACCTTCTCTCAGCAAACGTAGCTGAAATTCTAACAATGCTCATTGGAGCAATTGTCGGTTGGGGAATGCCTTTTACAGGAATTCAACTCCTTTACATCAATGTCCTTGCTGATGGAATTCCCGGATTTGGACTTTCACGTGAAAAAGCCGACAGTCATATCATGGAACAGCCACCTGTTGGAGTCAAAGAAAGTATCTTCTCAAGAGGAGTCAGCTGGCGTATCGCCATTTGTTCTACAGCATTCATCATTACTGCTCTAGTTGGTTTTTATCTTGGTAGGTTTATTGAAATCGCTGGATTGACACCCAACCATCAACTCGGACAAACAATGGCCTTTGTGATATTAACCCTTGCTTCTACGATTAATGTCTATAATGCTAGAAGTAATGAATCTCTCTTCACAAGAGGAATTACCACTAATAAAATGATTTTTGGTACCACCTTATTATCACTAGGAATAACCGTTCTCTTTACAAATGTTCCTATTTTGATGAACATCTTAGAAGTTGCTCCTTTATCAATGACACACTGGCTAATAGCTATCATCTTAGCTTTAATCCCAACCCTTGTCATTGAAATTACAAAAGTGATTCTTAATAAACAAGGGAAAAAATTTATTGGCTAAAAGAAAGGCTCAAAATAACTTGAGCCTTTTTATCTGTCACTTATTCATGGAATTCTACAACCATCTTCACCACTTCATCATAAGAGTCTTGACAGCCATTTTTCACCCAATTTCCTAAAACATAAAATAAACCAGCAGCCATAAAATCGTTCCAAAATTTTTGCTTTGTCCCTAGATAATCAGCCCAAGTCGTTGTTTCATTATAAAAAATAGTCATCTTTTGAGCAAATACCTGAAAAATCAGCGAATAATAATTCCCCTTGACAGCTTTTTCTATTTCTTCTTCTTGTTCAACAAATAGTCCCACCAACTTCTCACTTAAAATAAGTGAGTTAATACTTTCTAGCTCCAAAAGTTCTTTAAGAAATTTATCACAGATTAGCTCAAAATACTCTAATACGACTTCTTCCTTATTTTTGAAGTGCCGATAGAAAGTCATCCGACTCACCCCGGCTTTTTTGCAAACTTCTGTCAATGGTAATTCATTGATTGTATATTTCTCTAAACACAACATCGTTCCTTCAATAATAAAGTCATGAAAATCTTGATATTGCTCTTTTCGCTTCATTTCTGTTACACTTTCATTTTGTTGTCACTTTTAAAGACAAACCGTCCAAAGTTAATTGTAAAAGTTCTTTTTTGCTGTTACACTTGTATCACATAAATATTATAACACAAAGGAAAATTTTATTATGTCAAATCAAGAACCAATAGCAAACTACAAATTTAATTATAAAACAACAGCAAATAAAGTTATGAAAAATATTAATCTTTCAGGAAAAACAATCGTCATCACTGGTGGGTATTCTGGTATTGGTTTAGAGATGACCAAACAACTTTCACGTGCTGGAGCAAAAATTATTATCCCTGCCCGAAGAATGGAGGTAGCCAAGAAAAATTTATCTAAAATAAAAAATATTGACATTCTTCCCCTTGACCTCACCAATCCAGAAAGTATTCATCAATTTGCCGAAAGTTTTTTGCAAAATAATTCAAAACTAGATATTCTTATTAATTCCGCTGGATTAATGTACCTTCCTTTAAAAAGAGATTCACGAGGAATAGAATATCACTTTGCCACAAACCATCTAGGCCACTATCAATTAACAATGGAACTTTTACCCGCTTTAAAAAATGCAAAAAACTCAAGAGTTATAAATTTATCCAGTCGTGCTCAACAAATGACACCATTACTAGAAGATTGGAATTTTGAAAAAATAGAAAACTATAATCCCCAAATAGGCTACCAACAATCTAAAACTGCCAACGTTTTATTTTCAATAAAACTAGATGAACTAGGAAAAAAATATGGAATTAGAAGTTTTGCCGTCCACCCTGGTATGATTCCAATGACAAATATTGGTCGTCAAAATTCACCAATTACCCCTTGGCTCCGCTACCTAGCCGACTATTTTAAATTAATTCATATCCCCGTATTTTTTAATGCACTTAAATCCGGCTTTGACCGAAGTAAATATCGCTATTTAAAAACAATCGCTCAAGGTGCCACAACACCTCTTTGGGCCTCAACAAGCCCTGATTTAGAAGGTAAGGGTGGTCTTTATTGTGAAGACCTTAATATTGCCAGACTTATGACATCAGAAGAAGCTAATAATTTTTCTGGAGGCTTACGTCCGCATGCAATAGACCACAATGACGCAGATAGACTTTGGCAGATTTCAAAAAATATAACAGGTCTGGATTTTGAATAAACCCTTACTATAAAATAAAACTGACCTATTATAAATAGGTCAGTTTATCTATTTTTTCATTAGATGAAACTTATTATACATACTACTTTTGATTAAATAATGGCATTTATATTAAAAATACACAAACTTCTTTGACATGGTATTGATCAAGTGCTAATATTATACTATATATTCAAAATAGTTTGAATATATAGTTTTTTTATAACAAAGGAGATGCTTATGAAGAAGAATTTAAATGAACTTCAAAAATTTATAGTGATGAACCTGCAACACTCACTAAAAATTTTTATAAGAGAACAGCCATGATTTTAAAAAAATACAAACTTAATATTTTAGGAATTCTATTTTTTCTTTTATTAAACATTCTTTATCAATATCCTCTTGTTTTAGTTTTTGCCTATTTCTTTAATAAAAGAATCTTTTTCTTTACCGATTTTTTATATACTAATTCCTCTTGGACCTTACCACTATTAATGACTTTGGTATTAATACTCATTTTTATAATTGCTTGGAAGCTCGGATATCTAAAAAATACACTTAAGAACTGGGATTTAAAGCGTATTTTTTGGCTAATGGGGATTGTGTTTTTCACTTTAGCAACCAATTATCTAGTAACAGTACTTGTCCTAAAAACACAAATTATTTCTTCCGTGACGAGTGATACTGGTATGTCGGATATTTTAGGCCAACTACCAATCCTTTGTCAAAAATATATTTTAGGAATTATTGTTCCACTTTCGGAAGAGCTATTGTTTAGAAGTTAAATTTTTGGATCAATAACTAATAAAAAGGTTGCCTTTTTAATCTCTTTTGTACTTTTCGCTCTTGTCCATACGGGATTTTCTTGGTACTTACTTCCATATCTCATCCTTTCTTTTATTATTACTTGGGTTTATTCAAAAAGAAATAATTTCATCGAGAGCGCGATTGTCCATAGCTCAGTGAATCTTTTTGGTGGATCTGCAATCAAACTGCTAGACACATTTTTTAAGCTATTACCTTATTAAAAAATAATGTAAAAAGGAGAACTATGAAAAATTTTATAAACAAACCAAATAATATTAAAAGATGGATCTTATTACTATATTCTATCCTTTCACTAATTATTACCATCACTTATATTATTTTTAACCACACATTTTTTAAAGTAGATTGGCAAAGGTATGATATAGATGGGACTTACCGAGGAAAGGTGGATGAGATACTAAAACATGGTGTCTTCTGGATAAATGGGAATTTAACAGCAATCAACTCTACACTACTGATTTTACTTCTAGCTGTAGGGACGATTCTTTCACTATTAATTTTCTATTTAGCTTGGCATAATCTAGCAACTAGAACATGGACCCCAATTCTGTGCTTAGCAGGATTTTTGATTCCTCTAATCGTTCATGGCGACGGAAATATTCTCAAATCCTTGATTATTGGCTATATTTTTATCATTGCTGGAGCAAGCTTCTCAGTTCAGGCTTTACGCTTTTCCTGATTTTAAAAACGCATTTAATATAACAAAAAACTACTGAATTCAATAATTTTCAGTAGTTTTTTATTAACTATAAAATAATCCAATTAATTATATAAAAAAAGCTAACAATAGGCATGTTAGCTTTTATGTTATGCCGAAGGCCGGGGTCGAACCGGCACTCCCGTGAAGGAACCAGATTTTGAGTCTGGCGCGTCTGCCTATTCCGCCACTTCGGCGAAACATAACAACTGGGGTAGCTGGATTCGAACCAACGCATGAGGGAGTCAAAGTCCCTTGCCTTACCGCTTGGCTATACCCCATTAAAAGGCGGATGACGAGGATCGAACTCGCGAGTGCCGGCGCCACAAGCCGGTGTGTTAACCACTTCACCACATCCGCCATAATGAAACACGGGCAGCAGGAATTGAACCCACACTAAAGGTTTTGGAGACCTTTGTACTACCTTTATACGATGCCCGTTTTCTATGGAAGGGGAGGGATTCGAACCCCCGAACCCGAAGGAGCGGATTTACAGTCCGCCGCGTTTAGCCTCTTCGCTACCCTTCCAAACTCTTTATTCACTTAATGGCTGAAACAACCAATGGGAGTTAACGGGATCGAACCGCTGACCCTCTGCTTGTAAGGCAGATGCTCTCCCAGCTGAGCTAAACTCCCAAAACTTGGCCACTCGCCTATCTC
>Ga0308156_1001383_pt1 | contig 29190 bp, 31 predicted proteins | sample PhyAR2_FD_201041 | JGI IMG/M metagenome (GOLD analysis project Ga0308156, IMG submission 201041) | Phyllosphere microbial communities from UC Gill Tract Community Farm, Albany, California, United States - DLSL A.R2 | ecosystem: Host-associated > Plants > Phyllosphere > Unclassified | place: USA... | reverse complement strand
TCTTCCGTTAATTTGGTTCGCAATTTCTGGTGGTAATTGCATCACGATCATTGGCTGACCCCCTAAGGATAAATCTAAAGTAGGTTTATAGGTGTAGGTCATCGTAATGATCGTCTGACCCGTCGCCCCAGTTGAATACGTTCCACTAAGTGCACCTGATCCAACTTCAACCAAACGTTCTTGAATATCTTGCATTATCTCTGGTTGTTCCTCTGGCATTTCATTTCCAGATTCCTCATTCAGTATGTCATCTTCCGCAAAAATTTGGTGCATATCGATTTGTAGTACACTAACCAACAATCCCACTAATATTAGAAATAACCATTTACGTTTCACTCAGACATCCCCCCATTGACTAATGATCATTCAATAGCGCTAACTAATAAAAAAATATAAATTCAAAATTATTATATGTAAAAAAAAGACAAATAGTTTATATCCTTATGTTGATTTTATACTGCTGCCAAAATAAAGTAAAATATTCGAGAGCGCTTTCTTAGTATTCTCGATAAAAATTTAAAAAACTGTTTATTCATTGATTTAGCTACAAAAGATAACTATTTCTCACCTGAATATCCATTATTCTCAAAAATTTCATTAAAATGATAAATATTTGAGAATTTAAAATAAAAGTGCTATTATATTCTTGTTCTTAGTTTTTTCATATTGTGTTTCCCTTCATATAGTGTGTGTATGAAGGGTTTATTTTGTTTCAAATAAATTGAAATGTGCCATATAAATATATCAAATGATCCTTAAGCCTCAACTCTATAATTGCTAACTCATCTCTTTGTTACATTTCCAACAAATTAGAAAAAAGTGTAAGAAAATTATTTAAAATCAAGTTTATTTATCCTGATAATCCAAATAAATCGTCAAACTAAAAGCCTTTACCGTTGCTATCTTCTAGCAATGATAAAGGCTTCTTTAATATTATACTTTGATTAATCCATAATTTATTTCAACTTGTTCAAGCATTCCAACTACAGATAAAGTCGCGGGTTCACTTTGCCCTTTTTCATAAAAATTCATTGACATTACAGCAACGCCTTTTGCAAATATTTCTATTGATGATGTATCTCTAAATATCTCTAAAACTAGTCTATTGTCTATTAAAGGAACACTAGCCGTTCGCTTTGTTAATTTGTCTGTTTCAGCACCCGTAATAGAGAAACCAAAGCTATCACGACTAATAGATAGATGTTCAGTAACTGGTTCATAGATTAATTCAATAGCAGAATCATTCGATCTAATAATTTTCATTCTAAGTTTTTTAGTTAGTGTCAGGTTTCCACTAAATTCAATATAGAATTGCTTGGTTCCATTATTTTCTATTACAATAGACGAATTATCTAGTTTTTCTTCTATTATACTTTTTTTATCAGTGATGAATGTATAAATTGTGTTAATAGGTTGTTGGATTAATTGTTGCTTTTCCACATGGAGTTCACGTGGTAAGGTCATCGCACCTGCCCAAAAATGCCCCAAATCATTCGTTGGCATATTTCGTCCCCACATCTGCATCCAAGCAACCATAATCCGCCGTCCCTGCTTATCTATACATGTTTGAGGGGCATAAAAATCCAAACCAAAATCAATTTCATGAAAATTTTCTACATTAAACCGACCTGTTAACCAATCCACTTCACCTATAAAAGCTACAGTAGAGTTGATATTTTCATAAGAATTATCTTTCTTTTCCATTTCAATAGGGGAAATCAATAAAACATCTTTTCCGTCTAGATGAAATAAATCAGGACATTCCCACATGACTCCTTGTTCTTTTTTTCCTTTTAGTAGTATAGAAGTAAACCGCCAATTAAATAAATCATCTGACTGAAATAATAAAATTTGTCCTCGTTGTTCAGCTGTCTTTGAGGCAACTACACTGTAGTACATCCCCCGATGTTCGATTATTTTAGGATCACGAAAATCTTCAATTTGAGCAATGCCCTTAATATGTTGATCTGAAATTACAGGATTTCCAGGAATTTTTTCAAAATGAACACCATCTTCTGAAACTGCAATACACTGAACTTCTCTTTTGATACCTTCTCGTTCATAATGTCCTGTGTACATCAAATATAGTTTCCCGTCTTTTTCAATTGCACTTCCTGAAAAACATCCATCTAAATCATATTCTTCACTAGGTGCTAGCGCTACAGGGAGATCTTCCCAGTGGATTAAATCTTTTGACTTAGCATGTCCCCAGTGCATTGGCCCCCAAACACTATCATATGGATAATATTGATAAAACAAATGATATTCACCTTTGTAATAGACAAATCCATTTGGATCATTAATCCAACCTACAGGAGCCATCAAATGATAGCTTTGGCGATAAACATTATTAATCATTCCTTTATTTTCTTTAATAAATTGATTTGCTCGTTCTATTTTTTCTCTCATCATATCTCTCCTATTTGATTCCTGTTCCAGAACCGCCCAATCCTTGAAGGATATATTTTTGAGCGACAATATAAATAATGATTAAAGGAATCGTTGAAATTGTTAAAACTGCCATGACCTGATTAATATAAACAGGTTGTGTCGTGTTAATCGTTGTAATAGCGACTTGCATGGAAAACTTACTTTTATCTGTCAATACCATTAATGGCCAAATATAATCATTCCAGCTCCCAATAAAAGATAAAACCCCAACGGTCGCTACTGCTGGTTTAGACATCGGCAACATGATTGAAAAAAATATTTTAACAATATTTGCACCATCTATTTTAGCTGATTCAATGATTTCTTCTGGTATAGCTATAAAAAAATTTCTAAATAAATAGATATTAAATGCACTAGCCATCGCTGGTAAAATCACTGCAATACGACTATTAACTAACCCTAATGCATTTACAATTGTAAACTGAGGAATCAATACGGTCTCCATTGGAATGATCAAAAGTGCTAACAAGAATCCGAAAATTACTTTTTTTCCTGTAAAATTGATCTTGGCAAAAGCAAAACCTGCTAATGAATTAACAAAAATAGATCCTGCTGCAAAAGTGATGCCGTAAAAAATACTATTTAGCAAATACGTCCAAATACTGAATCGTTCAATGACTTCTTGATAGGTTTTAAACCAGTTTGCAGGATTTAGACTAGGTAAAAAAGCTTTAAAAGAAGAAAGGTTTGTATAAACTTCTGCGTTTGATTTCATAGCAGAAACGATCATCCAAAGCATTGGAAAAATAAACATTGCCGCTAAAATAAATAATAGAACATATTCAAAAAACATCAGTGGTCCCATCTTTTTTTTCATTTGTCTTTATCCTCCTTAATTAACCTTCTTTGACCGATCGTAATCAAACCAATCATGGTTGTAAAAATCAACGCTATTGAACTAGAGTAACCTACCATTCGGTCGGTGAAGCCTGTCTGATAAATATAATAGACCATCGTCATGGTAGAATTCATTGGTCCACCTTGGGTCATAACCATTGGTTGAACGATCAGCTTAAAAGCTGAGATAAGCGTTGTTAATAAGACAAAGATAGCTGTTGGCTTTAATAAAGGCAGTGTAATATAACGAAATTGTTGAAATTTTGTGAAGCCATCCATTTCAGCGGCTTCATAGACATCTTGCGGGATATTCTGCATACCGCCTAAAAATAGTAACATTTGATAACCAGCTCCTTGCCAAGCAGAGACAAAAACGATCGTGTACATCGCCTGTTTAGGACTTGTTAAAAAAGGTTGAGCAGAAATTCCTATTTTCATTAATAATGAATTGATCAGCCCTTCATTTGGATTTAATAAATACAGCCATAAGATAGAGATAACCACCAAAGACATGACAACTGGGGCAAAAAATGCTACTTTAAACAATAAATTCCCTTTTCTTTTTTTATTGATGATCAAGGCCATTCCTAATGCTGCCCCCAATTGGACTGGAATGATCCAAACAACAAACTTAGCCGTATTAACCATACTCTTGATAAAAATGGGATCGTTAAATAATTGTTTAAAGTTGTCTACCCCAATGAATTGACGATTGTCTGGCGTCAGTAAATAATAGTCTGTAAACGCATAGTAGACAACCATTCCTACTGGAATCAAAAGAAAAATCGTCAATAAAATAAGAGCTGGCGCTAAAAAACTATACCCTACTAAATTTTCTTTGACTGTCGGTTTCCGATTCATCTTGTTTCCTCCTTTTTACTTCAACATCCTGTCGATGACTTGCTGCATTTCTTCCGCATGCACATCTACTATTTTTTGTACATCAGGATTTTCTTTATAATAACTCGCATCTTGAATTGATTGCTGAAATGCCCGAGAAACTTGTGGATATGCTACTACAACGGGCCGCGCATGACCTGATTTTTGGTTTTGTTCCATTAGAAAACGCATTTCCTCAGACACATCGTTTTTGATCAATTCGATCGTTGACTTTCTAATAGGTAAAACGCTATTGCCTAAACTCATGATTTTACTTGATTCTGTATTGGTGACATATTTTATAAATGCAGCTGATGCCTCTTTTTCTTTGGTTTTAGAAGACATTGCTACTTGCCAACTACCTGTTGGTGAAACTAATTTTTTCGTTTTATCTGATACAGGATAGGGTAATATGCCATATTCCAAATCTTTGTAATTTTCATTTAAATCAGCAATCGTCCATGAGCCACTTAGAAGCATTGGATATTTTCCTGTTTCAAATCCTTTTTCAATTGGAGTATTCGTTGTATATCCTTTTTTCACTAAATCTTGAATAAATTGAAGTGCTTCTGCACTTTTGGGATCATTAAAATACCCTAATGCTTTTGTTCCAGCTTGATTTACAACGTCTCCTCCATTTGACCAGATAAACGGTGTGTAGGCATACGTCAGCATTTCGTCTTTAGACGCTAATTGAATATTTATTGCTGGTAACTCATATTCATCCACTAATTTTTGACAAACAGCTTTAAACTCATTCCAAGTCCAAGGCTTATCTAATGTTGGTAATGCATCCTCCTTGATACCAGCCTTTTTAAATAATTGTTTGTTGTAATAAATACCAACACTAGATTCAGAAAAACCAAAAGCATAGAATTTCTTATTATAAGTTCCTTGTTGAATGATACTATCAAGTACATCATCCATATTTGCATCCTCTAAATAGTCATCTAATGGTTCAATTACATCAGCGTTAGCATATGCTGCAGTATTTGGACCATCAAGTGTGAGAACATCAGGCAAACTATTCGTTGTGATTGCAGCATTCACTTTATCTTCATAACCACCACCGCTACCGCTTCTTGGAATATATTCAGTAATAGCTTTATATTTATCTTGATATTCTTTATTAAAATTATCGACAATTTTCTGCCAAGCTTTCCCTTCAGGTGTTTCATCTGAGAATTGAACCCAAATTTTTATGTCTCCTTTATTGTTAATTTGGTTGTTCGATTTTTTTGAAACGTTTCCACATCCAGAAAAAATAAATAAAACGACGCTGACTACTGCTATGAGCTTATAAAAATACTTCCTCATTCATCTAATCCTCCAATTCTGAAACGTTTCCATTTTATCTGAAACCGAATTTTGGAAACGTTTCATTAATTAATAAAAAAAGGATATCATTGAAACCGTTTTCTGTCAACTGGATTTTAACTAGTTATTTGACTTTTAATTCTAAGTAAAAAAAACAACAGTGTCTAGAATGAACTACAAAGTTCCATCCTAAACACCTAAAAATACTTATAAAAAAATTCGATTATCGCAGTTCAATCGTTGTATTATTCGAAACAAAATTCACAGGCAAAATAATTCTCTTCGGAACTTCTATTCCTTTTATTTTATTCAAAATAGCATCAACTGCTGTAGCTGCCATCAATGGAACAGATTGAGCGATTGTTGAAAGTGTATATTTTCTTTCACGAGCCATTCTCACCCCATCAAATCCTATTAACTGAAAATCTTGAGGGGCTGTTTTACCGATTGTTTTTAATGTTTCCAAAACAGTTAATCCCATAAAATCATTTACTGTAAAAATACCGTCAATCGTATCATTTTCCTTGATAAATCGTAAAATTTGATTGTGTAAATCCGTAATTGGTTCTGGCATATCCAGTATTTTGAACGGTATTTTTTTGTCTCTGCAATATGATAAAAAACCTTCCCGCCGATTAACGGTCTCATTTGGAAATGGCGAGAAACCACCTATATAAGCTACCGTCTTACACCCTCGCATGACTAATTCTTTTGCGGCTAATGTTCCCCCGCCAAAATTGTCTGATGTCACGTAAGTCACGTCTTCTGAAAAATGTCGATCTATACTTACAAACGGCAAATTAGACGAAACATACTTATCGACGTCTGAATACGTAATTCCTATAATGCCATCAACCTTGTTTTGCTTAACCATTTGAATATACTCATACTCTTTCTCTGGATCACCATCTGCATTGCACAAATAAAGTTTATACCCTTGTTTACTTAGTTCTTCTTCAATATAGTAGGCAAGCTCTGAGAAAAAAGGATGCCAAATTGTTGGAAGAATTAATGCTAACGTATTACTACGATTTGTTTTTAAAGCCCTGGCATATTCATCAGGTTCGTAAGATAATTCATCGATAGCAGCTTCAACTTTTTTTCTAGTTATTTCTTTTACTTTTACTCCATTTATGACTCTAGAAACAGTTCCAACTCCCACTCCAGCTAATGCGGCAACATCTTTCATCGTTGCTTTCATCCTATCCCTGCTTTCTTAATACTGATTAGAATTGTAACATATAATTTCAAAAATAGGGAAACGATTCCAAATAATATGAGCGAATGTCTCGTTTATACAAAATAAGCTATAACCTTATAGCAATCTCAAAATCAGATTGCTATAAGGTTATAGCTCGAGATTCTCAAACTAATCTAAATCAACGTTATGATACACCTTTTGAACATCATCAAGCTCTTCTAATACATCAATCATATGTTCAAATTTTTCTAAGTCTTCTCCTGCTAATTCTACATCATTTTGAGCAATCATTTCTAATTCAGAAACGGAAAAATCTTCAATGCCTTTTTCTTTTAAAGCTTCTTGAACTGTATGAAAATCTTCTGGTTCTGTATAGACAATGATTTGACCATCTTCTTCAGTCACATCACGAACATCAATATCTTTTTCCATCAAATACTCAAGAATTTCATCTGCATCATCAGCTGCAAATCCAATCACACCTGTATGATCGAACATATAAGCAACAGCTCCGCTGACACCCATATTTCCGCCGTTTTTCCCAAAGGCTGCACGAACATCTGACGCTGTACGATTGACGTTGTTAGTCAATGCATCAACGATAACCATTGAGCCATTTGGTCCAAATCCTTCATAACGTAATTCAGAATATTGTTCATCGCCAGATCCTTTTGCTTTTTCGATCGCTCGGTCAATGATATGTTTTGGTACATTATATGTTTTTGCGCGCTCGATAACAAACCGTAATTTTTGATTTGCTTGAGGGTCAGGATCACCCGATTTCGCTGCTACGTAAATTTCAATTCCGAATTTTGCATAAACTCGGCTGTTATTTGCGTCTTTGGCAGCTTTTTTCTCTTTAATATTTGCCCACTTACGACCCATATTCTCACTTCGCTTTCAATTAGTATTATATTTTTGATTATAGTGCCCTTATCATTATACTTGCCAAATGGACTTTTGTTAAGTGTTTTTTGATTTTAAGAGACACGGACCGGAAAACGACCAAAGCTCTGCTCTAAAATACGATCGCTCCCTAACTGATATAGTTGATTACTACGAATATCTAAAGCTAATTGAGTACTCAAATTCTTAGAGATTTTAGTGATAAGCGGCAAACTTAGATTTTTTTTCTTTTCCTTTAAAAAACGTTGCCCTTGCTCTGTAAAACCTAACACGTGTATGTAGCTATTTTGTCTGACACTCTCTATTTCACATTGTTTCACATTGACTAAAATATAGGTTGCCAATCGTTGCAAACGTGTCCATGTGTAACGTTTGGTCTTAGCTTGTTCTATAAACTGCTGAAAAGAATCAGCTATTTTTGCGGCTTCTTGCAAACGATACTCGATGCCTTCTTTCATCTGATAAATCTCTCGGAGTTCTACTAGAGAGCTGCTAAGTATTTTATATTTTAATAATGGCCAATACTCTTCCCAGGAAACTGTCGGTGAACTATTCAAATCGATCGCCACTTGTGTTGGTAACACTCGCTTGATCTGATCTAATTCCTCTGAAAAAACAGCTTTTCTAATGGCTGTAGCACTCGCAAAATGTTGATATATTTTAGTATCGTGATAACCAGCTGCCTCCCGTTTTAAAGGATATAACGTCATTGGCTTTTCATACGTTGCATTCTCTTTCGCATAACTTAAACCTAAAATATGATTGGGAGAAGAAAAATCGAATGCATCATTTGGATAAAATTTGCGAAAAACCTCTGTCATTTGCTGTGGATAACTCATGCCATTATTTTTGATTTCTTGGTAGGCCTGATCAATTTCCTTTTGATGATTGTGTACAAAATTTCCAAAGAGCTCATAATCCAGCTCTGATTGATTATCCGTACCAAAGCACAAAGCATCACACTGCAAGTCTTGCAATAGCTTTACTCCACCTGATGCAAAATAATCAGCTGACTGTACGGCATATGCGAATGGCAATTCAATCACTAAATCCACGCCATGATTGAGCGCTTCTTTGGCACGTGTCCATTTATCAATAATAGCTGGTTCGCCTCGCTGTAAAAAGTTCCCACTCATCACAGCAATCACAATATCTGCACCACTCAGTTTCCGTGCCATTTCAGCGTGATACTGATGTCCATTATGGAAAGGATTATATTCAACAATAATGCCACAACTTCTCATTTTTTTGCTCCTTCTTCCAGCCTTTTTCTACTAGAATTCCATCATAACATGTTTAGTTTATTACGGAAACAAAAGAAAAATGAGCGGCAGCAACTTTTAAAAGTTTTGTACCACTCATCTATTGGATTATTTTTTACAAACGAAAAACCAACGTCTGCTTTCTTCTGTTGGAGCTTCATCTGTGAAGTCAGCATAAACCTCAACATTCATAAAGCCAGCACTTTCCAGCATCATCAAATAATTTTCCATTGTATAGGTTCTTTCTTGATGCAGTTCATCCTGCCGAATAAACAGCTCATCATTCTCATGTTCTTTGACAAAGAACGTTAGAAAATGTTCAATACTATGCTCTTTTTCACCAGGATAACTATCCCATAAAAAGGCAAATTCTTCTGTTTGGTAATGATAACTGTATTCTGGGAACACTTTATCTACTTGATAGATCGAATGAACGTCAAAAATAAAGACACCGTCATCTTCCAAAGCTTGATATACATCGTCAAATACTTGTTGGACTTCTTGACGGTTTGCCATATAACATAATGAATCAGAAAAACAAGTGATTGCATGATATTGACCCATTTCAGATAAATCCATCATATTTCCTTGGACAAACTGAACATGAACTTCTTCTTCTGCAGCTCGTTTACTGGCCATCATCAGCATTTCTTCGGATAAATCCAAAGCTGTGACTGTAAATCCTGCTTTGGCAAAATTTACAGCTAATGCGCCAGTCCCGCAAGCCATTTCTAAAACATCCATTTTCCCATCTGGTAAATGACGTTTTGAAAATTCCAGCCATTCATTATAAAGACTATCATCCATTACCTCGTCATAGACAAAAGCAAATGTTTCATAAGCCATATTACTCGACCCAAGCGTGAAGGTCGACCATTGGTGCGTCTGACCAAAGTTTTTCTAAGTTATAAAACCCGCGTTCTGCTGATTGGAAGACGTGAACGATAATATCGCCTAAATCGATCAAGACCCATTTACCGCCATCTTTCCCTTCAATTCGTTTTACTTCAACCTGTGCTTCTTCTTCTTTTTCAATAATTTCTTCCACGATGGCATTGATTTGACGTTCACTTGTTGCTTGGCAAATCATAAAGTAATCTGCTAAAAGTGAAATCTCATGTACATCTAATGCGACAATTTCCTCTGCTCTTTTTGAATCAGCTGCTTTTACAGCGATTTCTAAAATCTGTTGACTATCTATGATGGTTTCCTCCTAATTTTAAAATGGTAACAACGTTCCGCTTTGCTTCACCTTGTACTTTTCAACATCAGTTCACTTTATTCACTGTGTTTCAAAGCAAAAACATCACGAATAGTATTCCCTATTTTTCTGTCTGTGCCTTACGAGTTCAATCAGCTTTTCCTACTACCCAATAATTATAGGTTTCAATCGTCTTTGGATAGATTTTTTGTTCTTGTTCGATAAGGTGAAGTAATGTATGTTTTGTTTCATATGCAACGGCTTCATCCAAGTCAACTAAAGCCAATTCACGGGCTTCTTTGACACCTGGAAAATTACGACCTGGTTCGATATAGTCTGCTACATATATAATTTTATCCAACAAACTCATTTTAGCAGCACCAGTGGTATGTAAGCGAATTGCTTCTAAAATTTCTTCATCATTAATACCTAGTTCTCTTTGGACCATACTTGCGCCAACGAGTCCGTGCCAAATGGCATTGCCGTAATGTAACAGCTCCTGATCATAACCGTCTCGCTGAATAATCATTTCAAATTCCTCATTCGGACGTTCTTTAGCGTAGTCGTGCGTTAAGGCTGCAATACTTGCTTTTTCTTCTGAAGCACCGTACTTAGCGGCTAAAGCTACTGCAGTCTCTTCCACACCTAAAACATGTTGAAAACGGCGTTCACTCATATGCATCTGAACTTCTTGCATCAATTCTTCTCGTTTGAACGAGGTGTATTTACCACTAAAATCCATCTACATACAGCTCCTTTTCTTCTATATAGTGTATCACACTATCAGGTAGTAAGTAGCGTGTAGAACAACCATTTTCGATCTTTTCCCGAATAAGAGTTGAACTAATATCCATTTGAGGTACATCCACCCACATAATTGGATAAGGTGTGATCGTTCCGTAACGAGGACGACGGATACCGACAAAATTAGTTAATGTCAATAACTCATCGATCTTATACCACTTTGGTAAATATTCTACCATGTCTCCACCAATGATAAAATAGTAATCTGTATCCGGATTATTTTGTGTTAAAGCTTTCATCGTGTCATAAGTGTAACTTTTTCCTTTACGGAACAACTCGATCGGCTCAACTGCTAAATTATGATTATCCGCAATTGCAAGCTCTAGCATTGCTAATCGGTGTTGACTATCGATCGTCTTTTTTTCATCTACATGAGGTGGTAAATAAGTAGGCATCAAATAGACTTTATCAAGCCCCAGCTGTTGTTGTACTTGATCGGCCATCACTAAATGAGCCAAATGAACTGGATTAAAATTTCCACCTAATATTCCTACCTGTTTACGCTTTTGAAAAAGCTCTGCTTCTTCCACAATTACTTCTGCTTTTAATACTGCATTCGTATTTGTCCCCATTTTTCTTACCTCCAAGTTTTAAATTGCTTTAACTTCTTTAGAGATCTTTTGATATTTTTCATTAGATGATGGTTTGAATAATACTAGTACACGACCAATGATTTGAACGATATCACAATGAATATCCGCTTTTAATGCCACTGCCACATCTTCAGCGATCTCATCAGTATTTTGTAACAAAGTGACTTTGATCAATTCACGTTTTTCTAACGCTTCATTGATTTGTACCACCATCGCAGAGTTCAAGCCGCCTTTACCAATTTGAAAAATCGGTTGTAAATGGTGAGCTTGGCTGCGTAAAAAACGCTTTTGTTTTCCTCTTAAATCCACTAATTTTCCTTCTCTCTATTCTCACTTATGATTAAATCAAGGCTTTTCTTCTTAAAACGTCGACGCCTTTTGGTGCCCAGCCAGCAACCACACATGGTTCTGTGACCGTGATCCAGCCTAGTCCGGCAAAAACAATATCTGTTTTTTCTTTGATAGAAAATTCAAAACGAACCAATTCAGGAAATTCTGCCACTTCATCAGGACGTGGTGGTTGTAACAAACCGCCAACATGTTTCTCATAAAAGGCGTCAGCTGTCACTAATTTAGTTCGGTGAATTGCTAAATCATTTGATACGTAGGCAATAAATGAACTACGCTCTCCTTGAATGAAATCAAATCGGGCCAACCCACCTAAAAATAATGTTTGTTCAGGGTTTAGTTGATACACCTTAGGTTTGATCTCTTTTTGCGGTGCGATAATTTTTAAGTCTTTTTTACCAAGGTAATGCGCCATTTGATGGCGATGAATAATTCCCGGTGTATCGATCAAAAAATGGCCATCATCTAAAGGAATTTCAATTTTATCCAATGTTGTTCCCGGAAATTGCGATGTTGTAATAACATCTTGAACTCCAGCTGTCTGTTTGATGATTTGATTGATCAATGTTGATTTACCAACATTCGTTACCCCGACTACATAAACATCTTTACCATCACGATATTTTTCGATCGTTTTAAGTAAATGCTCCATTTCCTGCGGTTTTTTAGCACTTGTCAATAATACATCAACAGGACGTAAGCCTTCTTCATGAGCACGTTCTCTCATCCATTGAATCATCTTAGGCTTCTTTAATGATTTAGGTAAAATATCGACTTTATTCCCTACCATCAAAACAGGATTATCGCCAATAAAACGATGTAGTCCTGGAATCAATGATCCGTTAAAATCAAAAATATCCACTACATTGACGATCAATGCATCCTCTTTTCCTAATTCATTTAGCAAACGTAAAAAATCATCGTCTGTTAATTGAACATCTTGAATATCATTGTAATGTCTTAAACGAAAACAACGTTGGCAATAAACTTCCCCTGTTTCCATCCCTTTTTCAAATGCAGCTTTTGGCGTATAGCCTAATTCATTCGGGTGTTCCGTTTGAATGACTGCACCACAGCCGATACAGTGAATTGCTTCCATATCACTCATTCTAGTCCGCCTTTCCATATCATATCTGGATGTTTCTTCGCTAAATGTTTCATGATTTTCCGTTCAAAAAATCGATTGATTTTCGTATTCCAACCATCCGTGTCAACAATCGGACGAACTAAAATATTTCTGATCCCAGCAGCATTTGCACCACGAATATCAGTCATGATTTGATCACCAACCATTACTAATTCTTCTGGCTTTAAATTTAATTTCTTTTCAGCTTCTCTGAAACCTCTAGTTGACGGTTTTAACGCTCTAGATACATATTCTAAATCAAATTTTTCAACTGCTCGTTTAATACGGCTAGATTTATTATTTGATACAACGATAACTGGAATTCCAGCATTTTTCATTTCGAGGATCCATGATAGTAATTCTTCAGTCCCGTCTGGATTATTCCACGCAATCAAGGTATTGTCTAAATCAGTCAATACTGCCTTGATCCCTAAATTTTTTAATTGGTTCGGTGTGATTTTATAAATCGCATCTACCATCCAAGTTGGTTTAAATTTTGAAAACATAGTAACTCCTCTCATCTCCACCATAAACTATTTCATAGTGAAAGGAGTACTAAGCTAGCACTCCTCCAATTTGTATTATACTGCATTTTTGCGAAAAATTCTATAAATGCTCATTATAAGTTTTCATAAGATTCGATGACAATCGTATGACAGTTCAAACATTGATTTGTTACTTTCTTGATTTCTATGATAAGCTTTTTGTAAATAAATGAAATGAGGAAAAAAATGGCTGTTACAATCAAAAAAGCATCAATCAATCTTTTTGTCCCTGATACAGAAATTGCAATGACACTTTATGAAAAAATATTCGATGCAAAGAATATAAAATTGGTGCTTGCGGAAGAAGGAAACTCTGCTCGTTTCAGCATTGGTGAAAGTTTGTTTGCTTTAGCCGATGAACAACCAGAAAACGGCGGAAAATCACCTTTGACATTGCATGGGGTACCACTTTGTATCCAGTTGATTTGTGATAATGTTGAAGAGCTTGTTGAAAAAACATTGGCTGCTGGCTGTACTTTAGACATGCCAATCACTATTGTGCCAAATAAATTTAAAGTGGCAAATATCAAAGATCCATTTGGTTTTATCTGGTCGATTTCAGAAGTCTATACTTATTGAGAACAGCACAAAAAAGAGAGCGGGACAAAACTAAAAATCAGTTTTGTTTCGCTCTCTAAACCCGAATAAACGGCGAGAAAAAAGCAGCTCCTTCGGAAATAAGCTGAAATTGCTGTAAAACGCAACGAGGAACGAGTTGATGTTGCACAGTACCTACTTGGTCACAAAAATTTGAAAAACAATTTTCGTGAATTCCTTCTTATTACTCGGAGCTAAACACTTTTATCTCGGCCTCTTCTTATATCCCCAATCAATATTTACGAAAACGCTGATAGCGATTTTCCAGCAGCACATCCGTTTCTAATTGAGACAGTTCAGTAAACTTACTAATAAGTGCTTTTTGAATCATTCGATTGATTTTTGGTTGTTCTAATACTTCACCGTTCATTTCTTCTGGGATCACACGATCAATGATTGTTAATTCTTTTAATTCTGTTGCTGTGATCTTCATTAACTCAGCTGCTTCTTTCGCTCGACTTCCATCTTTCCAAAGAATTGAAGCAAATCCTTCTGGAGAGAGCACCGCGTAGATCGTGTGTTCTAACATCCAAACTTCATCAGCCACTGCGAGTGCTAATGCACCGCCACTGCCACCTTCACCAATAATAATTGCAATGATCGGCACACTTAAATCAGACATTTCTATTAGATTTCTAGCAATTGCCTCACCTTCACCACGCTCTTCTGCTTCAATCCCACAATAAGCACCTGCTGTATTGATAAACGTAACTACTGGTCGGCCAAATTTTTCAGCTTGTTTCATTAAACGTAAGGCTTTACGATATCCCTCAGGATGGGGTGCGCCAAAATTCCGTTCAATATTTTCAGGTAAATTGCGCCCTTTTTGAATTCCAACGACCGTCACCGGCTTGTCTTCTAACGTTGCAACACCACCGACAACAGCCAAGTCATCGCCAAAGTAACGATCACCATGGAATTCTATAAAATCATCAAAGACTGCCGCAATATATTCTAATGACGTATAGCGATCTTGCGCTCTAGCTAGGGTGACAATATCATTGGCTGTTTTTTCCATCGCTATTTCCACCCTTTCATCGTATGAATTTTTATTAGTTTACTAAGTGTTTCCTGCAATTGATTTCTAGGAACAATCTTATCAACAAATCCATGATCTAATAAAAACTCGGCTTTTTGAAAATCATCTGGTAATTCTTGACGAATGGTTTGTTCGATCACGCGTCGTCCAGCAAAACCAATCAAACTTTGCGGTTCAGCTAAAATAACATCACCATCCATAGCAAAACTAGCCGTAACACCGCCAGTTGTTGGATCAGTCAGTACTGTGATATAAAATAAGCCCACATTACTATGGCGTTTAAGCGCACCTGAGATTTTTGCCATCTGCATCAGAGAAAAAATCCCTTCTTGCATTCTTGCTCCACCTGATGCGGTAAAAATAATTACAGGTAAGCGTTGTTCAGTTGCACGTTCAAACAGACGGGTAATTTTTTCGCCTACGACTGTCCCCATACTACCCATGATAAAATTAGCATCCATTACCCCGATCCCGATTTCTTGACCATCGATTTTAGCTTTACCAGTTAACACAGCTTCATGAAGTTCTGTTTTTTCCTGCATTATCGCGATTTTATCTAAATACCCTGGAAAGGTTAACGGATCTTTTGTAATTAAATCTGTGTCCCATTCTTCAAAACTTTTTTCGTCGACTATCAAGGCAAGTCGTTCCCACGCACCGATTCTAAAACTATAACCACAATAAGGACAGACTTTTTCTGCCCCCATATCTTTTGTATAGAGCGTACGTTTGCAACAAGGACATTTAGCCCACATATTATCTGGAACTGTAGGTTTGTTTACAGCAGATTGGTCGCCCGCGCGATTCGGATTGATTCGAATGTAGTTTTTCTTTTTAAATAAAGCCATACACCTGCTCCTTTTTAATTATCGCTTTCTGGTTCCCAATTTGGTAAAAATGTTTCTTGTAAAAAGCTTGTATCGTAATCACCAGCGAGCACGTTTTTATGAGTAATCAAATCTAGCTGAAATTCTGCATTTGTGATAATTCCATCTGTCACAATCTCATGTAACGCCCGTTGCATCTTCATCAAAGCATCCATGCGATCTTCCCCATGAACGATCACCTTAGCGATCATTGAATCATAAAAAGGCGGAATCGTATAGCCGGAATACATTGCACTATCTACTCTTAAGCCCATACCGCCACTTGGTAGCAGCAGATTTTTGATTTTCCCTGGAGAAGGAGCAAAGTTAAATGCTGGGTTTTCAGCGTTGATTCGACATTCAATCGCATGCCCCGTAATCGTAATATCTTCTTGGGTATAAGGTAACTCTTCCCCGGAAGCAATTTTTAATTGAGCTTTAACAAGATCTATCCCTGTAACCATTTCTGTCACAGGATGCTCAACTTGAATTCGAGTATTCATTTCCATAAAATAAAATTCACCAGATTTATCCATCAAAAATTCGATTGTTCCAGCATTTTCATATTGTACGGCTTTGGCTGCTCGAACAGCTGTTTCACCTAATAATTGACGTTTTTCAGGTGAAATTGCAATTGAAGGTGATTCTTCTAACACTTTTTGATTATTTCTTTGTAAAGAACAATCACGTTCGCCTAAATGAATCACATGACCATATTGATCGCCTAAAATCTGCACTTCAATATGTCGTGCTGGGTAAATAATTTTTTCCAGATACATATCGTCATTACCAAAAGCTGCTTTCGCTTCTTGTTGTGCTGAAGTAAAGTGTTGCGGTAATTCTTCTTTGCTCAATACTTTACGGATCCCTTTACCACCACCACCAGCGGCAGCTTTTAGCATAACGGGATAGCCAATATCAGCTGCAATCGTCAACGCTTCTTCAACTGAATTGATGACACCTGTGCTTCCAGGAATAACTGGCACATTCGCCTTTTGCATCAATTCTCGGGCATTGATTTTATTTCCCATCGCATCAATCGTTGCAGCTTTTGGGCCAATAAAAGCAATATTACACTCTTCGCACATTGCTGCGAACTGACTATTTTCTGATAAAAATCCAAAACCTGGATGAATTGCTTCAGCATTTGTTACAATCGCCGCACTTAATACGCTTTGAACATTTAAATAAGAATCAGCTGCTTTCGCTGTCCCAATACAGATTGCTTCATCTGCAAGCTGTGTGTGCAGTGCTTCTTTATCTGCTTCGGAATAAACTGCTACAGTTTGCACTCCTAATTCACGACATGCTCGAATGATTCGAACAGCAATTTCTCCTCTATTTGCAATTAAAACTTTTGAAAACATAGCTCACCTATCCAATCATAAAGGTCAATTCTGCTTCCGCTACTTTTTTCCCATTCACAGTTGCAGTTCCTTTGCCGATGCCGGCTATTGATTTTACTTTCATAATTTCTACTTCTAACATCAAAGTATCACCTGGAACAACTTTTTGTCTAAATTTGGCTTTATCGATTCCGCCAAAGTAGGCTGTCTTGCCTTTAAAATCCGGCATCGCTAATAATGCTACAGCACCTGCTTGAGCTAGTGCTTCCAAAATCAAAACGCCTGGCATCACGGGTTCTCCCGGAAAGTGACCTTGAAAAAATGGTTCATTGATTGTAACATTTTTCTTTGCAATAACTTTTTCTCCAACAACGATTTCTTCAACTGTATCCAACAATAAGAAAGGATAACGATGTGGAATGACTTCTTTGATTTCTTGAATAGTCATTTTCATAGCTTACACTCCTTTTGATACACGGAACAATGGTTGATTAAATTCAACAACATCTTCATTTTGTATCAATACTTCAGTAATTACACCATCGACCGATGCAGTGATTTCATTCATAAGTTTCATTGCCTCAACAATACAAACAACATCACCTTTTTTCACCGAGTCACCAACTTGCTTGAAGTTTTCCTTATCTGGTGCAGGTTTTAAATAGACAACCCCAACGATTGGAGAAATGATTTCTTCTGTGTTTTCTGGTTTTGCTTCTGGTGTTATTGTTTCATTTATTGGTTCTTTTACTTCGACAGTTTGGCTGGTAACCTCTACTGTCCCTTGACTGGCTACATTATTATCCGCAACTTGTTTTACTTCACCAGACGTTTTTTGTGTCACTTTATTTTTATTCATATAAAGGCCAAAAGAACCTTCTTTAAGATCAAATTCTGTTAGTGTCGATTGGTCAAACTGTGTTAATAATTCCTTGACTTCATTGATATTCATCTTAATCCTCCCAACGTTTTAAACAAAGTACTGCATTATGACCACCAAAGCCAAAAGAATTGGTCAACGCATAGTCAAAGTCATGTTTTTGACTTTCATTTGTCACAATATTTATTTCGATAGCTTCATCAAGATTCTCTATATTGATCGTTGGTGGAATAAATTGATGTTGTAATGCATTCAATGTTGCGATAGCCTCGATTCCACCAGTTGCTCCTAATGCATGTCCAGTCATACTCTTCGTACTGCTGACACGAACATTTTTAGCAGCTTCACCCAATGCGGTTTGGATTGCTTTGGTTTCTGCTACATCATTTGAAGGTGTGCTAGTTCCGTGAGCATTGATGTATCCTACTTTAGCAGGCTCAATGGCTGCTTCGTCGATTGCTAATTTCATGGCTTTAGCCGCGCCACTACCATCCGGTCTTGGTGAAGTCATATGATACGCATCACAGTTGGTACCATAGCCAACGATTTCACCTAAAATTTTAGCCCCTCTGTTTTGTGCGTGTTCTAAAGATTCAAGAACTAAAATTCCAGCGCCTTCACCCATTACAAACCCACTACGATCTTTATCAAAAGGAATCGATCCTCTATTTGGATTTTCTTCGGATGTCACAGCTGTTAAAGATGCAAAACCAGCGATCCCAATTTCAGTTATCGACGCTTCTGTTCCACCAGCTAGCAAAACATCTGAATAACCATGTTTGATATTTCTAAATGCTTCACCAATCGAATTATTCGCCGTAGCACATGCAGTGACTGTCGCTGTACAAATCCCTCTAGCTCCTACACGTAAAGCTATATTGCCAGCTGCCATGTTCCCGATTGCCATCGGTATAAATAAAGGAGCGACTCTTTTAGGACCTTTTTCACGCATTCGGATCACTTGGTCTTGAATCGTTTGAAGTCCCCCAATTCCAGATCCCACCATAACACCAAAACGATCCACATCGATTTGATCAGTGTCTAGTTTACTCATCTCCAACGCTTCTAATGCTGCATAGATACCAAAAAGAGAAAATAAATCCATTCTTTTGGCATCTTTTTTAGCAAAATATTTATCGAATGGAAAATCTTTCACTTCAGCTGCTAAGGTAATACCTGTTTCATCGGCATCGAATTTTGTAATCGGTCCAATTCCGTTTTTTCCTGTTTGTAAACTGTCTAAAAAGGTTTCAGCGTCATTCCCAATTGGGGATGCTACACCATAACCTGTGATCACTACGCGATTCATTCAATCGCTCCTTTCAAGCTTATTCATTAGCCATGCATGACTAAACCACCGTCTACATTTAAAACTTGCCCTGTTATATAAGGACTTTTTGCTAAAAAGATAGCTGCATTTGCAACATCTTCTACGTGTCCAAATGATTGCAATGGAATTTGTTGACTCATTTGTTCTTTTACTTTATCGGATAAAACTTCTGTCATTTCAGTTTCAATAAAGCCTGGTGCAATAGCATTACAGGTAATACCGCGTGCCGCAACTTCTCTTGCCACCGATTTAGTTAAACCAATCACGCCTGCTTTACTTGCAGCATAATTAGCTTGACCAATATTCCCCATTAGCCCTACAACACTCGACATATTGATGATACTTCCACTACGTTGTTTCATCATCTTTTTAACCGTATGTTGTGTCATATTAAAGGTTCCCGTCAAATTGATTTGAATGCAACGTGTAAAATCTTCTTCTGACATTCTCAATAGTAATTTATCATTAGTGATTCCTGCATTATTAATTAAAACATCGATTGATCCTAAACCATCAACGACCGTTTGGATCATCGCTCCTGCTGCTTCAAAATCTGCAATATCACCAGAAACACCGATGCATTTAACTCCTAAAGCTTCTACTTCTGCAATAAGCTCCGCACTGATTTCGCTACGCCCATTTAAGGCAATATTGGCTCCTTCTTGTGCAAAGGCAAGAGCAACAGCTTTTCCGATTCCACGTGTACTTCCAGTTACAAAAACATTTTTCCCTCTTAAATCCATTCGTTACCTCCCGTCCAACAAAGCTTGAGCATCAGATAATGTTTTCTCATCTTCAACACGAGCCGTTTGGATTTCTTTATCGATCTTCTTAATAAAACCAGTCAAGGTTTTGCCTGGTCCCACTTCTATAATGACATCAACATTCATTTTTTTTATTGTTTCAATACTGTCAGCAAAACGAACAGCAGACATAACTTGTTTTTCTAATAGTTCCTTGATCTCTGCTTGCGCCATTATTTGTGCTGTAGTATTACTAATTACAGGAATCGTCATTTCTGCAAAATTTATTTTTTCTAATTCCCTAGCTAATTGTTCTGATGCTGGTTTCAGCAAGGCAGTGTGAAAAGGACCACTGACTTTTAATGGAACCATGCGTTTAACACCCGCTTCTGTCAATAACTCCACTGCTTTATCAACCGCAGGTATTTCTCCACCAATCACAATTTGCTGTGGTGTATTATAGTTAGCCGGAGATACAATGCCAAGATCACTCGCTTTTTGACAACACTCTTCGATCAATGAACGTTCTGCATTCATCACTGCAACCATTTTACCCGTTCCAGAAGGTGCTGCCTCTGCTATATATTTCCCTCTTTTGGCAACTAATTGAACAGCTTCTTTAAATGAAATTGCGCCACTGGCAACGAGCGCACTATATTCACCAAGACTAAGTCCAGCTACTACATCTGGCTGATATCCTCTAGCCTTTAACAAGCGATAAAAAGCAATGCTAACAGTTAGAATTGCCGGTTGTGTATACATTGTTTCATTTAGTCGATCATTTTCAGAAAAGCAAAGCTCTGCCATATCGTAACCTAAAGCTTCACTTGCTTCTTTAAACGTTTCTTGAACAATTTCTTCTTGATCAAATAATTCCTGGCCCATTCCAATATATTGAGCCCCTTGTCCACTAAATACAAAAGCTGTTTTCATTACTTTACTCCTTACTTTAAAAGCTGAACGAGCTCGTTCAGCATCGACGAAAAATAGGAAAAAATAAATGTGGCGCTTTTTGCCGCAATTAGTTTTTATCTTTTTTCCGAGATGCTAGCCCGTGAAGCTAGATAGTTTAAAAGCTGAATGGGCTTACTCAGCTCTGACTGAAAAATAGGAAAAATTGACTGTGATGTTCTTTGTCACATTCAATTTTTATCTTTTTTCCTAAGAGCTAGCCCATGAAGCTAGACATATTTAAAAGCGTAGCAGGCTAGTAATCCACAAATAATTCCAGCTAGATCCATTGGTCACATCTTGCCGCCATCACTTCTTTTGTTTCAATAATATATGATTCAATAATTTCTTTTGCTGTTTCTTCTTTCTTTATCAGTCCTGCAATTTGACCAGCCATGATTGATCCGTGATGTATATCCCCTTCAACAACCGCTTTACGTAAGGCACCTTGACCTAATTTATCAAATTTTACAAGATCAGGTTCATCTTTTCTCAATTCTATCTTTTCTAAACGATCATATTCATTCGTCAATTTATTTTTGATTGTCCGCACTGGGTGGCCAAAATGCTGACATGTTACAGTCGTATCGACATCTCTCGCTTTGATGATTCTAGCCTTATAATTTTCGTGTACAGTACATTCTTTTGCAACTAGAAAACGCGTGCCAACTTGGACTGCGTCTGCACCTAACATTAGTGCCGCCGCCATGCCTCGTCCGTCCCCAATGCCTCCTGCCGCTATCACTGGAATGGTCAGTGCATCTACAACTTGTGGTACCAGACTCATCGTTGTCAATTTACCAATATGTCCTCCAGCTTCCATTCCTTCAACAACCACTGCATCTGCGCCTATTTTTTCCATACGAACACCAAGCGCAACCGAAGGAATTACTGGAATTACTTTAATATTATGTTCTTTAAAACGAGCCATATACTTGCTTGGATTACCAGCTCCTGTTGTAACAACTGGCACATTTTCTTCACAAACTAAATCTACAATATCTTGTGCAAATGGTGAAAGCAGCATAATATTGACCGCAAAAGGCTTATTTGTTATTTCTTTGATTTTTTTGATTTCAGCTTGAACAACTTCTTTTGGTGCGTTACCACCTGCAATAATTCCAAGCCCACCAGCCTCAGAAACGGCTCCAGCTAGAGAAGCATCTGCAATCCAAGCCATTCCTCCTTGGAAAATTGGGTATTGGATTCCAATTAGCTCACATATCTTTGACTGCATATAGTACATCCTTTAATTTTATAGAATAATTAATCAAAAAAGAGCTGGAACAAAACTCTATAAGTTTAGTACCAGCCTTTGAATTCCAACGAGCGGTGTGAATAATGCAAGGTCTTTAGCAATTGTTGAGAATCGCACCGAGCCTTGCTCATCCAACTTCTATTTTACCTGATCGCTTTAAATATTATGCTTTTTGTTTTTCTACGTATGTTACTAAATCTTGAACAGTAGTAATACCATCTTCTGATTCGATCTTTATATCAAAAGCATCTTCGATTTCATTGATGATTTGGAATAAATCCAAGCTATCAGCGTCTAATTCTTCTTGAATGTTTGTTGTTAATTTTACTTCCTCAGGTTCTTTACCTAATTCTTCTACAATAATTGCTTGAATTTTTTCGAATACCATGTGTATATTCCTCCAATAATTTTCTTTTTTTAATTTATATAGTTACAGTTTTACAGCGTCATGAGGATTGAACCCCAAGTTAATCCACCGCCATAGCCTGTTAACACAATTTTTTGTTTGGAGCCTAATTGAAGCACTCCACTCTCAACTGATTCATCTAGTAACAAAGGGATACTTGCAGCTGAGGTATTACCATTATGTTCCATATTAGTGAGAAACTTTTCTCTTGGAACATTGAGTTTTTTTGATATCTTTTCGATGATTCGTTTATTCGCTTGATGTAATAATAAATAATCTACATCATCTTCCACGATCTCTCGAATATTATTCGTCACATCATTTAGCGAAAAATCATAGATATCCCTACCTGCCATTTGTAAATAGCCAGAGCTTTCAGCAGTTCCTGTATAAAATGGACTCTGATTTTCTATATAACCAGAAGTTAGTGACTTTCCTCTTTGACCATCAGACTGTAGCTTTTCACTGATAAAATGCTCTTCGTCGCTTGCTTCTAATAAAACACCCGCCGCGCCATCACCAAATAATACAGCTGTACTGCGGTCATTCCAATCAAGAACTTTAGAAAGTGTTTCACCACCAATGATCATTCCTAATTTTTTACCTGTTCGAATCAATTTTTCACCCATACTTAATGCATAGACAAATCCACTGCAAGCAGCACTGATATCAAAAGCAAATGCGTTTACCGCTGAGATTTTGCCTTGAACAAGACAAGCAACAGAAGGTGTTCCGTAATCTGGTGTCATGGTTGCTACTAGGATGAAATCAAGATCTTGTGCTTTTATTCCGGATTTTTCTAGTAACTTTCCAGCTACTTTAATGCATAAATCAGAAGTATTTTCATTGATGACAATATTTCTTGATCGTATACCAGTCCGACTTGAGATCCATTCATCAGATGTATCCATCATCGTCGAAAGCTGATGATTTGATACGGCATTTTCAGGAACATATCGGCTCGTACAAGTTATTTTTGCATGTTGGTTCATCTTGGTCCTCACTTTTTATTTATATTCCTTTAAGAAATCATGAAGATTCTTCAATGCTTTTAATAAAGCTTTTTCTTCTGCTTTATCCATTTCGTTTAAAATTCTCTTGACCATTTCTCTATGGAAGTGCTGATGAACACGAAAAAGTAATTTTCCTTTTTTGGTCAAACCTAACTTGACTACCCGACGATCATCTTCGCTTCTTATACGTTCAACATATCCCTTTTTCACGAGATTATTGATTGCAACTGTCAAAGTTCCTACAGTGATCGACAATTCTTTGGCAACTTCAGAAGAAGTTTTTTTCTTATACATCCCAATTGCTTCAATCGTGTGCATTTCAGTAATGGATAAGTCCTTAAATTGTGATTTTTTCAGCTCGGATTCTTCGATCGTCAAAATGTCATTAAAGACGCTGACAAGATAATCATTGACTGTTTCTAAATTAGGTTCCATTTGTGTACACCATCCATATACTTTGATTATCAAATCATTTGATGTTCAAACTATATCGCAAATAAAAAAATATTGCAAGTAAAATAGTAGATTTTTAATTTTTCTTAATCAAGAAATCAATTTTATCCACCCATTTTTATTAAAAAATGTATTCTTCAATTTAGTTCACATTGATATTTGACACTTTTTCATATGATTTATCATCATTTATTTTTAATTTGAGCATCAAACTATTTTTGATAATTTAATAAACAAACACATTTTTTGATTTTAAAATTTCTTATTATAGTAACTTACTGTAGCTTATAAGCAGTTTTTTCCATTATTTCTTCGTAAATCCTACAAAAATTAGATTGTTCTTCCCTGTCAAATAGTTGTAAAAAAATCCTGTGGCGTACAAAAATGTACGCCACAGGATTTTTGATTATTTTATTGATTTTGTTAAATTCAGACTGAACTTTTTAATTATTGAATTAAATCATAAATTTCCATCGCAACAATATCAATATTATCAAATTGATAACTTTGTTGTGAATCAGTTTCTGTTAACTCAAATGTTTCAGTTGATTTATCATAGTTTACGATGCATTTTTCTGCACCTTCACGTTCAAAACGACGAACTTGAATTTCGTTGTCTGTTGCTTCAGTCATCGCTTCAAGTCGCTTGATAATCGCCACAAGTTGTGAATGTTTCATAAATGGGCCTCCCTTTAAAAACTAGTTCTGTATCATTGTATCAAAACATTGTCATTCTTGCATGATTTTTCGTCATTTTTTTTAATTTTTTTGCTGTTCTTTAATTTTTGACGTTTGGCTGTTTTCCATCTGTCCACCAAAGTTTGATCAACGCTTGTGTTCCATCATCCTCAAAGCCTTTAGCAGCAAGCTTTTCGTATAGTTCTACTGCTAGTTTAGTAGCGGGTAAAGTAAGACCCATTTTCTCAGCTTCATCTAAGGCAATTTTCAAATCTTTGATAAAATGCTTTACAAAAAAACCAGGAGAATAGTTTTCTTTTAAAATTCTTGGACTATAGTTGCTTAATGACCAGTTTGCTGCGCTACCTCCAGATAGCGTCTCAATCACTTTAGTTAAATCCAACCCCGATTTATCCGCATAAACGAGCATTTCCGTCATACCTGTCATTGTGCCTGCAATCATGATCTGATTCGCCATTTTAGTATGTTGCCCCTTACCAGACGAGCCGTGAAGTGTAACAGTTGTCCCAAAAGTTTTAAAAATTGGTAATACTTGATCATAAATTGTTTGATCACCACCAACCATGATCGTTAAGGTCCCATTTTTAGCGCCCAGATCCCCTCCAGAAACTGGAGCATCTAATGCTGCACCTCCAAGTTGATTCGCTTTTATAGCAATTTTTTGTGCTAATGTTGGGGTACTAGTAGTTAAATCAACAATTATCTTACCAGTAATCTTTGTTGAAAAAATCCCATTCTCTTCAAAATAGATTGACTCAACATCTTTAGGAAACCCGACCATCGTAAATATAATATCACTACTCGCAGTAATTTCAGCAGGAGAATCTTGCCAAATCGCTCCCTCTTTTACTAATTCAGCAGTCTTGCTTTTCGTCCTATTGTATACATTTACATTTAAACCTTGTTTCATCATGTTTCTGACGATTGCCTCACCCATGACACCAGTTCCAATAAATCCTATTTGTGGCATACCTATGTCCCTCCTAATCGTTTTTATAAAGAAAAACTTCTCTTCTTAGTATAAACCAAGAGGAGAAGTTTTGATATTTATTTTCTTAATGACGTAAATTTCACTTTAATTCGTTCAATAGATGCAGCGGCCTCTTTTTCTATAGTTCGCTGTTCATAATAGTTGATCATATCTTCATAGAATTCAAGCATCACATTGCCAAATCGAGTTGCAGATATTTCATACAGCTTATCCTGTAAAATGGCTTCATCTGGTTTAATTCCAGCTTCAACATATTCAATAAATGTCTGTGCAAAATCCGCATCTGTTTTAAACGTTCGTCCCAAGCTCTCATGATCAAATAAATGATTTAAATAAGCATTTCCTTCAACTACACATGGAACACCAGAAGCCATCGCTTCAGTGTATGTCAATCCTTGCGTCTCAGAAGTTGAAGCACTGACGAAATAATCAGCAGCTTTGTAATAGATAGCAACCTGATCGTTAGGAACTTCGCCAATAAATTGGATTTTATCCCCAATACCTAGCTCTTCGCCTAGACAACGAAGTTTTTCGACATATGGACCATCGCCCACAATGACAAAACGTGCATTGGGGAAACGTTCAAAAATAGTTGGCAAGCCACAAACAACAGCTTGAATATTTTTCTCGTAAGAAATCCGACTTAAAGATAGTAACATGATATTATCCTCATTTAGGCCTAGTTCTTCACGAAGTTCTTGCTTCATTTGTGCTGTAATATCTGGTCTTTCAAATTTTTTAATATCAATTCCCGTTGGAATAATTCTCATTGGAGATGTTACACCATATTCTTTTAATTTATCGATCACTCGTTCACTTGGACAAACCACACCAGTAGTATGATTCGCAAAGAAGCGAGAAAAATATTTCACGTGTGTTGGACGTACTACTTTCCCTTTAGCAATATAATGTAGATAATCTTCATACATTGTATGATATGTATGGATAACAGGTATTTTAAGTTTTTTTCCTACCATCTTACCTAGTAGACCAGCTCCAAATTCCGTATGAGTGTGGATCAAATCCAATTCTAGCTCTTTTGCTATTAAATAAGCATACCACATACCGCGTACAACAATTCGTCGATCTTTAAATGATACAAATGGAACGCTAGGCATTCGGATAACATCTTCTTCAAACTCTTTAGCATTTGGATCTGTCGTTGTAAAAATGTAAACTTCATGACCTTTTTGTTCCAATTCCTCTTTAAGTGTCTTGATCGATGTTGCAACCCCACTAACTTGAGGAAAATATGTATCTGTAAAGAAACCAAATTTCACTTTTTTCACCTCCACTGATTCTAATTCTTCTGATGTATTTGTTCTTTATTTTGAATACTTTCATTTTTCAGTACTTTTTCATAAACATCTTTTAGCTCATGTCCAATATGCTCAATACTTTTTTCTTTTGCAACTTTATAGCCTGCTAGGCTTGTATCGGGTATTTTCTTTTCAACAAGCTCTTCAATCAAACGAGTAAATTCCTTATTATTTTTTCCCATGTAGCAATTCTCTTTATCTACGAGCCATCCTTGGTACACTGGAATATCTCTGACTAAAACTTGTTGTTTACTAGCTAAAGCTTCTAATATCACAATTCCTTCTGTTTCTTCATAGGAAGGAAAGAAAAACAAATCAGCAGCTGAGTATGCACCCTCAATAATATCTCCTTTAATATAACCTGGAAACTCAACATTTTCAGGATGCTCATCTTTTACTATTGTCCGGATCGCCTTAGGAATCGAATACATAGGTGTATGTCCAAACCAGATAAAACGATATTCAGGAAACTTTTCAGCTAATTCAACAAAATCAATAATTCCTTTTCGTTCAAAGTATAAACCAACACAAATAATTACTTTTTGTTCTGGCTTGATATTAAAATACTCTCGAAACTTTTCTTCTTTATCTACAGAATGTTTAAATCGATCTAAGTCAATACCATTTGAAATAGAAACAATTGGTACAGTTATTCCGTATCCTTCTAATAAATCTTTCGAATATGGCGTAGGTGTAATCAAATAGTCTGCTTTTGAGTATAGACTTACCAGATATTTTTTTACTAGAGGAGAAATCTGATTGGATCCAATAAATGAGTTTCTAAAATCTTCCTCTGTTGAGTGGGCATGATAAATAACTTTTTTACCCATTTTTTTTGCTTTATTTACCATATTGTGACTGTTGATCCCATAGGTATTAATATGTAAAATATCATAATCAGTGCAATCTGAATCAAGTGTATACTCTATCCCCACTTCAGAGAGAGCTCGCTTCTGATGGTCTAACGCTCGTCCTATTCCAGACTTCGCTAATATTTTTTCACCTTCAAAATATAATAAAACCTTCACGTTGCCCCTCCTAACATCTTTAAACCATTATAACACAGGTTAAAGAGACCTCACTCAAACTAAAGTCCTAGTTCCATCAGCTTACAAGTATTATATCAAAAAACTGCATCAGAAAGCCATTATTCCACAAAATAGATGCTTCACATGACAAAACTGTTAGATGAAGATAATCAATTTTACTAGTTATTATCATTATTCCACCTTTTGATGTTTCTATCAAATAATAAAGTTTATTTTACTAATAAAAAATAAAAAAAACGAAAACCTATTCAGTTTTCGTTCTTTTACTCCGGCAGTAGGACTCGAACCTACGACATCATGATTAACAGTCATGCGCTACTACCAACTGAGCTATGCCGGAATAACAACTAGCGTGGCGACGTCCTACTCTCACAAAGGGAAACCCTTCACTACAATCGGCGCTAAGAAGCTTAACTTCTGTGTTCGGCATGGGAACAGGTGTATCCTTCTCGCTATCGCCACCACACTGGGTGTTGTTGCTATTAAGTTGAGTGATTATTCACTCAAAACTGGATTGAAGTAGGTAATCAAACTTTCCGAAAATACTTTTTTATTTCGTTTCTTTGGTTAAGTCCTCGACCGATTAGTATTGGTCCGCTCCGTACATCACTGCACTTCCACTTCCAACCTATCTACCTGATCATCTCTCAGGGGTCTTACTTTCTTAAAGAAATGGGAAATCTCATCTTGAGGTGGGCTTCACACTTAGATGCTTTCAGCGTTTATCCCTTCCCTACATAGCTACCCAGCAATGCCCTTGGCAGAACAACTGGTACACCA
>Ga0308156_1001377_pt1 | contig 29243 bp, 29 predicted proteins | sample PhyAR2_FD_201041 | JGI IMG/M metagenome (GOLD analysis project Ga0308156, IMG submission 201041) | Phyllosphere microbial communities from UC Gill Tract Community Farm, Albany, California, United States - DLSL A.R2 | ecosystem: Host-associated > Plants > Phyllosphere > Unclassified | place: USA... | reverse complement strand
CCTTGTCCAGTACAGGACGCAACCATTCGCGATCTCCATAGTGATTCAGCATCACTGCCGGGAACTACCGCTGTCTTATCTTAAGTACATCAGGAGTTATCATAAATGCAACATTTATTTTACCTGAATGCAACTTTTAAGACTGTCCCTACAGGTGAAATCAGTCTCATATAGAAATATTACAGAAATATAACAGGAGGATAGTCATATGAAAAAATAATGTCCCCGCGAACGGTTGCGGGGACAATTATCAGGCTTCAATAAGACCTTGAGCGAGGTATGCGTTCCGATCGCGCACGCCCGGCAGGGCAAAGAAATAGCCGCCGCCGATGGGCTTAATGTACTCTTCCAGCGCTTCGCCGTTGAGCCGCTTCTGCACGGTCAGGAAGCCTTTTTCCAGATCGTGCTGATAGCAGACGAACAGCAGGCCCATATCAAGCTGGCCGGCGTTGGTCACGCCGAGCGAATAGCTGTAGCCACGACGCATCATCAGGCTGGACTGCGTCTCTTTGGTGCGCGGATTAGCCAGACGAATGTGGCTGTCCAGCGCGATGGTATCGCCGTTGGGATCGCTGGCGTAGTCGGGCACGTCATGCTCGTTCTTCATGCCGAGCGGCGCGCCGCTTTGCTTATCGCGACCAAAGATCGTCTGCTGCTCCTTGAGCGGCGTGCGGTCCCAGAACTCCACGTGGAACTGAATAATCCGCACCGCCTGATAGCTGCCGCCCACCGCCCACGCCGGTTCGCCCTGATCCGCCGTCACCCATACCACGTCTTTCATCAACGCCGCATCGCTGCTGTCCGGGTTCGCCGTACCATCCTTAAAGCCCAGCAGGTTCACCGGCGTCTCTTTCCCTTTACTGCGGGCGGCGTGGTCCGAGATAAACCCTTCCCGCTTCCAGCGCACGCTCAGCAGATCCGGCGTGTGCTTGATGATATCGCGCAGGGCGTGGATCACCGTGTCCTGAGTATTGGCACAAATCTGCAGGAGCAGGTCGCCATGACATAGCGCCGCGTCCAGAGAGTCATTCGGGAAACGCGTCATTTTCTGCAGCGCTTTCGGCTTCTGTTTTGCCAGCCCATAGCGCGCGTCAAACAGCGATTCACCCAGCGAAACGGTAATGGTCAGGTTATCCGGGGCGATAAACGGCCCCAGAATGCCGGAGTCCATTGGCGGCAGACGCGGGTTCGGCGTATCGGGCGCCGGTCCGCCAGCGGTAAGAAACGCGATGCGCGTCGTCAGCAGGCGGAACAGGCGCTCCAGATCGGCTTTATCGCTGGCCAGCGAATCAAAGGCCACCAGCATCATGGACGCCTGCTGCGGCGTCAGGATGCCCGACTGATGCTCGCCATAAAACGGCTGCGTCTCCATGCGGGCATTGGGTGACAGCGTGCCGGGCGCGCTCTGCGGTTTCGCCGCATGCGCTACCGGACAGCCACCGGCCAGAGCAAGAGCGCCCCCCAGCGCCCCTACTCCTTTTAACAATCGACGACGTGAAGGCTCAACCACATCGTTCTCGTTATGCTTATTCATCGTGCTTAGTCCAGACCCAGTACGCCGCGCAGCAGAGAGAGATCTTCCGCCAGGGCGGTAATCGGGCCTTTCAGCGCGTTACGGTCGGCATCGGTCAGCTTGTCGTAGGTTTCAAACCCGTCATTGGTACGATACTTCGCCAGAATGGTGTCGACTTTTTTGAAGTTGGCATCCACTTTGGCCAGCAGTTCGCCGTTCTCTTTCTGCAGCTGAGGACGCAGCAGGTTAACAATTTTCTGCGCGCCGTCGACGTTGGCCTGGAAGTCCCACAGATCGGTATGGCTGTAGCGATCTTCTTCGCCGCTGATTTTGCTCGCGGCCACTTCTTCAATCAGACCAGCCGCGCCGCCCACCACTTTTGACGGCGGGAAGGCCAGCTCGCTGATGCGCTTTTGCAGCTCCAGCACGTCGCCGTTCAGCTGCTCGGCGTATTTCTCCATCCCTTTGGTAGAGTTGTCGCCAAACAGGGCTTTCTCCAGACGGTGGAAACCGGTGAATTTCGGATCGGCGGCTTTCTGCTCGTAATCATCTTCGCGGGCATCAATGCTGCCATCAAGGTCAGAGAACAGTTCGGCAATCGGCTCGATGCGCTCGTAGTGCTGACGGGTTGGCGCATACAGGGATTTCGCTTTTTCGATGTCACCGGCCTTCACCGCATCGGTAAAGGCTTTGGTTGCCGCCGCCAGGTCCGCCGTCTCTTTCGTGACGTAGGCTTTATACGCCGTAATCGCGTCGCCCAGGCTCAGCACCGCAGCACCTTTCGCCGCATCGGCCGTCGCTTCACCTTTGACGATCAGCTTCCCTTTAGGGTTGGTCAGCAGGCCGCAGGTCATCTCATACTCGCCCGGCTGCAGGTTGGCGGTCATCTTCTGGCTGAAGCCAGGGGCGATGTTTTCACGCTCCTCCACCACCAGAACCCCTTTCAGGATCTCCCACTCCAGCGCTTTCTGGCTGTGGTTCTGAATAATAAACTGGGTTTTGCCGCTGTTCACCGTGAGGGTCATCGGCTCACACTGCTTATCATTAACGGTGACTTTAACCTGAGGAACATCCGCGCCCCAGGCGGAGAATGCAGAAGCGAACAGCGCGGCAATGCCTGCGCATAACGCACTACGACGGAACTGAATTGCCATGACTCTTCCCTTTAAAAGTATGTTGTAACTAAAACAAAAATTATGGCGTAACGCGCGACGCCTGCGTGCCGGTACGCGGCGGCATTGCGAACAGCACCAGCGCCGGAACCAGATAAATAAAGTACATCGCCACTTCGCTGACGCTCGGCGTTTCCTGATAGCCGAAGATACCTTCGAGCAGGGTGCCGGTCAGAGAGTGCGTGGAGAGCACGTTGCTGAGGTCGAACGCCACGTCCTGGAAATGGTTCCACAGGCCCGCCTCGTGGAAGGCGCGTATCGCCCCCGCCGCCAGCCCTGCCGCCACCAGCAGAATAAACAGGCTGGTCCACTTGAAGAAGGCGCCCAGATTGAGACGAATGCCGCCCCAGTAGAGCAGAAAGCCCAGCACAACGGCGGTTGCCAGCCCGAGCATCGCGCCAACCGGCGGCCAGATACCGACATCCTGCTGAAACGCCGCCAGCAGGAAGAAAACGGACTCCAGGCCTTCACGCGCGACGGCAAAAAAGACCATCATGATCAGCGCCCAGCCGTGGTTATTGCCCTTTTGCAGCGCATTATCCACCGCCTGCTCCAGCTGCACCTTCACATTACGGGAGACTTTACGCATCCAGAACACCATCCACGTGAGGATCACCACCGCAATCACGGCGACGATCCCTTCGAACAGCTCCTGCTCTTTCTGCGGGAACTCCCCGGTGGTTTCGTTGATGAGGATACCGAGGCCCAGACAGAGTGCCGCGGCAAGGAATACCCCGACCCACATGACGCCAATCCAGCGTCCGCGCTGGGTTCGCTTCAGATAGCTGGCGATGAGGCTCACGATAAGGGCAGCTTCAAGCCCTTCACGTAACATAATGAGAAATGGAACAAACATGCCGACACCTTAAATGTTTATCGCGGTCAACTGATGCAAAGAAAGGTAAATTCTTGTGATAGTGATTATCATTACGGCGAAAAGAAACACAAGCGAAATGTGTGGTGTTTTGATGACGAGTTGTAAACGCCGAGCCTGGTAATAGTTACATACGTTACGTTCAGGTTTATAAGTTATAACGAAAATGCCCATTTACGCTGGTACGGGGCTGTGGCTAAATATCCGCCTCAAACATCTGGTGAAAATTAATTATGTTTAAAATTGTCCATTTCCTGCTGGCGCTGGTCATTATTCTCGCGCTTGCCTGGCTGGTAAGTTTCGACCGCCGAAAAATTCGCATTCGTTATGTTTTACAGCTGATTGTTATTGAAATTGCGCTGGCGTTCTTTTTCCTGCACGCCGAAAGCGGGTTATTCCTGATTAAATATGTTTCCGGCTTCTTTGAGTCACTGCTGAAATTTGCTTCGGAAGGGACCAATTTCGTCTTTGGCGGAATGGGGGAAAAAGGGCTGGCGTTCATTTTCCTCGGCGTGCTTTGCCCAATTATTTTTATTTCCGCGCTGATTGGTATTCTTCAGCACTGGCGGATCCTGCCGATTTTTATTCGGGTCATCGGCACGCTGCTGTCAAAACTGAACGGTATGGGCAAGCTGGAATCCTTTAACGCGGTGAGCTCGCTGATCCTCGGCCAGTCGGAAAACTTCATTGCCTACAAAGGCGTGCTGGGCGATCTCTCCTCTCGTCGTCTCTTCACCATGGCGGCCACGGCCATGTCGACGGTCTCCCTGTCGATTGTCGGCGCCTATATGACCATGCTCGACGCCAAATTTGTCGTCGCGGCGCTGATTCTGAACATGTTCAGCACCTTTATTATTCTCTCCGTCATCAACCCGGCGCGCCCGGAAGCGGAGCCGGATATCAAGCTGGAAAAACTGCATGAATCGCAGAGCTTCTTCGAAATGCTCGGCGAGTATATTCTGGCCGGTTTTAAGGTGGCGATGATTATTCTGGCCATGCTGATTGGCTTTATCGCCCTTATTAGCGCCATTAACACCCTCTTCTCCAGCGTATTTGGCATGAGCTTCCAGCAGATCCTGGGCTATGTATTTTATCCCCTGGCGTGGCTGGTGGGTATTCCGCTGAGTGATGCCTTAAACGCGGGCAGTATTATGGCGACCAAGCTGGTGGCGAATGAATTTGTGGCGATGATTGAGCTGCAAAAAATCGCGCATCAGATGTCCCCGCGCGGGCTGGGCATTTTATCCGTCTTCCTGGTGTCCTTCGCGAACTTCGCGTCCATCGGCATTGTGGCCGGGGCGATTAAGGGCCTTAACGAGCAGCAGGGGAATGTGGTGTCGCGGTTTGGTCTGCGTCTGGTGTACGGCGCGACGCTGGTGAGCCTGCTGTCGGCGAGCTTTGCGGGGTTGGTGCTCTGATGCAATACCGGGTGGCGCTTCGCTTACCCGGCCTACAAAACAACAACGGCGGGATTTCCCGCCGTTTTTATTAGAACTGCACGCACACCGGCTGGTCGACGCGCATCACCGACTCCTGCGCGAAGCGAGATTTATAAATCCCGCGTAACGCTTCGATGTTCTTCTCGCTCTGCGCATCCTTACCGTGGATCAGCATCAGCGCTTTGCTGGGTTCACGCGCCACTTTCCCGTCGTTCCCCAGCCACTGCCCGCGCGCGTCAAACACCGTTAAGCCATCGCGGAAACGCGGCGTCACGTCCTGGTCAACAAACTGCTGCCACTCGTTGCTGGTGATTTGCGCCCCGGCAGGACGATTTAAGCCGAAATAGAGCGTGGTTTGCTGCATCTGGTTATCCGCTTTGCAGGTCTCTACAGCCGCGTGTTGCGATGGCGCCGTGCAGCCAGCGAGCATCAATAATGCCGCTGCCATTACCCCTGTTTTGATTGTCATGCTTCGCTATCCTCATTGTTATAAGCACAGGGATATCACAGGAAATTACGGATTTTGGCAAGAAAAAAGCCGGGTGCGCTTGCGCTCACCCGGCCTGCATTGTGCTGCGAGAAAAATTATTCTGCCTGGAGCTTAGACGGCGGCGCAGTGTGGTAATGCGCGTCGGCTTCAGCAAAGCGTTTCTGCATGGAGGCAGACGGGGCTTTACCCAGCAGGCTGAACACCACGATGCCGATGCTGCCGAAGATGAAGCCCGGAATGATTTCGTACAGGCCCAGCCACGCGAACTGTTTCCAGACGATAACGGTCAGCGCACCGATAATCATCCCCGCCAGCGCGCCGTTACGGGTCATACGTGACCACATGACGGAGAACAGCACTACCGGACCAAACGCCGCACCGAAGCCCGCCCACGCGTAGCTCACGAGGCCCAGCACGCGGTTTTCCGGGTTGGCCGCCAGCGCGATGGCAATCAGCGCCACCAGCAGCACCATAAAGCGCCCTACCCACACCAGCTCTTTCTGGCTCGCGTTTTTACGCAGGAAGGCTTTGTAGAGGTCTTCGGTAATCGCACTGGAGCAAACCAGCAGCTGACAGCTCAGGGTAGACATCACCGCCGCCAGGATTGCGGAGAGCAGAATACCGGCAATCCACGGGTTAAACAGAATTTGCGCCAGCTCGATGAACACGCGCTCGGCGTTCTGGTTCACCGCGCCCGCCTGCGCCGGGTTGTTGCTGAAGTACGCGATGCCGAAGAAGCCGACCGCACACGCCCCCGCCAGACACAGGATCATCCACGTCATGCTGATGCGACGGGCATGAACGATGGTGTGGTGGGAATCCGCCGCCATAAAGCGCGCCAGGATATGCGGCTGACCGAAGTAGCCCAGGCCCCAGCCCATCAGGGAGACGATGGCCACGAAGTTCAGCCCTTTCAGCATGTCGACGTTTTCGATGCTCTTCTGCTTGATCACTTCCAGCGATTCGCCAAAGCCGCCAACGGTGAAAATCACAATCACCGGAGTCAGGATCAGGGCGAAGATCATCAGGCTCGCCTGCACGGTGTCGGTCCAGCTTACCGCCAGGAACCCGCCCACGAAGGTATAGAGGATGGTCGCCGCCGCACCGGCCCACAGGGCGGTTTCGTAGCTCATGCCGAAGGTGCTTTCGAACAGACGCGCTCCGGCCACGATGCCGGAGGCGCAGTAAATGGTGAAGAACAGCAGGATAACTACCGCAGAGATAATGCGCAGGATGCGGCTGTTATCTTCAAAACGTCCGGTGAAGTAATCCGGCAGCGTCAGGGCGTTGTTGTTGGCCTCGGTATGCACGCGCAGACGGCCTGCCACCAGCTTCCAGTTGATCCACGCGCCGACGGTCAGGCCGATGGCGATCCAGCTTTCAGAGATACCGGAGATGAAAATCGCGCCGGGCAGCCCCATCAGCAGCCAGCCGCTCATGTCGGAGGCGCCCGCAGAGAGTGCGGTCACCATTGGGCCTAAACTGCGTCCGCCCAGAATGTAGTCGTCAAAGTTCTTTGTAGAACGCCACGCCAAAAACCCTATCAGGATCATGCCAAAAATATAAACGAGAAATGTCACCAGCATCGGTGTGCTAATAGCCATTCAAATTCTCCAAAATGTCGAGCGACAACCATCCGGGCTGCCTTGTTATATGATCACCGGAACGAGGTGAATGTATCTTGTGTTTCGGTTGGGCGCGCTATCCTGCCGTATGCGCCTTCCGCTGACAAACGATTTAACACTGCATTTACATCAATTTCATCCCCGGTTTGATACGAGTTTCCTATAGGTTGCACTCGCTCACGCTTTTACGGGTTGCACCTTTTAAAAGTGTTAACTACCGCATAAAACCAGGCTTCCCGCACAAAAGCCAGCGCGTTTTTCCAGCTAACCATTCGTTAACAATCCATTCATTTTCCGGGTTGCAAACCAGGTCACATTTAACACGGTTGCACAAAGTTGCAACATGGTGGATATTTCACGCTATCAACAGAACGCTATTACAGAACAACAGGAGCTTTGGCATGGGTATGACCACCATGGGGGTTAAGCTGGATGACGCAACCCGCGAACGGATTAAGACCGCAGCAACCCGCATTGACCGCACGCCGCACTGGTTAATTAAGCAGGCGATTTTTAACTATCTCGAAAGACTCGAGAGCGATGAGGGCCTGCCGGAGCTGCCTGCCCTGCTGGCCGGCGCGGCGAACGAAAGTGAAGAAGCCCCGGCCGCTGGCGACGAGAACCATCAGCCGTTCCTTGAATTCGCCGAGCATATCCTGCCGCAGTCCGTCAGCCGTGCCGCCATTACCGGCGCCTACCGCCGTGCCGAAACCGACGCCGTACCGATGCTGCTGGAGCAGGCCCGCCTGCCGGAAGCCATTGCCGCACAGGCGCACAGCCTGGCGTATCAGTTAGCCGACAAGCTGCGCAACCAGAAAACCGCCACCGGCCGCGCCGGGATGGTTCAGGGCCTGCTGCAGGAGTTTTCCCTCTCCTCTCAGGAAGGCGTGGCGCTGATGTGCCTCGCGGAAGCGCTGCTGCGTATTCCGGATAAAGCCACCCGCGACGCGCTGATCCGCGACAAGATCAGCAACGGTAACTGGCATTCACACATTGGCCGCAGCCCGTCGCTGTTCGTCAACGCGGCAACCTGGGGCCTGCTGTTTACCGGCAAACTGGTCTCCACCCATAACGAAGCCAACCTCTCCCGCTCCCTGAACCGCATCATCGGCAAGAGCGGCGAGCCGCTGATCCGCAAAGGCGTGGACATGGCGATGCGCCTGATGGGCGAGCAGTTCGTCACCGGGGAAACCATTGCCGAAGCGCTGGCGAACGCCCGCAAGCTGGAAGATAAAGGTTTCCGCTACTCGTACGACATGCTGGGCGAAGCGGCCCTGACCGCCGCCGACGCGCAGGCCTACATGGTCTCTTACCAGCAGGCGATCCACGCCATCGGTAAAGCGTCCAACGGTCGCGGTATTTATGAAGGCCCGGGCATCTCCATTAAGCTCTCCGCCCTGCACCCGCGCTACAGCCGCGCGCAGTACGACCGGGTGATGGAAGAACTCTACCCGCGCCTGAAGTCCCTGACCCTGCTGGCGCGCCAGTATGACATCGGCATTAACATCGACGCCGAAGAGGCCGACCGTCTGGAGATCTCCCTCGATCTGCTGGAAAAACTGTGCTTCGAGCCGGAGCTGGCAGGCTGGAACGGCATTGGCTTCGTTATCCAGGCCTACCAGAAGCGCTGCCCGTTCGTCATTGATTACCTGATTGACCTGGCAAGCCGCAGCCGCCGTCGCCTGATGATCCGTCTGGTGAAAGGCGCCTACTGGGACAGCGAAATCAAACGCGCCCAGATGGAAGGGCTGGAAGGCTATCCGGTCTATACCCGCAAGGTTTACACCGACGTTTCTTACCTCGCCTGTGCGAAAAAGCTGCTCGGCGTGCCGAACCTGATCTATCCACAGTTCGCTACCCACAACGCCCACACCCTGGCGGCGATCTACAGCCTGGCCGGGCAAAACTACTATCCGGGCCAGTACGAGTTCCAGTGCCTGCACGGTATGGGTGAACCGCTGTACGAGCAGGTCACCGGTAAAGTGGCGGACGGCAAGCTGAACCGCCCATGCCGAATCTATGCTCCGGTGGGAACGCACGAAACCCTGCTGGCGTACCTGGTGCGTCGTCTGCTGGAAAACGGCGCGAACACCTCCTTCGTCAACCGCATCGCCGACACCACGCTGCCGCTGGACGAGCTGGTGGCCGATCCGGTGCAGGCCGTTGAGAAGATGGCGGCGCAGGAAGGCCAGGTTGGACTGCCGCATCCGAAGATTGCCCTGCCGCGCGAGCTGTACGGCAAAGGCCGCGTCAACTCGGCGGGTCTGGATCTCGCCAACGAACACCGTCTTGCGTCCCTCTCCTCTGCCCTGCTCAACAGCGCGCTGCAGAAGTGGCAGGCCAAACCGATGCTGGAGCAGCCCGTTGCAGACGGCGAAATGCAGCCGGTGATCAACCCGGCCGAGCCGAAGGATATCGTCGGCTACGCGCGTGAAGCGACCGAAGCGGAAGTGGATCAGGCGCTGGACAGCGCGGTGAACAACGCCCCTATCTGGTTTGCCACGCCGCCGCAGGAGCGCGCCGCGATTCTGGAGCGCGCGGCGGTGCTGATGGAAGATCAGATGCAGTCGCTCATCGGCATTCTGGTGCGCGAAGCGGGTAAAACCTTCAGCAACGCCATTGCCGAAGTGCGCGAGGCCGTCGACTTCCTGCACTACTACGCCGGTCAGGTGCGCGATGATTTCGATAACGAAACCCACCGTCCGCTGGGTCCGGTCGTCTGTATCAGCCCGTGGAACTTCCCGCTGGCGATCTTCACCGGCCAGATTGCCGCCGCGCTGGCCGCAGGCAACAGCGTGCTGGCAAAACCGGCAGAGCAGACCCCGCTGATTGCCGCGCAGGGCATCAACATTCTTCTCGAAGCCGGCGTGCCGGCGGGCGTGGTTCAGCTGCTGCCGGGCCGCGGTGAAACCGTCGGTGCCAAACTGACCTCCGACAACCGCGTGCGCGGCGTGATGTTCACCGGTTCGACCGAAGTAGCGTCTCTGCTGCAGCGCAACATTGCCACCCGTCTGGATGCGCAGGGCCGCCCTACGCCGCTCATCGCGGAAACCGGCGGGATGAACGCCATGATCGTAGACTCCTCTGCCCTTACCGAGCAGGTGGTGGTCGACGTGCTGGCCTCCGCGTTCGACAGCGCCGGTCAGCGCTGCTCCGCCCTGCGCGTGCTGTGCCTGCAGGACGACGTGGCGGACCACACGCTGAAGATGCTGCGCGGCGCGATGGCCGAATGCCGCATGGGCAACCCGGGCCGTCTCACTACCGATATCGGGCCGGTGATCGACACGGAAGCCAAAGCCAACATCGAAAACCACATTCAGACCATGCGCGCGAAAGGCCGTCCGGTGTTCCAGGCGGTCCGCGAGAACAGCGAAGATGCCCGCGAATGGCGGACCGGCACCTTTGTGCCGCCAACGCTGATTGAGCTGGCAAGCTTCGACGAGCTGAAAAAAGAGGTCTTCGGACCCGTGCTGCACGTGGTGCGCTACAACCGTAACAACCTGAACGAGCTGGTTGAGCAGATCAACGCCTCCGGCTATGGTCTGACGCTCGGCGTGCATACCCGTATCGACGAGACTATCGCGCAGGTCACCGGCAGCGCCAAAGTGGGCAACCTGTACGTTAACCGCAACATGGTTGGCGCGGTCGTGGGCGTGCAGCCGTTCGGCGGCGAAGGCCTTTCCGGCACCGGTCCGAAAGCGGGCGGTCCGCTCTACCTGTACCGTCTGCTGGCGAACCGTCCGGAGAACGCCCTGGGCGTCACCCTGGCACGCCAGGATGCGGACTATCCGGTGGATGCGCAGTTGAAAACCGTGCTGACCCAGCCGCTGGAGGCGCTCATTACATGGGCAGAAAAACGTCCTGAACTGCGTGCCGTTGCGAAGCAGTACGGCGAGCTGGCGCAGGCGGGCACGCAGCGTCTGCTGCCGGGGCCAACCGGCGAGCGCAACACCTGGACGCTGATGCCGCGCGAGCGCGTGCTGTGCGTGGCCGATAACGAGCAGGACGCGCTGGTGCAGCTGGCCGCCGCCATGGCAACCGGCTGTGAAGTGCTGTGGCCGGAAGATGCCCTGCATCGCGATCTCGCCAAACAGCTGCCGAAAGCGGTCTCGGCCCGCATTCGCTTCGCGAAAGCCGATAGCCTGCTGACCCAGCCGTTTGATGCGGTGATCTACCACGGTGATTCCGATCAGCTGCGCGAACTGTGCGAGCAGGTTGCGGCCCGCAGCGGCGCCATCGTTTCCGTGCAGGGCTTTGCGCGCGGGGAAACCAACCTGCTGCTGGAGCGTCTGTACGTGGAGCGCTCGCTCAGCGTCAACACCGCGGCGGCAGGCGGTAACGCCAGCCTGATGACAATAGGCTAACGCTGTGTTAATAAGGCTCCGGAGACGGAGCCTTATTTTATTGGGGAGTATATGAAACGATATCTTATCGCCAGTGCGGCACTGCTGCTGAGCGCCAGCGCGCTGGCCGACGAGTGCGACAAAGCGACCACCCAGCTTGAACTGAATACCTGTAGCGCACAGCAGTACCAGACTGCCGATAAAAAACTCAACCAGACGTATCAGGCCGCCATCAAACGCGCGGCAGCTCCTCAGCGCGACCTGCTGAAAAAAGCGCAGCAGGCGTGGATTACCCTGCGCGATGCGGACTGCGCGTTTATCGGTTCGGGGACGGAAGGCGGGAGCGTCCAGCCAATGATTGTTAACCAGTGCCTGGCGGAAAAAACCGTGGAGCGCGAAGCGTTTCTGGCCTCGCTGATGCAGTGTGAAGAGGGCGACTTAAGCTGCCCTCTCCCGCCGGGCTGAGGGATCCCCACAAAATAATACCTGCGCGGACGGCCCCCTCTCCCTTGAGGAAGAGGGCTGGGGTGAGGGGAAACTAGCGCAGGCGGATCCCTTCGATAATCATCCGCTGCACGTTTTCCAGGGTGCTGTGGAAAAACGCCTCGTCCTGGAGCGTTTTACCGGTCACCGCCTCAACCTGGGCCGCAAAGTCAGCGTAATGCTGGGTGGAGGCCCAGATCATAAAGATCAGATGATGCGGGTCGACCGGGGCCAGTTTTCCGCTGGCGACCCATCCGGCAATAATGGCCGACTTATCGTCCACCAGCTGTTTTAGATCGCCGGTTAATTCCGCCTGCAGCAGCGGCGCGCCCTGCAGCATCTCAAGACAAAACAGTCGCGACGCCTGCGGGTAATCGCGCGACACCTCCAGCTTCAGGCGAATGTACTCTTTGATCGCCACCAGCGGGGCCAGCTCCGCGCGGAACGCTTTGAGGGGCGCCAGCCAGATATCGAGGATCTGCTGCATCACCGCGATATAGAGCGCCTCTTTCGACGGGTAGTAGTAAAGCAGATTGGTTTTGGATACGCCGGACTGCTCCGCCACCTGCTCCAGGCGCGTGCCGTGAATACCAAACTGCGAAAAAGTCTCCAGCGCCGCGCTGAGGATCGCCTGCTTCTTGGCGCTCACCGCCTGCGAACGTTTACCTGGTGTTTTCACTGCGCCTTGTGCCATTCCCGCTCTCCTTATTCTGCGTTGCCCTCAGCATAGCAAAACCCCCGACTCGCCACGACATCCTGCACTCCGATCGCGCATGAATGCCTGTTTTCTGTGCAATGTTTTTGACCAGTTAGTCCACATTTAGCCGAATCAATTCACCAACTTCTGATTAACACATTAATAACACAGTCATTTTCAAAACTGGCACCGCCTTTGCAAAAACACCGATACACCTGCGACGTAATGAAGAGAGGTTCGTGATGAAAATTGGCGTATTTGTACCCATCGGCAACAACGGCTGGCTTATCTCGACCACTGCACCGCAATACATGCCGACCTTTGAGCTCAATAAAGCCATCGTGCAGAAAGCAGAGCATTACCATTTCGACTTTGCGCTTTCGATGATCAAGCTGCGCGGCTTTGGCGGCAAAACCGAATTCTGGGACCACAACCAGGAGTCCTTTACCCTGATGGCCGGGCTGGCCGCGGTCACCTCGCGGATCCAAATCTACGCCACCGCCGCCACGCTCACCCTGCCCCCGGCGATCGTCGCGCGCATGGCCTCCACCATCGACTCCATCTCCGGCGGGCGTTTTGGCGTCAACCTGGTCACCGGCTGGCAAAAACCGGAGTACGAGCAGATGGGGCTTTGGCCGGGTGACGATTACTTCTCGCGTCGCTACGACTACCTGACCGAATACGTGCAGGTGCTGCGCGACCTGTGGGGGACCGGCAAAAGCGATTTCAAGGGCGATTTCTTCACCATGAACGACTGCCGCGTCAGCCCGCAGCCGTCGGTGCCGATGAAGGTGATTTGCGCCGGACAAAGCGACGCGGGGATGGAGTTTTCCGCGAAATACGCCGACTTCAACTTCTGCTTCGGTAAAGGCGTGAACACGCCTGCCGCCTTCGCCCCGACCGCCGCGCGGATGAAAGAGGCCGCCGACAAAACCGGGCGCGACGTGGGCTCCTACGTGCTGTTTATGGTCATTGCCGACGAAACCGACGACGCCGCGCGCGCCAAATGGGAGCGCTATAAGGACGGCGCCGACGAGGAAGCCCTGAGCTGGCTCACCGAACAGAGCCAGAAGGATACCCGCTCCGGGGCGGATACCAACGTTCGCCAGATGGCTGACCCGACCTCCGCCGTCAATATCAACATGGGCACCCTGGTCGGCTCGTACGCCAGCGTCGCCAGAATGCTGGACGAAGTGGCGGCCGTGCCCGGGGCGGAAGGCGTCCTGCTGACCTTCGACGATTTCCTCACCGGCGTGGAGACCTTCGGCGAGCGCATCCAGCCGCTGATGCAGTGCCGCGCCCACATCCCTGCCGTCACGAAGGAGGTGGCGTAATGACGACCCTTAACGCACGCCCGGAAGCCATCACCTTCGCGCCCCAGCAAAGCGCGCTGATCGTGGTGGACATGCAAAACGCCTACGCCAGCCAGGGCGGTTATCTGGATCTGGCGGGGTTCGACGTCTCCGCCACCCGGCCGGTGATCGAGAACATTAAAACTGCCGTCGCCGCCGCGCGCGCCGCGGGCATGCTCATCATCTGGTTCCAGAACGGCTGGGATGACCAGTACGTCGAGGCCGGCGGCCCCGGCTCGCCCAACTTCCACAAGTCGAACGCCCTGAAAACCATGCGTAAACGGCCCGAACTGCAGGGCAAGCTGCTGGCGAAAGGCGGCTGGGACTATCAGCTGGTGGATGAGCTGGTACCGCAGGCGGGCGATATTGTTCTGCCCAAACCGCGCTACAGCGGCTTTTTCAACACCCCGCTCGACAGCCTGCTGCGCAGCCGGGGCATTCGTCATCTGGTGTTCACCGGCATCGCCACCAACGTCTGCGTGGAGTCGACCCTGCGCGACGGCTTTTTCCTCGAGTATTTTGGCGTGGTGCTGGAAGACGCGACCCACCAGGCCGGGCCGGAATTCGCCCAGAAAGCGGCCCTGTTCAACATCGAAACCTTTTTTGGCTGGGTCAGTAACGTCAATGATTTCTGCGACGCCCTGACTCCCCCGCTCGCCCGTATCGCCTGAGGAGACGCCTGATGCCAAAATCCGTGATTATTCCGCCGGGCACCAGCACGCCGATTGCCCCGTTTGTGCCCGGCACCCTCGCCGACGGCGTGGTGTATGTCTCCGGCACGCTGCCGTTTGATAAAGACAACAACGTGGTGTTTATCAACGACCCAAAGGCGCAAACCCGCCACGTGCTGGAGACGATCAAAACCGTGATCGAAACGGCGGGTGGGACGATGGAGGATGTGACCTTCAACAGCATCTTTATCACCGACTGGAAAAACTACGCCGCGATTAACGAGATTTACGCCGAGTTCTTCCCCGGCGATAAACCGGCGCGGTTCTGCATTCAGTGCGGGCTGGTGAAGCCAGAGGCGCTGGTTGAGATCGCCACCGTTGCGCACATCGCGAAGTGAGGCAGGTATGAAACTTTCCGTCTCGCCGCCCCCGTACGAGGGCGCGCCCGTGGTGGTCTTTATTTCCGGTCTCGGCGGCAGCGGCAGCTACTGGCTGCCCCAGCTGGCCGCGCTGGAGCCGGAGTATCAGGTGGTGTGCTATGACCAGCGGGGAACGGGCAATAACCCCGCCACCCTGCCGGAAGGGTACAGCCTTGCGCAGATGGCGGACGAGCTGGCCCAGGCGCTGGCTGAAGCCGGGATTGTCCGCTACAGCGTCGTGGGTCACGCGCTGGGGGCGCTGGTCGGCCTGCAACTGGCCCTCGACAGGCCCGACGCCCTCACCGCGCTGGTGTGCGTCAACGGCTGGTTGACCCTCAACGCCCACACCCGCCGCTGCTTTCAGATCCGCGAGCGCCTGCTGCATTACGGCGGCGCACAGGCGTGGGTCGAGGCGCAGCCGCTGTTTCTCTACCCGGCGGCCTGGATGGCCGCCCGCGCGCCCCGTCTGGAGGCCGAAGAAGCGCTGGCGCTGGCCCATTTCCAGGGTAAAACCAACCTGCTGCACAGGCTCAGCGCCCTGAAAAAGGCCGACTTCAGCCGCCATGCCGCGCGCATTCGCTGCCCGGTACAGATTATCTGTTCTGCCGACGACATGCTGGTGCCCTCCGTCTGCTCGTCGGAACTGCAGGCGGCGATCCCGCACAGCCACAGCGTGGTGATGCGCCAGGGCGGGCACGCCTGCAACGTCACCGAGCCGGATACCTTTAACACCCTGCTGCTGAACGGGCTTGCCAGCCTGCTGCACAGCCCGGAACCCGCTTTATAAGGAGCTTTAATGAGCGAAGCCATTACCCCCGCCGCGCTGGAAACGCTGTTCACCGGCGCGCGCACCCATAACGGCTGGCAGGATATGCCCGTCAGCGACGAAACGCTGCGCGAAATCTACAACCTGATGAAATGGGGGCCCACGTCCGCCAATTGCTCCCCGGCACGGATTGTGTTTGTGCGAAGCGCGGAGGGAAAAGAGAAGCTGCGCCCGGCGCTCTCCAGCGGCAATCTCGAGAAAACGCTCACCGCCCCGGTCACGGCGATTGTCGCCTGGGACGGTGAATTCTACGAGCGCCTGCCCGAGCTGTTCCCGCACGGCGATGCAAAGAGCTGGTTCACCACCAGCCCCGCGCATGCGGAAGAGACTGCCTTTCGCAACAGCTCAATGCAGGCCGCTTACCTGATTTTCGCCTGTCGCGCCCTGGGGCTGGACACCGGCCCGATGTCGGGATTTGACCGCCAAAAGGTCGACGAAGCCTTTTTCACCGGCACGACGCTTAAAAGCAATCTGCTGATCAACATAGGCTATGGCGATACCCGCAAACTTTACGGGCGCCTGCCGCGCCTGGACTTTGACGATGCCTGCGGGCTGGCGTAAGGAGCGATGATGACAACACCGGATAAACAAACCTTTCGCGACGCCATGGCCTGCGTTGGCGCGGCGGTCAACATCATCACCACCGACGGCCCGGCGGGGATAGCAGGCTTCACCGCCAGCGCGGTGTGCAGCGTCACGGATTCACCGCCCACCCTGCTGGTGTGCCTGAACCGCGGTGCGTCCGTCTGGCCAACGTTTAGCGAAAACCGCACCCTTTGCGTGAATACCCTGAGCGCCGGACAGGAGCCTTTATCTAACCTGTTTGGCGGGAAAACGCCGATGGCAGAACGCTTTGCCGCCGCCCGCTGGCAGACGGGCGACACGGGCTGTCCGCGCCTGGAAGATGCGCTGGCCTCGTTTGACTGCCGCATCAACCAGGTGGTGAGCGTCGGCACCCACGACATTCTGTTTTGCGACATTATTTCGATTATTCGCCACCCCGCGCCGCAAGGGCTGGTGTGGTTTGACCGCGGCTACCACGCGCTTATGCGACCCGCCTGTTAACCCGCCTTAAGGAGACAGACCATGTTCGGATTTCCCCACTGGCAGTTGAAATCGACCTCCACAGAAGCAGGCGTGGTCGCGCCGGATGAACGTCTCCCGCTCGGGCAGACGATGGTGATGGGCGTTCAGCACGCGGTCGCCATGTTTGGCGCCACGGTGTTGATGCCGATGCTGATGGGACTCGATCCCAACCTATCTATTCTGATGTCGGGTATCGGCACGCTGCTGTTCTTTTTCGTCACCGGCGGGCGCGTGCCCAGCTATCTCGGATCCAGCGCCGCCTTTGTGGGCGTTGTCATCGCCACCACCGGGTTTAACGGCCAGGGGATCAACCCCAACCTGAGCGTGGCCCTCGGCGGCATCATTGCCTGCGGCCTGGTGTACACCCTGATTGGTCTGGTGGTGATGAAAATCGGCACGCGCTGGATAGAGCGAATGATGCCTCCCGTCGTGACGGGCGCCGTGGTGATGGCGATTGGCCTCAACCTCGCGCCGATTGCGGTCAGGAGCGTCTCCGCCTCGCCGTTTGAAAGCTGGATGGCGGTGATCACGGTGCTGTGCATCGGCCTGGTGGCGGTGTTCACGCGGGGCATGATCCAGCGTCTGCTGATCCTGGTTGGGCTGATTGTCGCCTGTCTGGTCTACGCCCTGCTGGCCAATGTTTTCGGTCTGGGCAAGCCGGTTGACTTTACGCTGCTCCATCAGTCCGCCTGGTTCGGCCTGCCGAAGGTGACCTCGCCCACCTTTAACACCCAGGCGATGTTGCTTATCGCACCGGTGGCGGTGATCCTGGTGGCGGAGAACTTAGGCCACCTGAAGGCGGTTGCGGGGATGACCGGGCGCAGCATGGATCCGTACATGGGCCGCGCGTTCGTCGGTGACGGTCTGGCGACCATGCTCTCCGGTTCCGTAGGCGGCAGCGGCGTCACCACCTATGCTGAAAACATCGGCGTGATGGCGGTAACCAAGGTCTACTCGACGCTGGTCTTCGTGGCGGCGGCGGTGATGGCGATGCTGCTCGGCTTCTCACCGAAGTTCGGCGCGCTGATCCACACCATTCCGTCCCCGGTCATCGGCGGGGCATCGATTGTGGTGTTTGGGCTAATCGCCGTGGCCGGCGCGCGTATCTGGGTACAGCATCGCGTCGATCTCAGCCAGAACGGCAACCTGATTATGGTGGCGGTCACGCTGGTGCTGGGCGCAGGCGATTTTGCCCTGACGCTGGGCGGGTTTACGATTGGCGGGATTGGCACGGCGACCTTTGGGGCAATTCTGCTTAACGCCCTGCTGAGCCGCCGGATGGCCGCTGCGCCGCAGGGCGCCGTAGTGCATCAGGATTCCTGATTTAACGCCGCGCTGTCATTTTCTGGCAGCGCGTTTTTCTTCCGTTTGAGCTTTAACTCGCTCACCAGCACCCCGGCGACAATAAATGCCGCGCCCACCAGCGCCAGAAGCGGCAAGCGCTCACCTGCAATGCGTCCGAAAATCCCCGCCCAGACCGGTTCGCCGGTATAAATCACCGTCGCGCGGGTTGGCGATACGCTGCGCTGCGCCCAGTTCATGGTGACCTGAATAATGGCGCTGAAAATACCCAGCCCCAGTGCGACCACCACCAGGCCGGTGGACATCGGCGGCACGGACTCGCCTGCCGGCACCATCGTCGCAAACGCCACCAGCGACGCGGTGGCGAGCTGCACCACCGTCACCCGCTTAACGTCGACCTTGCCCGCCCAGGCGCTAATCAGAATAATTTCCGCCGCAATGGCAATCGCCCCTATCAGGGTGATGATTTCGCCCGGCCCCAGCGCAAGCAGGTTGTTTTCCGGCCCGGCCAGTAAGATCAGGCCGATAAACGCCAGCACGATGCCAATACAGGACATCAGCCCCGGCAGCCGCCCCAGGCACAGCCACTGCAGCAGCGGCACCAGAGGCACATACATGGCGGTGATAAACGCGGATTTACTGCTGGAGATGGTCTGCAATCCCCACGTCTGCAGGCTGTAGCCCATCGCTATCGCCACCCCAATCGCCACGCCGGCCTTAAGTTCTTTCAGCGTCAGCCCCCGCAGCGTTTTAAGCGAAATCAGCCCCACGGCAAGCGCCGCCGTCGCAAAGCGCAGGCCAACAAAAAAGAACGGATCGCTGAGGGTCACCGCGTACTGAACGGCCAGAAACGTCCCGCCCCAGAACATGGTGATGAGAATCAGGATGGCTTCCTGCGGTTTAACGGAGAATTTGAAGCGTGAGACAGACATGCGGCACTCGCAGTTAAGATCAATTCCCTAGTGTGCGTTGCCTTTGGTTACAGTTCAATGTTGCAGAAATAAAAAAACCGCCGGGAGATCCCGGCGGCAGGGGTTCAACCCGGCGTGTTACTTACTGCTGCCGTGGCTGTTTTTCCCCCCTTTCTTGCCAGCTTCAGATGCGCGTTGCGGGTCATTCTTGAAGTTGCCCCCGCTATGCTGGCCACCTTTACGGCCTGCTTCTGATGCTCTTTCACGGTCTTCTGCGAAATTACCTGAACCACCACGATGGTTTGCCATCTCTAACCTCCAGAATGTGAAACATTAGACATCATATTGCATTCAGTAAAAGAGGATTCTTTCACCTCGCAACACAAGGACAGTGCCTTTATCTGTGCCGCGTGAAACTAAGCTTAGTGGAATGCCGCTATCCGGCAAGCCGCAGGTAATATTCTGCAACATGAACTCAGCCTTTCAGGTGAGATGACGCGGCGGCAATTCATAAGCCTTTCTTATCATTTCAAAAATCAGCTGCCAAAAAGTTGTTTCATTTTGCTACAAAGCCTTTTTTTAACCATATTGTTATAAATCAAAGAAATGCCGTTCATTTTTGCAGTCTGGCTGTGATGGCATATCTTTAAAAGAACGCAGCGATCCGCTGTCAGAAAAACCAACGAGGAGTGATGCAAAATGGCAAAAGTTCTGGTGCTCTATTATTCCATGTATGGACACATTGAAACCATGGCTCACGCGGTTGCAGAAGGTGCGAACAGGGTTGATGGCGTTGAGGTTGTGGTGAAACGCGTACCGGAAACCATGCAGGCGGAAGCCTTCCTGAAAGCCGGGGGGAAAACGCAAAACGCCCCGGTCGCCACCCCGCAGGAGCTGGCGGACTATGATGCCATTATCTTCGGCACACCGACCCGCTTCGGCAATATGTCGGGCCAGATGCGCACCTTCCTCGATCAAACCGGCGGACTTTGGGCATCCGGGGCGCTCTACGGCAAACTCGCCAGCGTATTCAGCTCTACCGGCACCGGCGGCGGTCAGGAGCAGACGATTACCTCAACCTGGACTACCCTTGCTCATCACGGGATGGTGATTGTGCCGATTGGCTACGGCGCCCAGGAGCTGTTTGACATTTCCCAGGTGCGTGGCGGTACGCCGTACGGCGCAACCACCATTGCCGGTGGGGATGGCTCACGTCAGCCAAGCAATGAAGAACTGTCTATCGCCCGCTATCAGGGTGAATACGTCGCGGGTCTGGCCAAAAAACTGAACGGCTAACACCCAACAGGAGGACAAGCATGCCAACTCAAGAATCCAAAGCTCACCACGTGGGCGAATGGGCAAGTTTACGCAACACCTCTCCGGAGATTGCCGAAGCTATCTTTGAAGTCGCGAAGTACGATGAAAAGCTGGCCGAGCAGATTTGGGAGGAAGGTAACGATGAGGTGCTGGTGCGCGCCTTCGAAAAAACGGATAAAGACTCGCTCTTCTGGGGCGAGCAAACCATCGAACGTAAAAACGTCTAAGCGTTTCCCCCCGCCGCAGCGGGGGGTTCTCTTTTACTTCGCCGCGTTATTCATCACCGCATTGAATTTATCGACAGGACAGAAGCCGTTCGCATCCACCGGGCAGCCTTTCAGCTCCAGCGTCACGCGCTGCGCGGGCGACTGCAGCGACAGCACGCTGGCGTTACGCAGCTGCTCTGAGCTCTGGTAGACATACTCAATTTTCATCAGCTCCTGGTTGGCATTTTTGTCATGCCAGCGCTGGAAAACAATCTTGCCGCCAATTGGGGTGCGCTCCTGCTGGTCGTGCAGCTGATAGGGTTTGAAATCCAGGGCCGTCAGCAGGGAAGCAATGTTCGAGTCGTGCCCCACCAGCAGGGTGATTTTCGGCGCTTTTGCCTGTTCGGTGACCAGCGTTTTATCAATGTACTTCACCAGCGGCTTCGCCACGTTTTGCGCCACTTCGGTGGAGGTAAACAGCGAGTCCTGATAGCCGTTCTTCAGCTTCGACAACACGCGCCACTGCTGGTCGGTTTTGATTTCGCCCCAGGCTACCTGGTCGGCCGGGAAGCCTTCGTAATACTGCAGCGTGAACGCGTCCACCAGCGAGTTACCCACCTTCAGCGGCCCGGATACGCCAGGCTCTTTTTCATAGTCGGCGCTGAAGGTATCTTTCGCGTCAGCCAGCGAGCAGACCTTTTTCTCTTTGCAGGACGGGGAATCCGCGTAGTTCGTCATCTGCTCAAGCAGCTTATAGCTTTCGCCCAGCTGCATTTTCTGCCGCTCGGACTCCATCGCCTTGAGCGCTTTTTCGCGAAATTCCGGCGAGTTATCGGTAATCACCGGATTAAAGGTCGGATCCATGGTGCCCATTTTTTCCTGATGGTGCACGGGAACGTCGCAGCCCGGGAACGCGCCGGTGATGAAGAACTGCGCGGTCGCGACGGTACGCTGCAGGCTGTTGGCGTAAGCATAAACGCTATCCGCAGCAGGACATTCTCCCGTCTTCACCATCCCCTGCTGCGCCAGCCACTCGCGCATGTAATGGCCCATATAGACTTCCAGCACGCCGCCCTTGGTGGTGAGCTGACCGCCCGGCACCTCCCACTCCGGCCACTGCTTCGGCGTGGACTGCTCCAGCACGCTACCGTTATTGGCGAGCGGCGCGCGCAGGTTATGGCGACTCATGATTAAAACTTGCTCCAGCTGATACCCTTCCGGCGTCTCTTGCGCCTGCACGCCAAACGTTGCTGAAATGGAACCGGCGACTGCCAGCGCGAGTAGTGCTTTTTTCATCCCTAATTCCTCACTCGTTTTAAAATGTCACGTTCAGTGTGACAGATTGGTGACAATTTTCCGGGAAGCATTTCTCAAACTGATGATTAACGTGCTTACGGTGTGTGCCAATAAGTTTTATAATAAAACCACACCCCACCGGAGAATTGACCGTGAAACGTACCCGCCTCGAAGAGAGCACCTGCCCCGTCGCCCGTTCGCTGGATATCATCGGCGACTGGTGGTCGCTGCTGATTGTTCGCGACGCGCTGCGCGGGATTAAACGCTTCGGCGAGTTCCAGAAAAGCCTCGGCATCGCGAAAAACATGCTGACCACGCGGCTAAAACTGCTGGTCGACGAAGGCATCCTCCGGCTTCAGCCCGCGTCCGACGGCAGCGCCTGGCAGGAGTATGTCCTGACCGATAAAGGGCGTGCCCTGCAAACGGTGCTGGTTGCCCTCTCCCAGTGGGGCAATGAATTTTTGTTTGCGGATAACGAATGCGGCACCGTGCTGGTCGATACCGAACAGCGCAAACCCCTGCGCAAGCTGGCGCTTATCGCCGACGATGGCCGCGAACTGACGCCTGAAGAGATCGTGGCGAAACTCCCCTCCTGATCGTTCCCGACGGCAAAAGCACAAAATGCTCGCAAATATGGTTGCATTATAAAACCAAATAGCAGAGAGTTTATTCAGTTTCATCTTGAAACCAAATGACCCACTTTGCCCTGAGGTAACACACGATGACTACGCAAATCACCACCGCCCTGATTACGGGCGCCTCTTCCGGGATTGGTGCCGTTTATGCCGACCGTCTTGCCGCGCGCGGCGCTAACCTGGTGCTGGTCGCACGTCGCGAAGATCGCCTGAAAACCCTTGCCGCCGACCTTCGCGCGCGCTACGGCGTGGCCGTCGATATTCTGGTGGCCGATCTTACCGATGAAGCCGGGATCCGCGCCGTGGAAGAGGCGCTGCGCAGCAATACCGCCATTGATACGCTCATTAACAACGCGGGCACCGCGCAGATGGCGCCGTTCCTCGCGGGCGATGTGACGCAGCATCAGGCCATTAACACCCTGAACACCACGGCGCTGATGCGTCTGACCTACGCCATCCTGCCCCGCCTGGCGCAGAACAATCGCGGCACGCTGATCAATATCGCGTCCGTGCTGGCCCTGCACGTCCGGGCGGGCAGCGCGCTCTACAGCGCCACCAAGGCGTGGGTTCTGAGCTTTACCCGTGGGTTACAGGAAGAATTTGCCGACAGCAGCGTGCGCATTCAGGCCGTGCTGCCCGCCGCCACGGCGACGGAAATCTGGAGCCATTCGGGCGTCACGGTGAACGATCTGCCGGAAGGATCGGTGATGACCACCGACGATATGGTGGATGCGTCGCTGGCGGGTCTGGATCAGGGTGAACCGATCACCATCCCGCCGATGCATGACGCCGGCCTGTGGGATCGCTACGAAGCGGCGCGTCTTGAGCTGTTTAACAGCGCGCGCACCGGCATTCCGGCACCGCGCTACGCAAAAAAGTAGCCTAACGCTCAAGCTGGTCGCCGTACTCGCTCATCCAGGCGGCCAGCGGGGAGAGTGCGTCCTGCAGGGTTAACCCCAGCGCGGTGATCTGATACTCCACGCGCGGCGGGATCTCCGGGTAGACCGTCCGCGTCACCAGCCCGCGCTGCTCAAACAGGCGCAGCTGCTTCGTCAGCTCTTTCTGAGTGATGGGGGCAGCGGCCCGCAGCAGATCGCCAAAGCGAACGGGCGCATTAAAGACAATCAGGCGGTAGAGAATGGGGATCGCCCACTTACCGGAAATCAGGTTCACAAACTGCGTCATCGGGCAGGTATACGCCTCAGATTTTTTTTCACAGCACACCTCCAGCATTTCTGCCATAGCACACCTCTTGCCTCTTTAGTATCCATTTGGTACCTGGTTTCCTTTCGATACTAACGTTTCTATAGTGCTTTCTCCAGAGACATTTCAGGAGAAGAACATGGGTCGTTTAACAGATAAATATACGCTGATTACCGGCGGCACCAGCGGCATCGGTCTTGCCACCGCGCAGGCGTTTATCGCCGAAGGCGCGCGCGTCGCCGTGACCGGACGCAACCCGGACACCCTCGCCGAAGCAGAACGTATTCTTGGCGATAAGGCCTGGGTGATCCCGACCGATGCGGGAGATATCGCCTCGCAAAAAGCGCTGGCGGAAACCCTCGCCGCCCGCTGGCCACGCCTGGACGCGGTGTTTCTCAACGCCGGTGACGTGACGCACGCGCCGCTGGAAGCCTGGCAGGAGGATGCCTGGGACCGCCTGATGGGCATCAACCTGAAGGGGCCGTTCTTTTTAATTCAGGCGCTGCTGCCGCTGCTGAATAACCCGTCGTCGGTGATCCTCTGCGGCTCCGTGAGCGCGCGCATCGGCCTGCCCACCAGCAGCGTGTATGCCGCGAGCAAGGCCGCCCTGCTGTCGCTGGCGCGCACGCTGTCGGCGGAGCTGCTGCCGCGCGGGATCCGCGTCAACGGCCTGAGCCCCGGTCCGGTGGAAACCCCGGCGTTTACCAAAACGGGCTTAAGCGACGAGGCGCTTAACGCGATGATGGCGGAGATCATCAAGCTGGTGCCGCTCGGCAGAATGGGCTCGACGACGGAGCTGGCAAAAGCCGCGCTCTATCTGGCGTCCGACGAGTCGAGCTACACGGTCGGAACGGAGCTGCTGGTCGACGGCGGAATGGGGAGTTTGTAACTCAAAAGGCGCTGATGCCGGTGACGATGCCGACATACAGCGCCGCCCAAGCGCAGGCGGAAAGCAGGCTGACGGCGTAGACCTTGACTGCATTCAGCCTGAGCATTCCCGCCGCCAGCGGCACGATGTAGCGCAGCACCGCCAGGAAGCGCGCGGTGAACAGGACCAGCACCCCGTTTTTCTGCAGCTGATGCTGCACCCGCAGCATTTTACCGGCGTGCTTTGCCGTGAAGCGGGTCATCCATCGCGTGTGCCCCATCAGCTGACCGATATGGTAGTTCAGCCCCGAACCCGCCGTTGCCCCTAGCACCACGGCCAGCCACGCCAGCGCAGGATGCATGCTCGCCTGGCTGACGGTAATGCCCGCCAGCAGCATCACCGAGGCGGGCGGCAGCACGGAGGAGATCAGCACCGTCGATTTACTCAGCGCCATCACAAATAACAGCGCGAAAAGATGTGCCGGATACAGCGCAAAATGATTCAGCAGATTATCAAACCACGCCATTATCCTCTCCTCCGTTGATTATTTAATCCTCCATTAGAAATGAATTAACCTAAATAAACCCTCAACATTTTATTAATAAAAATCGTCTAAACCGTTCTTAAACATTATTTAATTTTCTGAGCGGTAAATTTAAATAAGCGTATTATTCCTCACGTTTTACAACGATCTCGTTATGGCGAGGCTCCTGTACAAATACACGTTATCGCTCTGGTAGGTTCGAGAGAACCGACACAGGGTAAAACAGGCACTGTCGAATCAAGGCTTTGTCAGTATAACTTCCCTCGTGGGATACGGTGTACAGTGCTGAACCCAGGACGTGGGGATCTCCTCTTCGACATGCCCTGTCTTGCTCGCCCCTGAGAGATGTTATTATTCAAAGGGAATTCACTATGTCTTACGCTATTCACAACCAGAATCTGGCATTCAATGACAGCGCCATTGCGCAATATATGAATACCGATTTTATTGTCCTCGATATTTCATTATGCGTGGCGCTGGCGCGCGAGCAATTCTTCGAAAAATTAAAAGACGACGATATTCCGTCTCATATTTTTATTGAAGACAATGGCCGCCTGGCGGGCATGATTGCCGTACGTAAATTGCTGCAGACCGCCGACACGGTACAGCCGGTGAAATCGCTGATGATTTCGCAGTTTTTGCAGGTCAAACCGGAGGATGAACGTGCCGATGTCGCCGGACTGCTGGCGCACGGCGGCGCGGATGTGGTGCCCGTGGTCACCCACGGCAAGCTCGTCGGCTGCCTGACCGAGCGCGAAATCGCCCACCTGCTGGAAGATGACGTCACCGAAGACGCCCAGCTTCAGGGGGCGACGCTGCCGCTGGAGAAGCCCTATCTGGACACCAGCCCGTATAGCCTGTGGAAGAAACGCTCCGTCTGGCTGCTGCTGCTGTTTGTCGCGGAGGCCTACACCAGCTCGGTGATCCAGCATTTTGAAGAGGCGCTGGAGTCCGCCATCGCGCTGGCGTTCTTTATACCGCTGCTGATCGGCACGGGCGGGAACAGCGGGACGCAGATCACCTCCACGCTGGTGCGCGCCATGGCGCTGGGGGAAGTCCGCCTGCGCGACGTTGGCCGCGTGCTGCGTAAAGAGATGACCACCTCGCTGATGATTGCCGCCACGCTCGGTATCGCCGGGTGCATTCGCGCCTGGATGATGGGGATTGGGCTGGAAATTACGCTTATCGTCAGCCTGACGCTGGTGTGCATTACGCTCTGGAGTGCGATTGTGTCGTCCGTCATTCCGATGGTGCTCAAGCGCTGCGGCATTGACCCGGCGGTCGTCTCCGCGCCGTTTATCGCGACGCTTATCGACGGCACCGGGCTGATTATCTACTTCAAGATCGCGCAATATACGCTGGGGCTGGAGTAACGCGGTTCGCCAGCTGGATCACCGCTCGCGAAAACGCCTCAATCGCCAGGGCGACATCTTCAGCCATCACCGATTCCGCCGGATGGTGGCTGACGCCCCCTTTGCAGCGCACAAACAGCATGCCGACCGGCCAGCGTTCCGCGATGGCAATCGCATCGTGGCCCGCACCGCTGGGCAGCGATAGCGAGCGCCTCTGTACCGAAGTGACGGCCTCCCCCAGCACCTTTTGCAGGTGGATATCGCACGGCGTGGCGGCAATGCGGTAAAACTCCTCGGCGCTGAAGTCCAGACCGCGGCGCGAGGCGATCGCCTGGGCATGTTCCAGCAGGTCGTTAAGCAACCGATCAAGCGGCGCATCCTGCGGCCCGCGAATATCCAGCGAGAGCTGAACCTCGCCGGGGATCACGTTCACCGCCCCCGGCAGACAGCGCAGCTCGCCAACCGTCGCCACCAGGTTGCCGCCCTGCTGTCGGGTAGCGTTTTCAATGATAACCATCCACTCGGCGGCGGCGGCCAGCGCGTCCCTGCGGTGGAGCATCGGCACGGTTCCCGCATGCCCGGCCTCGCCGGTAAAGCGGCAGTTCAGACGGCGCGCGCCGTTAATGGCTTCCACCACGCCAAGGGCGAGCGCCTCCTGCTCAAGGCACGGCCCCTGCTCAATATGCAGCTCCAGATAGGCGCTGAAATCCTCCTGACGGCGCGCGGCATGGAGCACGCGGGCAGGATCGAGCCCCATCAGGGTCATCGCCTGCGCCACGCTGATCCCGCTGGCGTCGACTTTTTCCAGCCAGCCCTGCGGCCAGGTGCCCGTCAGCCCCCGGCTGCCTAACAGCGTAATGCCGAAGCGGGTTCCCTCTTCGTCGCAAAAGCCGACAATCTCGATGGCCTGGGCCAGATGCCCCCCCTGCTGGTGCAGGCTGTCCACTACCTCAATGGCGGCAAGCACGCCGAGCATGCCGTCGTAGCGCCCGGCATTGCGCACGGTATCGAGATGCGAGCCGAGCAGCACCGCCTGCGCCCCTTCCTGCGCGCCCTCATAGCGTCCACAGATGTTGCCCACGCTGTCCTGCCAGACGGTCATTCCCGCCTGGCTCATCCACTGCCCCACCAGCTGGTTGGCCTGCAGATGCTGGGTGGAGAGATAAACCCTCGTCAGCGCATCCGGGGTTTCGCTGATGGCGGCCAGCGCGTCGGCGCGGGCCATCACCCGTTCTGCCGCCGGGCTCATTGCGGCGTCTCGCGACGATAGTGGTCCCACGCGGCCTGCATGGCGGCACCCTGCGTGGTGTTGAATTTCAGGTAGTTCAGCACCGACTCCAGCGCGCTCAGGGTGGTCATCACGCAGTCCTTGCGCGCGTTGTAGCCCATGGTGCCAATGCGCCACACTTTGCCGTGCAGCGGGCCAAACGAGGTGCCGATTTCAATCCCGAAATCCTCCAGCATCAGCTTACGCACCTGGTCGCCGTTGACGCCCTGCGGGATAACCACGCCCAGCACGTTGTTCATCTTGTGCTTCAGGTCGCCGAAGGTCTCCAGCCCCATCGCCTGAATGCCCTTCAGCAGCGCATCGCCGTGCAGCTTATGGCGCGCGATGCCGTTATCCAGCCCTTCCTGCAGGATCAGACGCGCGCACTCGCGGGCGCCAAACAGCGCGGTGGTGGCTTCGGTATGGTGGTTAAGGCGCTCCGGCCCCCAGTAGTCCATCACCATGCCGAGATCGAAATAGTTGGAGTAGATCATCTCCTCGTCGCCGTCGCGGTGGGCGTCGGTGCGGATGCCCTCCTCAACGCATTTGCGGCGGCGGATCGCCTCCTCCATGCGCGCGCTCAGGGTGATCGGCGAGGTGCCCGACGGGCCGCCGAGGCACTTCTGCATCCCGGCCGATACCGCATCCAGTCCCCAGGCGTCGGTTTCCAGCGCGTTGCCGCCGAGCGACGCGGTGGCGTCGGTATAAAACAGCACGTCGTAGCGGCGGCAGATCGCGCCAAGCTCGGCGAGCGGCTGGAGCATGGTGGTGGAGGTGTCGCCCTGCACGGTCAGCAGCAGGCGCGGACGAACACGCTTAATCGCATCCTCCACCTGATCCGGGGTAAACACCTCGCCCCACGGCACCTCGATGGTATGCACCTCCGCGCGGCAGCGGCGGGCAATTTCGCACAGCAGATGACCAAAGCGGCCAAAGACCGGCACCAGCACCTTATCTCCCGGGCGGATGGCGGAGACCAGAATGGCTTCAATTCCCGCGCGGGAGGTGCCGTCCACCAGCATCGTCCAGCGGTTCTCGGTGCGGAACACCCCGCGATAGAGCGCCATCACCTCGTTCATGTAGTGGGTCATGGCCGGATCGTACTGGCCGATCAGCTGGCTCGACATGGCGCGCAGCACGCGCGGGTCGGCGTTGATCGGGCCCGGCCCCATCAGCAGGCGCTGGGGCGGGTTGATTTGCGGAAAGCGTGCGATATCCATTGTTAAGTCCTTATCAGTTGAGGCCGCGCACGGAGGAGATGAACTGCTTCAGTTCCGTGGTCTGCGGGTTGGCGAACAGCGTTTTGCTGTCGCCCTGCTCCCAGACTTTCCCCTGGTGCATAAACACCACGC
>Ga0308156_1001376_pt1 | contig 29243 bp, 21 predicted proteins | sample PhyAR2_FD_201041 | JGI IMG/M metagenome (GOLD analysis project Ga0308156, IMG submission 201041) | Phyllosphere microbial communities from UC Gill Tract Community Farm, Albany, California, United States - DLSL A.R2 | ecosystem: Host-associated > Plants > Phyllosphere > Unclassified | place: USA... | reverse complement strand
ATTTTGAACTATGCCAAAGATGGTTTGCCAATTGGTGAGCGTGTCATTGTTCATGGCTATGTTCGTGATCAATTTGGTCGTCCTGTAAAAAATGCACTTTTAGAAGTATGGCAAGCCAATGCTTCTGGTCGTTATCGTCATCCGAATGATAAATATATCGGTGCGATGGACCCTAACTTCGGTGGCTGTGGTCGTACATTAACCGATGAAAACGGCTTTTATATTTTCCGTACCATTAAACCGGGTCCGTACCCATGGCGTAACCGTATTAATGAATGGCGTCCAGCACACATCCATTTCTCTTTAATTGCTGATGGCTGGGCTCAGCGCCTAATTTCACAGTTTTATTTTGAAGGCGATACGCTCATCGATACTTGCCCGATCTTAAAAACGATTCCTTCTGAAGATCAACGTCGTGCATTGATTGCACTAGAAGATAAAAACAACTTTATCGAAGCTGATAGCCGTTGTTACCGTTTTGACATCACTTTGCGTGGTCGTCGAGCGACTTACTTCGAAAATGATTTGACTTAATCAGGAGCCTTAACATGAATAACTGGAATTTTCAGGAATTAAAAGAAACTCCATCTCAAACAGGTGGTCCTTACGTTCATATTGGTTTGTTACCACAACAAGCAAATATCGAAGTGTTTGAAAACAACTTTAATAATCAGCTTGTACAAGACCAAACCCAAGGCCAGCGCATCCGTCTTGAAGGCCAAGTATTTGACGGGTTGGGGCTGCCGTTACGTGACGTGCTTATCGAGATTTGGCAGGCCGATGCAAATGGTATTTACCCAAGCCAAGCAGATACACGTGAGCAAAAAGCTGACCCCGCTTTTCAAGGTTGGGGCCGTACAGGTGCAGACTTTGAAACAGGTATCTGGAGCTTTAATACCATTAAACCGGGTGCAACTGCTGGTCGTAAAGGTTCAACTCAAGCGCCACATATTGCTTTAGTGATATTTGCTCGTGGTATTAATTTAGGTCTTCATACACGTGTTTATTTTGAAGATGAAGCCGAAGCAAATGCTAATGATGCAATTCTAAATAGCATTGAATGGGCACCGCGTCGCCAGACCCTTATTGCAAAACGTTCTGAAGAAAATGGTGAAGTTGTTTACCGCTTTGATATTCGTATTCAAGGCGATGACGAAACCGTATTTTTTGATATTTAAGAAACACCCAAGGCTACACATGATCGCCCATGGATGCGTGTAGCCTTTTAAGGATGAATGATATGAACATGAAAACATTATTAAGCTTAAGTTTGCTTGCACTTCCATTTTTTACAGCACAAGTGAGTGCTGAACCTGTTGCTTTAGCTACTCAAACACAACCTGCGGCTACAGCTGTTAAAACGATTGTTCCGATTACAGCAAAAACCAAACAACAAGCTTTGGCACAAGCTCAAGTGATTGCAAATACAGCAGATGCTGATTTGGCAGAATTTCGTATCGATTTACTAAGTTTTGCCAGTGATACAAAACAAGTGATTGCTTTGGGTCACGAATTGAAAAAGATTTTAGGCAATAAGCCAATGATTGCCACAATTCGTACTAAAAACGAAGGCGGCCAACTTGAAATTAGTGATGCGGATTATGGTAAGACTTATCAGGCTTATTTAAAAAATCCGTTCATGGACTGGTTAGATGTTGAAATGTTCCGTGATCAAAAAGTTGTTTCAGAAATTGTTCAAAAAGCACATCAAAAGAAAGTGCTGGTGGTGATGTCTAATCATGATTTCCAAAAAACGCCAAGCCAAGATGAAATTGAAAAACGCTTACTAAAACAAGATCAAATGGGGGCAGACGTTCTCAAAATTGCAGTAATGCCTAAATCTAAACAAGACGTTTTCACTCTAATGAACGCGACTTTAAAAGTAAGTCAGCAAACCACTAAACCATTGTTAACGATGTCTATGGGGCAGTTAGGGACGATTTCTCGTGTTGCAACAGCCAATATGGGCGGAAGTTATAGCTTTGGCATGATTGGTGAGGCTTCTGCACCGGGTCAAATTGATGTGACCAAGCTCAAACAGATTTTAAAAACCGTTCAACCAACAAACCCATAAATCATAAGGACATGATGAAATGAATACATTACGTTTAACTACTCTTGCATTAGGTTTGATGGTTTCAGGCGTAGCTGCGGCACAAACTTATGTTGTTGACCGTTATCAGGACGACAGCAACAAAGGTTCTTTACGTTGGGCAATTGAGCAAGCCAATGCTAACCCAACCGATGCAAGCGAAATCTTGATTCAGGCAGTGGGCAAAGCACCTTATGCAATCAAATTAAACGGTGCGCTTCCTGAAATTAAAGCGCCAGTCAAAATCATTGGTACCCAGTGGGATAAAACTGGTGAATATATCGCGATTGATGGTTCAAATTATATTAAAGGCGAAGGTGCGAAAGCTTGCCCAGGCGCAAACCCTGAACAGTATGGGACCAATGTGCGTACCATGACTTTACCGGGCTTAGTACTACGCGATGTAAATAACGTCACGTTAAAAGGTCTAGATATTCATCGTTTCTGTATTGGTGTATTGATTAATCGTTCAAGCAACAACCTCATTCAGCACAACCGTATTAGCAATAACTACGGTGGTGCGGGTGTCATGCTTACTGGTGATGATGGTCAAGGTAACCCAACGGCAACCACGACCAATAACAATAAAGTGTTGGATAATATTTTCCAAGACAATGGTGATGGTTTAGAACTAACCCGTGGTGCTGCATTTAACCTCATTGCAAATAACCATTTTGTTTCAACTAAAGCAAATCCAGAGCCATCACAAGGTATTGAAATTTTGTGGGGTAATGATAATGCCGTAGTCGGTAATAAATTCGAAAACTATTCGGATGGCTTACAGATTAACTGGGGTAAGCGTAACTATATTGCCTACAACGAAATGACCAATAACTCGATTGGTTTCAACATGACCGGTGATGGCAACATTCTTGATAGCAACAGAGTTCATGGTAACCGTATTGGTGTCGCGATTCGCTCTGAAAAAGATGCAAATGCAAAAATTACATTGACTAAAAACCTGATTTGGGACAATGGTAAAGATATTAAGCGCTGTGAAGCGGGTGGTTCATGTGTACCGAATCAGCGTTTAGGTGCAATTGTATTTGGTGTACCTGCACTTGAGCACGAAGGATTTGTAGGTTCTCGGGGTGGTGGTGTAGTTGTTGATCCATCGAAACAACAAAAAACATGTACTCAACCAAATCAACAAGGCTGTAATGCTCAACCTAATCAGGGTATTAAAGCTCCTAAATTAACTGCGAATAAAGGTTCAGTTGCTGTAGAAATTAATGGTTTACCAAATCAACGTTACCAAGTTGAATTTTTTGGTAATCAAAATGCGGCATCAAAAGAAGCTGAGCAATATTTAGGGGCAATAACAGTTGCTACAGATGCACAAGGAATCGCAAAAACGAATTGGAAGCCAACTGTAAAAGTTGCCTCAATTACAGCGAATATCACTGATCGTTTTGGTGCAACTTCTGAGCTTGGTTTTACAAGTGTTAAATAACAATAAGGAAAGCGCCTCAAACTGAGGCGCAGCATAGAAATATAAATGATAAAAGGGACTTAAAATGCCGAATTTAATGAAACTGAGTGTATTAACAATCGCTGTATTAGGTAGCCAATTTGCGCTTGCCAATGAGCCGTGGTCGCAAGACCGTCAATGGTTACTTGGCGACTGGAATGGTGAACGTCAGCAGCTAGAGCAACAGGGTTATAAATTTACCGCTTCTATTATGAGCCAAGCTGCTACAAATTTAGATGGTGGTTATAACGACAGCAATACTTTTGAAAATGCTGCACAACTTTCTTTAGGTGCAAACTTCGATTTAGAAAAAATTGCTGGATGGAAAGATACCACAGCGAGCTTAGTCGTGACTAAACGTGACGGGAATGCATTAACTCTCGAGCGTATTAAAGACCCGCGTTCTAGCCAATTAGGCAATGCTCAAGAGATTTATGGTCGCGGTAAAATCTGGCGTTTATCTCAAGCATGGGTCAAAAAAGGTTTTGCTGATAATACAGTACAGGTCAAAGTCGGTCGTATGGGCATGTCTGAAGACTTTAATGGTTCTCAATGTGAATTTCAGAACTTATTGCTTTGCGGTGGACAGTTAGGAAAATCAATCGGTTCAATTTGGTATAACTCGCCAGTCGGTATTTGGGCTGCAAACGTTAAATATCAATTTGCGCCTGAGTGGACTTTTGGAATTGGTGCGTATGAAGTCAATCCAGACAATATTAAAACTGAGTCTAATAGCGATGGTTTTAATCTGGATATGAACAATGTGAAGGGAGCAACCATACCAGTTGAACTTGCATGGAAACCTAAACTTGCTGCTTTTAATGGCTTACCAGGTGAATATAAAGTAGGTGCTTTGTATTCAACCGCAGAAGCGAATGACATTAAAACTGCGGGCAAAGTTCATGATGGAAAACAAAGCTTCTGGATTAATGCTCAGCAACAACTTACGCATAAAGGTGAAGACCCTAAACGTGGTTTATATGTAAGTTTGAATGGTGTTGTAAATGATAAAGCGACGACTTTTGTTCAAAGTACTCAACAACTTGCCCTTTGGTATAAGGGGCCATTTGATAGCCGTCCAAACGATTCGATTGGTTTTGGTATTGCCAATTATGTGGTCAATGATCGTGCTAAAGATAAGCAAATCGCAACAAACGAAAGTCGTGGATACTATAGCTATGATGCGATTGCATCTGACTATATTCCAATTCAAGACGACGAGCTAAATGTCGAATTGAACTATACCTACCAATGGTCTCCGGCCGTTATGTTACGTCCAAATATTCAATATATCCATCAACCTGCCGGTGTAAAAGCGGTCGATGACGCTTGGGTGGCGGGACTGAGCGTAAAAGTCAATTTTTAACAATCTTGATGGCTGGTTAGACATAGTTTAACTGGCCCAAATGCTTGAACTATTGTGTTCAGTATATGTGGAGTAGGATCTATGTCTGAGTCAGATTCTAAGTTTCATATCTTATTCAAAATATGGTGTTTTCTATTAGGCCTAGTTTTATTGGCTACCGGTGTTTTTTACATCGTAGGCGGTGGAAAGCTAGTGTCATTAGGTGGATCTTGGTATTTCCTCATCGCAGGACTATTTATTACCATTTCTGCAATTAGTATTTTTCGTAAAAAGGCGCTTGGTGTTTGGATTTTTGCGGCTGTTTTTGTTGGCACCGTAATTTGGTCATTTGTTGATGCTGGATGGGAATTTTGGCCATTATTCTCGCGGTTAATGTTTCCTTCTGGCCTTTTTGCTGCATTGTTATTTACCTTACCTGCAATTCGACGTTATCAATTCCAAACTAGCTTGGCACCTGCGGCTTATACCGTAGGTGGTTTAGTTGTTGTTGGTATGTTGATTGCGTTCTATCAAATGTTCCAACCACATCCAACAGTAGCAAGTTCAGGTGAAAAACTACCTTTAGTGCCCGTTGATCCTGCTAAAAAACAGGTGAATTGGGAAAATTATGGAAATGATGCTGGTGGTAGTCGTTTCGTTGCTCTCGACCAAATTAACCGAGATAACGTTCATAAGTTAAAAGAAGCTTGGCGTTTTAGAACAGGCGATTTAACAACGGGTAGTGGTAACGGTGCTGAAGACCAAATGACGCCGCTACAAGTTGGAAATAAAGTCTTCTTATGTACACCACATAATAATATTTTTGCGATTGATGCGGACTCTGGTCAACAGCTTTGGAAAGCTGAAGTGAACTCTAAAGCCGATGCTTGGGAGCGTTGCCGTGGCGTTGCATATTTTGATTCAACCAAGCCATTGGTACAACCAACTTTGGCTGGTGCAAATGCAGTAACCACAGTTGCAAACAATACGGCATGTCCACGCCGTGTATATACCAATACACCTGATGGTCGTTTAATTGCAGTGAATGCAGATAACGGTCAGCGCTGTGCTGATTTTGGTGTCAATGGAACAGTTGATTTGTTAGAAGGCCTTGGGGCTGGAACCAAAGCACCACGTTTTGAAGTGACTTCTGCACCGACTATTGCAGGCACAACCATTGTGGTGGGCAGCCGTATTGCGGATAACGTTGCCGCAGATATGCCGGGTGGTGTGATCCGTGGTTATGACGTCATTACGGGTAAACTTCGTTGGGCATTTGACGCACGTAATCCAGATCCTAATTACGTTCTTAAACCGGGTGAAACTTATAAACGTAGTTCGGCAAACTCTTGGGCTGCAATGTCTTATGATCCACAAATGAATACGGTGTTCTTACCTATGGGTAGCTCATCTGTAGATATTTGGGGTGGTAACCGTAATCCGTTAGATCACAAGTACAACACTTCTGTTTTGGCCCTTGATGCGACAACAGGTAAAGAAAAGTGGGTATATCAAACTGTTCATAACGATTTATGGGACTTTGACTTACCAATGCAACCGAGTCTAGTCGACTTCCCATTAAAAGATGGTACGACTAAACCAGCTGTTGTGATTGGAACCAAATCAGGCCAATTTTTTGTGCTTGACCGTGTAACGGGTAAACCGCTGACTAAAGTAGTTGAACAACCTGTGAAAGCGGCAAATATCCCAGGTGAGCAATACAGTGCAACTCAACCACGTTCAGTTGAAATGCCTCAAATTGGTAATCAGACTTTAACTGAGTCAGATATGTGGGGTGCTACGCCGTTTGACCAACTCATGTGTCGTATTAACTTTAAGTCAATGCGTTACGAAGGTCTATTTACTGCACCAGGTACTGACGTTTCGTTAAGTTTTCCAGGTTCTTTGGGTGGCATGAACTGGGGTAGTATTGCTTTTGATCCAACTCATCGTTATATGTTCGTGAACGATATGCGCCTTGGCTTATGGATTCAATTGATGGAGCAAACTCCTGAAGACATTAAGATTCAAGCGAATGGTGGGGAAAAAGTAAACACAGGTATGGGTGCTGTACCAATGAAAGGTACGCCGTATAAAGTGAATAAAAACCGCTTTATGTCAGCACTAAGCATTCCTTGTCAGAAACCGCCGTTTGGTACGATGACTGCGATTGATTTGAAAACTCGTCAAGTTGCGTGGCAGGTACCATTAGGTACAGTTGAAGATACAGGCCCTATGGGAATTAAAATGGGTTTAAAAGCACCGATCGGTATGCCAACCATTGGTGGTCCGATGGCAACTCAAGGTGGTTTGGTTTTCTTTGCTGCAACACAAGACTACTATCTACGTGCATTTGATTCATCTACAGGTAAAGAACTATGGAAATCACGTATGCCAGTAGGTAGTCAGGGCACACCAATAAGCTATGTTTCACCCAAAACAGGTAAACAATATGTGGTTGTTACCGCAGGTGGAGCACGTCAATCACCTGATCATGGCGATTATGTGATCGCTTATACTTTAGAACAGTAATTAAATAAGGCAAAAGAGAGAATTTCTCTTTTGCCTTTTGTTTTTAATATATTTTTTATATAAAAGAAGAAAAGTAAATTCTATATTTTTAACTAGATAGCTTTACCAAATAGTAAAAAAGTGCTTGAAGTTATTATCAAACTTAAAATTTTCTTAAAAGTTATTTATCTTGAACACTAGGCACAGCCGAACTATTAAGCATTTTCTTATAATGTTTTACCTATAAATAAAAGGCTGGGATTTATTAAGTTTTGTTTAACTTAAAGTTGTGAATTTTAATTAGAAATAAACATTATCAAGTTTTTGATAGAGAAAATTAGGGTATTTTTGTTGGAAAAATGAGCGTAAATATATACTTATATTATATTTATATAATTTATTGGGTTGCGTTAGAATGGTCGTCGCAGATTATTACTACCCAGTAATAATTTGTATTTCAGGAATTTAAGCTCTTTTTAGCTTAAGGCTCATCGCAAGATGAGCTTTTTTTATGACTTGACGAAAGCTATTTCTAACTATTATTAAAATAGCCTAAGTAAAATTAAGCGAATAAATGCCGATGAGAATCACAAAAAATAGTCTTTAATGACAAGAAGTGTATGATTTGCTAAATTAAAGCCACTTGATAATAATAGGTGATACGATGAGATTTTTGGTTCTTGCAACTTTATCTGGTTTAGCTTTGATGGGTTGTGCTTCTGTTCAGCAAGCACCGAATACACAAGAGACAATTCGTTATGCTTCTAGTCCATGCTTTGGCGCATGCCCAATCTATTCTGTGGAAGTAACACCTACGGGTTTAATTCGTTTTGAAGGTAAACAATATACAAAAGCTATCGGTGTTAAAGAAATTCAAGGTAGCGTAAAAGATTATAAAAAACTTGCAGATGATCTAAAAACTTACCGACCTGAAACAGGTACACAAGCGAAAACTGGTGGATGTCAGCAAACTGCAACCGACATGTCTAGCTATTATATTTCATGGATTCAACCAAATGGTACAGAAACTAAGTTAAGCCATTATAAAGGTTGCATGTCTCCGGCAAATAGTAGACTCAATAAGATTATGGATAGCTTGCCAGATCAATTAGGCATTAAAGATCTGATTTAATGACAAAAGCCCCAAAACTTTGGGGCTTTTTCTTGTTAAGAACAATTATAAACTTAAAAATTTTATTTTAAGTACTCCTAAACAAATCAGCGTATAATACAAATTATAAAAATATATATTGTTAAGAGTGGTTATATGTCAAATATTGTCTATGCCTTTGTAGGTGGTTTATTACTCGGCATCGCAACAGTTGGATATTTATATATAAATGGTCGTATAGCCGGAATTAGTGGATTGCTTGCTCAAGTTATAAATCCTACTAAAGATATTTTTAAAAATTCAGCATTTTGGTTCATTGCAGGACTCGTGATTACACCTTTCATATATGGCTATTTCTATCAGCCTGAAATCGAAATTAAAGCCAATTCATTTGTACTTATTCTTGCAGGGTTACTTGTTGGTTTTGGAACACGGTTGGGCGCTGGATGTACAAGTGGGCATGGTATTTGCGGTATGAGCAGGTTATCAAAACGCTCAATAGTGGCGACAGCAGTTTTTATGTTTGCTGGCATGTTAACGGTTTATATCATTCGTCATGTGCTGGGGTAATCCTATGAAAAACATTTTTGCTTTTATATTTGGTGGTTTGTTTTCATTAGGCTTAATGATTTCGGGCATGTCTAATCCTGAAAAGGTATTAGGTTTTTTAGATATCTTTGGGCAGTGGGATATTAGCTTAATGTTTGTGATGTTAGGTGCAATTTTTGTGGCATTTATTCCATTTCAAAAGGCTATAAAAAGCCCTAAAACACTTTTTAATGAACAAATTCAATTACCAACAAATACACAGATTGACCAAAGGTTAATTGTTGGGGCTTTTATTTTCGGTATAGGCTGGGGAATAGCAGGGATATGTCCAGCGCCCGCTTTAACGCTTATAGGGTTAGGACATTTTGAAGCGCTTTATTTTATTGTCGCTATGTTATTAGGAATGTTTATTTGCCGAGTCTTAAATAAAGGAAATTAAACCTATGCAACAACCTCTAGTAAAAGATTTTTTTGATGAAAACACCAATACTTTTAGCTATGTTGTTGCAGATTTAGCGACTCATCAATGCGCAATTATTGATAGTGTGCTTGACTATGACGCAGCTTCGGCAACTACAAAAACAACTAATGCCGATCGTATTGTCGATTATGTTTTGGCTCAAAACTTTAAAGTGCAATGGATTTTAGAAACTCACGTCCACGCCGACCATATGACCGCGGCTCAATATTTAAAATCTAAATTGGGCGGTACAATTGCAATTAGTCAAAAAATCTCAATCGTACAAGAAACATTTTCCACTATATATAATTTTGATTTTAAAAAATTTAATGAAAATCAGCCTTTTGATTATTTGTTCGAAGATTATGAACATTTCAAAATAGGAGATATAGAAGCCTATAACATTCCTACACCAGGGCATACACCTGCTTGCTTAAGCTATGTGATTGCTGATGCCGTTTTTGTAGGTGATACTTTATTTATGCCTGATTATGGCTCAGCGAGATGCGACTTTCTTATTACCTCCTTATAAAAATATACAATTAAGTTAATTTATAGATAATTTGTACAAAAAATAACCAAAATTCTTTTGTTAATACCTCTATCTACAATATACAATTAAATTTACTTGCAAATAAGTAGGTAATTAAAATGGAAATAATTAAAATAAATACAACTATAAAATTTAATAATGAAGTATTTATTATGCCTACTTTAATTGATGAGAAATTTAATTTAATAATTCCAGTTTTTGAATATTCTTTATATTTACATAATATTGATAAAAGTGAGTCAACAATTAAAAATTTTGTTAAAGCAGCAGAATTATTATACCTATATATTAACGTTTCAAAAAATAATTATGATAATTTGCAAAAATTATTTGAATCATTTGTACAAATTTTATATTCAGGAACTATAGATGAAAATTTAGAGGATCCATTGTTGTTATATTGGTTTCCTTTATCTAGGAATGTAGCAAATATATATTTGCAATCACTTAATAGTTTTGGAGATTGGATTGTTGAAAAATATGGTTTTGATCAACTTAATCCAATTAAAAAAATAATTAATAATAATGATGTTAGAAAAATAGCTGCTTTATTTCATTACAATAAAAATTCTTTTTTAGGGCATTTGAAGCACCCTAACCATGATTTAAATAATTTAGCAGCAAGAACAATTATGGGGAAACCCAATATTTTAACTATGAATACAAATGTAATAGAATTTCCTGATGAAAAATTTAATCAACTTTTGCTGGAAGGAGTAGGAAAAAGTAAAAATGTAAATGTTAAGTTAAGGGATACATTAATTTTACTTTTACTGCATGGTGCAGGGTTAAGAGAATCCGAAGCTCTTCATTTGTGGATTCATGATGTAAAAATAGTAGAAGAAAATATAAATAATAATATAATTGATCAAAGTAAATTAGTAGCTAAAATTAAAATTTTTCACCCCGAGGAAGGCCGAGCTCCAAATGGATGGAAAAGTGTAGATGGATTTACAACAAGAAAACATTATTTACGTGAAAAATATAATTTAAAGCCAAGAAATACACTCCATGGAAAAGATCGGGTAGGCTTTAAAACGAGAGCTTTTAGAAACAAAGGTAATTATTTTGATATATATTTCTTCCCTTGGTTTTATGGAGAAATGTTTGCTGAAATATGGAAGCTATACTTAATTGCTAGAGCAAATATTGAAGATACGCATCCATATGCTTTTGTTAACTTTGAAGAAGGAAATTTAGGCAAACCATATAAACTGTCAACTTTTAATAATAACTATAAAAAATATTTAAAAAGAATTGGACTGAATCAAAGCTATGAGGAAGGATACTGTCCCCATGCTCATAGGCATAGTTATGCAAAACGTTTACGTAGATATAATATAGATAGTGAAACAATTCGTATAACAATGCATCACTCCTCTCTACTTTCACAAGAAATGTATACACAACCAACTAGTAATGAAATTACTAAAATTTTGAATGATTTATTAATAGAATAGGTGAGTAGATGTTTATAGATTATTATTTAAAATTTGATTCATGGTTTGCTCAAGAAGAATTAAAGGAGTGGTTAGAATGGAAGCATTATTGTGAAAAGTGGTGTGAATATAGAAGTAAAAACCAAAGTTATGATGAACTAATGGTGGAAATAAAGTCATTGAAAAATTTCTTTATATTTCATCTCAATGGTAGAATAAAGTTAAATTCTTTGAATAAATTTATTGAAGATTGCAGTAAAAGATATGATAATATTACTATATTGAAAAATAATTTAAAAAAGAATTATGTAAATAAACTCAAAGTTATGAGTGATCTATATGTTGTTGCAAATTTTATTGATTATACTTTGTATAGTTCAAAAGATAATATGTTGAATGATTTTAAAAATCCATATTTATATGTATTTTGTGAACAACATGCTCGAATTTATGATGCAGTAAGTATATTAAAGATTGATAATAAGTGGAATGATTGGGTAGGTTATATAAATAAATGGATAGAAATAAATAATATAGATCCTAAAATTTATTTTAAAATTTTTATTATTTTTTTAAAAGAAAATGATCGTTATTCTAATCTTGATTTTTTCTTTTCCAAAGAGAATAATAACTTTAAAAGTAACTTGTTAAAATTCTTAAAAATGTTTCTTAAAGAAAAACTTGATGCTATAAAAACTAATATTTATAACTTTCTTGAATTTGTATTAATAAATCGATATGGTGGTAAAACTAAAAATAATATAAATCCCTTACTAGATTATCGTGACAGCAATCTACAATGGATAGTAGAGGTTCATGGAGACCAATGGAAAGAATGGGTAGAATATTCCAATGAATGGTTTGAAAATTATATGATTTATGATCATGCAGCGACTAAAAGATCTGCATTGAAATACTTCTTTAATATAATAACAAAATATGAACAACTTTCAGATCCAAAAATTTTTTTTAAAGAAGGATCAAGTTATATTTCTAATCAAATTTATAAAGAATATCTCACTTTACATTGTAATGTTAAAACTGAAAAAGTTATTAGAAGATTTGAATTTGTAGCGGCTCGGCTATGTGATTTTGTTTTAGTAAAAATATATGGAGATAATTCTCAGTTAATTAATCCATTTCAAATTCATAGTTCGAAAAGTAATCGAAATAATTCTTTAGAAATTTTATATAGAGAAAAGAAAATTTCTAAAGAATGGTTTGAAGTAATAGGAAAATATAATAAAGTTATAGAAAATAAAAAAACTCAAATGAGGATAAATAATGCACAAGCAAATTTATTCAAATTTTTATTAAGTAGGTGTAAGAAAAAAGAGTATACAACAATTAAACAAGTTTTACTAAGACATGATTTATTAGACAAATTTAAAGAATATTTGATTGATGATGGCTATAGCAATTCAATGGTAATTTCAATTTTAGTTCGTTTAAGAGTTTTTTTTGATTTTATTATTGATAACGATAGTACATTAAATGAAGATAAAATTTTAAATCCATTTAAAATTTATAAACAAAAACATTCATTATCAATTTTTGATCAATTTATTTATGAAAATGGTATTGTTTGGACAAATTGGTGTAATTTAGCTAAAGAGTGGATAAATTGTAATTCAGATTTATATAAAAGAACTTATTTTAAAGAAACTCCTATATTTATTTTTTTTAACGAAGTATTAAGACAAAATGGAAATGAATACAGTAAAGTTGAACTCTTTTTTATAAAAACTAAAACTAATAATAATTATTTGGAAATTATAAAAAAATCTCTTATAAGAAAAGGAAATAGAGCAGTTGATGCAGGAATAATGATTCAATCATTAAAATATTTCACAACTTGGGTTTTGCAAGAGAAACTAAAAAACCTGTTTTATAAAGGAGTACTCAATCCACTTGGAAATAAAAGGAGAGAATTAATATTTATTGCTTCAGATCGAAATATTGATTGGATTGAGAAATTATATGGCCCAATTTGGTTGCAATGGATTAATTACTGTAAATTATGGTTGCATTCAAATGTTAAGATAACAGAAAGACAGCTCAATACAATTAGATTTTTCTTTGAAAAATTTCTTATATTTAATCCAAATATGTCAAATGTAGTTAATTTTTTTATTGCATACAATAGTGATATAAAAGATAATTTATTAAAATGCATGACATTTGAAAATAAAAAAAGGGAAGTTGTTTTTATTAATTTTTTATATAAATTTTTTGATTATATTTTTAAGAAAATTCTTCCCGAATTAAATTATATTGGTTTAAAAAATCCATTAAGTGAAAATAATACGAACCAAAACTATGGAAAAACTACTGATATTGAAATAAAGTGGTTCGTTGAAAAGTATGGTGTTATTTATTCAGATTGGATAACATTAGCAAGTGTTTGGTTGAAAATTCAAGTTACTAATGTAGCTTTGAAATTAAAATCTGTTATTTTATTTTTAGAAGGTTTTTTAATAAAATTAGATGAAAAATTTACAAATATTGAAGTTTTTTTTAAATTAAGTGAAAATTTTAGTACAGATGATCTTATTCTTTCTTTTGAAGAATATACTGATGCCAAAGATTTATCAGAAGAAATATCAGTAATTATTAATTTTTTAGGTTGGGTTATAAATGAAAGATTTTTTTACAAAAATGCTTTTGGGGTAAATATACCTCTTTATACTGTTCCCTTCAAGAAGGTACTATCGAAAAGAATTAGAAATTTAGAGTCAGTTTACTCTGCTATACCATATCAATATATTTCAAGATTAAAGAAAATACTATGTCCACAAATTAGAGGCAACTTTTCTGACTGGAAATGGGCAATATCCTATTGTGATGTTAATTTATTTTCGTCTGTATGGTTTGAAGTTGCAGAGGATACTCTCGATAAAAATGATCCTGATTGCGTATGGGTTCAAACTGATAAAAAATTTTTCATGTGGTCACCTGTTGCTGCTGTAGCTCTTTGGGTAAAACTAAATCTTCCGCTACGTACATTTCAAGTAAGAATGTTAGATAGTGGTGAAGCTGATGAATGGAGATACATTAATGGACAATGGGATCTCAATCATAATCCTCTGATAATTAAAAAGAGAAATCGAGGTGTATTTCGAAGACAATATGATAGTGAAATAAAAAAATGGGTCACATCAATTTATATATCTACTAACAAAACTGCAGATACATTTAATGATACAAAGGAATTAGGTTACACAATTCAATGGAATAATATTGATGTTTTATACTGGTTGGAGAAATTAAGAAACTGGCAGGAAAAATATAACCCGCTGAATATAATAACAGATTGCAGTGTACTTGAACCAAGACATTTGGAGCGTTTAATATCAAGTTATCAATTAAATAAATTAGGAAAAATATGTTTTCTTTTTAGAAATGCCGCTGCTAAGGATTTAACAGAAAAAGATAAACCAATTACAGATTATTCTATTAACAGGATTTGGTTTTTCTTACTTGAAAATTTAGAAGAACAATTAAAAAAGGAAAATGATGAACTATTTGTAAATTCTAGTACTTATTTTTTAAAATTAAGATCTAGAACAACAACTAATTTTCCTTTGCATTGTTTAAGGGTTTCATTGTTAACAATTTATTCAGAATATAGTGGATTACCGCTAGAGTTTATTTCTAAATATGTTGCTGGTCATAGTCGTTTAATAATGACTTTACATTATATAAAACCTTCGAATACAAAAATTACTGAGCATTTAAATAAATCTTACATTGATGCTCAGTCTAAATCTGAAGAAGATATACGTGTTTTTTTTAGAGATCAACAAATAGATAATATTGAAAATTTTACTTCCTATAATGACTTTAACACTGTAAAAGATGCTTTGAAGAATAAAAATATAGTTACTTGGCAACCTAGATATTATGGTTTATGTCTCGCCTCAGCTAACTCATTTGAAAATTTAGAGAATGAAAGTCTAGCAAATGGATGTATGAATGGTGGTGAAAAAATTATAAGTGAAAAGAATGGAAAAATTTTAGGATATAAACCAGTTCCTCATCATAAAGAAAATTGTGTGAGGTGTAGGTGGTTCATAACTGATGCAAGATATCTGACAGCACTTATAGCACATTTTAATTTTTTAAGTTATAAGACTTTTAATTGTGCTGAAAATTCTAGAAAATACGATGAAGAAATAAATAAACTTGAATTGGAACTATATCATGCTGAACGAATAAATAATAATGTTATTTCAAAAAAAATTAATCAATTATATTCTTTTAAGAAAAAAGAACTTATTGAAATGGATGAGTATGCAAAAGATTCATTTTCTACATTATATATAATAAAGCGGATAATTGATATTGAGTCTAAAAAAGATAATAATAAATCTAATATGATTGCTTTGGGTGAAATTTCAGATTTATCTTTAGCTTTTGAAGAAACAAATTCTGAATTATTACATTTACTTTTATTGTGTAGTGATGGCAATATTTATCCTGAAATAAGGAATGAGATATTTAAAACTCCTGCTATTGAAAAACTAATTTTACATTTTAGTAAATTTCTAATTTCATCAAATAAGGAGCCTTTTTTACTTTATTTGGATAAGGAAGAACAGTTTCTTGCTATTAATTCTTTGATCCGAAGTTTTAATGAGCAAAATGAAATTTTTTCTGATAAAATTACTAACTTGAAAAAACTTTTAAATATGTTCAAATTAGATTGTAATGAAGAACAAAAAGAAGCTATCTCTCTTATTGAATATATGAATACTAAAAAAAGGATGGATAATTAAATGAATGATAATATTGAAGAATTTCTGGAGGAGTTGAAGATAGATAAGCATAGCCGCGTTCAACAATCTCTAGATAGGCTTAATTCGATTCTTAATGAGCATTACTTATCTGGTTCTACGGACTTTTCAATTGCCACTATCTGCAGAATTACAAAGAAAAAAAACTTTTTAAGTGAAAGTAGTATTAGAAATTCAACTGGTATAGTTTACCAATTATTAATTAATAAATGGAAAGAAAAAGTAGGCAAAGATAAAAATTCCAAAAAGAATAAAAAATATAATTTGGGTCCTTACGAAAAAATTATTAGAGATAAAATTCAAGATCAAGCTGTACAACTTGTGCTATTGCAACTTCTTGTTGAAAAAAACAATTTAGAAAAAAAGCTGAAAGTATTCACAGACAAAGTTGATGGCCAACCAAGATATATGATAGATATGCGTAAAGTTAATAAACAGGTTGAAATTTCTAATAATCAAAGTCTTACTCTTACCATTCAAGAGGTTGAGGCACTAAAGGATAGTTTAAGTAATGAAACAAATTTAGTAAGAAAGTTTTGGACTGTTCAAGAGTCAGGTGCAGTAAAAGACTTAAACGGTGATCAAATATATAAAATTGGATATATAGACGCTCAGAAAAAAATATTAGATTTTTTAAATAACTCATCTGATTAAGTTTTATTTTTGATTTGATGGATGATCGTAGCTTCTTTATAAATAATAAATTCTCTAAATTTAATTATGGTTGAATACGTATGCAAATTTGTTGTTAAATAAACTATTATTATTTTATAAGTTCATGAGATAAAAATGGATATACATGGAAAAGTAGCTGTTGTAACAGGAGCTACAGGTGGTCTAGGAAAAATCATTTGTAAAAAGTTGGCTGAGCGCGGAGCAAATGTAGTAATAGGGTATAACTCCTCTAGAGCTGAAGCAGAAAAACTCATTAAACAGCTTCACTCTGTTCATTTAGGTCATCTGGTTGCTGAAGCACCAGTTACTCAAAGCCAAAAATTACATATACTGGCTGAAAAAGTAGAACAGATATTTGGCCGTTGCGATATTTTAATTAACTGTGCTGGTATAACACGTTTTGTTGAACATTCAAATTTAGATGAACTTGATGATGATCTTATTGATTCTATTTTAGCAACGAATATTCGTGGGCCCATTGCAATGACTAGGGCTTTTCAAAATCTTTTAAATAAAAGTGACGAAGCAATCATCGTAAACATTTCTTCTATTGCGGCAAAAACAGCAATGGGAAGTAATATTGCTTATTGTGCTTCTAAAGCTGCACTTGATAATTTAACAATTTCACTAGCCAGAGCCTTAGCACCTAAAATACGTGTTATTTCAATTGCTCCAGGCTTAACAGATACGGATTTTGTAAAAGCTCTTGATCAAGACTGGAAAAATATACAACAACAATCGACTCCTTTAGGACGTTTAGCTTACCCAGAAGAAATTGCACAAGCTGTAATAGTTGCAATTAGTCATCTTACTTTTACTACGGGTACAGTTATACCTGTAGATGGCGGAAGGCCTATTAATTAATTACTTTCAAATAAAGTATTTATTATGATAAAAAATTAAAAAGCACCTTGAAGGTGCTTAAATAATACAAAAAATTCAATTTCTTATTATACCCAGCCAGTTAAATAGAAAACACCAATAATTAAGAATGATGCTGCTATTTTAATAAAGGTAATACTAAAGATCTCTTTATATGCTTCTCTGTGGGTTAGGCCAGTAACAGTTAAAAGAGTAATAATGGCACCATTATGTGGAAGTGTATCCATTCCGCCCGCAGCCATTGAAGCCACGCGGTGAAGAACTTCTAAAGGAATATGTGCAGCATTAGCTGCGGCAACAAATTGATCTGCCATAGCGCCAAGTGCAATACTCATTCCCCCCGAAGATGAACCGGTAATACCCGCTAAAATATTTACAGTAATTGCTTCATTGAGAAGGGGATTACTGATTCCTTGCAAAGAACTAGCCACGATTAAAAAACCTGGTAAAGCAGCAATGATTGCACCAAACCCATATTCAGAGCCAGTGTTCATCGCAGCAAGAATAGCGCCTGAAATTGCACTTTTTGTTCCCTCTGCAAACTCAAGAGCAATTGTTTTAAAGCTAAATAACAATATACATAGAATTCCACTACATAAGGCACCGAGTACTGCCCAAATTGCAGTGATTTTCTTGATTTCAACAGGAATACTTTCTTTCATTCCTGCAAGTTGTAGTTCAAATAAAGATGGGTACCAATGTGGAATAAAATGAGTAAGGGCTAAGTTTACGAGACCGACTAGTACTAAGGGAGACAGTGCAATAAGTGGATGAACTAACTTAATGTTGGCAGGTGTTTGAGGTTCATTTCTTAAGTTATGTCCATAACCTTCACCAGCGAGTTGTGCTTTTTTTCTGCGACTTTCTAAATATATAATTCCAGTGAAAACAATAAAGGCTGAACCAATAAGCCCAAGAGTAGGGGCAGCCCAACTCGTTGTATTAAAAAAAGTTGTTGGAATGATATTTTGAATTTGTGGTGAGCCAGGCATTGCATCCATTGTAAAAGTGAATGCTCCCAAAGCAATCGTTGCAGGCATGAGGCGTTTAGGAATATTACTTTGTCTAAACATTTCAGCTGCGAATGGATAAACTGCAAATACCACAACAAACAGTGAAACCCCTCCGTATGTCAGTAGACCACAAATGGTAATAATGATTGGAATGGCACGTTTTTCACCCAAAATTTTTATAATGGTAGAGACAATCGAGCGGGAATAACCAGATAGCTCAATGAGCTTTCCAAAAATAGCGCCTAATAAAAAAACTGGAAAATAAAGTTTGATAAATCCAACCATTTTATCCATAAAAAGGTTAGTAAATGCTGGTGCAACGGCATTTGGGTCAGTTAATAGTACAGCCCCTAAAGCAGCAAGTGGGGCTACTAAAATCACACTATAACCACGGTATGCTGCAATCATTAAAATAAATAATGCGGCTAGCGCAATAATAACGCTCATGAGATACCTCTCATTCCCGCAGGGAAGATTCAATCATCCTTGTTTGAGAGTTGGAGCTTCCCTGCACATATTAGTTAAGTTATGTATTTAGCTCGTCATTGAGCATAAGATGGCTATTACTCTGCAATACCTGCATATGGCACATCTTTATGTCCGTAACGACGAACACGGATATTTGCTTGTTCACCGTGGCCTGAAAAACCTTCTAAACCACAAAGTCGCGAGCAATATTCGCCAACAAGTGTAGATGCCTCATCTGTAAGAACTTTTTGATAAGTACAAGTTTTAATAAATTTCCCCACCCATAGCCCACCTGTGTAACGTGCGGCTTTTTTAGTTGGTAATGTGTGATTGGTGCCAATAACTTTATCGCCATAAGCTACGTTTGTACGTGGTCCGAGGAATAAAGCACCAAAATTACGTAAGTTGTTAAGGAAATAATCTGGGTTACTTGTCATCACTTGAACATGTTCAAATGCAAGCTTATCTGCAATCTCAAGCATCTCTTCATTAGATTCAGCAACAATGACTTCACCAAATTTTTCCCAAGCCTGACGCGCAATTGCTGCGGTAGGTAAAATATCCAACAAACGTTCGACTTCTTTCATGGTTTCTTTTGCAAGAGACATGGATGTGGTGAGTAATATTGCTGGTGAGTCAGGCCCATGTTCTGCTTGACCTAAAAGGTCTGTAGCGCACAATTCACCATCAACACTGTCATCTGCAATGACCAACGTTTCAGTCGGACCTGCAAATAAATCAATTCCGACACGACCAAATAATTGACGTTTAGCTTCTGCAACAAAAGCATTACCTGGGCCAACTAAAATATCTACAGGAGCGATACTTTCTGTACCAATCGCCATTGCCCCAATCGCTTGAACACCACCTAAACAATAGATTTCATTTGCACCAGCTAAATGTTGAGCAGCAACAATTGCAGGTGCTGGTTTCCCATTAAAAGGTGGGGCACAGGTAATAATGCGAGGTACACCAGCAACTCTTGCTGTAATTACAGACATGTGAGCGGAGGCTAATAATGGATATTTACCACCTGGGACATAACATCCTGCTGCACTTACTGGGATGTTTTTATGCCCTAAAATAACACCAGGTAAAGTTTCAATCTCAATATCTTGAATACTATTACGTTGATGGCGTGCAAAATTTTCAACTTGAGTTTGTGCAAAGCGAATATCATCTAGATCACGTTTTGATAACTGTGAAAGACAAGCTTCGATTTCCTGTTCATTTAATCTGAAATTATCACGTTCAAGCTTATCGAATTTAAAAGATAGCTCTCTTACAGCCGCATCACCACGGGCTTCAATATCGGCAAGAATATTTTCTACTGTTTCACGAACTTGAATTTGTGCATTTTTTACAACTTCAGGTGCCGCACCTTGTTTTAACCAAACTGCCATGTCGAGTTCCTCCTTGAGGGTCAAAAACGATTGTAGAAATAAATAATCTTTTTGCATACGTATGCAATCATGAAGTTAAAATAATCCTATTTGCATTCGTATGCAATATGTTTTTTAAAAATCAGTATATTTTAGAGCTTGAGATGAAGATAATTTATTAAGCACTAGGAAATTAAAAAACTTATTTTAGGAATACTAATAAATTAATGAAAAAACATAAAATAATCTAACTAAATGATATAAAATAAGATATTTTATAACAATGAGTCTAAGGAAGAGCTATGGTAAACCGTAGATTAACAGCATTAGTTGTAGGTATTGCTAATTATAGAGAGCGATTTTCGTTAGATAATCCAGTTAATGACGCAGAAGATATCAGTCAAGTATTAGAAGAAATTGGATTCAGTGTTACTACATTAATCAATGTTGATATAGCTTCATTTGAAGACGCAATTTCATCATTTCGAGATAATTTAAATAGTAGTGATGTTGGACTTTTCTATTTCGCTGGTCATGGGTTTGAGATTCAAGGTCAAAACTATATTGCAACACTTTCAGCGGATTTCTCAAGTCCGGCTGGCATAAAGTATGGATCATATTCATTAAGTAAACTTATAGATGAAATGTCAGATTGTTTAAATTTGACCAATATTATTATTTTAGATGCATGTAGAAATAACCCTTTTACTTCGGATCGTTCAGGGCGAAACACAAATACATTTGCATCTTTATATGCTCCTAAAGGAACTTTTATAGCATATTCGACTTCACCAGGACAAATATCTAGAGATGGAGTAGGTCGTAACGGAGCATATACAGAAGCACTTCTTCGTCATTTGGCAACGGAAGATATTTCAATTGAAGAGGTCTTCAAACGTACAAGGAATACATTAGCATCAATTACTAATGATCAGCAAACATCTTGGGAACATACTTCCTTAACTGACGATTTTATGTTTAATGTTAGCATTGTAAATAGAATTCCGAATACAATTTATGAGAGAGATGCTTTATCTGATAAAGACTTTATAGTTAATAAAGATTCTATTTTTGGTAAAATTATGATTGGTTTAAAATCATATAATTATTATCGTCAAAATCCTGAAATTTTAAAACTAACCTGTGAATTACTCTCATCGTTTTCGCTTAGTGAACTTTTTGTTCTAGGAAGAAATATTTATCAATCTTCAGTGGGTGGTTCTTCTGAAGCAAGTAATTTTATTGAGAATTTTAGAAGTAAAGTAACTGGGTTGGATACCTTAAAACAAAAAGCTTTATTAGATGGAATGTTATTTGAAATATTTTTTGATTCTTCCGCAAATTTACGTCAGCAATTTAAGTTTTCAAAATTTAATTTAGTCTTTGGATTGCAAAATTTTCCAGAACTCAATGGAAGTTTTGCTTTTATTGCAGATGTTTTAACTCCATACTTCTCTAAATTTTACCAAATTCCAGGAAGGCAAAATCCAATAAATATAGATATAATCACTTATCAGAATGAAGAACAAGAAAATATTATCGATGAAATTCGTCTATCTGGTAATAATATTCTTAAACTTGATGGTAGTAAATCTAAAGAGTCATGGGAAGCCGATCCGAAGTATTACCCTGTTTCGCTCCGAAAATTAAAGAATACTTTATCAGAAGAATTAGTTATTCCATTGGAATTTATAACCATAAACTTGATACCCAATCCTACTATTAACAGTAAACATTTTCTTTATCCTAGCCATCATACTGTTATGAAATATTAATTAAAATATTTTCATTGATTTAAATTTCAATAAAAATATTTTAGATAAGATGCTGATTTTATCTCTGAGTTATTTATTGATAATTCAGTGGAAGCCTTGAAGAGTATCGAATAATTAATTCTCCCTTTACAATGATATGCTTAGGCAAGAAATCTTCTTGTTCGATTTGCTCTAATAAAAGTTGAATGGCTTGGTGAACCATCTGTTTTGAAGGTTGTGAATAAGTGGTGAGCTGAAAAGAATCCCAACTTGCCAAATAATTGTCATCAAATCCAATGATAGAAATATCTTTCCCAGGTTGTAACTTAAATTCGTACTGAGCAACCTCTAACGCACATAATGCCATATGGTCATTTGCGCAGAAAATCGCATCGGGAGGAGTAGAAACACTCAATAACTTTCGAGCAGCTAAGCGTGCACCTTCATAGGTATAGTATCCAATAGCTTTTTGTACATCATTGAAACCTTGACTGGCCAAGTAAGAAAAGAAAGCTTCTTCTCGGTCGTAGTTAGTCGAAGACTGAGGTTCACCAGCTATATAAGCAAATTTTTGATGTTTCCCAGCTAAAAGAAAATCGACAATAGTATGGACACCATGAATATTATCGCCTGTGACACTAGAGATTGTTTTTGACTCTGTTTTTCTAGTCATCATGACAACAGGTAAGTCATTTTGCTTGCACTCCTCAGCTAGATGAGAGGAAAGATTTACAGCAACAAGAATTAAGCCATCTAATGGGTAATGTAAAATTTCTTCGATGAGCAGATCTGAGTCGTGACCAGTCTGATTTGTAAAAAGTAAAATTCTATAGCCATGAGTTGAAAGCTCGTACGACAGTTCTTCTAAAATTGATTGGTAATAGGGGTTGGTATTGAGGGGAAGAACAATACCAATAAGGTTTGATTTTTTAGTGATTAAAGAGCGGGCAATTAAATTAGGACGATAGCCAAGTTGCTCAGCAGCTTCAATAATTTTTTGACGTGTTTTTGGAGCTACGCTTGCTCCAGGAGTAAAATGGCGAGAAACTGCTGACTGAGAAACTCCTGCCAATTTTGCAACATCATGAGCTGTGACTGACCGTTTTGCAGAGCGGGGAGTTTCAGTTTTTTTCGACATTTATTCTTCCAAACAATTTAATAATTTAATTTGCGTTTTGATTATAAATACTATCTTTAACCTATGGAAAGGACTTCTTTGTTCTTATCTTAACTTGATTACGTTAATTACTAAGTAACTGAGTTCTTATAAATATAATTTTAAATATTGAATTGGCTATGTTCTGTAAGATTGAGCGGTTCTTATTAAGTAAAATTATGTTTTTAATAAAACAAACTATATGGTTGTTTATATAACTAGTGTTTGGGATGAAATCTTTGAAAAAATGAATCTTTAAATGAAATTTGGATTGGCTTTTAAGATCACTAAAAAATCTTCTTATTTGTTATGAAACTTAATATTAAATAACAATTTTTTTTAATTTAAGGTTTTGTTTTTTATTTAAAAATTTTAATTTTTTATCCCTCTTTTTTGTTCTAAATGATCTAATTAAATACTCTGAGTTATTTCTACTTAAAACTGACTTTTTATACCAATCTTTATTTATTTTTTTAAAAAATGTTCACTATTTATTTTTTTTATTCTAATATTATTTTGCTTTTTAAATGATCATGTTGTCTAAAAATTATATGGAAATAACAGCTTTATGATGAATTTAAATAAATTAATTTATTTAATTTTATCATAAAGTTGGAGACTAAAGATGAACGCACATACGCATGGAAATATTCCTCGATCTCACCGTATCGTTATTGTTGGCGGCGGTGCTGGAGGATTAGAGTTAGCAACTCGATTGGGAAATAGTCTGGGTAAAAGAAAAATAGCTGAAGTAATTTTGATAGATGCATCATTAACTCATATTTGGAAACCATTACTTCATGAAGTGGCCTCTGGAACTTTGAATTCATCTGAAGACGAGCTGAATTATTTTGCACATGCAAATAAAAATAATTTTGAATTTTTCTTAGGTAAAATGATTGAGATTGATCGAAATAAAAAAAGTCTTCTTCTTGAGGCAATTGTTTCTGATGATGGCCAAACTCTTGCTCCATCTCGAGCTATTTGTTTTGATACTTTAGTAGTTTCTATAGGTTCTACTTCTAATGATTTTGGTACCCAAGGTGCTAAGGATCAATGTATTTTTCTTGATTCACGTTCTCAGGCAGATAAATTTCAAAAAGAGTTTTTAAGTTTGTATTTAAAAGCTCAAGCTCAAGTTCTATTAGAAGAATCAAGTGAAGAGAAAAAAGACGATCTAAATATTGCAATCATTGGAGCAGGGGCAACTGGAGTCGAATTAGCTGCAGAATTAAAACATGCAGCTCATCAATTCTGTAAATATGGATTGAAGAGCATACAACCTAAGGATATATCGATTACTTTAATTGAGGCTTCAAGTAGAATTCTGCCAGTACTCTCAGAAAAAGTCTCAAATTCAGCTGAGAATGAATTAAGAAAAATGGGGATAAACGTACTTAAGAATTGTCGTGTAAAAAGAATTGATCATGAATTTATTCATTTTGAAGATGGACGGAAAATTCCCGCTAATTTGAAAGTGTGGGCTGCAGGAATTAAAGCTCCAGACTTTTTAAAAAATATAGCAGGATTAGAAACAAATCATCTAAATCAATTGATAGTACGTCCTACTTTGCAAACTACATACGATGATTATATTTTTGCTATGGGAGATTGTGCTTGTTATGTTCCTGAGGGAGCGAATCGTGCAATACCACCGAGAGCTCAAGTTGCCAATCAACAAGCAATTTTTTTAGAAAAAGCATTGAAAGCTCATATTGAGAAAAAGGAACTGCCAACATTTATCTTTAAGGATAAGGGTTCTTTAATTTCGTTAAGTGAACACAATAGCGTAGGGCATATATTGGGTGGGGTAAATATAGAAGGATATATAGCACGTTTAATGTATGTTTCTTTATACCGACTACATCAAGTTGCATTACATGGAATGTTCAAAACTTCTATTCTTATTTTAAAGGATTTTCTTTCTAAGTCCTCAGGTCCTCACTTAAAAATGCATTAGTAATAAGACCTCTGAAAGATTATAAGTTATCTTTCAGAGGTCTATTTTAAATATTAATTAACGTATTAGACTTACCAAGATGACTCTAGTTGAATACCAAAATTAGAACCATGGCTAGTGTTATAGAAACTACTATCCGGATAAATTGAGTCTCTCAACTTCTGCTCATCATCATTCCAGAAGGCGTAGGTATAGTATAAACGCAACTCAGGTCGGTCATAAAACCCCGTTCCCTTCATTGACCATGTTGGAGCAATCGTCAATTTGGTTAAGTTACGGTTTTGATTGTTACTATCTATCTGGTCAAATCCAATTTCTGTTGAAATCTTGAAGTGATCCTGCACGACATAAGCAACACGTGAACCTACCGAGAACCATTCACTATCATCCTGATTTTTGAATTGATCCTTTTGGTAGAGGAACTGTGCCTGCCCATTAAACTTCTTGTTGTCAGTTTCCCAATCCAGAACTTCAATGAATCTTAGTGATGAATTATCACGGTCAAGCTCAGGATTACCGGTATAACTTAACCCCATTCCGGCACCTTCACCATATTGCAGCGCAACTGTATTCTTACCATTGAGAACGTTCGAAGTTACATTTTGAAGGGTTAATGCCCAACCTGTATGATCTCCGTCTACAATCGATAAACCCGTGTTGAGCTTATTGGTACTGTTAAGCTCGATACCTTTAACAGTGAAGTCATGTCGGTTGATGTATTCCTTCTGGAATAAATTATCCTTTCTGGAAAATACATAACTTAAAGACAGGTCATTCACCTTATAGTCATCAATACCAAATCCTGTTCCACTTTGATTCCAGTAGAAGAAATCTGACATGTTGATATCATTACGATTATAGAATCTTCGACCTACCCAAATGTTTGCCCCGTTCAGGTATGAAATATTTCTCCAGTCGAGGTAAAGCTGGTTAAATCGTGTATAGCCATCCTCGCCACTGAATTTCAGACTCTGTCCATACTGGTTATAAAACTGAAGCATTCCGTTGATACTAATTTCGGAATTATCTTTTAGTTTTATTAAATTCTGTTTTGCAAATAACTCTCCATATTGCTCACATTCATTTCCTAAACGATATTTGGATGGTGCACCAGTGAGTTGAAAACACTCTTGTGTTTTTCCATTGTCAGTTACCCCCATTCCGGTACGGAAGTAGCCGCTAAAATCAGCAGCAGAAGCAATCTGAGATAATACAAAAACTGTTGTTCCAACAATCCATGGGGTTCTTTTCATTTAAAATTCCTTTTTTTAAGCATGAGTTTATCTAACCCCACTTATAAATTAAGTGGGGTTGGATAGAGGGATGACACGGGGTTTACTTAATTCGGATTAGTTCCGTTATAAGCATTCTGTAGCAAATGACGGATCGCACTCTTCTCGATAGGTTCCGGGTTCCAGTATGGATTTGCTAAAGCGATATCCGTTGCTTTATCCAAATCCGGTTCTGTTAAACCTAATGAAGCGAGAGAGGTTGGACCGTCAAGGTCTTTAATAAGGTTAAATAAGGCATTTGCTGCCGTACTACCAGCGGGAGCGTTTAAAGCTCTTTTAATACGTTGCATTGCTTCTGGCGTAGCTTTCTCGTTATAAGCAATAGCATGAGGGAGGACTACAGTATGGGTTGGCGCATGTGGCAAGTTAAAGCTTCCACCTAATGTATGGCAAAGCTTATGATGAATAGCCATTCCGACATTACCTAAAACATACCCACATAACCATGCTCCATAGAGGCATAAACTTCTTGCCTCAATATCCTGAGCATTATTTTTTAATTTACGTAGGCCTTCGGCTAAAGCACGTATGCCTTCTTCAGCCAAGAGTGACATAATAGGATTACCATTCTGGGCATATAAACCTTCAGCAGCATGTGCAATCGCATTAATACCACTAGTAATTGACATCTCTAGTGGAAGAGTTAATGTCAACTCAGGATCATAGATAACTGTTTTAGGAAGGACACGAGGATCTTTCCCTGTTTTCTTGATGCCATTTTCAGTAATTCCATAAACTGGAGTCATTTCTGATCCAGCATAAGTAGTAGGAATTGCTAAAATAGGTAGATCATATTCTAAAGCAATAGCTTTACCTAAACCGGTTGTAGAGCCACCGCCAACGGCAATAGCACAGTCAGCCCCTAATTCTTTAGCTACTTCTCGAGCTTCTTTAGCTGATTCAATGGGTACATGCATGACAGCTTTTGAATAAATACCTACTGAAACATCACCTAGAATTGAAGAGATTTTTTCGGCTAATTCAACTTGTTCCGGAGTACATAAAACTAAAGCTTTTTTTGCACCCAGAAGCTCAATTTCTCTTTGCAAAAATTTGATAGAGCCAGCACCGAAAATTACTCTGCTCTGAGGAATATCATAGATAAAATCAGTATTCATAATAGGCTCGCTTAAGGTAGAGGGGTAGGCTGGTATGCGTAAAATAGCCATTCGTTATTTTCTTTTTTCCAAACAGCTAGAGATTTATTTCTAAGTGTTTTTTCAACAGTGCCAGCGATTAACTCTGAATGCATTTCTCCAAAAACTAATGCTAAATCACCAAAAACTTTAATTTTATTAACAGGATGGTTGATCCATTTGTAATCATAAAAACCACCAAATAACTTATTTAGATATGATTCTTTGGTATCTGTTACACCACTGGTATGTGTATAAGTCATATCTGGGTGAGCCAATTTTGCAAAATCTTCATATCGTTTCTCAACGATAGATTTGAATCTCTCATCTTCCAGACGTTTAATTAAAATATCGTCCATATCAATTACTTTTCACTAAAAAACATAATTTCATCCTAACGATTTTTTTTATTTTAAAAATACTGATTTGGAAAAATATATTTTCATTATTGGAAGAATAAAAATAAGTCATTTTTTTATTTTAAAAGAGTCAAACATCTATAATTATTTTTTTAAATCTCATTTAAATAAACATAAGTGTCCTATTCTGAATAAATACAGAATAGGACACTTATTTATAAATTATTAACTTACTTTTTCAATAATCAAAGCAATCCCTTGGCCTACACCAATACACATTGAACACAAGGCATAACGGCTGCCTGTTTGCTCAAGCTGATTTAAGGCTGTAGTCACAAGACGTGCACCTGACGCACCCAGTGGATGACCCAGTGCAATCGCACCACCGTTTGGATTTACCTTGTCAGAATCATCTGGTAAACCTAAATCACGGGTCACGGCTAAAGCTTGAGCAGCAAAGGCTTCATTCAGCTCAATCACATCCATCTGATCTAAAGTCAGGTTGGCTTGTTTCAGTAATTTTTTAATGGCTGGTGCCGGAGCAAAACCCATAATACGTGGCTCTACACCCACTGCTGTTGAAGCAATGATCTTGGCACGTGGTTTGAGGTTGTAAGCTTGAACTGCCTCATCAGAAGCAATCAGTAGTGCTGCTGCACCATCGTTAATGCCTGAAGCATTACCCGCAGTGACGGTGCCGTCTGCTTTTACAACAGGTTTAAGTTTGCTTAAACCTTCAAGCGTGGTTGATGCACGTGGATGCTCATCGGTATCAATCACAACAGCATCACCCTTACGCTGAGGGATTTCAACTGCCACGATTTCTTTAGAAAAAAAGC
>Ga0308156_1001372_pt1 | contig 29341 bp, 46 predicted proteins | sample PhyAR2_FD_201041 | JGI IMG/M metagenome (GOLD analysis project Ga0308156, IMG submission 201041) | Phyllosphere microbial communities from UC Gill Tract Community Farm, Albany, California, United States - DLSL A.R2 | ecosystem: Host-associated > Plants > Phyllosphere > Unclassified | place: USA... | reverse complement strand
ACGGCTAATCTCGCCGTCCAGGTTGGCGAGCCTGATCTCGTAGGCGGCGCGCGACTTGTCGTCGAGGTCCCACTTCGCCAGGCCGCCGCGCAGGTAGTCGGCGTCGCTCTGCATCTGAGCGGTGTCGATATCCACCTGAGCCTTCTTGGCCAGCTCGATCTGCTCCTTCGTTTTTCCGATCTCGGCGTTGTGCTCGCGCTGCTTCGTGATCTGGTCGTCCAGGCTCTTGATGCTGGCCGCGCCGGCGTTGATCGTCGCCTTGACGGTATCGTCGTACAGCTTCTTCTCGCGCAGGCGCTCTTCCTCGTCCGCCAGGTGGTCATCGCGACCGAATTTCACGCTGGCGGCCTGCTGCTTCGCCTGGATATCGGCGATCGCCTTATTACTTTTTTCGGTCTCTGCCGCCGTCGAGTTGTGGTGCGCGCGCAGCGCCTCGATCTGCTGGGTGTACATGAGCTGCTCGCTCAGGTAGACCGTCTTCAGGCTCTCCTTCTTGCTCTTGAAGTATTCCTCGTCGCTCATCTCGCCGGACTTGTGCAGCATGTCGTCCAGCTTGAGGCGGTACTCGGCGTACGCCTTGTCCGCCCCGGAGGCATCCTGGAGGCGAGCCAGGTGGCTCTGCAGGCGCGTGTTGTCGGCCTGGTCGACCTTCGGCTTGGAAGCTCGTTCTTCGCTGTCGCGGAACTTGGGCGTGCCCTGATACACCTCCTTGGCCAGGTTCGCCTGAGCGGCCTGTTGCACCTCGATGCTCTTGCCAGCGTTCGCAACGAGCAGCGCGGTCGCCCGGGCCGCGTAATCCTGGTCGACCTTGAGGCGTTCCTCGGCATCTGCTTTTTGCTTGGCTAGTCGGGTGGCCATGCGGGTCTCGGCCGCGCGCTGGAAGCGATCGAAGTTGCCGCTCAGCTCTGCCTGGCGCGCTACGTAGCTGGCATCCTCTTCTGCCAGCGCGGCTGCACGCCCTGCCTCGATACGCTGCAACTTCGCGACTGCGCCCTTTTCAGCCATCCCATTGCCGTAATCGCTGAGCTTCTTGGATTGCGCGTCGGATTGAGCATTGATCGCCTTTCGGGCATCTAGATGCCGAGCGAACGTGTCGAACTTCTGGAACGTCGTGAACGCATTGCCCACCGTATTGGCGATGCCGACAAACACGCTGGTCAGTTCGCGCCCCCACTCTGCCAGCTGCCCATTCTTGGCCAGCTCGCTAACTTCACCGTTTGCGTCCTTCAACCCGTCGGTCAGCGCCATCACGCCGATCGTCAGCGATTCGCTGAACACTTCGCCCAGCGTGGTTTTCAGGTCCTCGCTGTAGCGCTTCATCGAGGTGATCTGCTTGCTCGCCGTGTCCATGGCGGCTTCGTAGGTGCCGGCAATGTCCGTGCCGCGTTCCAGCACGGCGTTCAGCCGAGCCTGCACGCGCTCGTTCTCGGTCAGCTCACGGGTGCTCTTGCCCAGCGAATCCGCCATCTGCGCGTACGCCGCCTGCAGGTTGACGTTGATACCGATGTTCCGGAGGATCAGCACGTTGCCGCGCGAGACGCCGTTGACCAGGCGCTCGAACGCCTCGGACGAGTTGATGTTGCCGATCACTGCCGCGTCCTGAGCGATGCGCGCCAGGGCCGATGCGTTGGACAAGTCGATGTGCGCCTGCACCAGCTTGATGACCGAATTGCGCGACTCGGTCATAGTGATACCCTGCTTCGCCACGCCTTCGGACGCTGCTTCCATCTGGGTCTTGGTGTAGCCGGCAGTTTTGCCGACCACGCCCATCACGACGTCGAGCGTCTCGTACCGGGCCGCCAGCATCGTGGCGTCCTTGATGTACTCGCCGACCTTCAGCGCAGCATAGCCGGCCGCCAGCAGCTTGTAGGCGTCGGACAGCATCGAGGTCTGGTTGCGTTCGTCCTCCTTGGCCTTGGCCGCGGCCTTGAGCGCATCCTCCTGCTGCTTGATCTTGGCGATGTGATCCTTGGTCTGCTCGATGACGCCGGCCTGCGCCGCCTGGTAGGACATCAGCTGCGACCGGCTCATGCCGATGGTGTCGGCCTGCTGCTTGAAGCGATCGATCAGCTGGGTCTGCGTCAACGTGAGCTGGCTGTTGGCGCCGCCGAGCGCAGTGGCCTGGGCTGCGGCCTGGGCCATCAGCCGCTGGGTCTTGGAGATTTCGTCTTCCAGCCCCTGAAAAGCCTTGATGGCGGCTGGGTCGACGCTGTTGCCCATCTCCTTGCGCAGGGTGGCCAGGTCGGCCTGCAGCGCGCGCAGCTTGGCGCCCAGTGGATCGTACTGGGCGAGGATGCGCTGCGTGTCCGCCGACATCGCGACGGTTGCCTCTTGCGCCGCGCGCATCGACGCGGCGACACCCTGCATATTCAGGATTTGCAGCTTCTGCGTCTCGGCCAGGGTGCGCCCGGTGCTGACGGCGGCGGCCTGCGCGGTGATGACGCCTTGCGTTGCCGCCGCGACGTCGTTCATGGCTGCGACTTCGGACATCGATGCCGCGACCATTTCCTTGATGCGTTGGGCGGCCTGGGCTTCAGATGCCGCCAGCTGGTCGGAGAACCCGGCTTGCGCTCCCTTCATCTGGTTCAGGCGCCCCATCAGCGCCTCCACCTCGCCGCCGACGCCGTTCAGGTTTGCCTTGTACTGGGTGAGCTGCTCGCTGGTCATGCCGAACGTGGCAATCTCTTCGCGCAGCTGCCTGACCATGCGGGCGCCGGCGTCGGTGGCGCGATCCGACGATTCGGTCACGCCGGTCATCGAATTGATCATGGCCTTAGCGCCGGCGTCGACCGCGCGCGCGCCGTCGGCCATGTCGGTCTTGAGCTGGCTGGTTTCGGCAGCCAGGTTGATGACCAGGCCGCCGACGGTAACTGCACCTGATGGCATAGCAGACTCCCAAAAAATAGCCCGCTTGAGGCGAGCACGAAAACGACAGGGCTGCTGTTTCAGCAATGCCTACGTTGCCTGTTCATTCCAGACCTGGAGGGCCGCGCGCTCCATGGCCTGCACGTCGTCCATGACTTCGAACTGGCGCTCGCGCGGCACACGACACTTGTCCATGTGCAGCTGGAGCACCGCATGGTTCAGGCCGCATCGGTATGACTGCATGCCGCCAGTCCACTGCCATTGGGTCGCCATGGACGTGAACACCGCGACGGCCGGCGCATTTTCCGCATAGATTTCGAAGGACTCTTCGACGTCGTCAGCATCAGCCCCAGCCCACTCTTCAGCCTCGTCATTTGCGAGGCCCATCAAGGCCAGGTCGTCAACAGCGCCCGGCCCCTCCGGCTTGCCGCCGCGCGCCCAGAACGCGGCGGCTTCCTTCAGTTTTTTACGCGGCCACCGGTGGCCACTTCGCTCATGGCGTTGGTGATGCCGCGCAGGATGCTGAGACCGTGCGGGCTGCGCACTGCGGCCAGCAGCGCGGCGCGGTTGAATTCGATCGCCGACTTGTTTTCGTCGACCACGCCCTTCCAGCCAGTCATGACCTTGAGGATGTCGTCGACGGTGCGCTCTTTCCAGGCGCCGACCGGTTCGGAATCGTCGTCAGCCGGCTCCGAAATCTTCGATTCGGCGGCCAGCGCTTCCTTTTCATCGTCGTCGAGCAGGCGGAACACGCCGGTGAATTCGAACTTGCCGATCTTGCCGCCGTCGGTCGCGATCTCGACCTTGACCGGCCAGTTGATGGTTTTGTCTTTCGAGGTGGTGATGACGAACATGGTGCTTTCCTTTTTTCGCGGAGGAGATAAATGCCCGTGCCCGCCGCCGCTCCCCGCGAAGAGAAGACGGCGGCCGGTCGGTGCTCAGTGTTGCGGCATGGGCCGCGGGTGGGTGTTACAGGAAGGTGAGCGTGAGCTCGTCGTTGCCGGTGTTCGGCACCAGGACCAGGCTGGCCTGGATCATGGCGATGCCGTCCTTGTCGGTGTAGTTCGGCTGGGTGATCTGCGCCTTCGGCGCGTCGACCTTGACCTTGTTGCCGGCCGCCGTGCCGTGGGTGATCGACAGCGGGCCGGTGGCCGCGCTGCGCGCTGCCGTCCACCAGTCTTTCTGCGCCACGGTGGTGGCTTCGAAGGTGATCGAGCCAGCAGGCTTGCCGTCGGTGATGTTCACCTGCTCGGTGCCGCCCGGCAGCGAGCGGAACACGACCGTATTGGCCAGGTCGATCGACAGGTCGGACAGCACCAGGCCGGCAAAGCCGTGCAGGCTGATGCCGGTGGTGTTCACGTTGTTGACGACCAGCGGCGTTTGCCATGCGGCGTACACGACGCCAGGTGGCGCCGGCGCGTCGACGATCGGCGAATACAGGCCCTGGAACGAGAACTTCAGCGTGGGAATCGCCTGCGCCGAGAGGGTCAGCGAAACGCTGCCGCGCGAACCGCACATCTTGTGCAGCACGCCGTCCTGGTTGAAGTAGTTCGTGACCGACTCGTAGCCGCCGGACACCGGCGCATAGATGACGCTGGTACCGGCCGAGATGGTCTCGGACATGCCGCAGGCGCGCAGCAGCGGGCCGTACGCCGGCGCCGTGCCGGCCGCGCCGGATCCGGCCAGCTCGACTTCGATTTCCAGCTTGCCGGAGACCGCGCCGGCCAGGCTTTCGGAATTGCCTTTGTACGGACGCACCAGGTCACGCGAAATCAGGTTCGTCTCCATCGGGGTGACGGTGACGCTCTTCACGAGGATCGCGTTGGCGGCGCCAGTCGGTACCGGATCGGTGCCGTAGGTGGCTTCGATCTTGGACAGGATCGTACGTTTGCGGGTCAACAGGGCCATGCTTACTCCTTGACGGTCTTGCCAGCCGGCGTGGCCGGCGAAGAAAAGCCCGCATCAGCGGGCTCATCGGTGTTTGCCTCGGCCGGTGCCGGCGGCGCGGTGCGCTCCATCAAGGTGCGCTTCTTGGTCTTGGGGTCGAGCACGTAGCTGCCGCCCAGGCCTTCGTTTTCGTCGATCATGCGATGCCTTCCATGGTTCGGTATTTCAGTTTGTAGGTGACCTGGGTGATGCCGCAGGCCGGGTTTTCTTCGTCGATGCTGCGACTGATGGCGCCGACAGCGATATCGATTACGGCGCCGCCCAGCGTGCGATCGGCGTACAGGGCTGCGTGCGCCGCGGCCCGGGTAGGCTCCGGCGCCATCTTCGGTACCGGCCCGTCGGCGCCGATCAGCATCAGCACCTCGAGGTTCCAATAAACGAAGCCCATGCCGACCACCGGATCCGGGTATTCGTCGCCGCAGTCCAGCAGGATGCAGGGGTGGTCTTCAAAGCTGAAGAGCGCTGCGGTGTCGTCGCGCACGGTCAAGCCCGCGCTGGTGAGCACGGCCACCATGGCGGCGATGATCTGTTCGGTTTTGGTCATGTCGGTTCGCGGTAATGGATGGTGAAGCTCATGTGGTTAAAGCAAATCCCAGTATCCGGATCCCGCTGGTCGAGATCGCTCACGTAGAAGCAATCGTCGACCAGTACGCCGACCACTGTGATCTTCCGTTTCCGGTCGAGAGCCTTTTTTACCTGGGTGGCGATCAGCACTGTCTCGTCCCTGGATTTGGCCCAGGTCGACACCTGGAACGATGCGCGCGCCAGGCCAGGGTTTTTCACCGCGCCGCGCGCGCCGGCGCTGCCCATCTTCTGAAACGTGACGGATGGGTAGACCGGCGGATCATCCATCTGGTCTGGAAGGATGCGCCCACCGACCATCTCGACCAAGTCGGGAGCCGCCTGCAGCAGGCCGAGGATTGCCGCGTGCGCGCTCATGAAACGGCCTCTGCCAGCCTGGCGGTCACGTCGTTGACCACGATGTCGATCGCTTCCTGCGCCTTCGTTTCGATGGCCGGTTGCATGTAGGGGTGCGCCGGCGTGTTGTTCGTGGACGCCGCGCGCGCCGCCTTCACGCCGGCCTTGCTGCCGCGCAGCGCCTGGCCGGCGGCCCGGTTGATGTGCCCTTTCTCGACCCACAGCGCGTAAAACGCAGCCTTCTTGCCAAACTTCTTGATCTGGGCGCCGGTGAGGTCACCGGCCACCACGCTGACCACGACCCGGGTCGGCGTGCCGCGCCGCGGCGTGACGCGGATCGATGCCTTGAGCGCGGTAGTGATGTCGTTTGGCCCACCGGCCGTGTTGAAGTTGTCACGCGCTTGGGCCCGGACGACGTTTGCGCCCTTCCGGACGCTGGGCCGCAGCACCTTCTTCAGCAGCCGGTCGCTGACGCCGTGCATGCGCCTGCGCAACTCGTCCAGGCCATCAATTCTCAGGTCAGCCATTGAACACCTCCTTTTTGCACATCAGGGCCAGCCAGTCGGGGCCGCGCTCGAGCACAGCCTGGATGTCGTACACGAAGCCGCCGTGCAGGATGCGCATGCTCGGCAGCACGCCGGCACGCCGGCGGATCCCGATCTCGGTCTGCACCTGGTTCTGGATACCGCCGGCGGCGACGAACTGCCGGCCGCTGATGTCCTTGACCGAGGCCCACATCTTCCCGTCGCCAGGCAGGACGTTGGCCCAGATCTCGGTCGGCGCGTTGAGCGCGGTCCGGCCAGCGCTGCGCGCCTGCAGCTTCACGCGCTTGTCGAGAGTGAAAGCGTTCGCCATCAGTACACCCGAAGCCCGTCCAGCAGCCGCTTGGCGAAGTTGGAGCGCACCGTTTCCCTGAACTCCTTCGTGGCCGGGTCCCACAGCTCAACCAGGCGCGCCAGGATGTACAGCTTCGCCGCCGCCGGCGTCGCCGCGCTGTCCGGGCCGTGCCCCGCGGTGTAATCCACCACCACGACGTTCGCGTGCCTTGCTGTCGCCGGCCAGGCCCTGCCCGGAGCCGGCATAACGTAACCGGGCTTCGACGCCTTGTCGACGTAGTAGTCGGCCGGGTCGAGCAGCCACTCGTCGCCTTCGACGTCGGTGAATTTCACGCTCTCGACGCTGTAGGTCGGCGCGCTGAGCTTGATCGCTCCTGGGAAGCGGTCCAGGGTCACCCGCATTCGACGATTCACGAACTTCCGCCCGGTTTCGTGTTCCGCCTCTGCGGCGATACCGGCGATCCAGATGGCCAGCTGTCCATCGAATGCGAGTTCGTCCAGGTCGATGCGCAGCTGGACCTTCGCGTCAGCCAAGGAAACGGCCAGCGCTGCTGGTACGCCGATCTCTTCCATGCTCATCGGCTGGCTCCTTGGGTGGCAGCCGGGCGCGTGCCGGTCGATTGCGAACCAGGCGCCGCCGGCGCCCGCGCGTATTTCACGACCGGCGGCGCCGGCGCAAGACCGGCGGCGAGCAACGCAGCCGGGTCTACCCCGTCAACCACGATCACGACGCATGGGAATGCTTCATCCATCACTTATCCTCGAATTTCAGAAATATGGTCCGCTCATCAACGACTTGCGGCGTGGTCGCCGTCACGATCTTGCACGCGATGCTTGCGACTACTGCCCCTGGGATAGCCTGCGCAAACAGGATCGTCAGGTTGCCTTGACGAATGCCGCTGGCGTTCTGCGCCCCAGTTACCGTGAAGGTCGCGGAGAAAAGTCCTGGCGATCCGATGTCTGCCAGGTAGCCGGTCCAGTCGAGCACGATGTCCAGGATCGCGGCCGAGTCCATCGTGCCAACCGGCTTGTCGGGGTTCGACAGGTCCCAGAACGCACCCTCCGCCGAGAACCCGCGCCCCGGCAGGACCTTGAGCGTCCGGGATGACGACGGGGTGAAGTTTGTTACTGCGGCCGGCGACTCAGCGCCGGTCGTAAATGCTGCCGTATTTGCCACTTCGCTCTCATTCCCTGCTGCATCGCGATGCAAGAAGTGCCCGTAGTACGTCGTGCCGGCGGCCAGGCCGCCGAAACTCACCGCCTGCGCGCCGGCGGCCGTGACGGCGGACGACTGCCCGGCCTTGACTGCCGCGGCCGATTCGGTCGCGTTGCGGCTGGCCATGCGATACAGCGTGCCGCCTGCCTCGCTCGTGGTCACCGAGCCAGCAGCCGTCGTCTGCCCGGTCTGGCTCGCGGTCGCGCTGCTCAACATCGGCGCCGTGGTATCGGGCGCAACAACTGGCAGCTCGCTGGTTGCGGCGGCACTGCCATACCCATTGGGCCCCGAGCTGTTTGAATAGAATCCAAGCATGCATTTTCCTGTCTCGCTAACTGCTGTCGTGTAATATCCCGGCAATTACAAAAGCGAGAAACGCCATGGGATGGCTGAGAAAAGTTTTCCGAAGACTGCTGATCAGGCACATCTGGGTCGAAACCGGAGGCGACCTGCGCGAATGCAGCGTCTGCGGCCGCCGTGAGGAATACGACGAGGTCGCCAGCCTGGAAGGCTCCGTCTGGAACTGTCGGTGGGAAGGCTACCCAGGGGCCCATCGCACTGCGAATAAGCGCTGACCCCGTTCAATGCTCAGATTACCTCGCCGGCATGCGCTTGAGCGCGGCTGCACAATACTGCGCGACGAGTCCATACCCGGCGTCGTTGCAATGGATCGTTTCTGCCATGTAGGGCGCCATCTTCGAATCCATCGTCGTGCCGGAGTAGACGAAGACCCCGCCGGCGCGCACATCCACCAGTGCTTTACAGCCCATTGCGCGCCAGTTCGCTCGCAGGTAATCGTCGTACGCCTGAAGGTGGGCGTTGCCATCCGCAATGCTCCACGCGTCAAGGCCGAAACGCGGCAAAGTGGTCATCATGACGATGAACCAGTCAGGGTGTGCAGCGAGGCGATCCTGAACGTACGCGACCATATCAGCCGCAGCTGCCACGCCGGTCTTGCTGGCGCCGGCCCCCGTATTGCAGATCGTGTTCGTTCCCTCCCAGGCCAGCAGAATGTTCTTCTTCCCTGCGACATACTGGGCGTCAGCCTGGGCGGCGCCACGTGAGCGCATCTGCGTGATGTTCTGACCGCTGACGCCGATGTTGGATACGGCGACGGCGCCGCTCAGCGGCGGCATGGCTGCCATCTGCGACGGCATCGACTTGGCTGAGCTGGATGCCTGGTAGCCATAGACCAGCGAGTTGCCGTCGAACACGATGTTCGTGCCGGCGCCGCTATATTTCATCTTGGCCGCGCCGGACAGTATCGGACCCATCATACGCCCACCCCGGTGATGTTCTGGCCAACGGAGCCGGCGCCGGAAATATCGACTTGGAAGTAGACGGCAGCCGTAGTGACGCCGGTCCAGGTGCGCAGCGTCGTCCAGGTTGTAGGCGTTGCGGCGCGCGCAGCCTCGGCAACCAGGGAAGTTCCAGTCCTACGCAGTCGCAGGATATCGCCGACCTGAGCAGCAACGCCGCTGGCCGTGCTGGTTCCTGGGTTACCGCCGGTGATGGTCTTGTACTTGCCGTCCGAGTCGTTTACATAAACGGCATATAGCGTCCCGGTGTAAGGGACCTTGGCCGAACCGCTCGATACCGCAAGCAGCAGGCCGTTTGCCGCCGCGACCACGTTGATGGTCATCGCGATCGAGCCGTCTGTATTAGCGGCAAGCTGATTTGATACGCCACCGGAGCCGTCGAGCCATCCACCACCCGAGCCACTGTATGCGTAGCTGTACGGACCAGAGCCGGTTTCCGTTACGCTGGTCAAGCTGTTCAGGCGCGTGTAGGTGACGGCCGCCACTGCCGGCGTCACGGTGTTCGACGCGGCCGATTGCAGGCCGGTGCCTGCGCTGTTCGTCGCTGCGGCCTTGAAGTACACCGCCATGCCGTTAGCGAGACCCTGGAAGCTTGCTGGGCTGCTCGTGACCGTAATGGTGCGCGCGACGCTGTTGTCGCTCGCCTTGTAGGCGGTGACCGAATAGCCTGTGATCGCAGCACCACCGTCCGATGCTGGAGCGGTAAATGCCACGCTCGCGTTGCCATCGCCAGCCGATGCCGCTCCGATGATTGGTGCGCCAGGCTTCGTTGGAACAGGCGCGGCGCCGACCGCCTGACTGATCGAGTAGAACACGTTCGGGCCGTCGCAAAAGAACTGGATTTGATTCTCGACGCCGTTGCGCGGGTCGAAATCCTGCGATCCGCCCCACTGCTTCATGCCGGAGAATATCGGCGTGTTTGCGCCATCGCCAACCAAGCGCAGGTACACCAGCGCGCCGCGCACTACGGCAGCAGCCGCGGTAAAGGTCAGGCCAGCACTTGCCGTTGCCTGCGCCATGAAGGATTCACCAACCACGCTCAGCGGGATGACGGCCGAGAAGGGAATGTCGCGCACGCTACTGAAGCCAGCCAGGGTCGCGCTGCTAATTGTGTTAAACACGTCCTTGGTGCCAGCAGCAAGCGTCACGTCACCGCCGGTCGAGCTGTCGCCGATGGCGGTGCGAGTCAGGGTGTTGTCGCTGGTCAAGTCGAACAGACCCAAGAGCCACGCGCCGGCAGAGTCCGGTCCGACCATGACCTCCAGATTGCTCCGCTTCTCAGCAGGAAGCGCGGCGAAGGCGCGATAACCCAGCGGTGCGCCGCCGAGCACAATTACCGCGGTACTCGTCGAGTTCGTTACTTCCTTGACGCGATTCGCAATGCTCATACGCTCTTTCGAATAAAAAGCCAGCACGCGGCGGGCAAAGTCCCGCCTTACAGCCGGGGTCGGAGACAGGGGACAGCAAGCCGCAATGCAGATTGGCCGCGCGGGCGGGATAGGCGGGTCTCGCGCTCACCACACGGATACGCTCGGAAGCAGAGCGCATCCGTGTGGCACCCTTACTACTGCCAGCTGCCAGAAGGCCCATGAGGCAGGGTTATCCCATGCAATTCCATCTGGCCGAGTGTCATGCGGCGACGCCGCCGCGCTGCGCTTCGGAGTCACTCTTATCGCGCAGCAAGTCGGCTGCCAATGAAGTTCAGCAGCTCTTCGTCGGACTTGCCGACTATTTCGTCAGGGGTAAAGACCACGGCCCCGGCCGGGCCGCGGACGAGGACGAGGTCATTGCCCGGCGCCTCCGCGTTGGCGCGCAGGTCGGCGAGCCAGGCGGTGGTCGCGGGGCGCATGAATTACTTCACCAGCGATTCGGCGTAGGCGACGGCCTTCGGATCGGCGTCGACCTTCTCAGCCAGCGCCTTCACTTCCGCGGCGTCGATCTCGACGACGTCGTTGCACTTGCCCAGATCGCAATCCATCAGGACGCGCACTTTCACTTTTTTGGCTTCTGCCATGTTGGTATCTCCGATGCTGGCGGCCAGCACCATGCCGGCCGCCGGTTGCGATTAGGTGGCCGAGTTCTGGTAGTACTTGATCGCGCCGCCGATATCGACCATGTTCGCGCCCGAACGTTGGAAGGCCAGGAAGCCGACCTGGCCTTTCTCGGTGTACTTCGAGTCGGTCATGCGGAAAAGGGTCAGGTCCATCACGTCGCGGATCAGGTACTTGCTGAAGTCGCCGAACAGAATCGACTTGGCGTTTGCCGCCATGGTCGGCATGTTCTGGTTGATGATGATCTCGCGGCCCATCAGGCGGTCCGGCGCGCCGCCCGGGTTGCCCTGCTCGTAGCCGGGCACGAAGATCGGACGGCCGTTGCCGTCCTTCAGCTTGCGCAGGATGCGCAGGGTGTCGTCGTGCATCATCCACTTCGCCGTCGCACGGTAGTACGGATCGACGGAGTGCTCCAGGTCGACCAGGTCCTCGTAGGTGACGGTGGCGGTCTGGCCGGTCGCACCGATCTTGCCAGCACTGGCGGCGGTCACGATGCCGCGCGGCTGGCCGGCGCCGGTGCCCACGGTGTGGTGGCGGTTCTGGATGCGGCCCAGGCGCAGTTGCAGCAAGGTCTGGATGTAGGCCTCGATGTTGAACATCGAATCCTGGATCAGTTCGAACGGCAACGCGATCGACTTCGACGAGTACTTGTACACGTCCATCGATGCCTGGCCGAAGCCGGTCTCGCCAGTGCTCGCGCCCGAGTTCTGGCCGACGATCTCGCCTTCTTCGGAGGTCGAGTCCGCCGTCGGGAACAGCATCTGCGCGCCGGTCGAGGTTTGGATGTTGCTGGCGACGCTGCGCACGGCAAATGCGGCCTTCATGGCCTGGATCAGCGTCCGGTTGAACTCGGTCGCGACCGTATAACCGCCTTCGGCGCCAGTCGTGGTCGACATCGCGGCACGAATATCGTGGTTCACGCGCGCCATCATGGCCGAACGCTGGTCCGCGCTCAGGTTCGACAGGCCACCGGCGAGCATGGCGCGCAGCGCGGCGCTCTCCGGGCTCGCGCCGCCGCCGGCGCGTGCAGCAGCGTCCAGTGCGGCATTATGTTGATTTTCCGGGTTCTCGCCGGCCAGCTGGGCTATGCGCTGTTCGCGCGCGATCTCGGCGTCGATCGCCTCGACTTCGGCCAGGAAGCCGTCCAGCTGGGTGGCCTCGGCGGCCGGCATGCGCTGATCGGCCGGATATTTGTTGTTCAGGTCGTGGGCCTTCTTGGCCGCGGCGTCGCGCTGGGCGCGCAGTTGTGCGAGCTTGCTCATGTAGGGTGGTGCCTTTCGGTATGGTGGTCCGCTCTCGCGGCCGGGATGGGCGTAAAAAAAGCCGCTCGATGCGGCTGGTTTAGTGGCGCGAGAGCGTCAGCTAATCGGGTGGCAAGCCATCATGCGGATGCGTTGCTGCTGGCGTGCGCGATGTTCTTCGGTGGCGGCCGCGTCGACTTCGTCGGGCACCTTCGCCTCGACCTTCGGCGCTTTGGCGTAAGCGCTCATGTTCCACGACGCTTCGGCCTTTTTGCCCGGGGCAATGCGGTCGACCAGACCGGCCGCGACCGCTTCCTCTGCCGTGTACCAGGTCTCGGCGTCCATGGCGGCGCGCACGTCGTCGACGGCCATGCCACTCTTTTTCGCGTACTGGCCGGCCAGGCTGCCGTCGATCTTCGACAGCAGCGTCGCCGTCGCGGTCAGGTCGTTGGCGTTGCCCATCGCCCAGGTCCAGGCGTTGTGGATCATGTAGAAGCCGCCGTCGGCGATCTCGACCTCGTCGGCTGCGGTGGCGATCACCGTCGCCGCGCTGGCCGCGTAGCCATCGATGTGCGCGATCACCTTCGCGCCGGTGTCGCGGATGGCCTGGCAGATGCTCTGCGCGGCGAACACGTCGCCACCCGGGCTATTGATGCGCAGGCGCACGGTACCGCTCTTGATGCCGCGGATCTCCGGCACGAGCGTTTCGGCCGCGACGCCACCCCACCAGTACGCGGTGTCTTCATCAGCCACAATCGCGTCGTAGATGTAGATGGTTGTCTCGTTGCCTTCAGCCGATGCGACTATGCGCGATTGCGGCAGGCGATCAGGCCGCTTCTTGTTGCTCGCCAGGAGCTTTGTCAGGGTCTTCGACACTCTTGCCTCCATTCATTTTTAGGTTCGGATTCTTCGGCATGTTCTCGAGCCGGCGGATTTCGTCAGCATCCATGAACGGCATTTCGCCAGCGCGGCCGAGCGCGATCCGATATGCCTCGTAACGGGACTTGACGTCGGTGCGTTCCAGTGCCGCCGTGATGTGCTCGACGAAGTACTTCTGCCGGACCGGCCAGAGCTTACTGTTCAGCTCTTGGGCAATCGGCGTCAGGTGCCGCTGCAGTGTGTAGGTCTTAAACCCGATGCCATGCTGGGCAACGCCCGTGCCCCAGTTCGAGACTGCGCCGCCGTGACCGACCATCGTGGGCGGCACGCCGAAGATCCGGCAGATTTCCTCCACCGTGAACAGGCGTGTCGCCAGGATTTCGGCATCCTTTGAATTCACACTGAGCTGCGCTGGCTCCAGGCCGCCGCCGAGGATCAGCGGGCCGCGCCCGCCGTTCTGCACCCGGGCCAGAAGCGATGCCTTCAACTGCTCCAGCTGCTCCTTGTCCAGCTTCGAGGCCGTCTTCAGGGCATAGTCGAAATTGGCGCCACCGGAGAAAAACTTGCCGACGTGTTCCTGCGACGCCAGCGCGGTGCCGATCGCTTCCAGCGCCGCGTAGGTAAGCGGGCTCGGACTGGTCAAGCCGTCAAACCCAAGGCTTGGCAGATGGATAATGTCGGCGCGGTCCAGCACATACGACGGCTTGTCCCCGGGGCTGATCCGGTACCGCACCACGTCGCCGTCCTTGAATGGCATCACGGTGTGGCGTGGCAGAGGCTTCCAACCGATCACGCGGTTGCTGAAGAAGCTCGGGCGGATCCACTCCCCGAAACCGTCGCCGTGTGAGAGCTTCGACAGGATGAGGGCTTCCCAGGCCGCTGCTGCCGTCCAGCCGTCGCTTGCCTTCTCGTTCAGCATCCACCAGTAATCGTGGTCGGCCGAGTCACGTTCGTTGCCCTTGCGTTCATATATCCCGACTGGCAGCGTGGCGATCGCGCCGGCAACCAGCGACATGCAGGCGTAGGCCGCCGACACGCGCATCGCGGTTTCCGCAGTGACTGCTGCGCCAGAAGACGATCGGTGCGCGGCGCCCAGCAAGTTGGCCAGCTCGCCCATCGTCATGCTGCTGTGCGAGTTCTCGCCCAAGGCAACCAGGCCGGCACGCTCTGCGCCACCGTCTCGCGCGGATAGCCATGATCCGAGCACGCTCGATTCGTGCCGGGTGGCTTCCAGATTCATTAGTTTTCCGGACATTCAGAGATCCAATACGACAATTTGTGGTTCCGGGTCGGTTTCGACTTTCTTCTGCATCACACCGATGGCCATCAGGAGCGCGACGATGTCGTCGATCTTTTCCGGCGCCTTCTTTTTGTCGGGTGCCGTGTTCAGGTTTTGATCCGTGCGCGCAATCAGGTTCGAGGCGCACCAGTTCAGCACCGGGTCGCTGCCGTGCGCGAGATTCCCCTCGACATACGCCAGCTCCAGCGCCTGCATGGCCGGGTGGTAACTCTTCGGACCTTGGATGAACTCCTGCATTGGCACATCGAGCGCTTGCAGTTTTTGCACCAGTTGCGTCGCGTTCCAGGAGTCGTAGCCGATCATCTGGATGTCGAAACGGGCCATCGCCGCCTCAATGCAAGCCTGCACTGCGTCGTAATCGGTCACCTCACCGCTGGTCTCAATCAGATGGCCTGACTGGACCCACGAGTGATACGGCACCAGGCCCCGCTCGGTACGGTCCCTCACTGCCTCGCCAGGGACAAAGCGCCACCCATACGTGTACAGCACGCCGTTCACGTCCCAGACCAGGCGGAACGATGTCAGGTCGCGCGTGCTGGCCAGGTCCAGGCCGCCCCAGCATGGAAACTGTCGCAGCCACTCCAGGTCTACCGCGCCCTTGCAGGCCTTCCACTTGACCAGGTTGACCCACCCGCCGGCCGCGGCCGATGGTCGGTTCAGCCGCTTGATCTTGAACTCAGCATGCCGGCCCGGCATAGACTTGGCCTCGACCGCCTCCTTCCGAATCTCCTTCATCAGGAGTGGGTTGACCTCCATCAGCGGGTTGGCCTTGATCCACTTCGTTTCGTCGAAGTCCCCGTCGGCCTCAATGCCGGCGCTCTTGTCCTCGTCGTCGACGGCGAAGTAGACCGCCAGGAAGTGGTCGGCCGGCACCAGGCCCTGCAGCAGCTGCTTGGCGAAGTGCCGGATCTCGCCCCACGGCCCTGGGTTGGTATAGCCCTCGGTCGTCGTGTACAGGAACAGCGGGTTCTTCCGCGCGCCGGCTGCCGACTTCAGCACGTTCAGCAGGTCATGGTTCTTGTGCGCGTGCACCTCGTCGATACCGCAGTGGGACGGATTCAAACCGTCCTGCGTGCTGGCCTTCGAGTTGATGGGCTTGAACGATCCGCCAACCTCGTATCGCGCAATAGAGTCGACAAAGCCCTCCAGCGTGAAGTTTTCGCGTAGGTCAGCCAGCTTGTCGACGATCTTCTTCGCCGTGTTGAACACGATGCGCGCCTGCGAGCCCGTCGTCGCCGCGCTGATCACCTGCGGGCCGTTCGTGTGCTCGCAGCAGAAGCAGTACAGCAAGATGGCCGAGCACAGGAACGACTTCGCGTTCTTCCTGGCCACGGCGAACAACGCGGTGGTGAAGCGGCGCGTGCCGTCGAGGTTGCGGAACCCGAACAGGTTCACTACGAAGAAGACGTGCGACTCGTGCATCACCACGTTCTCGGTGTCCCACTCGCCCTCGACGTGCGGCAGCTTCTCGATGAAGTCGCAGGGATCGCAGGCATGCCACGGGTCGAACTTGAACGGCGACTTCGCCGTCGCCTTCGACTCGCCGGTGGTGTGGTCGTACTTGGCGCGCTTCAGGTCATGCAGGAAGCGCTCGGCGGCCAAGCGGAACCAGCGGCCGAACCGACGTCCCTTCTTGTCGGCGACCGCGGCTTTCGCATAGTCGATCGCGACCTGGATGTAATCACGCGGCCCCTGGTCGTTTGCCATTGCCGGCGAACTTGTTTCCTTTCTTTTCCTCGCCGCCATTTAGCTTCACCTTCCCCTGGGCCACCGGCGTCAGGCCGAAGTCGTTGATCATGCTTTGGAGCGTGCTGATCATGCTGGCGGTCGGGGTCTCGTTGGCGATCCACATCTGCGTGACAGCACCGTGCAGCGCGCACATATGCCCGAACGCAGACAGGCCGCCCTCCGTAAGTAATTTGTTAGCCGTCAGGATCGGCGCCAGGCGCTTCCATTCGTCGACAGCATGCTTGTTCTTCAGCCACTTCGGCGGCGCCGGCACCGCGACGATCGGTGGCAGCTCTACCGCAGGCGGCGGCGCCGCGCGGCATGGCTGGTTCGTGCCCGAGATCACCTTGAGGGCCGCCGGCTTTTTCGGTGGACCGGGCATCAAAACTCCTCGAAAACGTCAAAACCCGTTTTTTCTATCCTGCACGCGCAAAAAAAAGGCTGCATGGCCGGTTTCCCGCGACCGGGCGCAGGACTTTTCACCCCCCCCCGGGGGTGGCGCGTCAGCCTCGGGCGGCGCGCTTCCATCGTGCGGTGCGGCGCCGGGTCGAGCCGGGCTCAGACTCGATCGGGAAGCCATCGAGACCGATTGCGACCTTCGGTTTGTAGCCGAGGTCCTCGTTGGTCTTCTGCTCGTGGCATTCGTGGTGCAGCACCTGCATGTTCTCGTCGTCGTTGGTGCCATCGTTGGCCAGCGCCACCTTGTGGTCCAGCTCGAAGCCAGACGGGAACGTGGCAACGAGGCCGCAGCGCGCGCACACGCCTTGGTCCCGCAGCCAGACGCGCTCACGCTGCCGCTGTAGCGCGCGGCCGCGCAGGCGTTCGGTGCTCAACGCGTTACCTCGGGCAGCGCCTGCACCATGTCGAGGATGCTCATGCCGCGCTTGCCGTACCCCTTGGCGCGCAGCAGCTCCATGGCCTGCTCATCCTCGGCCAGGCGCTGGGCCAGGCGGCCGAGGGCTGCGGTATCAGCCTCCTTCGCCAGCATCGCGGGCCGGGCGCCGAGCACGGCGCGGACCATCTGGTCGCGGTAGACGGTGGGCAGGTCGATACTCATGGTGTGCTCCTGATAATTGCGGGGATGCGGCCGGGGCGCTCTTGCAGCACCTCGCCTGCTTCCAGTTGTGGGCGCATCCGCGAGACAGTCGGCCTGCCGGTGCTGTCGTACTGGAGCACATCCAGTTGTCCGGGGCGCGCCACTACAGCGCCGGCTATCTCAACCCGCATCATCGGGACTGCACGCATGGCGCACCTCAAAAAACACAACAGATATGTTTAAAAAAACTCTTTGAAAACACAACACATCTGTTGTATACTAATTCCATCAGCAGACGAGAGAGGGTTATGAAATACAGCGAGTTTCGACGGTGGTTGGAGCGGAAGGGAGCAAAGTTCACTCCCGGCAAAGGTAGCCACTTCAACGTAGAACTGAACGGTGAAACAAGTACCTTCCCAGATCATGGAGCAAAGGAAATAGGAACTGGGCTCTACAACAAGATCTTGAAGGATCTGAAACTGAAATGAGGAGAGACCCCGAAAGGGGTTTCTCAGTTACTCGCGAAGTTCATGACCTCGGCACTACGACGCAGCACAGCGCAGCACACATAGAGCAGCACACCAACTGGAGCAGTACCCCGAAAGGAATGACCAAAATGTTGAACTACCCAATCACCTTGGAACCCGATACCAACGGGACCATCCTGATCAGCTTTGCCGATTTTCCGACCGTGAACTCGGTTGCGGATGATGAGGCATCCGTGGTGCGAGAAGCGCTTGACGCGCTGGAGACTGCGTTGCAAGCCTACTTCGACGGCCGCAAGCCGGTTCCCCTACCCTCACTGGCGGCACCTGACCAGCAGACGGTAACGCTGCCGGCGCTGTCCGAAGCAAAGGTAAAAATCTGGAATGAGATGTTTGCCCAGAACCTGCGCAAGGCAGACCTGGCCCGGCTGCTCAACGTGCACACGCCTCAGGTGGATCGGTTGTTCGATCTGGAGCACGCGTCGAAACTGGAGTTCGTCGAGCAGGCGGCCAAAGCGCTTGGTAAAACGCTGGTCGTCGAACTGGTCTGACTGGTAGGCGCCTGCCCATTACTGCAACAGACGGCGCAGTAATGGGCGCTGGAAAATCCACCAGAGGAACCGCTGTTTAGAGTCACTCATAATGAAGAAACTAAACAGATGAGGTCCTATGCACTACCCTGCAGCACGAGTCTGGCGCTATCTCAAGCGCCTTCAAACGATCATGGGCATCGCCAGCAACGGCGCGCGCCTCGCCTACTACTTCAGGCACATCTTCGAATAAGCCAACAACAAAAAGCCCGCTAACCTTTCGGCGCGGGCTTCACTGGGCGTGCTGGTGGCTCCCAACGGGAACCGCCATGCATTCTGTACTGTAGAGCTGAATTATATGCCCACTGGAAATTTAACGGTGGAATTATTTACTGTTGGAATTTTGATACACGGAAACCGCGATTCCGATTGCGTCGTGCGCGGCGGCCAGGTGCCTGTCGAACTCAAGCGGGGGAATGCGCAGCATCGCAGCGATGAGTCCTTTCCGCTCTTCGTCCACGTACAGCAGGCCCAGTAGGCGACGCTGGTCGAAGGTGACCTTGACCATGGCGCGGCCGACCAGCGCCGCGTCGTTCGAATCAATCGCTGGGCCGGCTCCGCTGGCGCGCGGCTCGCCGCCGCCGGCTGCCCTGAGCATGGATTCGCAGATCGCGCCGGTTATGCAGGCCGCGCCAGCCGAACCTTCCGACGACCTGGCCCATCGCCCCCAGTTCTCAAGACGCGAGGCGATGGCGCTGCGGTCTACCGCAGCTGGTCCTGGCGCTGGTACTGGCGCTGCCGCACTGGCAGCGGCCTCGATGAAGTCGTCGACCCGGCGCGCCGGTACGCCGGCCGGGCGCCAGGCCCTGGTGATAGTTGCGCGACGTTCGTTCAAGATGCCTCCACCCATGCCTTGCCGTTGAAGCGGATCAGCCCGCGCTTGCGCAAAGCCTGCAGGCGCAGGTCGATAACGCGCACCGCTGGCACCCGGCCGCCGAATAGGTCGCGCCGGCGGTGTGGATCCGCAAGCGCGCGCATGCCGCTGGCGTCGGTGTCCAGCTGCCTGACCGTATTGCGTCCGGCGCGGATCTGCGCCAGCAGGGCTTTGTCGAATTGGTCGTATTGATTGGTGCTCATGATGTCCTCGGTCAGTTGTTCAGCCGTCGAAGCTGGCGCGGGCGCGCGGCTTGGCGCCCACTGCTGGCGTGGTGGGCGGCGTGCCGTACCACTCCGAAAAGCGGCACGTGGCGCCATGAAACTGGAGCGGGATGTCGCCCAGCTGGCCGCTCCGGTGCTTGCGCACCAGGATCTCGGCAAAGCCTTCCAGCTCGCGGTTTTCGGGTTCGTACATTTCGGGCCGGTGCACCAGCATCACGATGTCGGCGTCCTGCTCGATCTCGCCCGAGTCGCGCAGGTCCGACAGGATCGGGCGGCGGTCCGGGCGGTCCTCGACCTTGCGATTAAGCTGAGCCAGTGCGATCACCGCGACGCCGAGCTCCTTGGCCAGCGCCTTGAGGCCGCGCGAGTACGAACCGATCTGCTCGTGCCGCTTCTCCCCATCGCCGCCGGACATCAGGCCCAGGTAGTCGACGATGATGACGTGCAGACCGTGCTTGCGCTTCCAGGCCTTCGCCTTCAGGCGCAGCTCGAGCAGCGAAATCGCTGGGGTGTCGTCGATCGCGAAGCGCAGGTCGGCCAGCTTCAGCGTGCCCGCCGTGATGCCGGCCCAGGCGACGTCATCGCTGCCAGGAATTTCGCCAAGGATCGACGCGAGCGCCACGCGGCCACGGTTGGCCAGCGCGCGCTCGGTGATCTCCTGCCCCTCCATCTCCATGCTGAAATTCATGACGCTGAAGCGCTCGCCCATGCTCAGGCCAATATCCGAAGTCAGCGCGGTCTTGCCCATTGAGGGGCGGCCAGCCACGATGATCAACTGGCCTGGCCGCAGCCCGCCGTTGAGCTGCCGGTCAATCGGGGCAATCCCGGTCGGCATTGCGTGTTCGCCGCCCTCGGCCCGCTTGCCGATGCTGTCGATGACGTCCTTCAGGATGTCGCCGATCATCCGCGGCTCGTTACGCACGCGGCGCTCGGCCAGGGACGTGACGAGCGATTGCATGTTGTCCAGCACTTCGTCGGCCGTCTTGCCGTTCGGGCTCAGGGCCAGGCCGTTGATGGTGTCGGCCACATGCATGCAGGCTCGGCGTAACGCACGGTCGACCACAGTGGCCGCGTACTGGGCCACATGCGCCGAGCTGGGCACGCTCTGCCGGAGACCGTTGAGGTAGCCGCCGAGGTCCTGCAGCAAGACGCTCTTGCGGCCCTCCAGCGCTGCCCAGACGGTCACCGGGTCAGCAGGCTCTTGGCGGCCGATCATCTGCACAATCTCAGCGAAGATCGCACGATGGTCCTCGCGGACGAAGTGCTTGGCCTGCAGGTCGCCCAGTTTGTCGATACAGTCGTTGTTGCGCAGCAGCGCGCCCAGCACGGCTTGTTCGGCCTCGATCGACTGCGGTACCGGGAATTGGTCGTTGGTGGTGCTCATGCTGCCTTCCTGCTGTGTTGGCCGCTGGTGAGGTTGGCATACCCCTTGCGGCTGATGACCCAATCGAACCCGACGTTGGGCGGGAATGTTGCGTTCTTGCTGAGCCACGGGAAAAAGCGCTCGACGAAGCCAGGCTTGTCGGAGAAGGTCCGGAAGTCGCGGATTGCCGCTGCGCGATCGGCGGCGTATGGCGCCAGCGCGACAACGCCGAGCTGCTCGCCCAGCGCGACGTTGAACGCCTCGATCACCTTGACCTCTTCGACCGTGTACGCGGTCTGCACTTGATCGAGCCAGCCCGCGGCGTTCAGCCAGGTGGCCGGGTGCGGGATGAACTGCGGGTCCACCCATTCGCCAGACTGCTGCAGGCGCGCTACAGCAGCCAGCATCAGGTCGACTGTGGCGTCGTCGGGGTTGATCTTGCCGAATGCCCGCTCGGCGGCGCCGCGCGACCGTTTGCGCGGATAGGTGGCGTAGAACCGCTCGAAGCGTTCAGCCAGGTCAGCATTGAGCCCCGTCGTGGCCCGGCCCTTTCGGCCTGCTGGTGGGGCGCCAACCTGGTCGCGGTCCGCTTGCGGAGCGCAAGAATTTGTCTTTTGGTGGTTGTCTTTTGGAAGGTTGTCTTTTGTGTGTCCAGATTCTGGACTATCGACCTGTCCAGATTCTGGACTACCCCCTGTCCAGATTTCGGACATGTCCAGATTCTGGACTAGTCCAGATTCTGGACTAGTAGTGGTCGCCTTCAGCTGCGCTTTCGAGATCCATTTCCGATGATCTTTTTGCACACCGATGATCATGCCGAACTGGCCTGGGCGCTTGTTGATCACGTTCCTGGCGGCCAGCATGTTCAGCGCTGTAGTGACGTGCTGGCGCGCGACGCCACATAGCCCGCCAATCTGGGCGGCCGACATGTCATCTTCCTTCTTGTTGAAGCCGTAGGTCTTCCGGATCACCGTGAAGATCACCGACTGCTCGTGCTGGGAGAAGCCCCCACGCAAAATCGCCTCGAGCAGTTCGTTGGCGATCCGGACATGGCCGTTCTCGAGCTGCGGCGTACTCATGCTCAGTTCGCTCCGCCCTTGCCGCCGTCCGTCTTGTCATCGAAACGGCGCGCGTGCAACAGCACGTCGTCCAGGTCGAAGTACGGGCCGGCCTCGTTCGGCGTCAGGCGCGCTACCGCTGCGGCCTTGAGCAACGCTTCGCTGATGTCGATGCCGTCGGTGTCAGCCCGGTCGCGGATGAAATGGCCGAAGCGTTCGCGCGCTTCGAAGATTTCGCCCATGTGCATCAGGCGAAACAGGATCGGTTCGGCCTGGACGTCCCCGCCCTTTTTGCGCAGCGCCTGGACCGTGCCCAGCATGCCGCGGTTGAGCGGAATGTCGGTCAGGTAGTAGCCCGGCCGGCGCCGCTTCGGCGCCGGCAGTGGCCGCCGCGCGGCTGCTTGGAAGACGTTGACCATTTCGACGAAAAGTGCCGGGTCTACCGGCTTCGTCATCGTTGTAGCTGCATGTTCCATGTGGCTTTGTCCTGTTGGAAAAATTTAGGCGTAAAAGCCCCAGCCGAGCGGCGGACCGGTCGGCATTAATTCGATTTATAGGCGTTCTTAGGCGGGCTGCTGGACCGGAGCCGAGACCTTGTACATGTCGGCACAATCCTGCGGCGTGACCTGCCCTTGAGTGACCCTTTCAATCTGCAGCGCGTATGCAAGGGTCACGCGGGTGACGCCGCGCACCCATTGGCTGACGAGCGCTTGCGTGGCTGGAGGATGTAGCGAGGCGCCGAAGTCACTCTGGCGCTGGCCGGTATTTTTGAGATGTTCATCGAGATGCATCAATTCACCTTTTAGGAGCAATGCTATTAATAGTGAGGATTCTACATTGAATAGCTGTGCTTATGAACAGTATCGACAAAAAAAAGTTTTGCTTTTAAGATGCCCACCATGAACAGACGCCCCCTTACCCCCGAAGAGCAGGAAGAAGCCAAGCGCCTAGCTTCGTTCTGGAACGAATTCCGCGAGAAGAATCCAGGCAGCACTCAGTCCTGGCTCGCATCGGCCTCCGGCCTTGGCACGCAAGGAGCTGTCAGCCAGTATCTGCGCGGCGTCATCCCCCTAAACCTGCACGCCTTGGTTTCGATCTGCCGAGTGATCCATGCGGATCCGTTTTTCGTCAGCCCGCGGCTGATGACCCCTGTAACAAAAGCCACCAATAAGGTCATTGCGCTCCAGCCGCAACAGGTCGAGGAAGCGTACGCACCATACCTACCGAGGGATGGCGAGCCAGCCGCGCCCTCACCAGCACCAGCGCCCTCGCCTTTCATTCGTGTGGAGGTTGCCGACCCGAGCGATCCGCGTTTTACCTTCATCCCGAAGGTGCGCCTACGTTTGACAGCTGGGATATCCGGCTATGCAGTAGAGCCCGAACACGACAACGAGGAGCAGTCGCTGACAGCCGTCCCCACCCACTGGATCGTCCAGAGGGGGTATTCGCCGGCGAGCCTGATTGCTATCCACGTCCGCGGCGAGAGCATGGAGCCGACGTTTTATGCGGGTGACCTGGTCGTGCTCAACACGGCCGACACGCAGCCAGTCGACGGCGGCGTCTATGCGATCAACTACGAGGGAGAGCCGGTTGTCAAAAGGATGTCCCGCGATGCCGGCCAGTGGTGGCTAACTTCGGACAATCCCGACCAGCGGAAATATCACCGGAAAGTGTGCGCTGGCGAGGCCTGCATTATTGTCGGGCGAATCGTCCGTCGGGAGACAGAACGGTTCTAGTCTCAATTTGCCAATGACAAGCCTGCTGCTGCAGGCTTTTTTTTCGCCTGCTGAGCTACTGTTACAAATTTAATGAAAATTTAAAAGCAAAGCTATTGACCTAAAATAATAGCAGGGCTATTATTCATTCATCGCAACCGAGCCCAGCAAGGCAGACGGAGACCGGAATGAATGCAGCGCAAGTAAAAGAAGTTGGCAAGGTCGTCACCGAATCCACGCTGGACTTTTTGGCCTCAAAGCACAACACCACCGCGCAGATCATCGCTGACCTGGTGCGTGCTGGTCACGAGAACATCAGCCGCCAGTTCTATCAGCTGATGGAAACAGGCCTGCGCGAAGCCGTCGCCCATGTTGCCGCGCTGAGCAACTAACCCGGCCCGCCCACTGCGGTGGGCTATTCAAACCCTAGAAACAACGAAGCCACCCAGTGCTCGCAACACCGGATGGCCCCTTACGCCCTAACTTTTTGGAGAAAGACAATGGCGAATCGTAATAGTAGCAGCAAGGCAACTGCCGACGCAATACTGGGGAAAATCCCAGTGCCCTGCCACGCACACGACGACTGGCTTCTGCCCGCCGCGAAAAACGATGGCAACGCACAGTTTGCATCGAAGGTGATGGACCTGGCGCGCGGTAGCCGCGTCATTGCGAGCATCCTGTGCGCGCACCTTATCGACCTCAATGCTGTCGTGGGTGGTGGCGCGAACTCGGTTCGCCCCCTGTTGAGCGAGGACGACACCGAAGCCTTGGCGCGTTTGGCTGTCCTGTCACTCGATCAGCTGTCTCAAATGGCTACCAACCAGGTCGATGCCCTCAACACGAAAGCCGAAGCTGGGGGCCGGGCATGACCCATTCGAACCCTCACTTCCGGCACGAAGAGCGCTCGCCGTATGAGTTCGGCAACCTCCTGCGCGAGCTGCCGGTATCGCTCGACATCGCAACCACGAGCATCACCGACGAGCAGCACGACAAGCTGCTGGCGGCCGACCAGCACGCGGCGAATTACACCAGCACGCTGTTGAACGGTATGGAGTCGCTGGGCCGGACGCTCTACAGCGCAGCGTCTAACCAGCGCGTGCCGCTCAGCTCGTCCGACGCCGCACAAGTCGGCTCGCTCGTCAGCGAGTTGGCGATGCAGCTGCAATTTCTGGACGACTTCCGTGCAGCTGTCGCCGGGCGCAATCTTCACGCAGCATTTGAGGCGGGCCGTAAATGAGCACCTCGAACACTACTAAACCGACGCCGCTGTTTATCCCCTTCGAATGGGTCGCAGAGAGCGACCAGGCCGATACCGGCCGCTACACCATGCTGTCGAACATTCGCGACCTTGCGGCTGGCGTCGGCCTCGCCTTGCAGATGGTCGAGCGGGCGGAGCTGCAGAAGGACCTGGGCGATGTGCCTGTTATCGACGACTCTGCCGTGATGCGCTTCACCAGGATGTCGGTCGCTGCGATGAACGTGATCGAAGGCTACATCGACGAGCACTTCGACGACATGAGCGAGCGCGGGGCCGAGCAACGCCGCGCCGCGAAGCTGCGGGAGCAGTTGTGAACCAGCACGCAGGGCCCGCCGGCGCAGCTCCGCACCTCGAGCACCTGGGCTTCGAGATCGACCGCTACGGCGCGGTGACCGTGCACGTGAAGCAGCCGGGCCTGATGTTCGGCCTGACGCTTGAGCGGGCGCTGTACCGCATTGACGAATTCAGGGAACCCGACCAAGCGCGGATCCTGCGCGCGCTGCCTGAGTTCTACGACATCCGCAGCGCCTGCCGCGCCCAGCGTTGAGCACCACCCTATAACTCAAGAATATCAAGGACTTGCGATGAAAAAGCCTCAAGTTGACCACCAGCCAGCGCCACCGTTCGCGCCCACCGCCATGACGGTCCTGACCAAGGTCGCCAACAATTTGCGCCAGGCCGGCGCCATGCTGCCGATCAAGGCCACCACCGAAGCGCCCACCCCGGAGAGCTCGCATATGCGTGGCTTGTCGCTGGCGCTGCTGATCGTGGAGGGCGATCTCGACGCCCTGGCCGCCGCGGCGCCGCGCGACAACCTGGCACACCGCGCGCTGTTCATGCTGCCGCCCATCCAGGCCAGCACCAGCAACGCCGTCGCCGCCCCGGATCTGCCGGCGCAGAAGATCGTCACCGGCGACGCTGAGGTCGACGCGGTGCTGTGGCTGCGCGAGGTGATCAGCACCGGCCAGGCCGACCTGATCGAGAAGGCCCGGCTGGCGGCCGCGCGCATCAAGACGCCCCTGAAGGAGATCGAAAAACGATACGCCGCGCACGTGCGGCGCGCGCACCCGGGCAACTGGGCCGAAAGCATGAAGACAATCGGATTTGCCGACTTGGACGAGTTGGCTGACCGCGCCATCAAGAAAGCGGTGCGGCAGCACGAAGCCCGCGCCCGGTTCGGTGACGCGATCTTCGAGGACACGCCAGCCGAGCAGTTTTGCCATAAAACCCTGAAGGGCCTGAAGTCCGGAAGCCGCCGCTGGGACCTGGACAAGCAGCTGGTCGACCAGCGCTTCGACGCCGCTCCCGACCAGCGCCCGGGCACGCTCACCGACTGCGTGCTCGAGCTGACCTACTGGGACGACTTGTACTGGCTGCGGAACGCCGTCAGCGACTGGGACCACAGTGCGCAGACCAGCGCCAGGGACGATTACGTGTTTCGCTGCTTGGCGCGGATCCCGCCGCGCGACCCGCAGGAAGCCACGGCCGTGCTGCGCTACCTGGCCGGCAACGACGGCATGGACCGCGCGCAGGCGCGATCGATCCTGCTGAACCTGGTCGGCGCGCCGGAGCCCTACCGCGCGCAAGAGGCTGGAGGCGACGATGCGTGATGTCTCCCAGCGCCAGCGGCCGGCGCTGACCTTGGTGACTGGCCAGCGCCAGCACCGGCGCACCGCCGGTTTTGCCAGTCCATTCGCTCTGGCCATGGTCGCACTGGCCATGATGCTGTTCGCCGCGTACTACGCGGCCCTGTCAACTTTGCCAGGATCAGTGCCAGCAGCTGAAACCCCAGCGCCAGCACCAGGCACTGGCCTCGCGTACGTGCCCTACGTGTTCGCCGACCAGGACACCGGCTGCCAGTACCTGAGCACGCACACGTCGACCGGCCTGGTGCCGCGCATCGCCGCCGACGGCAAGACGCACCTTGGGTGCAAAGGAGGCACCCAATGACGCGGCCCCTCCACGAAACCCTGCGCGCCGTCGGCCAGGGGATGCTCGGCGGCACGGTGGCCGCCATACCGCTTGGCGCCGCGGCCGCCTACTTCGGCCCGGCCGGGTTCGTACTGGCCGCGCTGGCGACCGGCGCCACCCTCATCACCGTCGCGAACTCGCTGAAGCGCCGCGACCAACGAAACGAAAAGGACTGGACATGAAGACACCCCAGCAGGACAGCACCCCGGCGCCGCGCGGCATGAGTGCCAAAACCTACACCGACAAGGTGAAGTGCCCGGCGGGCCACAAGTTCAAATTGGTACGCCGCGTTGGTACCGCCGGCAAAAGGGTTCGCACCTACTGCATCTTCTGCGAACGCGCGCACCAGATCGTGGCTGGTCCGCTGCCGGCCCCCAAGGAGGGAACGAGCCATGGGTGATACCTGGAAGCTCAAGCGCACGGCGCAGTGCGCGAAATGCCCCTGGCGCAAAGACGTCGACCCGCACGACATCCCGAACGGCTACTGCGAGACGAAGCACCGCGCCTTGGCGCGCACAGTTGCAGTGCCCGGCCAGTTGCCGGCGCCGGGCGCTGCGCTGAATGTCTTCGCTTGCCACGAGACCGACGACGCCCACTGCGTCGGCTGGCTGATGAACCAGCTCGGCGCCGGCAACAACATCGGCCTGCGTCTTCGCATGATGACGTGCGAGAACGCGAAAAAGATCCGCCTCGTCGGCAAGCAGCACGAAACTTTTGAGGACACCTTGCCATGACCAGCACCACCAGCACCAGCACCCCGGCCGGCATCGACCTGGACAAGCTGGAAGCGCTGGCGCCCCAGCTGCGCGGCGCAGCACGGCAGCTTCGCCAATACCTGAAGCTGGCCGCCGGTACCGCGCACTGGACCGACAGCCAGCAATCCAGCGCGTGCGACGAAGTGGCAGGGATGATCGAGCAAGCCCGCCGATCTGCTCGCCCTACAGTGCCCGCCGCCGATCTGCACATCGGCGCCAGCAACAACGACCAGGGCGTGCACATCAACATCATGCAGCGGCACGCCGACGGCAGCGCCACCATCATCTACGCGGGTAAGGTGCCGCCCGGCGACAGCTACGCCCGGGCCGCCCTCGCCCTGGGCCTGCCCCAAGGCGCCGGCGGGATTCCGGCATCGGCGCAGGCGCAGCGCGAAACCGCAGGTGATGCAGGTGCAGCGCGAACCACCAGCGCCATCGCGCCGGCCGGCCAGATGGCGATCGAGCGCCACACCGGCGCGCCCGCCATGCCGTTGCCCGCGGCGATCAGCGTGGCCAGCGCCCACCTCGGCATGGTCGCGGCCACCGACCGCGCGATGGGTGCGCTGAACCGCGCGGCCGCCGCCGAGGCGCTCACCGCCGCGCTGTGGCTGTATCACCGTCTGCCGCGCTCCTACGGGCGCCCGGCGCACATTGAGGTCGTCATCGAGCGCCTGGCGCGCCATGCCGGCGCCAACGTGGCCGGCTTCCTGGCCCAGCGCGGACCGCAGCACAACGAAACCGAAAACCAAGAAAATGGAGTCACCAATGACCGCACCTAAAAAATTCCTGCGCCTGCCGGCTGTCATCGAGCTGGTCGGGATCAAGCGCACCGTCATCTATGAACGAATCAAGGCGGGGACCTTCCCAAAGCCCATCCAGATCGGACCGCGCGCCGTGGCCTGGGACCAGGACGAGTTGGCGCAATGGCAGCAAAATCTACCGCGTGGCGTCAAAACCGAGCCCGTTTAGGTGTGTGGGTAGAAGTGGGGGTAGGCAGAAAAACAAAAGCCCCTTCATAGGGGCTTTTAGGTATTTTTGGCGGAGAGAGGGGGATTCGAACCCCCGATAGGCTATGAACCTATACACGCTTTCCAGGCGTGCGACTTAAACCACTCATCCATCTCTCCTGATGGGTTTTCGCATGTCTGCGAAGCCGCCTATTATAACAAGCTTTCTCGGCTGCACAAGAGCATCCTGACAAGCATCGCATCATTGCCTACGTTGGCAACTGTCGACGTGAGCGTTCTGGCCGGCTCAGCATAGGTTCCCGCCTGCGCGGGAACGACGGTGAAGTTCGCAGTATCATCGGCATCTTCACCCCTCAAGGAGCCACCATGGAAATGAAGAAGATCAATGCCGGCAAGCTGCGCGCCATCGGTTACGACCTGCGAGAGCGCGTGCTGCGGGTCGAGTTCGACGATGGCAGCGCCATCGATTACGCCGGCGTTGGCAGCGAGGTGTGGCGGCGGTTTTCGACCTCGGGGGCGGCGTGGAGTTTTTACCGCGACAATATCGAGGAGGAGTTCGCGGGCAAGCGCGGGCGGGCTGTTGGCGAGAGCAAGCGTACTGAACTGGATGCGTTGTTTGGCGGGGCCGAGGCGCCAAAGAAGGCCAATCCGCTGGATGCGCTGTTCAGGCAGCCTGGCGAAGAAGAGGCGTAGAGTGGAGTATTTCAGGCTAGTAGCCTGAGATGCGAGCCCACGCTTGAGCCG
>Ga0308156_1001370_pt1 | contig 29355 bp, 25 predicted proteins | sample PhyAR2_FD_201041 | JGI IMG/M metagenome (GOLD analysis project Ga0308156, IMG submission 201041) | Phyllosphere microbial communities from UC Gill Tract Community Farm, Albany, California, United States - DLSL A.R2 | ecosystem: Host-associated > Plants > Phyllosphere > Unclassified | place: USA... | reverse complement strand
CCGCCGCATCCTGAGCCGAAAGACGGCCGGGCAGCGGGAGTTGGCGAAACCCAGACAGGGGCCGTTGGTGGAGTAGCGCGCGGCGCCTTTCACACCGCACCTTCGTCACCGTCTCCGTCACCCTCGGTAAAGCGCCCGAGGGTGACGGTTCTGAAAGAGCCAGGTTTCCCGCGTCGATCCGGACCGGAACAGACTAAGCGCAACGCGCAGCCGATCTGCCAATTCCTGGAAAATGATGGCGCGGAGAGCCTACGCCTTCGCGGAGCCTTCTCTACCGAGACCTTCTTCGCGGGGTGGTATCCGCCGCTCTAGTACGCGACGGGCGCGCTGGGCCAGGACAGGCGGGCGATCGCGCCGGGCGATGAGGGCTGCAGGGACCATTCTCCGCCCAGCTGGCGGGCCAGGGCGGTGATGATCCGCAGGCCCAGGCTGGTCGGTTCGGCGGCCGTATCCTCGGCGACGCCCACGCCGTCGTCGGCGACGGTCAGGGTGCGCACCGCGCCGTCGTCGCACAGATCAATCGTGATCCGGCCGGGCCGATCGGGAAAGCCGTGCTCCAGCGCGTTGTTGACGCATTCCAGCATGATCAGCACCACGGGCGTGGCCTCCTCGGCCGACAGGACCACATCGCCGCCGGAGATGGAGACGACCACGTCATCACGCGCGGCCGCCGTCAGCGCATCGTCGACGATCGATCGCGCCACATCGTGAAAGGCCGTCTTCTTCTGATCGGCATCGGCCAGACTGCGCTGGATGCGGGCGACCAGACCGGTTCGGGCCGAAGCGTCGGTCAGGGCCTTTTTCGCGCCCGGATCGACGGTAGTGCGCGCCTCCAGCTTCAGCAGGGCGCTGACCATCTGAATGTTGTTCGACACCCTGTGCTGCACTTCTCTGAGCAGAATGTCGCGGCTTTCCGCGAGCGCGGCGTTGCGCTCGACTTCGCGCGCCAACTTTCCTGACGCCTTATCCATGCCGACGATGAAGAAGATGTCGACGGCGACGACGAAGGCATAGAAGCCGATGGCGACGAAGGTCGCGACGCTGAGGTCGAAGCCAGCCGGGCCGATCCAGAACCACCAGGCCGACAACCCCGACAGGGTCGCTGTCAGGACCGCCGGGCGCAGGCCCGCATAGAAGGCGACCAGCACGACGGCCGGAAAAAAGGTCAGATAGGGAAAGCCCGGCGGAAACCAGTGCGCCAGGCCGTAGCGAATAGCGAAGGCGACCAGCCAGGCGGCTATGGCGAAGGCATAACCGCGCCAGACGGGCGTTCGAAACTTCTGATGACGCATTCGCTTCCTCAATGGACGCAGTGCGTCGACAAAGCCTTGTATCGGGCAGTCGAACGTCCGCGTCCAGCATGGCTTGACGAGAGAAACCGGTCGATCGGCGAAAAGTCGATAACGAGAGCCTGCTGTGACAACGCGAGGTCGCGCCCGCCAACGGGCTTGATTGCAAAGAAAAAGGGCCGGCCGGTTTCCCGGTCGGCCCTTGGTCGGTCAGCCTTGAGGGCTGGCGATCAGTATTTGACCTTCAGCGTCACGCCGTAAGTGCGCGGGGCGCCGAGGTAGGCGTTGTAGGTCGCCGTGTCGGTGGCCTGGTTGTAGAAGGTGCCGTTGGCTTGCGGCGTCGTGGTGTTGGTGAAGGCCGTACCCTGCAGCGGCGCGGCGAAGCCGACCTGGGTGTATTCTTCTTCCAGCAGGTTCTGGCCCCAGACCTCCAGCGTCCAGCGCTCATCCGCCGAACCGATCGAGACCCGGCCGTTGACGACGGTGAAGGCGTCCTGGTTCTTGTACGGCAGCAGGTCCGAGCCGGTGTTGTATTCGGTCGAATATTTGGCCGACAGGTTGAAGCCGCCGCGCAGGCCGCCGCCCAGTTCGCGGTCGAACGCCAGGGCGCCGGTCAGCGACCATTCCGGAGCGAAGGACGCACGCGCGCCCGGCAGCAGCGACAGCTGCGGGAAGCGGCCGGGGCTGGACAGGTCGCCGGCGCCGAACTGGCCGTATTTCGCGTCGGTGTAGGTCACGCCGCCCTGGAAGCTCAGGCCCTCGACCGGGGTGAACCAGACCATATCGGCGTCGACGCCGCGCGAGGTCAGTTCCGGGATCGATTCGACCACGAAGGCGGTGCCCAGGAAGGTGTTCAGCTGGAAGTTCTCGAACTTCTGATCGAAGTAGGTGACGTTCAGCAGCATGGTGCGGTCGAACAGGGTCGTCTTGACGCCCGCTTCATAGCTGTCGACGGTCTCGGCCTTGAAGAACAGCGAGGCGTCCGGCGTCACGCCCGTTTGCACCCGGTCCATATTGTAGCCCGCGCCCTTGTAGCCGCGCGCGTACGAGCCATAGACCATGATCGACGGATTGAAGCGGTAGGACGCCTTGATCGTGCCCGACAGGTCGGTGTCGCTGAACTTCTCTTGGATCCGGCGACCATCATACAGCGGGTTGGACCAAGGCAGGCACAGCAGGCCGAGCGCAGCGGCCGGCGTGGCGACGTTGGCGGTGCCGGGGATCGGCGACACGGTGCGGTTGGCCGGGTTCTGATTGGCCAGGGCGCCGCCGCAGGCCGCGCCGTTGGTGCCCAGGTTGTCCTGAATCCCGAACAGACGCTTGCTGTCGTAGGTGTAGCGCAGACCCAGATTGATATCGAAGGCCTCGGTCACCCGATAGGTGTTGTTGGTGAACACGGCGACCGATTCCGACTTTTGGGAATAGTGGTCTTCATAGGCCTTGCCGACGCCGAAGGTCGGGGCGGCGGCGCTGGGCGGCACCGCGCCGATCACGCACAGCGGCTGGCCCGCGGCCGCGCCGGCGGTGCCGACCAGGAAGCCGTTTGGATTGGTGAAGCAGCCCAGGCGCGACGGGCTGGGGCCGCCCACGGCCGCCGGCAGCGAGGCCGTCAGCAGCAGGGAGGCGAAGGCGTTGTAGTCCGAGCCATAGACGTAGCTGTCGTCGCGATAGACGCCTTCCTTGGTGGCGAACAGACCGACCAGCCAGTCCAGCTTGTCCGAGGTGCCGGCCAGGCGGAACTCTTGCGTCAGGTTGTCGACGCCGTAGCCGTTCGAGCCGTCGTTGGCGCGGTACAGGATGTCGGCGCCGGTGTAGTCCAGGTCCATCCCTTGCTGGAACGACCAGTCGCGCCACGAGGTCTGCGACGTCAGGGTAGCGTTGATGCTGGGGAAGTCGATGGTCGCTTCCGCCGACAGACCCATGTCCTCGATCTCTTGCGGCGTCTCGCGGTTGGAATAGGCCAGACGCGAGAAGGGCACCGTGCCGAAGCCGGCGACCGGCGGACGCTGGCCCGGGCCGTTCGGCGCGGTCAGGGCGGCGATGAAGGCTTGGGTTGGGCCGACGCGCGTCTGCACGGCGACGCAGCAGTATTCCTCGCGCTTGGTGTAGTCGGCGATCAGGCGAACCGAGACGTCGTCGCTGGGCAGGATCAGCAACTGGCCGCGCGTGGTCCAGTAGTCCTGGTTCTGGTCGTCCTTGCGGGTGTTGGGGCCATCGCCGTTGTTGACGTCGTAGAAGCCGTCACGCTCGCGGTGAGCGACGAACAGGCGACCGGCGACCTTGTCGGTCAGGCCGCCCGTGACGGAAACCGAACCGCCGATAGCGCCGAAGTTGCCACCGGTCAGTTCGCCCGAGATCGACGGGTCGAACGAAGGGCGTTCGGTGATGATGTTGATGACGCCGGCCGAGGTGTTCTTGCCGAACAGGGTGCCTTGGGGGCCCTTCAGCACCTCGATGCGGCTCAGTTCGCCCAGGTCGCCAAAGCCGACCGAGTTGCGCGAGCGATAGACGCCGTCAATCACCACGCCGACCGAGCTTTCCAGGCCGGGGTTGTCGCCGACGGTGCCGGCGCCGCGGATGCGCACGGTGGTCGAGGCTTCCGACTGGGTCGAGGTGACGGTCATGCCCGGCGTCAGGATCTGCAGATCCTTGATGTCCTGCACGCCCGCGCCGTCCAGCAGTTCCTGCGACAGGGTCGTGACCACGATCGGCACATCCTGCAGGCTCTGCTCACGCTTCTGGGCGGTGACGATGATGTCGTCGACGGTCGCCGGGGCTTCCTGCGCGGCGGCGACGCTGGCGAATCCCATGACAGCGGCGCCCATGACGGCGGCGGACACAGTGGTCCTGAGTTGAAGATTGCGGCGCATAGGCGTCCTCCCGGCTGAAGCCGCGACGCCAGTGGCGATCGCAGCGTTTCCTGTTCCCTCGACGTCCCCTACGTGGGGGATCATTCGTTAGGGACAGGCTAAGCGCGGTTCGGGCCGACCGACAAGCGAGCGTTGTTCGCCGCGACGATTTTTCGCCGCGGATTCGCCTTTGTGTGTCAGGGAAGCGACAGAAAACCCTGACGCTAGGTCAGTTTTTGCCCGTTTTTCGGCCCCAGAGGCTCGACCTCAGGGTGCAGGGCGGCGGGATCCGCCTGGCGGCCCCGACCGGCGAAACCCAGCACCAAAGCCGCCGCGATCGCCGACAGGATCGAGCCGCCGATGACGCCCAGCTTGACCTCGACCTGCTCGGGCGAATCGACCGCGCCGGGGAAGGCCAGGACGCCGATGAACAGGCTCATGGTGAAGCCGACCCCGCATAGCATCGAGACGCCGTAAACCTGCAGCCAGCTGGCGCCCGTCGGCCGCGCGCCGATCCTCAGCGCCGAGGCCAGCCAGGCGGCGCCCAGGACGCCGATCTGTTTGCCGAAGAACAGGCCCAGCGCAATGGCGATGACCAGAGGCGCGAACGCCTGCTCCATCGACAGACCAGCGAAGGACACGCCCGCCTTGGCGAAGGCGAACAGCGGCAGGACCAAAAAGGCGTTCCACGGATGCAGATCGTGCATCGCCTCCTTCAGCGGGCTTTGACCGTCTTCGGCCCGGCTCTTGATCGGCACGATCATGGCGAAGGCCACGGCGGTCAGGGAGGTGCTTAGGCCCGACAGCACCGTCAGATACCAGACCAGGGCGAACCCCAGCACCCAGAAGGGCGCAGGGATGCGGATGCGGTGCGCCGCGACCGCACCGACGGCCAGCGCGCCCAGCGCCCAGAACAGCGGCGTCCAGTTCGCGCCCTCGCTGAACAGCACGGCGATCAGGGCGATAGCCCCAAGGTCGTCGACGATGGCCAGGGTCAGCAGGAAGACCCGCAACGATGAGGGCAAGCCCTTGCCCACGAAGCCGAAGATGGCCAGGGCGAAGGCGATGTCGGTCGCCAGCGGGATGGGCCAGCCGGCGTGCGGTGCGCCGATGGCGCCGGACAGCAGCAGATAAACCGCCGCCGGCCCCGCCATGCCGCCGAGCGCCGCCAGCACCGGCGTCGCCAGCTTCTTCGGATCGCTGAGTTCGCCGCGTACGATCTCGTATTTGATCTCCAGCCCCACGACGAGGAAGAAGATCGCCATCAGACCTTCCTTGATCCAGTCGGAGATCGTCTCCTCCAGCCGGATCGGGCCGATCTGCAAGACGTGGTCGCTCTTCAGCCAGGCGAAATAGTCGGCCGACCAGGGCGAGTTGGCGATCGCCACGGCGGCGATGGCGGCCAGCGCCAGGGCCGAGCCGGATGCGGCCTCGGTCTTGAGGAAATCGAGTGTCAGTTTGCGCGCCACGGCGGCCTCCTAGCGAACGGAAGTTTCGTCGTGACGCCAGGTTATCGACGGGCGTCGGACCGGATTCGCAAACCAAAATCGGCGCGCCGGCCTGGCCGCACGGGGCGACCTGATGGCTGGTGCCAGAATAGAGGATCAGGCCGGCCAAGCCAAGCCGAAGCAGGCTAGCCCCTCGGGCCGAACAGGATGAGCCCGGCGCCTACCAGGCAGACAAGGCCGCCCAGGATGTCCCAGCGATCTGGCGGGGTCTTCACGACCAGCGCCATCCAGATGAGGGAGGCGCAGATATAGACGCCGCCGTAGGCCGCGAAGGCGCGGCCCGCCGCGTCGCTGGGGACCAGGGTCAGGAGCCAGGCGAAGGCGATCAAGCAGGCGACGCCGGGCGCCAGCCACAGGGGTGAACGATCCAGCTTCAGCCAGGCCCAGAAGGCGAAACAGCCGCCGATCTCCGCCAGGGCCGCCAGCGGATAGATCAGCAGGGTTTTCACTCCGGCTTAGCAGCGTCGGCCTTGGCCGCCCGTTCCGCCGCCAGCTTGGCCAGGACCCGGCCGCGGCCGCGCGACAGGGCGTGGATGGCGCCGCGCATGGTGGCGACCTCTTGCTCCGAGAAGGCGGCGCGGCCCAGCATGACGCGCAGGTTCTGGCTCATCGAGCGCTTCTTCTCGGGCGGATAGAAGAAGCCGCCGTTTTCCAGCTCTTCCTCCAGGTGCTCGTACATGCCGATCAGCAGGTCGTTCGACGCCGGCGGTTCGCTGTCGCGGAACCGCGGCGGCGGGGCGTCCAGGATCAGGGTGCGCCATTCATAGGCGTTGATCGCCACGGCCTGGGCCAGGTTCAGCGAGTGGTGCTTCGGGTCGATCGGAATGGTGACGATGCCGGCGCACAGGGCGATGTCGGTCGTTTCCAGCCCGGCGCGTTCACCGCCGAACAAGAGGCCCGTCTTCAGGCCCGAGGCCGTGTCGTCATAGAGGACGCGGCTGGCCTCGCGCGGCGTGCGCACGGGCTGGCGCGTCTCGCGCGGGCGGGCTGTCGTGGCGAAGACGGTGTTCAGGTCGGCGATGGCCTCGGCGACACTGTCGAACACCCGCACCCCGTCCAGCACCCAGTCGGCGCCCGAGGCCGTGGCCCAGGCCCGCTCCTGGGGCCAGCCGTCGCGCGGGCTGACCAAGCGTAGATCCGACAGGCCGAAGTTGGCCATCACCCGCGCCACGGCGCCGATGTTCTCGGCCATCTGCGACTTGTCGAGGATGACGGCGGGGGGAGGAAGGTCAGACATTGGCGTTGCTATAAGTGAGGCGTGCTAGTGAACAAGAGGTGAGCCGAGGCGTCGATACGCGCATGACCCGCTCACCCCTCGCTCACCAGCACTGTTCACCAAGCGGTTCAGTCCTCGCCCACCATGGCGATCCAGGGGTCGGCGGTTCCGGCCTCGACCTCGGCGACCTTGACGGCCGGCCAGCCGATGGAGGCGCTGCCCGAGGCGGTCCAGGCGGAGACGATGAAGTCGCGAAGTTCGCCGGCGCCCGCCGCCAGGCGTTCGTTGACGAAGGCCGCGCCGCGCGGGTCGGCGTCACGGAAGCCGCCGGCCTTTTCCAGGCGATAGAAGGGGATCACCGTGCCGAGCGTCGTGGTCAGATAGGAGACGGTGCGCGCCTTGACGTCGAACCCGTCCAGTTTGGCGGCCGGCATGGCGGCCTCGACGGCGTCCAGTCGGGCGACGCGGTTGGTGAACTCGCCCTCGAACACGGCGTGGGTCTGGCGCGAGTTGGTGAAGCCTTCCGGGTTCGGGAAGTCGCCCCAGCCGTTGTAGTGAATGCTGGTGTGATGCGGTTGCGAGCCGTCGCCGACGTAGTGGCCCATGACGCCGATGTCGCGCAGGATCAGGGCCTCGCGGCGGATGCGGTCGGCGCGATACCAGGCCTGACGCTCCATATTGGTCTCGCGCTTCTCGGCGGCGTTCAGCACGCGCCAATAGGCGAAGTCGCGGCCCAGCTGCTGCCAGGCGTCCATCATGGCGTAGGGCAGATAGCCGGCGTCGTTGACGTCCAAACCGGCCTTGGTCAGGGCGGCGTCATATTCGGACTTCAGGCGCGGCAGGTCGTTGAGGCTCATCCCGCGCTGGTCGTAGACGCGACCTTGGTCGTCCAGATCGACGAAGTGGGCGGTGTCGCGCTCGCGGTCGTGCGGCTGGCCGGCGCCCTTCCAGCGGTCGGGCTCGCGCGCCAGTTCGCCCACGTCGGCAATGGCGGCGGGGGTGCGCAGGAAAGCGGGCAGTTCGTCCGGCAGGGCCCGCATCGCGGCCACGCCGATCAGGCGGTGGCCGGTGTTGCCCCAGGCGGTGACGGTGACAGCCGGCGCGGCGACCGCGACGAGGGCCAGGGCGGCGATGGCGAGACGTTTCATGGACAAACCTCAACAAGGATCACGCCCGTCTAACGCATCCTTGATCGCGCCTCCAGCGTCCAAGGGGTGGTGCGAGGCGCATCGGCGCCTAGGTTATGAATGCTCCCCCTTCGTCTGTTTCAGGCTCCACGCCCTTGGGGAGCGATGACGTGATTGCGTCGTCGCCGTCGTCGGACGGCCCTTCAAGTGGACGCCAGACCGAAAGGACATTCCCATGCGCACGCCCCGCATCGCCCTTCTTGCTTCCGTCGCCCTTCTTGCGACCGCCGCGAACGCTCACGCCAAAGAGGCATCGACGACGGCGCAGACGCCGACGGCCGCGCCGATTGCCGGCTCGACCACCTTCACCGATGACGAGCTGAAGAAGTTTGACGACGCCATGGCCAAGGTGAGAGCGGTCAGCGACACGCTGAACGGCGCCCAGCCGACGCCGGAACAGCAGGCGCAGATGGCCGCCGCAGTGCAGGATTCGGGGCTGGAAGTGACGCGCTTCAACACCCTGTCCAACGCCGTCGCCGCCGATCCGGCCCTGGCGGCGCGCATCCGGGTGGTGAACGCCACGCCGCCGGCGCCCGGCACCCCGGCCGCCGCCGTGACCGATGACGAACTGAACCGCTTCGTCACCGCCATGACTCAGATCCGCGCCGTCACAGCCGAGGTGCAGAACAACCAGGCGACGCCCGAGCAGAGCGCCAAATTGACGGCGGCGGTCGAGGCGTCCGGCCTGACGACCGAGCGCTTCAACGCCATCTCGCAACTGGTGTCCGCGACGCCCTACCTTCAGGCCAAGGCGCAACTGGCCGGCGCGCGTCTGGAGAAGGGCGTGAGCCAGTAAGGATCAGGTGTCGGCGGGCTCGCGCCGGGTGTCCGGCGCGGCCGGGCCCGCCTCGTCCTCGTTCAGCAGACGGCCTTCGCGGCGGGGCTTGATATAGGGGGCGGGCTGGGGCGTCGGCATATTGCCGCGCATCAGCTGACGGCCGGCCTTGAGCCCGCCGGTCAGCTGCAGGTCCAGTCGGGCCTCGTCGCGACGGCGCACGTCGCCGATGGTTTCGGCCGCCTCATGCTCGTCCAGGCCCAGTTCGACCAGGGCGCGCTCGCCGAACTTGAGCGCGGACTCGAACGTCTCGCGGATCTGGTAGTCCACCCCGGCCTGGATCAGGCGCATCGAATGCCCTCGGTCGAAGGCGCGGGCCATGATCCGGGTGGTCGGGAACTCCGACTTGACCAGTTCGACGATGCGGTCGGCGGTCTCGGGCTTGTCCACGCAGACCAGGACCATCTCGGCCTCCTCCGCGCCCGACGCGCGCAGGGTGTGCAGCTGGGTGCCGTCGCCGTAGTAGACCTTGAACCCGAACTGGGAGGCGGCCTGGATCATCTCCACATCGTTCTCGATGATCGACACGTCCACGTCGCGGGCCAGCAGGGGTTGGGACACGACCTGGGCGAAACGGCCGAAGCCGATAATCAGCACCTGGCCGCGCAGGTCCTTGGCGAAGTCCACGCCCTCGGCGCTTTCGGCGTCCTGGACCGGCTTGGGCGACAGCCGTGCAATCAGCAGCGAGGTCAGGGGCGTCAGGGCCATCGACAGGATGACCACCGCCGACATCATCGCGCCGATGCGCGCGTCGAACAGGCCGGCGGCGACGGCGGCGCCATACAGGACGAAGGCGAACTCGCCGCCTTGCGCGAACAGGCCCGCGCGCTCGACCGCCTCATGGTGCGAGGCCTTGAACAGGCGCGCGACGGCATAGATGCCCACACCCTTGACCAGCATGAAGGCCACGACCCCGCCCAGCACCAGACGCCAGTCGGCGACCACGACCGAGACGTCCAGCGACATGCCGACGCTGAGGAAGAACAGGCCCAGCAAGATGGCGCGGAACGGCTCGACGTCGGCCTCCAGCTGGTGGCGGAAGGTGGATTCCGACAGCAGGACCCCGGCCAGGAAGGCGCCCATGGCCATGGACAGGCCGCCCAGGGACATGGCCCAGGCGGCGCCGACCACCACCAGCAAGGCCGCCGCCGTCATCACCTCGCGCCCGCCGTACTGGGCCAGGAGACGGAAGACGGGATTGACCAGATATTTGCCGGCCAGCAGCACACCGCCGACCGCCGCGACCGCGAAGCCGACGGTCTGCCACAGTGGCGGCGCCTGTTCGTTGGCCACGCCCAGCACAGAGGCCAGGATGGCGACGATGGCCAGCAGCGGCACGATGGCCAGGTCTTCGAGCAGCAGGATGGAGACCGCCCGCTGGCCCGGCCCGCCCGCGATCTCGCCGCGCTCTTCCAGCATCTGCATGATGACGGCGGTGGACGACAGGACAAAGCCCATGGCGCCGACGAAGGCGACGGGCGCGGAGAATCCGGCCAGCATGGCGGTCAGGGTCAGGATCAGGCCGCAGAATAGCACCTGGGCCGCGCCGAGGCCGAAGATTTCCTTGCGCAGTCCCCAGAGCCGCTTGGGCCGCATCTCCAGACCGATGATGAACAGGAAGATGACCACGCCGAACTCGGCGACGTGCAGGATGGTCTCGGGCTCGCGGAACAGCTTAAGGCCGAAGGGACCAATGGCCAGGCCCGCCGCCAGATAGCCCAGCACCGATCCCAGGCCGATGCGCTTGAACACCGGCACGGCGAGCACGCCCGCGGCCAGCAGAGCGGCCGCCGCGCCCAGATCCAGTCCCGTCGTCGCCTCAGCCATCGCATTCCCCCAAGCTTGGCCTCTATTGTGAAGGGCCTGATCGGCGATTGCGAGAGGACACGAAAGACACGCTGAAAGATCATCGTGCGTCGGGAGGCATTTGGCGCCACAGTTTCGCCCCATGACGACCCGCGACTGGCGTCAAGACAACAACCGGAGGAAGCCATGTCACGCATCGTCAGGATGGCGGCGCTGTCCGTTCTGAGCCTCTCTTTCGCCGCGCCGCCGGTCGCCATGCCGACCGTCGCCCTGGCCAAGCCGCTGGATGGCGAACCGACGCCCGCGGCGTGCCGGCCTCTTGGTTTTGAGCTGGGATCGCCTGAGCCCGTCGCCGCACCGCCGGCGCCGCGCACCGGTCCGCCGACCCCGCCGGTGAGGATCACACCGACACGCAAGGAAGATCGCGTCCCCTACGGCGCGCCACCGCCTCCGCCTCCGCCTCCTCCGCCGCCACCGCCTCCATCGCCCGCCCCCGCGCCGTCATCGATGGCGCCGCAAGATATTGTCGTCACAGGCTCCCGGATCACGCGATCACCAAGCGCCCCGACGTCGCCCGGCATGATGACGCCGCCCCCTGCCGACACCGAACGCTACCCTGACGCGACGCCCAATCCGGTGAAGCGGACCAGCGATCAGCCGGTCTCGACCTTCTCCATCGACGTGGACACGGCGTCCTATTCGAACGTGAAGCGCTTCATCGACGAGGGTCGTGCGCCGCCCAAGGATGCGGTGCGGGTGGAGGAGCTGATCAACGCCTTCGACTATGATTATGCCCGGCCGACCAGCCAGACCCGGCCCTTCGCCATCACGACGGCGGTCGCGGCCTCGCCCTGGGCTGACGGGCGTCAGATCGTGCACATCGGCCTGCAAGGTTATGAACTGCCGGCGGGCGAGCAGCGGCCGTTGAACCTGACCTTTTTGGTCGATGTCTCCGGCTCGATGCGGAGCCCCGACAAGCTGGATTTGGCCAAGAAGGCGATGAACCTGGCCATCGATCGGCTGAGGCCGCAGGACACGCTGGCCGTCACCTATTACGCGGAAGGCGCCGGCACGACCCTGCAGGCGACCAAGGGCGACGAAAAGCTGAAGATGCGCTGCGCGGTCGCCAGCCTGCGGGCGTCCGGCGGCACGGCCGGGGCGACCGGCATGACCAATGCCTATGACCAGGCCCAAGCGAACTTCGCGCGTGACAAGGTCAACCGCATTCTGATGTTCACCGACGGCGACTTCAACGTCGGCGTGACCGACGACAAGCGGCTGGAGGACTATGTCGCCGACAAGCGCGGGACGGGCATATATCTGTCGGTCTATGGCTTCGGGCGCGGCAACTATCAGGACGCGCGGATGCAGACCATCGCGCAGGCGGGCAATGGGGTCGCGGCCTATGTCGGGGACCTGAGGGATGCGCGCCGGCTGTTCGGTCCGGCGTTCGACAAGGGCGCCTTCCCCATCGCCGACGACGTCAAGATCCAGGTCGAGTTCAATCCCGCGCGCGTCGCCGAATGGCGGCTGATCGGCTATGAGACCCGCCTGTTGAACGAGGAAGACTTCAACAACGATCAGGTCGATGCGGGCGAGGTCGGATCCGGCGCCAGCGTCACGGCCCTGCACGAGATCACCCCCGTCGGCGGCCCGACCCAGGTTCCGGAAAGGCGCTATCCCGATAACCGTATCGGGGTCGGCGGCGGCGATCCGAACGGTGAGATCGGCTTTATCCAGGTGCGCTACAAACAGCCGGGCCAGAGCCGCTCGGACCTGATCCAGCAGCCGCTGACCAACCGCGCGGGCGGGTCGGTCAGCGCCCAGCCGCCCGAGGCCACGCGCTGGGCCATCGCCGTCGCCGGATTCGGGCAAAAGCTGCGGGGCGATCCGTGGATGACAGCCGACTATGGCTGGGACCGGATCATCGATCAGGCGCAAGGGGCCAGGGGCGAAGACCCCTATGGCGACCGGGCCGAGTTCGTTCAGCTGGTGCGGGCGGCCCAAGGCCTTCCCCCGATGCGGACGCCCTGACCGGAACCGCCACGCTCGCGGCGGGTTTTTGAGCGCAACGCTTCAACCAAGGAAACCCGCCATGAAGATCCGCGACGTGATGACCAGGGACGTGCATCTGGCCCGCCCCGCCGACACCATCCAGGACGTGTCCAGCCGCATGGCCAAGGGCGGCTTCGGCTTCGTGCCCGTGGCGGACGGCGATCAGCTGATCGGCACCATCACCGACCGCGACATCGTGGTGCGCGCCCTGGCCACGGGCGCCGCCTCAAGCGCCTCGGTGGTGGAGTTCATCACCCGCGATCCGCAGACCGTGCTGGACACCGACGACCTGAAGGTCGTGCTGGACCTGATGGGCGCCAAGCAGATTCGTCGCGCGCCGGTCGTGGACAAGCATGGCCGCGTGGTCGGCGTCGTGTCGCTGGGCGACCTGTCGACGCGCGTGAAAGAGAAATACGCCGGCGAGACGCTGGAAAGCATCTCGCGTTAAGACCTGCGTAACCGCGCCCCGACACCGGGCGTCAAGGATCGTCGTTCATGCTGTTCCTTCGAATATCGGAGGATGGCATGGCGCGCGCGCAGTTCCAGAAGGGTCAGAAGGTCTGGGTCGAGTGCGTCGGCGCCTGGGCCTTTATCGAACAGGTCCAGCCCGTGTGGGCCAAGGGGTTCGAAGAGCCCGTACGCGTCACCTATGACGTCGGTCTGGGCCGCGAGTTCACCGCCAACGAACTGTTGCTCGCGACCGACGACCCGGCCTCGGATCAGGGCTTGGGCGAGTGGCGGCTGCTACGGGCGCGCAACAAATGGCAGCTGCCCGAGGATTGCCTGCATCACCCCCACCCCGGCACCTATCCGGTCGTCGTCACCGATCGGGCGGACTGGGGCGGTTGGCGCGTGCCGGGCGCCGAATACGACCGCGATCCCCAGCATATCGAGTTTCAGGCCCGGCTGATCGCCGCCGCGCCCCAACTGATGCGCCTGGCCCAGGATTTGGTGGATCTGGTCGCCGAGACGCCTGACGATGCGCCGCCGGCTGTCCTGACCCTGGCCCGACAGGCGCGCGATGTGCTGCATGGCGTGACGCGTGTGCTGGAGCCCGCGCCCGACCGCCTGCTGTCGCCGGTCGCCGCCGCTTAAAAACCCGTTAAAAGCGCGCGCCGAGCCTCGACACGAATCCGCGACGCAGCCTAGATTCCGACAACGAAGTGTTTGTCGGAGGGTCGGGGCTTGCGGGACGAGGAGCGGCGGGAAAATCGGTCGGGGCGTCGCGCCTCCGACCGCGCCGCCGGCGCGCCCGCCTGGTTGCGGATCGCCGTCCTGGTACTGGCGCTGATCGCGGCCGCCTATGCCCTGATGGCGTCGCGCGAGTTCAGCCGGCCGACCCGCGAAATCAGCCGCCTGGAAGCCGAAAATCTGAAGCTGAACGCTGAACTAGTCGCCAGCCAGACCGCAGCGTTGATCCAGTCGGCCGAAGCGGGCATGGCCGCGGGCCGCTCCGCCATCGCCGCCAAACGCCCGCCCATCGAGGTCGTGGAGGCCGCGCAGGCCGTTGCGCCCCAGGTCGCCTTCACCTTGGTCGGTCCCGGCGAGACGGTGCAGGCCGCCAAGGGCGAAGGATCGGTCGTCGCCGGCCAGGCCAATGCCGACGGTCTGAGGCTGGAGGCGCGGATCGCCCCCGTCCTGCCGAAAGGCGGCGAGACGCGGATCGTGTCGGCGGGCGGCGTGGTGCTGGCCTCGGCGCGCGCCGCCGAGATCGGCCAACCCATCCGCACCCTGATCGGCGTCGATCCTGCGGCCCTGGTCGATCAGGCCGAACCGCGCGCCGTGAAACTGGGCGGCCAGGCCGGCCTTTCTGCCGCCGCTCAGGCCCGGGTGGGCGGTCCCTATGGGGTCGCGATCTCGGAGGGGACGACCGCCTCCGTCTTCGACGACGCCTGGGTGGTGCTCGCGCCGCTAATGCTGGGTGTCGGAGTCGTGGTTCTGTTCGTCCTCTACGGCCTGCGCCAGACGCGCCAGCACCGCGAACGGGTGGCCACCGAAAAGCGGTTCCGCATCGCCGTCGAAGCCGCGCGGTGCGGGGTGTGGGAGTGGGATCTGGCCAAGGGCGAGGTGTCGCTGTCGGACTATATGGCCGCCCTGCTGGGCTTCTCGCGCGGCGGTGTGACCGACGCCGAAGATGTGATTGGCCGCGTCCATCCCCGCTTTCAGGAAGATTTCCGCCACGCCCTGCGCCAGGCGGCGGCCTATGGCGCCTTTGAGATCACCTTCCCGGTGGCGGGACCGGACGGGCGGGCGCGGTGGATCGACGCGCGGGGCCAGGCGCGCGGCGAGCGCGGCGACATGGGCTTTTCCGCCATCCTGGGCGTGGCGCTGGACATCACCGAGGCCCGCCGCGCCCGCGCCGCCGCCCAGGCCGCCGAAAGCCGGCTGCGCGACGGGGTTGAGAGCATCTCCGAGGCCTTCGTCCTGTTCGATCGTCAGGGGCGGCTGATCCTGTGGAACCAGGCGTTCGAGGACGCCTTCGGCTTCGATCACGGCGTGGTGCGGCGCGGCGCCATGAAGGACGAGCTGAACCGGATCGCCGGCCTGGCCATCAAGGCCGAGCATCGTCCGGCCAGCGGTCGTGCGGGCCTTCGCGAGGTCGAGCTGAACGACGGGCGCTGGCTGCAACTGTCCGAGCGGTTTACCTCCGAAGGCGGCTCGGTCGTCACCGCCGCCGACATCACCGCCATCAAACGTCAGGAGGCCGAGCGCCGCCGCGCCGCCGACGATCTGCGGGCCACCGTCGACCAGCTGGAATCCAGCCAGGAAAAGCTGTCGCTGCTGGCGCGCAAATACGAGGTCGCCATGACCCGGGCCGAGGCCGCCAACCAGGCCAAGTCCGAGTTCCTGGCCAATATGAGCCACGAGCTGCGCACACCGTTGAACGCCATCAACGGCTTCTCGGAGATCATGGCCAGCGAGCTGTTCGGGCCGCTGAACGAGAAATACAAGGGATACGCCGGCGACATCCTGAAGTCGGGTCAGCACCTGCTCAGCCTGATCAATGACGTCTTGGACATGGCCAAGATCGAGGCCGGCAAGATGACCCTGCACTATGAGCCGGTGTCCTTGCGCGAGGTGTGCGAGGACGCGGTGCGGCTGATGCGCGGCAAGGTGCAGGAAGCGGGCCTGAAGATCGCGGTCGAGGCCGGCGACCTGCCCGACATCGAGGCCGATCAACGCGGCGTCAAACAGGTGATGCTGAACCTGATCTCCAACGCCGTGAAGTTCACGCCTGAGGGCGGCTCCATCGTCGTGTCGCTGAAACCCTTCGTGGGCGCCGAGGGCGAGGACCGCGTCCGCGTCGCCTGCGCCGACACCGGCATCGGCATCGCGCCCGAAGACCTGGTGCGCCTCGCCCGCCCGTTCGAACAGGTCGAGGGCCAGCATTCCAAGACCACCCAGGGCACCGGCCTGGGCTTGGCCCTGACCAAGTCCCTGATCGAAATGCACGGCGGCCAGCTGAGCATGGAAAGCCAGCCAGGCGTCGGCACGGTCGTCAGCTTCGACCTGCCGGTGAAGCGCCCGGATCAGACCGTGCAGCCGATTCGGGCGGCGTTCGCGGCTTAGGGCGGTCGCCTGGCGCTAAGCTAGCCCAGGGAAGCGGTATCGCTTTTCTGCCCATTGCGGACATGGCACCGTCAATCCTCGACAGCTGGTCTGAAGCAGACCGTTGGCAGCCAGAAAAATAGAAGCATGCGAGACCGCTTGACATAGTTCGATGATTAGCTAATCATCATCACATGAACGCGGTCTTCAAAGCTCTCGCCGATCCGACCCGCCGAAAAGTGCTGGAGATGCTTAGGCAGGGGCCGATGACGGCGGGCACCATTACGGACCAGTTCGACGTGTCCAAACCGACCATGTCGGCTCACTTCAACGTCCTCCGCGAGGCGAGGCTAATCGACGCCTTCAAAGAGGGCCGAAGCATTACCTATCGCCTACAGCTTTCGGTCCTGGAGGACGCCCTTCTTGCCTTCAGTCAACTCGTCGGGCTCGGTCTGAATACCACCGCTGCGCCCTCTCGCATTGAGAAAGACTAATGACGTGACCAACAACCGACTAATCGGGGCTGCCTTAGTCGCTGCCCTTGTGATGGGGGCTTCCTGGTTCTTGTCCTATGCGGGTGACGCGAAGATCTTGGACGGCGACATGTCAACGCGCGCGTTAATGGCAGCGTCGGGATTGGTCATCGCCATGCTGGGCAACGGTGTGCCCAAAGAGCTCAAGCGCCCACGTAACTCCCTTGAGGCCGAGCGCCGCATGCAAACAGGTCTTCGGCGGGTAGGCTGGATTATGATGCTCGCCGGCGTAGCTTTCGCCCTGACTTGGATCGTCGCGCCTCAAGGTGTCGCCACACCTCTGTCCATGTCGATCATGGCGATCGGCTTCATTCTAGCTCTCGCGACAATCATGCGTTGCAGAACGAGTCGATCAGACCGATCCGCAAAGATTTCGCACAACTAACTCCACATTTCGAAAACATCAGCCTCGTCGCCACGCTTCGTTAGGAGCGTGCTCGATCCCTCACGTCTGGACGCCATCATGCCTCGCCTTCATCGCCTCCGCCGCCAAATCCTGAAAACCATCCTTTTCGCCATGCTTGCCTCACCTGCCGCGGCATTGGCTGAAACACAGCCGAGCGGCCCGGCTCTATGGGCTGTTCAAGACGACGACACGACTGTTTACCTCTTCGGCACCATCCACTTCCTCAAGCCCAATTCCGACTGGCGTACCGATGAAGTGCGACGTGCTTGGGCTGCCTCGGACCGCTTGATCCTGGAGGTTGAAAATCCAGAGGATCAGGCTGCTGTAGCGCCACTAATACGACAGTTCGGGCTTTCCCCGGAAAGACCCCTTTCCTCCCTGCTGCCGCGTGAGGATCTTCAGAGGTTTAGAGCCGCAGCAACAGCCATGGGCGCCGACCCTATGCAGCTAGACGCCATGCGTCCCTGGTTGGCCGGTGTGATCCTGTCGTCCGCGAAGCTATCTTATGCTGGCTATGATGCTGCATCAGGCGTCGATGTAATCCTGCGAACTGAAGCACGCGAAGCCAATAAGCCAATTATGGGCTTGGAGACGCCCGAGCAGCAGATTGGGATGCTGTCGAGCTTCCCTGAGGCAGGCCAGCTCGCCTTCCTCACCAGCACCATCCGCGACTTCGACGCCGCACCCGTCGAACTCGAACAGTTAGCCGAAGCATGGTCGAGCGGTGATACTGATGCCATTGCCGCAGTTACCCTCGAACCAATGAGGAAACAGAGCGAGAGCCTCTACCAGACGCTCATCGTGGAGCGGAACCGCCGCTGGGCGGCACAGATCACGGCTCTTCTCGACACTCCCGGAGTGGCCTTCGTCGCAGTAGGCGCCCTTCACCTTTCCGGAGAGGACGGTGTGCCAGAAATGCTGAGGGCTTCGGGCATTCGCGTGATCCGGCTTCCTCAAGCAGAGTGACTAGCGATAGGATGGCGAACGTCTGCTTTCCACCCAATGCGGACGCCTGCAAAGTCCGCTGAGGAGGCCCGCAGGACGCCCTAAACCAACTCCACGCCCATCGCCGTAGCCTCGCCGCCGCCGATGCAGAGGGCGGCCATGCCGCGGGTCTTGCCGTGGGCTTTCAGGGCGGACAGGAGGGTGGTCAGGACGCGTGCTCCTGAAGCCCCAAGCGGGTGGCCCAGGGCGCAGGCGCCGCCGTTGACGTTGATCTTGTCGTGGGGAATGCCGAGTTCCTGCATGGCGATCATCGGCACGATGGCGAAGGCCTCGTTGACCTCCCACAGATCAACATCGTCGGCGCTCCAGCCCGCCTTCTTCAGCGCCTTTTGCAGGGCGAAGACCGGGGCGGTGGTGAACAGGTGCGGCTCGTGGGCGTGGGCGGCCTGGCTGACCACGCGGGCGATCGGCGTCAGGCCCAGGGCCTGGGCCGTCGACTGGCGCATCATGACCAGGGCGGCGGCGCCGTCCGAGATCGAGGCGGCCGAGGCGGCGGTGATGGTGCCGTCCTTTCCGAACGCGGGCTTCAGATTGGGGATCTTGGACGGGTCGGACTTGGTTGGCTGTTCATCGCGGTCGACGGTGACGGGACCCTTGCGGGTCTTGACCTCGACCGAGGCGATCTCGGCGTCGAAGGCGCCGCTGTCCTGGGCGCGCTTGGCCCGGCCGGCGCTCTCGATGGCGTAGGCGTCCTGCTGCTCGCGGGTGAACTGATAGACCTTGGCCGTGTCCTCGGCGAACTGACCCATCAGCTTGCCGGGGGTGTAGGCGTCCTCCAGCCCGTCCAGATACATGCTGTCGGAAATGACGTCATGACCGATGCGGGCGCCGCCCCGGTGCTTTTGCATCAGATACGGGGCGTTGGTCATGGACTCCATGCCGCCCGCCACGATCACATCGGCCGAACCGGCGGCCAGCGCATCGTGCGCCATCATCGCCGCCTGCATGCCCGAGCCGCACATCTTGTTGATGGTGGTCGCCTCAGTCGAGGTGGGCAGACCCGCGCCCATGCCCGCCTGACGCGCCGGCGCCTGGCCCAGCCCCGCAGGCAGGACGCAGCCCATGATGATCTGCTCGACCTTCTGCGGATCCAGGCCCGCGCGGTCCAGCGCCGCCTTGACCGCGACGGCGCCCAGGTCGGTGGACTTGGCGTCGGACAGCGCGCCCTGGAAACCGCCCATCGGGGTGCGGGCGTAGGAGACGATGACGACGGGATCGGCGGACGTGGTCGCGGACATGGGGAGGGCTTCCTCTATTTCGGGCGAGAGATAGCGATCCCGGCCGGTCAGGAAAAGTGCAGCCGCCGATACTTGCCCCGGAAATAGAGCAGCGGATCGCGGCGCGGCTCGAACCGGGCGCGCCTGACCCGGCCGATGATGACCAGGTGATCGCCGGCCTCGACGATCTGTTCGGTTCCGCATTCGAAGCTGGCCAGGGCGCCCGACAGGATGGGCGCGCCGGTGTCCCATGTCTCCCACGCCACGTCCTGGAACCGGTCGGCTTGGGACCGGGCGAAGACGCCCGAGGTCGGCTGCTGGCCGATATGAAGGACGTTGATGGCGAAATGTTCGGCCTGGCGGAAGCGGTCGACGTTGGTGGACGAACGGGCCAGGCAGAACAGGATCAGCGGCGGGTCCAGCGACACCGAGGAGAAGGAGTTGGCGGTCAGGCCGACGGGCTGTCCGGCCTCGTCGAGGGTCGTGACCACCGTGACCCCGGTGGCGAAACAGCCCAGGGCGTCGCGCAGAGTGCGGGGGTCGGAGCCGGCCTGATAATACAGGGCGTCGCGCGGGGCGTGGCGTTCGAGAAAGCCCAGAAGGGCGGCGTTCTCGGTCTCGACCGCGTCGGGCGCCTCGGCGCGCGCGATCGTCTGGATCGGGACGCCGGCCAGCTGCGCCTCAAGCTCAGGCGCGACAGCCCCCTGCCCTTCGGCGACGACCGCCAGACAGCTGGCCAGGGCCGGGCCGGTGACGGAAAGCGCAGGGGTGACGGCCGCCAAGGTCGTGTCGGAACAGACGATAGCCGGGCGAGAGGGAAGCTCGGTCAGCAGTCGACGCAGGGCGGCCGAGCCGTCGTCCGCCGCGTCGAAGTCGGCAGTCAGCATGACGTGGCGGCCGGCCTCGACCAGCGCGCGCACCGACCGGCGCCAGTCTCCGGACAGACGCTCGGGCGCGCCGATCAGCAGGACGATCGGATCTTCGGGGTCGCCCCAGCTTTCGACGTCCAGGCCTCCGTGCGGGGGCGGCGATGCGGTCATGAGGCGGGGCGGTCCAGTCTGTCGTGAAGCGTGAGGCGATCCCTATTAGGGGAAGACCGGTGCCGGGCGCCAGAACTGTATCAGCCGCCGTAGCCCCGGCCGCCGCCGCCGAAGCCGCCGCGCGAGACGACGGTGGTGCGGCTCTGCACCCGCGTCGGGGCCTGACGGGCGACGTCGCCGTGCTCGCGCGCATTGGTCAGGGTATTGCCGGTGCGATAGTCGCGGTAGGCGTAGCCGCCGCCGTAGCCGTTCGACAGCCGCCCTTCGCGGTCGCGATACAGCGGTCCGCCGCCGCGATAGCCGCCGCCGTTCAGCAGCTGGCCGACGATGAAGCCGGTCAGCAGCGGGCTGAAGAAGGAACCGCCGTTGTTGTTCGGCTGGCACTGCGACGGTCCCCACTGGCCCTCGCACTCCTCGCGGGTGGCGTAGCGCGGCGCGGTCTTGGCGGCCTCCTGCTGAGCCTTGGCCAGGGCGGCGTCGCATTCATTGTCGGGAATGTCGTTGGCGGCCTTGCATTCGTCCAGCGACTGATAGGCCAGGGTCGGCTCGGGCTCGGGCGCCGGCACGCGCTGGGGCGAGCCGCAGGCGGCCAGCGAGAAGCTGGCGGTCGCCATCAGGCTGCTGACGTGCAGGACGCGCGAGCGCTTCAGCCGGCGCATGGTGTCGGTCTTGGCCAGGTTTTGGGGCAGGTCTTTGGGGTCGGTCATGGCGATCACGACGTCATGCAGGCGGCGTTGAGCAGGCCGACGCAGATGGAGATGGAGGCCAGATAGACGGCCGCGGCGATCTCGCCCGCCTCGATGCGGACGACCAGATTGCGGAAGGCCATTCGGCTGATGGCGACGAAGACGACGATCTGGATCACGCCGGCTAGCAGAGCCCAGGCTGCGAACTCCATCAGACTGACGGTATGCGACAGGGCCGAGGCCAGAGGCAGGACATAGCCGATCAGGGCGCCCCCGAGCGCAATGGCGGCGGCCGTGTTCCCCTCACGGATCAGCGTATGTTCGTGATAGGGCGTGACCCACTGATAGATCAGTTTGAAGGCCAGGGTTAAGGCGCCCGCCATGGCGAAGGCGATCAGGAAGGCGATCGCCCCCTGCTGAAAAATGAACCAGTCGAACATCAGTCTTGCCCCCTCGGATTGCGCGCTCAGGCGCGGAACTCGGCCATTTCCAGCGGAATGCCGATCATGATTTCGTGCGTCGTGTCGCCGCCCTCGGGCTGCTGCTCAAGCGCCAGCATCAGTTCGCGCCCGCCACCCAACTCGCGCGCATACAGCATGCAGGTCTGGAAAATCTTGGCATAGGGCGCGGTCGCGGCGCGGTCGTCCCAGATCGTCTCCCACAAGGTGACGGGCGGCTGGATCGCGTCGCTCTCGGCGAACCAGAAGCGGGGATAGTCGGGCAGTTCTTCGGCCGCGCCGTGAAAGACCGGCGCCGACAGGCGGTCGCGCCAGATGCGGCGTTCGCGCTCGCCCGGCGGATAGGCCGAGGTCCAGGGCACGAACAGGCTGAAGTCGTAGGATTCCAGGCCCGCCTCATCGTCGCTCATGGCCTGAAGCATGACGTGGTCGTCGGTGTAGAAGCGATGGACGAACTGGCCGCTGTCCAGGCTGACCAACCCCTGCGCCGAGATGTCGAGCACGTCGCGATCCAAAGCGAACTGGGTCTCGTCGCCCAGACGGCGCCAGGCCAGAGGATCCAGCGACACGGTGCGGCCCACGGTGATGTTGCGCACCGCCGCCAGTCGATTGGCGGGCGCGACCTTCTCCGACGATCCGAAAAGCTTCTTGAACATGGGCGACTATCTAGGCCCGATGCGCGCCGACGGCGAGCGAACAGACGCGATGCGACCGAATGAGGCGGTTCATGGCGCGACATTCCGTCCGATCTTGCGTCAAGTCAAGCGTTCATGTTACGCGTTTCATGTAACGATATGCCAAACGACGGATCGCCCTCTTCCACCGCCAACGACCGCATCCGTGCGTGGCGACAGGCGCGTCGTGAGGCCGGCTTGGTCAAGCTGGAGCTTTGGGTGCCGGCCGCCGCCCGCGACGACGTCAAGGCGGCCGTTCGCGCCATCGTCACCGATTCAACACGCGGACCGCAGCTTGCGGGGCGCCCGCGCCGCCCCACTTCCGATTCCATCCCCCCTGGAGACGACCATCAAATGGACGCCGTGATCGAGACCCCCTGGACCGTGCCCGCCATCAAGGCGGCGCTGGACGGCTCAACCCTGCTGCGTGACGGCGAAATGACCCTGCGCGTGGTCGAGGGCGCCGAGCCGGTGCTGCTGGCGACCATGCACGAATACGGCGACCTGCCGGTCTATCTGAGCGTCGGCGGCGCCCAGATCGTCTGCTCGGTCCTGCTGTGGCCGGTGTCTGAGCAGAAGGATCGCCATGCCTTCAACGACTTCCTGCTGAAGGCCCAGCGCGTGGTGCCCCTGTCCAACTTCGCCATCACCAATGTCGGTGGCGAAGACGTGTATGAGCTGATGGGCGAACTCTCTTGCAAGACGACGCTTCAGACCATCCTGATCGAACTGCGCACCCTGGCCGAGAATGCGATCGACGCCACCGAACTGCGTGAAACCTTCGGCGCCGACGCCGCCTGATCCCGGAAGACCGACCATGTCCATGCTCAGAAAACTGTCCGCCCTGTTCCGCGGCACGGCCCACGATGCGGCCCAGGGCGTCGTCGACGCCAATGCGCTGAAGATCCTCGACCAGGAAATCCGCGACGCCGACAACGCCCAAGGCAAGGCCCGCGATGACCTGGCCGGCCTGGTGGCGCGCCGCCGCATGGCGGAAAACGAACTTGCATCGTTCAGGGACCAGATCGCCAAATACGAAAGCTCGGCCCGCACCGCCCTGGGTCAGGGCAAGACCGATCTGGCGCGCGAGGTCGCCGGCCGCATCGCCGAGCTGGAGGTCGAGATCACCAGCCGCGGCCCGCTGATCGAGGACATGAAGACGGCCGAGACGCGCCTGCGCACGGCCATCGCCTCGACCGACCAGAAGATCGAGACGCTTCGTCGCGAGATCGACATCGTCAAGGTCAACGATTCCGTCCAGAAGGCCCAGACGTCGGTCGCCCTGAACTCGGCCGGCGCCCAGTCGCGCATCGGCTCGGCGGCGGACAGCCTGCAACGCATCAAACAGCGCCAGGCGATCCAGGAAGAGAAGCTGAACGCCAGCCAGGCGCTGGAAGATCGCCGCACCGGCGCGGACCTGGACGCCAAGCTGCGCGAGGCCGGCATCCTGCCCGGCCATTCCTCGGCCGACGACGTCCTGGCCCGCCTGAGCCAGCCGGAGGTGACCGTGGTCACGCCGCGCATCGGCCAATCCACCCCCGACAAGGACCCGGCCTGATCCATGGAGCGTCTGCGCTTCGATCCCCGCACCGACTGGGACGCCAAGGCCGAGGAACTCGGCTTCACTTGGCGCCACACCGACGGCAAACCCTATTGGGACGAGTCGGCGGCCTACGCCTTCTCGCTGGCCGAGATCGAGGACGAGATCGAGGCGCCGACCGAGGAACTGCACGGCCTGTGCCTGGAGCTGGTCAACGAGGCCGTTCAGTCCGAGCGACTGATGGAACAGCTCGATATCCCGGAGACCATGCGGGACTATGTGGCCGACAGCTGGAAGCGGGGCGATCCGTCCCTGTATGGCCGGTTCGACTTCGCCTATGGCGGGACGGGGCCGGCCAAGCTGTATGAATACAACGCCGACACCCCGACCAGCATCTATGAGACGGCGGTGTTTCAGTGGCTGTGGCTGGAGGACCAGATCAAGGCCGGCGCCCTGCCCGCGGATGCGGATCAGTTCAACAGCCTGCATGAAAAGTTGGTCGATCGCTTCCGCGCCATCTTCCCGAACGGCGGCTTCGTGCATTTCGCCTCGGACGCCGATTTCGTCGAGGATCGCCAGACCGTGCGCTTTCTGGAAGACCTGGCCCAGCAGGCCGGGTTGGAGCCCCAGTTCGTCGCCATCGACCAGATCGGGCTGAACGCCGACGGCCGGTTCGTGGACCACGAGAACTGGATCATCCAGGCGATGTTCAAGCTCTATCCGTGGGAGCAGATGCTGCGCGACGACTACGCCGCGCCCCTGCCCACGGCGGACGTGACCGTGCTCGAGCCGGCGTGGAAAAGCATCCTGTCCAACAAGGCCATCCTGCCGCTGTTGTGGGAGCGGCATGCCGGCCACCCGAACCTGCTGGAAAGCTATTTCGAGGGCGATCCGGCCGAGGCGGCGCTGGGCTCGTCCTATGTGCGCAAGCCGTTGTTCTCGCGCGAGGGCGACAATGTCGAACTGATCGACCAGGGCGTCAGCGCCGCAGAGGTGGTGGACGGCGGCTATGGCGCAGGGCGTCACATCCGCCAGGCGCTGTGCGATCCGCCCCGGTTCGACGGCAATCATGTGATCGTCGGGTCGTGGGTGGTGGGAACGGAGCCGGCGGGCATCAGCCTGCGCGAGGATACGGGCCGCATCACCCGGAACACCTCGCGCTTCGTGCCGCACTTCATCCGCGACTGAGACGCCGGCAGGCAACCAAGCCGGACGACCGCCGTTTTGTCGGCTGACATCAACCGACAAGAAGCCTCCCCATGCGCAACGTCCGCCTCGCCCTGATCGCCACCACCGCCCTGACCCTTGCAGGCGGCGCGGCAGTCGCCCAGACGCAATATCCTTCGACGACCCAGGATCGGCTGGGCGCGGTCGTGGGCGCCCTGTTCGGCGATCGTCTGGGCCTGTCGGCCATGGATCAGGCCTGGCTGCGCGGCGGCCGTCCGCTGCGTGACGGCCAGAGCCAGTTCTCGACCCGCGTGGACGCCAGCGTGCGCGCCGGAAGCGTCTCCGCCTCGGCCGCGACCCGGCTGCGCGCCGACTATTCGGCCCTGGTCGATCTGGAGAACCAATATGCCGTCGGCGGCATCTCGGCCCAGGAGCGCGCCGATCTGAACGCCCGCTACACCGCCCTGACCCAGACGCTGGAAGCCGGCGCCTCGGGCTATGCCGACATGGACACCGTCGCCCAGGGCCGTGCGGACTTCGACACCCGCGTCAACGCCGCCGTGACGGCCCGCCGCATCACCCGCACCGAGGCGACACGCCTTAAGTCGGACTATCAGGCCCTGATCCAGCTGGAGACCCGCTACAGCGCCGATGGCTCCATCAGCGCCAGCGAGCGCGCCGATCTGGACGCGCGTCTGGACGCCCTGGACCTGCGGGTCGGCGACGGCCCGGCCGGACAGACGCCGTCCGCCAACCTGCCCGCCCGCACTCGTCTGGCGAACCTGGAAACCGCCCTGACCGCCGCAGAACGCTCGGGCGCCGTCAGCCGTACCGAGGCCGCCGACATCCGCGTCGAGGCCGGCGACCTCGCCCGCCTGGACGCCGCCTACAGCCGCACCAGCCCCTCTTCCGACGACACGGCCTATCTGAGCCGCCGCATCGGCGAACTGGAACTGCGCGCCCGCCGCTAGGCCTGATCAGAGCGTCCCGTGTGATCCGGCGCGGGACGCCTCTAGGCCCGAATTGGCGTCGCGCTTTCGCACCGACGGGCCTCTCTGATTTCACGCGGGGGCCGAAATCGCGTATGGGCAGCCGCAGTCGCCCCTACATCGCCGGTCAAGCCGCACCCCCATGTCCCTGAACGCCTCCCGCACGCTGTCCATCGCCCCAATGATGGACTGGACCGATCGGCATTGCCGGGCGTTCCACAGGGCGCTGACGACCAAGGCGCTGCTTTATACCGAGATGGTGACGGCGCCGGCGGTGTTGCATGGGGATCGCGAGCGGCTGCTGGGGTTTGATGCGCTGGAGCATCCGGTGGCCTTGCAGCTGGGCGGGTCTGATCCGGCGCAGTTGGCCGAGGCCGCCAAGGTCGGCGAGGCGTTCGGCTATGACGAGATCAATCTGAACGTCGGCTGCCCGTCGGACCGGGTGCAGTCGGGTCGGTTCGGCGCCTGTCTGATGCGCGAGCCGGAGTTGGTGGCCGACTGTATGGCGGCGATCAAGGCGGCCGTCAGCGTGCCCGCGACGGTCAAATGCCGCATCGGCGTGGACGATCAGGACCCGACCGTCAGCCTGTTCGCCACGGTGGACGCCTGCGCCGCCGTCGGGATTGAGGTCTTCGTCGTCCATGCGCGCAAGGCCTGGCTGAAAGGTCTGTCGCCCAAGGAGAACCGCGACGTGCCGCCGCTGGATTATGATCTGGTGCGCCGGCTGAAGCGCGAGCGGCCGCATCTGAACATCTCGATCAATGGCGGGATCGCCTCGATGGACGCGGCCGAGGCGCATCTGGCCGAGGTCGACGGCGTGAAGCTGGACGGAGTCATGCTGGGTCGCGCCGCCTATCACGAACCGGCCATTCTGGGGCAGGCTGATCGTCGCCTGTATGGCGAACCGGTCGAGGATACCGACGCCTTCGCCGCGCTGGCGCGCTATCGGCCCTATATGGCCGCGCGTCTGGAGGAGGGCGTCGCCCTGCCCGCCATGGCGCGGCATATGCTGGGATTGATGCACGGCCGGCCGGGCGCGAGGGCGTTCCGTCGCATTTTGACGGTCGAGGCGATCAAGCCCGGCGCGGGCCTGGAGGTGCTGGACCGCGCGGCGGAGGCCGTGCGTGAGGCCGAGGCGAAGCGCGATGCGGCGCCCGGCGACTGGGCGGCGTAACCCAATCTTCAGAGCCGGCCGGCAAGGTTAAGAGAACCCTGCCGTTTCGGACCTGCACGCCATGAAGACCCTGCTGATCGCCGCCGTCATCGCGACCGCCCTGCCCGCCGCATCGGCCTTGGCGCAGGCTGACGGCCGGTTCGCCGTCGGCGCCCAAGTCGGCACGCCGGGCGCGGGCCTTCAGGCGCAGTTCGCGCTCAGCCCGGTCGTGGTGCTGCGCGGCGGCTATGACGTGCTGAAATGGGATCGGGACCAGACCTACAAGGGCATCGATTACGACGCCAAGATCGACTTCAAGTCGCCGGGCGCTTTTATGGACCTGCATCCGTTCCGCAACGGCTTTCTGATCTCGGGCGGGGCCTATTTCGGTGATCGCAAGGTCGATCTGGACGCCACGCCCACCGGCAACGTCAATGTCGGCGGCGCGACCTTCACCCCGGCCCAGGTCGGGTCGCTGACCGGCCGCATCGACCTGGAGAGCACCGCGCCGTTCGTCGGTCTGGGTTATGACGACACCTTCACGCGCGGCGGCAGGCTGGGCTTCCGCCTTCTGGCCGGCGCGGCCTTTGGCGATGCGCCGCAAGTGAATCTGGACGCCCGCGGCGGGACCTTGTCGAACGATCCCGCCTTCCGTTCGCGTCTGGATCAGGAAGAGCGTGAAATTCAGGCCGAGGCCGATGATTACAAGGTTCTGCCCGTGCCTCAGGCGGGCCTGAACTTCAAGTTCTGACGCCCAGGGGCATCGTCCCCAAGCGCGAAGGCTGGGGATAAATAGATTATGAAAAACAAGGCGTTAACCTAGAAACAAATCGTAACAGACGGCGCCAAGGCGGGTTTCGCCACTTTTCCGCCACAGGTTAACGCGACAAGGCCAGCGCCGGCGGCGTTGGGAGCCGGTGTCTCCTGAGCGAAACTCATGATCGGCGCCTCCGCTGCTATCGCCATGCTTTGGGCTGCCGTATCGTCTGTGACGAGCGGGCCTGTCCCCTACAATGACGTCGTAGCGGCGGATCAAGTCAGGACTGAAACCCCTGCCGCCATCGTCGGTTCCGATGAAGTCGAGACCGCCCTGAACGCCGAACAGGCCGAGCTGATGGCCTCCGATCCCGACTGGCGCGCGTCGGCGCGCCTCTATCACGCAGGCGGCGGCGGCGCGACCGGCAATGATTCGCTGGGTTGCCGTCCGATCGCCATGCGCACCGTCGCGGTCGATCCCCGCGTGATCCCGCGCCGCACCAAGCTGTTCATCCGCGAAACGGTCGGCATGCGTCTGGCCGACGGTTCCATCCACGACGGCTACTGGTACGCCTCCGACACCGGCGGCGCGATCAAGGGCCAGAAGATCGACCTGTATACCGGCACCGGTCGCGGCTCGATGAACCAGGCGCAGCGCCTGAACATGCGCACCCTGACCATCGTGGACGCCGGCGATTTCGACGGCTGCCCCCCGGCCTGGACCACCGCTTCCAACTGATCCGGCCGTTCATGAAAAACGCCGGCTGACCGCGATGGTCAGCCGGCGTTTTCGTGTCTGAAGCCTTACGCCGATCAGTCCAGTTCGGACACTTCCAGCGTCGACTGCACCATCGAGCCATTATAGGTGCCGACCCAGATGTCGTAGCGGCCGCTCTGGGGGTTCGTGATCGTGACCTTAGGATCCAGACCACCGGCGCTGTCATCATCGCAGTAGAAGCGGGCGTTTGGCGTATTGATCAGCAGGGTCGTGTCTTCCGATGCGCGCACGCGGAACGTCAGATCGGCCTCGCCGGGCTCGAAGAAGATCTGGATGTCGGGGGCCGAGCTGACCGAGCCTTCGCAGCCCGCCTTGGCGGCCGAGGCGGGCGAGGAACCGCCGGCCAGGATCGACTTGGTCCAGGGGTCGGGCGTGAAGCCGCCGCGCAGATTGGCCGTGCCGTAATTGGGCTCAAGGTCCATGTTGGGCGCAGCGCCAGCCGTCGTGTCGGTGCCGCCCAGTTCGCTGATCTGCAGCGTCGACTGGACCATGTTGTCGTTATAGGTGCCCAGCCAGATGTCGTAGCGACCGCTCTCGGGATTGGAGATGGTCACCATCGGGTCCAGGTCGCCGCCGCTGTCATCGTCGCAGTACCAGCGGCCGCCGGGGCTGTTGACCAGCAGCGTCGTGTCCTCGCTGGCGACCGCCTTGATGGTCAG